>Ga0335071_10001446_pt1 | contig 25615 bp, 22 predicted proteins | sample Lox_Sample_15_FD_206724 | JGI IMG/M metagenome (GOLD analysis project Ga0335071, IMG submission 206724) | Soil microbial communities from Loxahatchee National Wildlife Refuge, Florida, United States - Lox_Sample_1.5 | ecosystem: Environmental > Terrestrial > Soil > Wetlands | place: USA...
GCAGCGACGTCACGATCCGCGAGCTCGCCGAGACGGTGGCGCGCGTCGTGGGCTATCGCGGCGACTTCACCTATAACACATCGAAGCCCGATGGCGCCCCGCAGAAGCTCCTCGACGTGAGCCGGCTCGCGAAGCTGGGCTGGACGGCCAAGACCGGCCTCGAAGAGGGTTTCACCTGCACCTACGACTGGTTCCTCAAGAACGTCGCCTCCAAGGCGGCGTGAGCCGGTCCGCCGTCCGAGCGCGCCCCCAAGCCAAGCGGCGTAAACCAGCCTGATTGGACAATCCGGCCCGGCTCTTGTATGAGCAGGCCCGAGCCGGTTTTTGGGGCGTAGCCAAGCGGTAAGGCAGCGGATTTTGATTCCGCCATCCCCAGGTTCGAATCCTGGCGCCCCAACCAGCCTTCGCCGCTTCGCGGCTACGGCTGGCAGGCCAGCTGATCGGCTGATCGTGGGGTCAAGCAGCGGCTGTCATGCAGAATCCCGCTCCGCCTGTCCGGCCGGACCTCACCGATGCGCGACTCGCAGCACTCTATGCCTACTGGGACGGCAAGCGCGCCGGGCGCGCCATGCCGGTCCGCGCCGATCTCGATCCGCTCGAGATGCGGGCGTGGCTTGGCAATCTGCTGCTCATCGATGCGACTCCGGAGGGGAGCTTCGTCTATCGCCTGTACGGAACGAAATTCGTCGACAGCTTCGGGCTCGACATGACCGGTCGCAGCGTCGATGAGCTGCCGGCCGATCAGCGCGAACGCGTGCGCAGCGACTACGAGGCCGTGCGCTCGACCGCGCAGCCGCGGGCGCGGCTGTACACGGCACTGTTCGAGGGTGTGCCGACCGGCCTGCGCCCCGCCGGGGCGAAGGCGGAGCGGATGTCGCAGGTGGTGACGTGGGAGCGGCTCGTGCTGCCGCTCGGCGATGCGGCGGGCAGAGTGGCGATGCTACTGGTCGGTGCCTATCCGCTCAGCGACCTCAGGCCGTCGACATAAGCAGGGGCGACATAAATAAGCGCGGGCGATTTGAGTGCGGCGGCCTAGCGGCCCGTCTTCGCGCTTTCGATCAGGTCGAACATGCGGCGGAAGCGCAGGGCGGGATTGCCGCGCAGCTTGGTGTTCCACGACAGCGCCAGCTGGCGCAGCCACTGCACCGCCGAGGCATCTCTCGGATTTTTGGCGAGAGCCACCTGAACGTCTTCGTTCATGACCCGCAGGTCCACTTCGGCGTAGTTGCGGAACTGCACGTCGCGCCGCGCCTCGACGACGAGCTGCTGCAAGATGCGCAGGGCCTGGACGGCCGGCGCCTTCTCGTTGAGCGCCAGGCCCGCGGGCGCGGCACCTTCGGCTGGCAAAGGGCTTTCGGGCGGGTTGTCGCTCATGCGCGGACTGTACTAACGAAGTCATGAGCCGCGCAAGCGCGGCACCGTTAACCCCTACGTTAGGACCGGTGGGGCCGCAGCACCGAGCGATCGCCGCCGGCGAGTATGGTTAAGGCCGTCGCGACGCGTGCCACCACGCCGGCCCAGTCGCCCCCGCGGCTCTGGCGGAACAGGCGCATCGACGGGTACCACGGCGTATCGTCCGCATGCGCCACGACCCAGCGCCAGTCCGGATCGAACGGCAGCAAGGTCCAGGCCGGCTTGCCCAGCGCGCCGGCAAGATGCGTCACGGCCGTGTCCACCGCGATTACCAGGTCGAGCGTGTCGACCACCGCCGCGGTCTCCATGAAATCGGTGAGCTTGCCTGCGATGTCGAGGACGCCGGGCAGGCGTTCGACCTCGCGGCTTTTTGCTCCCACCTGCAGACTGACGAAGGTCGGGCCCGGAACCGCCACCAACGGTCGCACCGCCTCGACCGGCATCGAACGGCGGCGATCGTTCGAGTGCGTCGGGTTCCCCGCCCAGACGAGTCCGATCTTGAGGCCCACCGGGAGTTCCCGTCGCCATGCGGCGGCGCGCGCCGGATCGGCCGACAGGTAGCTCTCGGGCGCCGGGATGGACTCGAGGCGCGTGCGGGTCACGCGCGGCAGGCTCATCTGGTCGATCCAGACGTCGAAGGGCGGCAGCGGGCCGTTCTTGTCGACCGCGGCGGCGACGCCGCGCACCCGCTGGAAGAGTCCGATCAGCGCCGGATCGCAGGCGACGACGACGCGCGCGCCGCGCGCCGCCAGCGGCTCTGCGTAGCGGATGAACTGGATCGAATCGCCGAGGCCCTGCTCGGCATGGATCATGAGCGTGCGCCCGGCGATGTCCTCGCCCTCCCAGGTCGGGGCATCGAAGCTGGGATACGCGGCGGCGTAGCGCGGGTGGCGCTTGCGCCATTCGTATTTTTCCCAGCCGTGCTCGAAATCGCCGGCGAGCAGATACGCAAAGCCCTCGTTCCAGTGCGCCTCGGCAAAGTCGGGGCGGAGGGCGATGGCGCGTTCGCAGGCGGCGATCGCCTCGGGAAAGCGCTTGGCGTTGGTGAGGAGGTAGCCGAGGCCCGAATGCGCCTCCGGGAGATCGGCATTGAGCTCGAGCGCGCGCCGGAACGCGGCCTCGGCTCCGGCCATGTCGTCCTGCTCCAGAAGCGTGTTGCCGAGATTCGCATGCGCCGGTGCGGAGTCGGGTGCCAGCAGCGTCGCGCGCCGCAGGGCCGCGATCGCGTCCTCCGCGCGCCCGAGCTCGCGCAGCGCCGAGCCCAAGGTCACATACGCATCCGCGATGTCGGGATCGCGGGCGAGGGCGGCGCGTGCTTCGTCGACCGCCTCGGAAAAGCGGCGCGCGCGCGTCAGCGCGTTGGCGAGATTGGCATGCGCCGCGGCCGATTGCGGCTGGCGCCCGAGGGCCGCCTGGAAAGCCTCGATCGCCTCGGGGATGCGGTCGGCCGCGAGCAGGGCGAGGCCGAGATTGGTGTGGCCTTCGGCCAGCGCGGGCTTGCGCTGGACCGCGGTGCGGCAGGCCGCCAGCGAAGCCTCGACGTCGCCGAGGTCGAGATGGACCCGCCCCATGTTCGCGTACACATCGCCATAGCCCGGCCGCTGCTCGACCACGATCCGGTACTGTGCCAGGGCGGCGTGCGGGTCGCCCTTGCGATAAAGCGCGTTGCCGAGGTTGAACCGGGCATCCGTGTCGTTCGGGTCGCCGGCGACCGCGCGCTGCAGCAGCTCGATCGCCTCGTCGAGCCGGCCCGCCGCGGTGTAGAGGACGCCCAGCAGATAGAGCGCCTTCACCTGGCCGGGTTCGACGGCCAGCACCGCCCGATAGGCCGCTTCGGCGTCTTGGGAGCGCCCGGCCTGGTGATGGGCGAGACCGTCGCGCAGCAACTCGAAGATATCGGGCATCGCCCGCACCTTCGCCCGCGGCCGAATCGCGGTCAATGCCTCTGAAACGGCTACCGGCCTTCGCGCCGCCACGCCATGACAAGGGTGACGAGTGCCAGCACGAACACGGCGATGCCCGGCAGGAGCGGGAACTGCGTGATGCCCACCACCACGTAGTCGCCGTTTTCGCGCAGGCCCAGCCAGCCGCGCCCGCCCGGTTCGTGGCCGCCCATGTCGCGGCCGGCGCGCACGCGCCGTAGATCGGGCATGCCGTCGACGAGCCACAGCACCTGCCCGCCGGTCGCGGTGGCCGCAATGCGCACCTTGTCCTCGGTGGTGCGCACGTCGGCGAACTCGACCGGGTTGAGGGCGCCGACCGCGGCGATGGCGATGCGCTGGCCGTCGGTGATGTGATAGAGCCCGGACTCGGTGACCTTGAAGCTGCCGGTCGCGCGCCCGTCGTCGGCGTCGGTCAGATCGAGGGTCTGCTTCTGCCCCGAGGGAGTGGTCACCTCGACCGGGCGCTCGTTCTTCTCGAGCGAGCGCCGGATCACCTCGATGCGGTCGCCATGGACCAGCGCCTGGAGGTCGTTCTCCTCGAGCTCCGGCTCCTTCATCAGCCAGTGCGCGATGCGCCGCAGGAGCTCGGCCGCCGGCCCGCCGCTTTCGTAGCCGCGCGCCCACAGCCAGATCTGGTCGGACATGATCTGCGCCACCCGGCCGTCGCCGACGCGGTCGAGCATCAGGAGCGGCCGGTCGCGCGCCCCGGACATCAGCACCTGGCCGCGCCTGGGATCGATGTCGACATGCCGGAACCAGTCGCCCCAGGTGGGATCGCTCCATCCGCCTTGCGGCAGCCGGTTGCCCGCGCCCGGAAGATCGGCGGTCACCGGATGGCGGCGGCCGAGCTCGGTCACCTTGGGCTTGAACGGCTCCTCGAAGGTCGTGCCGGTCGGCGTGCCCGGCAGGATCTGGGCGAGCGGCGAGTTGAAGAGGTTGTTATTGCCGCCGACATTGGGGCCGGTCGCGACCAGGAGGGCGCCGCCCGTGCGCACGTAGCGCACGATGTTGTCGAGATAGATCTGGGCGAGCACGTCGCGCCTGCGGTAACGGTCGAAGATCACGAGGTCGAACTCGTGCAGCTTGACCTCGAATAGCTCGCGGATCGGGAAGGCGATCAGCGACAGCTCGTTCACCGGCGTGAAGTCCTGCGCCTCGGGCGGCCGCAGAATGGTGAAATGCACGAGATCGACCGACGGGTCGGACTTCAACAGGTTGCGCCAGGCGCGCTCGCCCGGGTGCGGCTCGCCGGTCACCAGGAGGACGCGCAAGCGGTCGCGCACGCCGTTGACGACGACGACAGCCCGGTTGTTCTCGAGCGTCAGCTCCTTGGGCCCCGGCTCGGCGCCCAGCTCGAAGATCGTCGGGCCCTCGTGGTCCAGGGTGAAGTTCACGTCGGTCGGCACACCCACCGGGATGCGCAACGTCTGCGGCTCGCCGCCATCGCGGATCATGTCGACCCGCGCGATTTCGCCCTTGGGCGCGTCGGGCCCGTCGTCGACCTTGATCGTCATCGCCTGCGGCTTGCCGACGATGCCGTAGGTGGGGGCGCGCTCGACGGTCAGTCTGCGGTCGATTTCGTGGTGCTCCCCGGTCAGCAGCACGTGCACGGGTGCGGGGACGTGCACCGCCGATGCCTCGAGCGGGGCGTCGTGGACCTGGCCGTCGGTCAGCATGATCACGCCGGCGAGGCGCGACTGCGGCACGTCGCCCAAGGCCCGCTCCACGGCTTCGAACAAGCGCGTGCCGTCGTTGCCGCCGAGCGCGTTCTGCTGGGCCCCGGCATGCACGACCCGGAGCTCGAGGCCGCTCTGCTGGCCGAGGCGCTCCTGAAGAGTCTTGAGCGCCGCCTCAGTGCGCTCGCGGCGCTGGCCGATGTTCTGGCTCGGGCTGTCGTCGGCCACGACCACGGCCACGTCGGGGAGCGGCCGCCGGTCCTCGACGACCGCGGTCGGGTTGAGCAGGGCCGCCACCAGTCCCGCGACCGCGAGCGTGCGCCACAGCGCCCCGCGGGCGCGCATCGCCCACAGGACGGCCACGGCGATGACGCCGAGCACGGCGCCGCCGATCACGACGGCCATCGGGACCAGCGGCGACAGCGCGAAGGTGAGGTCGCCGTTCATCGCCGCAGGCGCTCCAGGATCGCGTCAACGTGCACCTGGTCGGCCTTGTAGTTGCCGGTCAGCGCGTACATCACGAGGTTCACGCCGAAGCGGATCGCGGTCTCGCGCTGCGGCTCGCCGCCCGGCACGGCTGCGAACATCGGATGGCCTTGGCCGTCGACCGCCCAGGCCGCGGCCCAGCCATTGGCGCCGATGACGACCGAGGACACGCCGTCGTTGACGTGCGCGTCGGGTTGCTCGACCCACACCGGCTGGCCCACCCAGCGCCCCGGAAATTCGGAGATCAGGTAGAACGATTTCGTGAGCACGTGCTCGGCGGGGATCGGCGTCAGCGGCGGCAGGTTGAGCTGGCTCAGGATGTCGCGCAGGCGGTCGGCCGCGGGCGTGCGTCCGCCTTCGTCGCCGTCCTGGGTGTCGAACAGGATCATGCCGCCGTTGCGCAGGTACGCCGCGACCCGCGCCAGCGCTGCAGGCGGCGGCAGCGGCTCCTCGGCGACGACCGGCCAGTAGAGCAGCGGGTAGAACGCCATCTCGTCGCGCGTGATGTCGACGGGGGCGGGCTCGCCCGGATCCACGGCGGTGCGGCGCGACAGCACTGTGTCCAGCCCGATCAACCCGGCGCGCGACACGTTGTCGACGTCGGCGAGGCCGGTCTGCACGTAGCCCAGCCGCGTCGTCAGCGCCGCCGACATCGCGTTGCCGTCGTCCTGCACCGCCGGGGGCCGTGGGGCCGGCGGCCGGGTCGCGCGGGTCTGGGCGGAGGCCGAGGATGCGGCGAGCACGGCAAGCGCGATGACCGTCGCCGTCCCCGCGCTGCGCCGCCAGCCGAAGCGGCCCCACAACCCGCGCAGCAGCAGGCTGACGATGACGTCGACGAGGAGCAGGGCGAACGCCATGACCAGCAGCCACGGCTTCACGTCGACCTCGCGGCTTCCCTGGAGGACGCCGCGCGTCACCCCGCCGGGGACATTGGCGATCGGCTTGGGACTGGGTACAGACGCCGAGAGGTTGAGCGCGCGCCGGCCGAACTCGGCGCCATAGAAGCCGGGCGGATATTTCGGGCCGACCTTCACGGTGGCGAAGTCGTGGGCCGCGATCGCCAGGGCCCCCGATGTCGCCGCCTGCAGCCGCCCGAACCCGTCCAGCGAGCTCAAGGGCGGCAGGATGGCATCTCCGGCCTCGCCGGTCACACCCTGCGAGAGGGCCACCAACCGCTGCAGCATCTGCACGAACAGTCCCGACATCGGCAGGCTCGACCAGTCCGGCGTCGCCGTCGTGTGGATGAGGACGAGCCATCCGTCGCGGCGCCGGTCTGCCGTCACAAGCGGCGTTCCGTCGGCGAGCCGCGCCCATGTCTTGTCGGTGAGGTCGAGGCTCGGCTCGGCCAGCACCTGGCGCGACACTTTGACGTCGGACGGCACGGCCAGGCCTGCGAACGGGCTGTTGGCCGGGAACGGCGCCAGGCCGACCGGCTGCGCCCACGACATCGCACCGCCGAAGGTGCGGCCGCCGCCGCGCAAGGGGACCGGCACGAAGTCGTCGCTGCCCTCGGTCATGCGCGGACCCGCGAAGCGGATCACCATGCCCCCCTTGCGCATCCACGCATCGACCGCCGCGAAATCGGGCTGCGACAGCTTGCCGCTGTCGGAGAGCACGAGCACCGCGAGCTGCCGCTTCAACAGCTCCGCGGGTGCTCCGCTACGCAGCTCGGCATAGGGTGCCAGCGCGCGCTGCAGGTAGTACGTGTCGGCCAGCAGCGGCTGCTCGCGCTCGGCAGCACCGCCGGAGAAGATGCCGACCGGACGCCGGCGCCAGCGCTCGTCGACCAGCACCACGGCCCCGGCCGAGGCCTCGCCCTCGATCTCCAGGCGCACGACGCGGTTGCGCAGCTCCGTCGGCAAGGTTACGCGCGCGCTGGCATTGGTCTGGCCGTCCGGCCATTGCAGCCGCTCGCGGCCGAGCAGCCGGCCGTCATCGCCCAGCGCTCGCACGAAGGCGGCCGTCGACGGCCCGCCGGCGGCGCGCACCGCCGTCACTGTCAGGCCGTCGCTTTCCGATGCGGGCGGCAGGAGAAGGCGCGCGAGATGGTCCTCGGGGTCGGTGAAGAGCTGCACTCCGCCCACGTGCTGCAGGTGCTCGAGAAACGCATCGAGGTCGGGCTTGGCCAGCCCATCCGACACGTAGACCACGTTGGCCGCACCTGGCAGATGGATGCCGTCGAGTGCCCGAGTGGCCGCCGCAAGGTCCGCGGGCCAGGGCTTGGGGGCGAGGGCGCCGGCCAGGCTGCGCGCCTCGCCGGCGGGCGCCAGCCGCGTCGGCTGCGGCGGCCCACCCTCGACCGACGGCGAGGTTGGCAGGATCATCACCGGCTGGCGGTTGCGCCCGGCCCGGTCGATGAGGTCGGCCAGCATCGCCTGCCGCGCCTCCCAGTCGCGCGCCGCAGCCCAATCGTCGTCGACCACGATCAAGACCGGTCCGGTGCTCGCGAGGCGCGCGCCGGGATTGAGCAGCGGATGGGCGAGCGCCAGGATGATCAGCCCGGCGATCAAGAGACGCAGCAGCAACAGCCACAGCGGCGTTTGCGCCGGCGTCTCTTCGCGCGGATGGAGCCCGAGCAGCAGCTGGATGGCCGGAAAGCGTGCGCGGCGCGGCGCCGGCGGGGTGATGCGCAGGAGCCACCACAGGACGGGCAGCGCTGCCAGGACGGCGAGCCACAGCGGGCTCAGGAACGCGATGCCGGCCAGTCCCGCCATCTAGCCCGACCTCGCGCCCGCGAACGCGCCGCCGGAGAACGCCATGAACAGGGCGAGCAGGCTGGCCTCGGGCGGACGATCGGTGCGATGCGACAGGAACGTCCAGCCGACCTGGCGCGCGATGTCGGTCAGGCCCGCGACATGCGCGGCCAGTGCGGCCTGATAATCGCCGCGGAGCGCCTCGACCCGCGGCACCAGCAACTCGCCGTCGTTCTCGAGCCCCACAAAACGCGTCCGGCCGCTGAAGGGCAGGGTTTCCTCGGCCGGGTCGAGGACTTGCAGCAGGTACCCCTTGATGCCGCGCGCGGCGATGCGGCGCACGGCCGCGGCGACCGAATCGAGCGGTGACAGGAAATCGCTGATCAGCGCCACCTGCGCATAACGCGGCAGCGGGATGTCGGCGGGCGGCAGGCTGCGCGCTGCGTCGGCCGAGGGCAGCGCCATGACCTCGGCGATGCGCGTGAGGGCCGCACGCCCGGTCGATGGCCGCGGCGTCGCGCCGATCAGGCCCACCTGCTCGCCGCCGCGGATCAGGAGGGCCGCCAGCGCCAGGGTCAGGAGGTCGGCGCGCTCGGATTTCTCGGGCAGCCGCTGGTTCGAGCGCCAATGCATCGACGGGGAGGAATCGCGCCACAGCCACACGCTCTCGGACGCCTCCCACTCCGTCTCGCGCACGAAGATGCGGTCGGTCTTGGCGGTCTGGCGCCAGTCGATGTCCTCGGCGCTGTCGCCCGGCTGGTAGCGACGGAACTGCCAGAACGTCTCGCCCTGCCCGACGCGGCGGCGGCCGTGCACGCCCTGCGCCACCGTCATCGCCACGCGCTCGGCCGCGACGAGGAGCGGCGGCAGCGTGCTCGCAAGCTGCTCGGCGCGCTGCTGGATGAGAAGGGCGGGTCTCATGGGGACCCCGGAACGCCGGTGTTCAACGCAACGGAGCGCAGAGTCGATCGATCACCTTGTCGATCGTGACGCCGTCGGCACGGGCACCGAAATTGAGCGCCATGCGATGGCGCAGAACCGGCGGCGCCAGGGCCACCACGTCGTCGATCGAGGGCGCCAGCCGCCCGTCGAGCAGGGCACGCGCGCGGGTCGCCAGCATCAGCGCCTGGCTGGCGCGCGGCCCCGGACCCCACGCCACGTGTTTCTGCACGTCGGGGATGTCCGATGTATCGGGGCGGCCGCTGCGCACCAGTTTCAGGATCGCCTCGACGACGCTTTCGCCGACCGGGACGCGGCGGATCAGCGCCTGCGCTGCGATCAGCTCCTCGCCCGTCATCACGCGCCGCGGCTTTTCTTCGGCGGCTCCCGTGGTGGCGATCAGCATCCGCCGCTCGGCGTCGAGATCGGGATAGCGCACGTCGACCTGCAGCAGGAAGCGGTCGAGCTGCGCCTCGGGCAGCGGGTACGTGCCCTCCTGCTCGAGCGGGTTCTGCGTCGCCAGCACGTGAAAGGGGGTGGGCAGCGGGTGGTAGGCGCCGGCCACGGACACGCGGTGCTCCTGCATCGCCTGCAGCAAGGCCGACTGCGTGCGCGGGCTGGCGCGGTTGATCTCGTCCGCCATCAGCAGCTGCGTGAACACCGGGCCGCTGATGAAGCGGAACGAGCGGCGGCCGCTGTCGCTCTCCTCCAACACCTCCGAGCCCAGGATGTCGGCGGGCATGAGATCGGGCGTGCATTGCAGGCGCTTGGAGTCGAGCCCGAGCACGGTGCCCAGGGTTTCGACCAGCTTCGTCTTGGCCAGGCCCGGCACGCCGATCAGCAGCGCGTGACCCCCGCCGAGCAAGGTGATAAGAGTTTCATCAATGACTTCGGTTTGGCCGAAGATGACCCGGCCGATGCCGTCTCGCACCTCCTTGAGCCTGTGGCCCAGGGCCTCGATCTTGGCGATGACTTCGGCGGATTCAGCGGGCTGGGGGGCGAATTTCGGCTCGGGAGCGTTCAATGCGGCCTCTCTCGGCTGAGCTATCAACGACCGCGACCGGGAGCTGTTCCGATCCGGCCAACATGATCCGGCATCTCCCCCCGGAGGCCCAGTCTGCTGCAGATCCCGCTTCTGGTGCAGAGTCTGCGACCGGGATGCGTCTGTCGTCCGAACGCCATGTGGCGACTCCTTGCGGAGAGTTCGATATCCGGATCGGTCCCGACGGCACTTGGTTTTATCACGGCTCGCCGATCACCCGCAAACCGCTCGTCAAGCTGTTCGCAAGCGTGCTGCGGCGCGAGGAGTCCGGCGAGTACTGGCTCATCACACCCGCCGAGAAGGGCCGCATCGCGGTCGATGATGCCCCATTTGTCGCGGTCGAGCTCGCCGTCGTGGGCGAGGGTCGGACGCAGCAGCTGATCTTCCGCACGAATATCGACGAAATTGTGACCGCCGGGCCCGACCATCACATCCGCGTGACGACGGACACAGACAGCGCCGCACCGCGGCCTTATTTGGGCGTCGGCCGCGGACTGGAGGCCTTGATCGCGCGGCCGGTTTTCTATCAGCTGGTGGAGCTGGGGGTGGAGGAGTCGCGCGCGGATGGTCCGGCCGGATACGGCGTGTGGAGCTGCGGCCGGTTTTTCCCGCTCGGGTCCGGCGAGTGGGACCAGTCTGGTTCGTGAGCGAATGAATCCTGTGGAATACGACGTGGCGGAGGTTCGCCGCCGATTGCAGCCGACGCAAAGCCGCTTCGGGCGCCGCGGTGGGGGCGTCCAGGGCCTCGAAGCGCCCGGTGTGCGCGGCGATCACAACCTCAATCCCGACCTGCGGCCCAAGCCGCCGCTGACGCCGGCCGCTGTCCTGGTGCCGCTGGTCCTGCGGCCCGAGGGCATGACCGTGCTGCTGACCAAGCGGACGGCGCACCTGGCGGCGCATGCCGGCCAGATCAGCTTTCCCGGCGGGCGCCTGGAAGAGAGCGACACCGACGCCACGGACGCGGCGTTGCGCGAGACCGAGGAGGAGATCGGCCTGTCGCGCGAGGTGATCGAGCTGATCGGCCGCCTCGATACCTATGTCGTCCGCACCGGCTTCGAGGTGACGCCTGTCGTCGGCTTGGTGACCCCGCCGTTTACGACCACGCCCGATGAGTTCGAGGTCGCCGAGATTTTCGAGGTGCCGCTCGCCTTCATCCTCGATCCGAACAACCATGAGCGCCAGTCGCGGGTGGATTTCGGCGGCGTGAAGCGCGAGTTCTGGGTGCTGCCCTATCGCGATTATTACATCTGGGGCGCCACGGCCGGCATGCTCGTCAACCTCTACGAAGTGCTGCGCGGCTAAGATAAGCTCCGGGGCATGAGCCGCATCCTCCTGCAGGTCGTGGCGCCGATCCTGCTTCCCTCCGTGCTGTATGCTCTGTGGCTGGTCGCCGAGCGCCGCCGTCTCGAGGCGGTGGGCAGTGCCGGCACGAAGCACTGGGCCGACGCACCGTGGCTGTGGCTCCTTGCACTCGGGGTCTTCTTCGCCGTCATCATCACCATGGCGCTCGCGCTGGTCGGCGGCGAGAGCATCGTCGGCGAGTACGTGCCCCCGCAGATCAAGGACGGCCGGATCGTGCCGGGCCACGTCGTCCCGCCGTCGCGCTGACACGACCGTGAGCGACGCCCCGGCAAAGCTGAGCGCGGACGCGGCCCCCTGGATGGGGGCGGCGGACACGCGCGCGGTGGTCGCAGCGCTCACCGCGGGCGGGCGGGCGGTGCGCTTCGTCGGCGGCTGCGTGCGGGATTCCCTGGCGGCACGAAGCGTCATCGATATCGACATCGCGACTCCCGAGCCGCCCACCCGCGTGCTGGAGCTGCTGGCGGCGGCCAGGATCAAGGCGGTGCCGACCGGCCTCGATCACGGCACGGTGACGGCCATCGTCGACGGACGGCCGTTCGAAATCACGACCTTGCGCCGCGATGTCGAGACCGACGGCCGTCGCGCGGTCGTCGCGTTCACCGACAGCTGGGCCGAGGACGCGGCGCGGCGCGACTTCACGATCAACGCGCTGTCGGCGGACCCCGACGGCACGCTGCACGATCCGTTCGGCGGCTTTGCCGATCTCGCGGCTGGGCGCGTGCGTTTCGTCGGCGAGGCGGAATTGCGGATTCGCGAGGACGTGCTGCGCATCCTGCGCTTCTTCCGGTTCCATGCGCATTACGGCAAAGGCGATCCCGACGGCGCGGGGTTGGATGCCTGCCGCAAGCTGGCGCATTTGCTTCCCGGGCTTTCGGGGGAGCGCATCGCGGCCGAGCTGCGGCGGCTCCTGGCCGCACCGGACCCCGCCGCGACGCTGGAGCGCATGCGGGCCGCGGGCATTCTGGCGCCGATCCTGCCCGAGATCGCGGACCTGGCACGGCTGCGCGGCCTGCAGGCCCTCGCTGACGCCGCGGCGCGCGACCCATTGCTGCGCCTGTCCGCGGTGCTGCCCGGAGACGCGGCGGTCGCGCGCGCGGTGGCCGAGCGGCTGCGTCTGTCCAACGACGAGCGCACATGGCTGGAGCTGCTGGCCGCGCCGCCGGCGCATGTGTGGCCGGCGCGCGGCGAGGCGGCGCTGCGGCGGGCGCTCCATCGGCTCGGCCCCGACCTCGTGCGCGACCTCGGCCTGCTCGCGATTGCCCGCGGCGACATCGAGATGGGGCGGCCTGCGGTCGACGCAGCGGCGGTATGGATGCCCGTGGCGCTGCCGGTCCGCGGCCAGGATGCGCTCGAGCTGGGCGTGCCCGCGGGGCCGCGCGTCGGCCAGCTCATCGCTTCGGTCGAGAGCTGGTGGGAGGAGAACGACTACCGGCCCGACCGGGCCGCGTGCCTGCAAAGACTGAAGAGCCTGGTCGGTCCGTAGTCAGCGCTGGACGATGCAGCCGTACCAGCCGAGTCCGCGATAGGTTTCGTATCCCGGCGTCGCCGCATAGCCGATCACGGCACCCTTCGCATCGGTGTAGGTGCCCATGCTGCCGTGGCTCGGCTGCAGCTCCAGTCGCTCCTTGAGAACGCCCAGGCCGTCGGAGGCCGCGAGGATTTTGAAGCTGCGGTCGAGGATCAGGACGCGGCTGCGAGCCCACTCTTCTTCGGTGAGCCGCACGCCCTTGACCACGGCCTGCGACTGCGGGCCCCAGTCGAAATGGATGCCCAGCACGCCGATCGGCTTGCCGTTGGCATCGGCATTCGCGCGGATGGCCGCCGCATAGGTCGCGACCGGACGGTTGTCGAGCGGCTCGCAGAGCGCGATATCGGCCACCGAAAATTCGTCGCCCGCGCGGGTGGCCAGCGCGTCGCGGAACCATGTCTCGCCCGCGACCGAGCGGCCGAGGCACTGAGGAAAACGCGCCGGCCGGCCGCTGGCGATGACCCGGCCGTCCAGATCGCAGATCCAGAGGTCGAGATAGACCGTGTAGGCGCCGAGGATGACGCCGAGACGCTGGGAGGCGTGCGCAACCGAGTCGGGTGCCGGTGCGGTGGCGCAGCCGACGACCGCCGAGTCGGTCGCCCACCAGCGGACGTCGCAGGTGCGTTCGTAGAGATTGCGGTCGATGATCTCGATCGCGTTGAGGGCCAGGTCGGCCATCCGCTGGCCGCGCATGTGCGAGATGACGGTGCCGCCGATCCGCCCGAGCTCGGCGAGATCCGCGCTGACCTCGCCCTCGAGCGCCAGCGCCACCTTCTCGATTTCGCCGGAGATGCTCTTGACCTCAGAGGCGACGACCGCGAAGCCGCGTCCGGCATCGCCGGCCCGCGAGGCTTCGATCAGCGCGTTGAGAGCCAGCATCTTCGTCTGGCGGGTGATGTCGGCGATCGCCTGGATCTTTCCGGTGGCGGTGGAGTTCAGCCGTGCCACGAGATCGAGAATTCGTTCGGGGCGGGCTCCGGCTTTGGGATCGAGGGCTTTGGCGTCGGTACGGTACGGCTGGCTGGACATCGCGGCTGTTCCTGGCGTTCTGCGTTCGCTTGCAATCGCTTGTCGGCGGCGGGTGAGTGTCGCCGCGACGTCCTAACAAACTTTAAACCTAATCAAGCAAGGCGTTGAAAAAACGAAAGGGGCCGCCTCGCGGCAGCCCCTTTTTTGGTCAGACTGTCTGTTTTTCGAGCGATCAGTGTACGTCGCGCCACACCTTGCGTTTGACTGCGTAGAGCAGTCCGCTCAGGCCCAGGAGGAAGATCAGCACCTTGGTGCCGACGCGCTTGCGCATCTCCATCTTGGGCTCGGCCGCCCAGGCAAGGAAGGTGACGACGTCGTGGGCTTCCTGCTCGAGCGTCGCCTTGGTGCCGTCGGCGTAGGTCACGCGGTCGGCGGTCAGCGGCTGCGGCATCGCGATCTGATGGCCGGGGAAGTATTTGTTGTAGTTCATCCCGTCCATCAGCTTGAACCCGGCCGGCGGATCGCTGAACCCGGTGAGGATGCCGTAGACGTAGTCATCGCCGTCTTCGCGCGCTTTCACGATCAGCGACAGGTCTGGCGGCAGGGCGCCGTTGTTCGATGCGCGCGCCGCCTGGTCGTTGGCAAACGGCGGCTTGAACGCGTCGTACGGCCGGCCGGGCCGCTGGAACATGTCGCCGTTGTCGTTCGGGCCGTCCTGGACCTGCACGCCCGCGGCGATCGCCTTCACCTGGTCCTCGTTGAACCCGATGTCCTCGAGGTCGCGGTAGTGCAGCAGGTTCATCGAATGGCAGGCCGAGCAGACTTCCTTGTAGACCTGGAAGCCACGTTGGCGCGCTGCGGGGTCGAACGTGCCGAACGGCCCGTCGAACGACCAGCCGGGCGACGGGAGCTTCTCTTCCTGGGCGCGAGCCGGTGCGGCCGCGATCGAAAGCAGAGCTGCGGAGGCAGCGAGGGTGACGACGAGCTTCCGCATCAGCGCTTCTCCATCGAGCGGGCGGCGGCCCCGGCGGGGGCGCGTCCTCCGCCCAGGACCGGCTCCGAAATGCTGGTCGGCAGCGGCAGCGGCCGTTCGAACCAGCCGAGGAGCGGCAGCAGGAGAATGAAATGGAAGAAGTACCAGATCGTGGCGACACGGCCGAGCACGATGTACCAGCCTTCCGGCGGGTGTGCGCCGCAGAAGCCGAGCAGCAGCGCGTCGAGCACGAAGATCCAGAAGAACACGCGGAACACCGGCCGGAAGCGGCCGCTGCGCACGCGGCTCGTGTCGAGCCACGGCAGGATCAACAGGATCAGGATCGACGAGAACATCGCGATCACGCCCGCGAGCTTGTTCGGGATCGAGCGCAGGATGGCGTAGTAGGGCAGGAAGTACCACTCGGGGACGATGTCGGGCGGCGTCTGCAGCGGGTTCGCCTGGATGTAGTTGTTCGGGTCGCCGAAGAAGTTCGGCGCGAAGAACACGAAGCCCAGGTAGACGATCATGAACACCGCCAGCCCGAACGCGTCCTTGACCGTGTAGTACGGGTGGAACGGGATTTTGTCCTGCGGGCCTTTGGTGTCGATGCCGAGCGGGTTGTTGGACCCGTGGATGTGCAGGGCCCAGATGTGCAGCACGACCACGCCGACGATGACGAAGGGCAGCAGGTAATGCAGCGCGTAGAAGCGGTTCAAGGTCGGGTTGGCGACCGCGAAGCCGCCCCACAGCCAGGTGACGATGGTGTCGCCGACCAGGGGGATCGCCGAGAACAGATTGGTGATCACGGTCGCACCCCAGAAGCTCATCTGGCCCCAGGGGAGCACGTAGCCCATGAACGCGGTCGCCATCATCAGGAGCAGGATGGCGACGCCCAGCCACCACAGCACCTCGCGCGGGTACTTGTACGATCCGTAGTAGAGGCCGCGGAACACGTGGATGTAGACGGCGATGAAGAAGAACGACGCGCCGTTCATGTGCACGTAGCGCATCAGCCAGCCGTAATCGACGTCGCGCATGATGCGCTCGACCGAGTCGAACGCGAGGGCGGCGTTCGGCTGGTAGTTCATCGCGAGGAAGATGCCGCTGACGATCATGATCGTCAGCATGGCGCCCGCGAGCGAACCGAAGTTCCACCAGTAGGAAAGGTTCTTGGGCGCCGGGTAGTTGGAACCCAGGCTGTGGTCGATGAAGGAGAAGACCGGAAGCCGGTATTCGATCCACTTCACGACGGGGTTTTGAAAGAACTTGCCGGACGAAGAACTGGCCATGGGAAGAGCCTCAGCCGATACGGACGGTCTTGTCGTTGAGGAAGGTGTACGGGGGCACGTGCAGGTTCAGCGGTGCCGGCCCGCGGCGGATGCGCCCCGAGGTGTCGTACTGCGAGCCGTGGCACGGGCAGAACCAGCCGCCGTAATCGCCCTTGGGGTCGGTCGGCTTCTGGCCCAACGGCACGCAGCCGAGATGGGTGCAGATCCCGATGAGGATGAGCCATTCGGGCTTCTTAACCCGCGACTGGTCCGACGCCGGGTCGCGCAGCTCGTCGATGTTCACCTCGCGCGCGGATTTGATCTGGTCGGCGGTGCGGTGGTCGATGAACACCGGCTGGCCGCGCCAGGCCACTGTGATCCTCTGGCCTTCCGTGATCGGCGAGATGTCGACTTCCACCGTCGACAGCGCCAGCACGTCGGCCGCGGGATTCATCGAGTCGATGAACGGCCACAGCGCCAGGGCCGCACCGACGGCCCCGAAAGCGCCGGCGGTCAGATAAAGGAAATCGCGGCGCGTGCCCTCTGCGCCGTGTGTGGCGGTGGCCGATTGTGCGGAGTTTGCCATACTGAAGACCCTATTTCTGACTGGACCGGACGGTCCCGAACGGATTCGCGTGTGCCCCGGCTCTCAGGTGTGCCGCCCAGGTATGACGTGGGGGCGCCACCCGCGCGAGTGCCAAACGAAGTCTCAAGAGCCCCCTAATCGTGGATTGAGGAACGCCCGACGGTCTGGCGGATGACCCTGTCCCGGGCGCAGGGTATAATCCATGTTGGCTGCGCTTGCAAAGGCTTAAGCCACGGACGCAGCCTCCGCTGCGCCCGGATTATGCCGCCGTTCGTTGCCACATCGTTCCCCATGCGCCTTGCCCTCTACCAGCCCGATATTCCGCAGAATACCGGCGCCATGCTGCGCCTGGCGGCGTGCTTTGGCGTGGGCGTCGACCTGATCGAGCCGTGCGGCTTCGTGTGGTCGGATCGGCGCCTGCGCCGCGCCGGCATGGACTATCTCGACGGCGTGGCGCTGACGCGCCACGAATCGTGGGCGGCGTTCCAATCGGCGCAATCCGGCGGGCGCCTTCTGCTCCTGACGACGCGGGGCAGCACGAGCTACGCCGAGTTCGGGTTCCGCCCGGGCGATACCCTGCTCGTCGGACGCGAGACCGCAGGCGTTCCGGGCGAGGTGCACGCGGCCGCCGATGCGCGGCTCGTCATCCCGATGCGGGCGGGCGTGCGTTCGCTGAACGTAGCACTGGCGGCCGCGATCGTGCTCGGGGAGGCGCTGCGGCAGACGGGCGCGTTGCCCGATCGCCTGCGGGCGGCATCATGAGCCAGGATTCCGAAGAGACACGCAAATCGGAGGCGGCCGCGTGGTTTGCCGAGCTGCGCGACCGCATCTGCGCCGAGCTCGAGCGCGTCGAGAGCGAGCTCACGGGGCCGCACGCCGACCTCCCCGCGGGCCAGTTCGAGCGCAAGGCCTGGGAGCGCCCCGGGGGCGGCGGTGGCGTCATGTCGGTGCTGCGCGGCCGGGTGTTCGAGAAGGCCGGGGTGAACGTATCGACCGTGCACGGCGAGTTCAGCGCCGAGTTCCGCCGGCAGATCCCGGGTGCTGCCGACGATCCGCGCTTCTGGGCGAGCGGTATCTCGCTCGTCATCCATCCGCGCTCGCCGCTTGTCCCCACAGTGCACATGAACACGCGCCACATCCGCACCACCAAGGCGTGGTTCGGCGGCGGCATGGACCTGACGCCGATGGTGCCGGAAACGCCCGACCGCGAGGAGTTCCACGCCGCCTGCCGAAGCGCCTGCGATGCCCACGACCAGGGGTACTACCCGCGCTTCAAGGCGTGGTGCGACGACTACTTCTTCATCAAGCACCGCGGCGAGGCGCGCGGCGTGGGCGGCATCTTCTTCGACGATCTCGACTCGAGTGGCGTGCAAGCGGACGGATGGTCGCGCGATTTCGCCTTCGTGCGCGACGTCGGGCTGGCCTTCCTCGACGTCTATCCGCGCATCGTCCGCCGCCACATGAACGCGCCGTGGGGCGAAGCGCAGCGTCAGCACCAGCTGATGCGCCGCGGCCGCTATGCCGAGTTCAATCTGGTCTACGACCGCGGCACCAAGTTCGGGCTGATGACCGGCGGCAATGTCGAGGCGATCCTGATGTCGCTGCCGCCCCTCGCCTCCTGGCCCTAGGGCCGCGAGGCGCTGGCCGTGTGGACTCTTAAATTTTATTCAATTTGCGAATTTGACCATAAAGACCCACGCCTGCCGGCGAATTAACCACTCCGCACTTGTGCGGTGACCAATTCCTCACCACAGTAGAAGTGCGAGAACCGCACAGAAGGGCGGGCCAGCGCGAGAAAGCGTGAAGGCCAGGCTCAAGGCCCGTGTGCGCGCGTCGATGACCGCTTTCTCGCTCAGCTCCCTCACGATCTCCGGTTCGGCCCTGTCAGCGCTGCAGGGCATCACCCACAACTTGGCCCAGAGCAACCAGGCGACCTCGTTCGCCACGGCATCCGTCATCCGCGCGCAGCCGGCAGTCTCGGTGGCCACGACGCAGATCGTCCAGAAGATCCAGACCCAGCTTCAACAGTCGCAGGCGCAGCAGCAGGCCTTGGCGCAGGCGAGCGGCGTGGTGAACGCGGCCATCAAGGGTGCCACGCAGGTCGCCAGCGCTCTGACGCAGCTGCGCGGCATCGCCGCCACGGCCACGCAGGCGGGCACGACGACCGACCAGCTGCAGTCGCTGTCGCAGCAATTCAGCTCGGCGCTGTCGGGCATCAGCCAGGCGATCCAGTCGTCCGCGTTCAACGGCGTGAACCTGCTCAACGGCAGCAACGTGCAGCAGTTTCAGGCCCCGGGGCTCAGCGGCAACGCCCTTCAGTCGCTGAACCTGCAGACCGGCGTGGTGAACCAGCTGAACGCCAACAGCCTTCAGAACGCCATCAGCGGTGGCGGCGGGGGCAACCCGTTCGGCGATCTCATCACCAAGATCGAAAATGCGGTCAGCACCAATGTCGGCGATGCGAGCAGCTCGACCATCGCCAGCTTCACGAACCAGTTCATCACGCAGGCCGGCGGCACCAGCAACCAGTCGCAGGTCGAGAAGCTCGGCAATCAGCTGATCACGGCACTGGGCGGCCAGACGACGTTCGACCATCAGACCCAGCGCAGCGTGGGCCAGATCCTCGACAGCATCACCTTCAACGCGCCGCAAAGCGTCACGACGGGCCTCATCAACCAGCTCGTCACGAGCCTGCAGAATTCGCTGACCCAGCCCCCGCCCGCGACCAACCTCCAGGGTTCGGACTTTGCCGGCGCCAACCTCCAGGGCGCCAACTTTGCCGGCGCCAATCTCGCCGGCGTCGACTTCACGGGCGCCAATCTGCAGGGCGTCAACTTCGCCGGCGCCAATCTGACGGGTGCCAATCTCGAGGGGGCGAACCTGCAGGGCGCCAACTTGCAGGGGGCCACGATCCAGAATGCCTATTTCGGCGGCGCCAACCTGCGGGGCACGATCTACCAGAACAATCCGCCGCCGCGCACGCAGGAGCCGTTCATCCCCGAGCCGCCGCCGCCGTTCGGCCAGAATTTCGAGCGGCAGAACCTGCAGGGCGCCAACTTCAGCGGCCAGAACCTGCAGAGTGCCGACTTCGAGCGCAGCCGGCTGCAGAACGCGAACTTCGGCAATGCGAACCTGACCGGAGCCAGCTTCGAGGGCAGCAACGCGCAGGGCGCCAATTTCGTCGGTGCCAACCTCGTCCGGGTCGATTTTGGCGGTGCCAATCTGCAGGGCGCGAATTTTTCCGCCCCGCAGTCGAGCGGTGGTGGTGGCGGCGGTGGGGAGGGGGGCGGCAGCGGTGGTGGCAGCGGCCCGCCGAACTTCGATTCTGTACTGAGTGCCATCAACGGCGCCATCTCGACCGTGACCAGTTCGCTGTCCGTGCTCAACCAGGAAGCACAGGCGATCAAGGACCAGAACAAGTCGTCGTCCGACCTGGCGACGACGCTCAACAAGGAGATCGGCGGCCTCGTGAACACCAACCTCACGACGGAGACCGCCAAGACCTCGGCGCTGCAGATCGCGGTCAATCTCGGCCTGCAGACCATCAGCATCACCGGCCAGCGCGGCCAGGCGCTGGTGCATACGCTTCTGACGGGAGAAGCCCCGAGCGGCAAGCTGCCGACCCAGCCGCAGCCGGGCACGCAGCCCGTGTCGTCCAGCCAGACCCAGGCGCCGAACGGCCCCGGGACCGACAACAGCACGACCGGCGGGTCCGGAACGGGCAGCGGCTTCAACTCGAAGTCGTCGTCGCGCACCTCGCTGGTGCCGCCGGTGAGTATCATCCCCCCGTCGTTGATCGCGAGCACCCTCAACATTCAGGCGTGAGGTGCTGCCACTCGGGTGGCGCGCCACGGTTCTGCCGGATAAGCTTCCGCAGCAGAGCAGGAGGGGCATATGGGTCGTCGTTGGATCGGCGCCGTCACGGGCGTGGTCATCGTGGGCTGCAGCGGGGCGTGGGGGGCGAGGGGGCTGGCCGCCAACATGACCGGGCCGATCGATCTCGGCACGGTGAAAACCGGCGCCGTGCAGCTCAACCGCTCGGATTCGCTCCAGTCCCCGCCGCTCTCGCGTTCCCCGCTGAAGCCGAAGGCGCCCAGCCGGACGGCGGCACCCCTCAAGCTCGCGGCGTTCTTCGGCAGCTTTGCCGGCCATGGCCTTTCCGACGGCGACGACAGCGCCTATTTCGGCGTGACCCAGCGCGATCTCGACGTGCAGATTTCACCGGCCGGCGAGGCCGGATTCAGCGTCGCCTGGACGACCGTGCTGCGGGCCGGCGGCGATCCCAAGGCGCCGAATGTCCGCCGCCGGTCCGTGACCATGACGTTCGCGCCCGGCCCGCGCCCCGGCCTGTTCCACGCCACCGACAACGGCGATCCGCTCGGCGGCGGCATGGTCTCGTGGGCGCGCATCTCCGGCAACACGCTCATGATCGAGCAGTTCGACGTGCTCGCCGACGGCCGGCACGAGATCCAGACCTATGCGCGCACCTTGGCGGGCACCGGCATGAAGCTCGTCTACACCCGCGTCGTCGACGGCGAGCGGACGCGCCACGTCCGCGGTGACCTGGTCAAGAACGCCAATTGATAATCCCCGCGAATGGGCTAAAACCGCTCACCGTCTCCTGGGGAGAATAGCGATATGGCAGCCTCTTCGGCCGTGGGCACGCCGCCGGTCATCGGGATCATCGGCGGGAGCGGGGTGTACGACATCCCCGGCCTGACGAACGTCGCATGGCGCCATGTGCCGACGCCGTGGGGCGATCCTTCCGACGACCTCATGTTCGGGGAGCTGGCGGGCCAGAAGCTGGTGTTCCTGCCGCGCCACGGACGCGGGCACCGCGTGCCGCCGAGCGAGCTCAACTTCCGCGCCAACATCGACGCGCTGAAGCGCTCCGGCGTGACCGAGATCATCTCGGTGAGCGCGGTCGGCAGCCTGCGCGAGGATCTGCCGCCCGGCACGTTCGTGGTCGTCGATCAGTTCATCGACCGCACCTTCGCGCGCGTGAAGAGCTTCTTCGAGAAAGGCTGTGTGGCGCATGTGTCGATGGCCGACCCGGTGTGCCGGCGTCTCGGCGACCACATCACGGCCGCCGGGACCGAGATCGGTCTGAAGATGGTGCGCGGCGGCACCTATCTGGTGATGGAGGGGCCGCAGTTCTCTTCCAAGGCCGAATCGAACCTGTACCGGAGCTGGAACTGCAGCGTGATCGGCATGACCAACATGCCCGAGGCGAAGCTCGCGCGCGAGGCAGAGCTCTGCTACGCCACGGTCGCGATGGTGACGGACTATGATTGCTGGCATCCCGACCACGACCACGTGACCGTCGACGCCATCATCAAGATCCTGCTCGAGAATGCGGACAACGCGCGCAGCCTGGTGAAGGCCACAGCCCCCAGGCTCCGCGGTCGCACGACCGCGTGCAGCGCCGGCTGCCACGCCGCCCTCGAGACAGCCATCATCACAGCACCCGCGGCCCGCGACCCGGCGGTCGTGAAGAAGCTGGATGCGGTGGCGGGAAGAGTACTCAACCGATGAAGAATTTGTGGTCCAAGGCCGATGCCGAAGGCGCCGTGGTCCGCTACGGCGAGAAAGGCGTCAACCGCGACCTGGCCTTGCGGGTCTACACGACGCGGCTTCTGGGCGGGGTGCCGCAGCTCGTGCTGCACGGCGGCGGCAACACCTCGGTCAAGACGCGCATGAAGGACACGCTCGGGGAGGACGTCGAGGTGCTGTGCGTGAAAGGTTCGGGCTGGGACATGGGGGCGATCGAGCCGCCGGGCCTGCCGGCGGTGCGGCTCGAGCCTCTTCGCAAGCTCTACAAGCTCGATGCCCTGACCGACGAGGACATGGTCAATTTCCAGCGCCTCAATCTCTTGGATTCGTCGGCGCCCAATCCGTCGGTCGAGACGGTGTTCCACGCCTTCCTGCCGCATAAGTTCATCGACCACACGCACGCCAACGCCGTGCTCGCGGTGTCCGACCAGCCGGACGGCGAGAAGATCCTGCGCGAGGTCTATGACGGCCGGGCTGCGATCGTGCCCTACGTGATGCCGGGCTTCGCATTGGCCAAGATGGCGTCCGAGGCGCAGAAGAAGGCGCCCAAGGCAGAAGGGCTCGTGCTGCACAAGCACGGCATCTTCACCTGGGGCGAGAGCGCCGAAGAGGCGTATACGCGCATGATCGAGCTCGTGACCTTGGCCGAGCAACGGCTCGCGCGCGGGCGGCGCAACGTGTTTGCACCCGGTGCCCTGCCGGGGAAGGTTGCGAGTGCGGCCGAGGTGGCGCCGGTGCTGCGCGGCCTCGCGGCCCTGCCCGAGGATGCGGCTGACGGCACCTACAAGCGCTTCGTGTTCGAGTTCCGCAGCACCCCGGCGGTCCTCAATTTCGTCAACGGTGCGGAGGTCGCGCGCTACAGCCAGGCGGGCGTGATCACGCCCGACCACGTGATCCGCACCAAGGCGAAGCCGCTTCTGGTACCCGCACCCGAGCCAGGCAAGCTCGCCGATTTCGCCACCGCGGCGAAGGCGGCATTCGCGGCGTTCGCCGCCGAGTACAAAGCCTATTTCGAGCGCCACAACCCGCGCGCCGTGCCCAAGAAGAAGATGCTGGATGCGGTTCCGCGCGTGATCCTGGTGCCGGGCTTGGGGCTGTTCGCCCTCGGCAAGTCGTCGAAGGACGCCAAGATCGCCGCCGACGTGGCCGAGAACGCCGTCGCCACCATCACCGATGCCGAGGCGATCGGCCGTTTCGAGAGCATTCCCGAGGCCGATATCTTCGACGTCGAGTACTGGTCGCTCGAGCAGGCGAAGCTCGGCAAGGAGGCGGAGAAGCCGCTCGCCCGCCAGGTGGCGCTGGTCACCGGCGGCGGCAGCGGCATCGGCGCTGCGACCGCCGCCGCGTTCGCTGCGCAAGGCGCGGAGGTGGTGGTCGTCGACCGTGACGGTGCCGCGGCCGCGGCCGTCGCCAAGAAGCTCGGCGGCATCGCCGTCGCCTGCGACGTCACCAAGGCCGACCAGGTGCGCGCCGCCTTCGACCAGGCGGCGACGGCGTTCGGCGGCGTGGACATCGTGGTCTCCAACGCGGGCGCTGCCTGGCAGGGCCGCATCGGCGAGGTCGATGACAAGCTGTTGCGGGAGAGCTTCGAGCTCAATTTCTTCGCCCACCAGGCGGTGGCGCAGAACGCGGTCCGTGTCATGAAGGCGCAAGGGACGGGTGGTGCGCTGCTGTTTAACGTGTCCAAGCAGGCGGTGAACCCGGGGCCGGATTTCGGTCCCTATGGCCTGCCGAAGGCGACGACCCTGTTCCTCTTGCGGCAATACGCGGTCGATTACGGCAAGGACGGCATCCGCTCCAACGGCGTCAACGCCGATCGCGTGCGGACCGGTCTGCTCACCGACGACATGATCGCCAGCCGCTCGAAGGCGCGCGGATTGTCCGAGCGCGACTACATGGGCGGCAACCTGCTCGGTCGCGAGGTGAAGGCCTCGGACGTGGCGCAGGCGTTCGTGGCGCTGGCGCTTGCCAACAAGACCACCGGTGCGTTGCTCACCGTCGACGGCGGCAACATCGCCGCCGCGTTGCGGTGAGGATCGGCTGGCTCAAGCCGCTTTACGGATTCACCGGCCGCACCCTGGTCTGCGCCACCCGCGTGGCCCGCGCCCGCCTGGTCGAGATGGGGCGGGAGATCGCCGGGACGGACACCGCTGTCGCGGTCTACATCGCCCAGGGCGCGCGCGGCTTTGGCGACGAGGCGTATCGCGGCCGAATCATCGGGGCGTTCATGCTGGCGCCGATGCCGCAGGGCAAGACGGTCGACGACTATCCGTTTGCGGACATCGACGGCAGAATCCGCTGGCCGATCGGCTGGCCGGTCGCCGGCGACCGGACCGTCAAATTGCCCCTCGACCGCGCCCCGGCGCTGAAGCCGCTCGTCCTCGAAACCTGCGGCGCCGACATCTGGCGGCGGCTGACCGCGTCCTTCCAGGCCGGCGCTCCGTCGCGCCTGGACGGGCCGCTACGGCCTCTTCAAAACGAAATCCAGTCCGTCTTTGAGGCGGATCAATAGAGAACGCGCGGCAGCCACAGGGCGAGCTCCGGAAAGGCCAGCAGCAGTGCGATGAGGATGGCGTTGGCGACCAGGAAATAAGCGCTGCCGATGTAAAGCTGGCCGAGCTTGACGTCATCGACCTGCGATTGCAGCACGAACAGGTTCATGCCCATCGGCGGATGGATGAGCCCGACTTCGATGAGCACGACGAGCAGCACGCCGAACCAGATCAAGCTGAAGCCCAGCTCCTGCGCGAGCGGGGCGAACACCGGCACGGTGATCAGGATCATCGTGAGGGATTCGAGAAAGCTCCCGAGCAGGATGTAGAAGACGATGATGAACAGCATCACGCCGAGGCCCGGCAGCCGCAGCGCCGTGACCCAATGCGCGAGGCTCGGCGCGATCTGGGTCTGGACGATGAAGTAGCTGAACATGATGGCGCCGAGCAGAATGAAGAACAGCATGGCCGTGGTCCGGCTCGATTCGACGATGGCGTCGGTGAGCTGCTCGACGGTGAGCTCACGCGATGCCGCGGCCAGCACGATCGTGGCAAACGTACCCACGGCCGCGGCCTCGGTCGGGCTGAACCAGCCGGCGTAGATGCCGCCGATGGACAGGAAGAAGATGAACAGGAGCTTCCACATGCCGATCGACGCCTTGAGGCGCTCGGCCAAAGCGGCAGGCTTC
>Ga0335071_10001447_pt1 | contig 25614 bp, 23 predicted proteins | sample Lox_Sample_15_FD_206724 | JGI IMG/M metagenome (GOLD analysis project Ga0335071, IMG submission 206724) | Soil microbial communities from Loxahatchee National Wildlife Refuge, Florida, United States - Lox_Sample_1.5 | ecosystem: Environmental > Terrestrial > Soil > Wetlands | place: USA...
CGGACGCATGATGCACGTAGAGCAGCCAGAGCAGGAATGAGATAGCGAGGCCGCTCACCACGACGATCGCTCCCACCACCGGACGCGTCCGAATTTCAGCCTGTTCCATGCTCACGATTAAATCACAATGATCCCTCGGCAGGTCATGAAAAGCCCTCGCGCGGGGAAGCCGCTTGATAGATTAAAGATGCGTGCCGTCGCTCGTGGGTTACATCGAATTGTCGCGGATAAATCGCGCGAGGCTGGTTCTCGTTTACGACATCATCATGCACGTTTACTCAACGAGTGCAGAACAGCCAGCACCGTATCGCCGTGAGAATCTAGTGAACATTCCGGGTGCCGTAGGCGCGCCGCTGACTATAATTGAAGTTTCACCTTTAAGAGATCTCCGAAAATGGAGGGATGTATCTTTTGTCGTTTCGAACTCGACTGCGTTTGAAGTCCCTGCAATCTTCAGAAATGACATCGGCACTCTGCCGATTTTGTTTATGGCTGACCGTGCTTCTGCTGGCCGCGCCGCTAGGGCAAACGTCGGAAGTGGCCCGGTCTGCTCGTGAATACCGGCTTCGCTTCTATCACACGCACACCGGGGAACGACTCGACATCGTTTACCGGCGTGGTGATACGTACATACCGGGAGCGTTGGATGAGCTCGACCATTATTTGCGCGACCATCGTACAGGCGAGGTGCATCATTTCGATCCGCACTTGTTCGATCTGCTCCACGACCTGACCGCATCTCTCAACGACGCAGGGGGGGAAATCGACGTGATCTGCGGATACCGCACGTCCTGGAGTAATGAATTCTTGCGCACCCGCAGTCCGCATACGGGCGTGGCTCGGCACAGTCTTCACATGCAGGCAGAAGCCATTGACATTCGCCTACCCGGGATTCCTACTTCAGTGGTTCGAGATGCCGCGCTGCGCTTGCATCGCGGCGGAGTTGGCTACTATCGCAGCTCCGACTTCGTGCATGTAGACGTGGGGCGCGTACGCCGGTGGTAGTGAAGCCAGAGTAACGCCATCCGAAGCGGGCAGGAGTCCGCTGGATCGACTGCAACGACAGGGCGCCGGTTTCTGCACTTTCATATCCGAGCGTGAATCCTCATCAGAGATACGGATAACCTGTCGCGAGAGCCTTCTCGAGAGCCGCGTCGTGCCCGTAGATGTCGTCGTAGAAGTGAACGACGCCGTCTTCCAACACGATCACGGTGCCATAGAGGATCAAGACCGGGATCGGATGCGCTAGATTCACCTGTTGGGTCATCGTGCCGTTCATTGCTGCGCGAACGCGTTCTGGTGTCCATCCAGGATTGTCGCGCAGTACCCACATCGCCAGATCTGCGGGCCTTTCCAGCCGGATGCAGCCGTGGCTGAAATCCCGCACCGACTTCTCGAAGAGTTCCGTCGACGGAGTATCGTGCATGTAGACGTTGTAACTGTTGGGAAAGATAAACTTGACGAGTCCGAGCGCGTTCTTTGGACCCGGCTTCTGCCGGACAAAAAGCTTACCCGCCCGGAGTTGGGCGAGCACCTCGGGCGTAACCGTTCCGTCTGAGACCAGGTTCTGCTTGCTGTCCACAACTTCGAATCCCTTGCTCGCCAGATAGTCGGGGTCGCGAACTATGTGCGGGATCATCTCCCCTCTGATAATGGAAGGGGGCACCTCCCAATAAGGGCGGAAGATGACATACTCCATGGTGTCGTCGAACACCGGGGTGTTATGGCCGCCGTAAGCTTTGCCTACGACGACGTTCATCGTCACCCCGATTTTGAAGTCCTTGTCATAGGCGCGCAGCCGGAACTCGGGAATGTTTACCACGATTGGCGCCTTTTGATACGAGTCCGGCATCCACCGCCAGCGTTCGAGTGTGAGCTGCATTTGCCGGACCCGGCGGCTCAGGGGAACGTTCAGGTCGGCCAGGGTTGGAGCATCGATTCGCCCATTCGGATCCCGGCCACATCGACGTTGGAAGTTCTTTACGGCTTCCACTAGCGCGCCGTCGTAAATCAGTCGATCCGCCGGAACATTCGCATCCGCTGGCAGGTCGCCAACCAACCGGAGCATTTGCGTAAGCCGCGGGACGCCGGGATAGGTGTCGCCCGGGACAACCGCTTTCTTTACGGCCGGAAGTTGTTCGCCGTCATCTTTTTTCGCCAGCTCGACATAAGTATGCAGGGCCTGAATCGTACGCCGATAACCGGGATACGGCGGCTCCACTTGCATTAAGGCGCTGGCTACGTCGCCTGCGTTGACCACGTGGTCTTTAAGAAATTCGGCCAGATCGTATCTCTTGGATGCATCATCCAGGGCAAAGGCAAAGTGCTTCGGATTCACCTTGCCAACGTGGAGGTCGGAGACATACCTCATCGCGCAAACGGTAAGCGCGAGATCGAATTTCACGGCATCCGCCTCCGTCGGTTGCCGTGTCGCGGGTTTGAGTTTGGCCAGCCGGTCGTTCCATCGCGGCCCATCGTAGTCATCTGCGGAGAGCCCCTTCTGGTCGGCTTGCAGCATCAGTGCGATTACCTGTCGCGCCTGTGGGGTTGGCTCCAATGCCCTGACCCACCACAAGGAACCGCCGTTGAGCTCGTAGAACTTCTCGACATGTTTGCTGTAGTCGCTGAAATCAGGCCAACGCAAATCGGGCAAACTGCCGGCGTTAATGGCTGCACGGAGCCAGACCTGACTTTGGGAACTGAGCTCTGGCATGCTCTTACCCGTCATGCCAGAAGTCGCAAGCGGAGCCTGCGCCGAACTCGCCAAATGGAACGTACCGCATAGTAGTGCGATCAGCACCAGCGGCCTTGGTCGGGAACCACGCCTCTCCGTCCGTAACTGGTTCAACAAATCCTCCTCGACGCAATGCAATCCTTACTTCAACCGTCGACCCAAATCGTAAAGTCTTAGCCGCTGGTGCATCGGAACCCAAACCGCCTTCGCAGTGGAACGATTCGTTTGTCAGAGGCGGGACTGCAAAACGGCGGTTCGTGTTCCGAGTGCATTGCCATATGGTTCTGTGATGCTGAGGCTGCGTACCGGTTGCGTTTTTCTGCCAGAATGACCATTGCTTTCAACTTGCCCGCGGTCCAGTGACGTCCCAACTTATTGGTCGTGACTGACCTCGAATCTCTCGGGATGTGTCAATCCCCTGACACTCATTCCGCCCAGCCGGAACTACGGTCATGAGCAGGCGTGGCATGAAGGCAACGGGCATTCGGACTTACAGGCGATACGACTCGGGCCATCGCTCACCGGACCCAATTCTGACGGCAGACTTGTTCTAGGTGCGTGGCAGCAAATCTTCCATCTCGAATGCGACGTTCGTGGGCGGGAGCACACCACCGCGGTGACCGTGAAACGGCGACGAGAGACAGACCACCCGCAAGTAGAATAGGGTTTCTGCCATGGTCAAGCGTGCCCCAGCTCGGAAGCGTCCTCGCAAAGCCAAACCCGGAACGAAAGGGTTGAGCCCGGCCGAATGCCGACTGGATCAGCCTACGGGCGCTGCTGCGGAGGTGGCGGAGGCAATCGAGAAATCCGGCGGCTGGATTGTGGGATCGTACAAGGACCCGCTCGGCGGACATCCGGTATTGCTGTGTATCCTGCCGATCGATGCCGTCGAACCAACCCCTTTCCAAAGAGATCTCTCCGACGCTCATCACAAACGGCTCGCTGACGTTATCAACAAAACCGGGCGTTTTCTCGACCCGATCATCGCTGTGGTGGCACCAAAGGGTGGTTTCTGGACGCCGAATGGCCGGCATCGTCTCGAAGCCATGCGCCGCCTGGGGGCGAAATCCATCACTGCGCTTGTCGTGGCTGACCGCGAAGTGGCCTGGCAGATCCTCGCGCTGAATACGGAGAAGGCTCACAACCTCAAGGAACGCTCGCTGGAGGTCATACGCATCTACCGTGGTCTGGTGGAGGAAGATGCCACGCGATCTGAATCACAATTCGCGTTCTACCTGGACGAACCCGCCCTAGTCACTCTCGGTGTCTCCTATGAACGTTTCCCTCGCTTCGGCGGGGGCGCTTACCATTCAATCCTCCGACGACTGGAGACCTTTACCGATGATTCGCTCCGCACTGCCATCAAGGATCACGAGAAACGGGCCACGATGGTGCTCGACCTCGAGGAGAAAGTTGCGGCGGCGGTGAAGAAGCTGAAAGAACGTGGCCTCATCAGCCCGTACCTGCGTTCCTTCGTGGTGGCCCGCATCAACCCGCTGCGTTGGATTAAGGGCGAACCGCCTCCACTCGAAGACGTGCTGAAGACGATGCGAGAGCGCGCGGCGAAATTCAATGTTGAGAAGATCAGGCCACAGGATTTGGCTGGCACCGCGGGGCCACCCGACGAAGAAAGTTAGGAGAGCAGACCACGAATGACAATCTCATCCGGCAGAAAACATGCGGGGCCGGGGCCTGGGAGTGACCAGCCTCCGGTCCCCGAGCCCACGTTCGCCGAACGTGCGCGCACATTAGTCTATCTGGGCCGCGTGGGCAGTCTCTCTACCCAGTCGCGTAAACAGCCAGGATTCCCATTTGGATCCGTAATGCCCTACGGGTTGGACGATCATGGCCATCCTATCTTCTTGATCAGCACAATGGCTATGCACACGCAGAACTTGCAGGCCGACGCCCGCGCCAGCTTGCTCGTTACCCAGGAAGTCTCTGACGGCGAACCGCTCGGCGCATCGAGGGTCACGCTGGTAGGAAATGTTCTCCCGGTACCGAACACCGAATTGGCTGAGGTGCGCAAGCTGTACCTGGAGCGTCACGCGAACAGCAAGTATTGGGTAGATTTTGAAGACTTTTCGTTCTATCGCATGGACGTCGTTGATGTTTATTACGTGGGCGGCTTCGGGGTGATGGGCTGGGTATCTGCAGCCGATTATGACCGCAGCCAACCGGACCCTCTCGCAGACTCCATATCCGAAATCATTCACCACATGAACGCCGACCACAAGGACGCGCTAGTCTTGCTCGCCCGGAAGTTTGCTCACATCGAGTCAACGGAAGCAACGATGACAGCTGTCGATCGCTTGGGTTTTCATGTCCGCTTGAAAACGCCCGATGGCATGCGCGGTGCTCGCATTGCATTCTTGAGGGAGGTAAGCAATCCGGTGGAAACTCGGAAAGTGCTTGTGGAAATGGTGCAACAGGCTCGCTCGCGGGCCGAATGAATTTTTGACCTGGGGCCGGCACGAAGATGTGCAAGAAAAACTTCGGTTAGCGATGGCGCCATCGCAGGAAGAGAAGTCGCACACCAAAGGCAAACCGGACATCACGAAGTCTGTGAATCGTTGGCATCTCTACTTACCGACAGTTCAGGCGTACTTTGAAGTTGGGAGCTCCGATACGAGAGAAACGCACATTTGAAAATGCATATTTTGGTGTTATGCCCGGATCCTTTGAGGGTTACCGTTGCAGCGTTTAAGCATCAATGTCGTCGAAGATGCTCCGAGTGGCGGGCTCTCTAGTCTGAGGTCCAACGGAGTGATCATCCGAATCGTAATCAGGCTGGTAATCTCGTGGGTCACCCCGTTCCGCTAGGTCTTGCAGGGTTCTTTCTATCCAGCGTCGAATGGACAGAGTCTCGCTGATCACAGCTTTTCTCACTTCAGGGTCGTTCGGGAATTCACCTTCGAGCGCCGTTAGAATGTCGGAGTACGGCTGAATATAACTTTCTGGGTCTTCATCATTGGGAAGGTTGAATTCCCAGTTCTGTCGCGCATTGGGGAGGTTCGGAACCAGTTCCTGGCGTAGACGTTTTTTCAATTCTTTCATTTCCTGTCGCTTAAACATCTTCCTGATCTCTCGATTTTCGAATACGTAACCATCTTCACCGTTGACTGCGTACTCAGATACGGTTTGAACGAATTTTGCGCGGTATTGTTCTGGCATTAGGCCTAAGTGGAAGAGTCTGACCGCCACATCGACCTCGGAAACGGTGCCCAAACGCAATCCTGGATCACTGACCCTCTCCAGCAATTGGGGATGTTGCTCAAGATAAAGTTTGAGAAATGCGCGGTCACATCGCTCACCCAAAAATCTGTCGACCCTTGCTTTTTTCTTCCATCGGTTTTCACGGTCCTGGTCCTCAGCCTGACCAAAAGCGGAAATCCTCCTTTCAACAAATAAGTACAAGTTCTCTGGCACAACAACTGCACCTTCGAGACCGACATCCCCACACGTGATCGTTGAGAGCAATTGCTCAACAGAAGCCCCCTGCAGGTAAATGTCCATCAGTTCGGAGGTTTTCAAAACAATTGAGGCATAGGCATCTCCAATAGTGGGGTGCTTAAACATCCATACTGTCGCTCCGCGCTCTCTGATCTGAACGGTGAGGCTGTTCTGCATTGCGTTCAGGGCTGAGATCACCTCGCCTAGATCGGTTCCAAGACGAACAAGTGCCGACTGCTCGGACTCCTGAAGCCTAATCGGGCTCGCCAGACTCCCGTTCCGCATAAAGATGAGTGCCAGAGCAGCCTGGCTGTGCTTGTCCAGCCCTTCAATGACGTCTTCGAGCAACTGCTCTTGTTTATCCACGAAGTTGGTGAGACCAGTGAGCGAGATGTCGACGTTGCGCGTGAAGAGCGGATTGCCCAAGCGTCGTGCAGTCTCGGGAATGAAGCGTGGATGCGAGGCAACCCGTTCGAGATAAGGTTTCATATCTGTACGGGAACTTCGTGGCTGAGTGCCGAGTTTGATGTGGTTATACAGGATCTGACGTCGTTCCTCCGGTGTAATTTCTTTAACGTCTATCACCACTTGGCTCTCACGCATTAGCGGAAACGCTGACTCCTTAAGGCTATGTTTTGCGCGGTTGTAAATGTAATCTCTGGAGGTGAGAACGACCCGTGCGCCGGCATTAATCATTGCTTTCACTTTCGGGAAAATGCGGTTCCAGTTGAGAGCGAGAGGGAGTTCGAATTGGGTAACGCCAAAAGCATCATCGATCCAGAAAAATTGGTAAGGGTGTTCAGGATTCCATCGTTCAACCATCTGTTCTGAGGTTTCGAGTTTCAGGGTCGATACTTTCCATTGATCGATGGCAGCCATCGCGAGCATGGAGGCGACGGTCGTTTTGCCAGCCGCGGGTTCACCTAACAAAAGCACGAAGCCATATTCGTCCAACGCCCGGACGGCACGACCATACGCTCCGGTCAATACGACTTTAGACAAGTCTTCGCGCATTGACTCAAGTAGAGCCAAAGCTTGGCTGTAGGCACGCTCATCGAGAATTTCGGTGAGATCGTCTAGACCATAGACGCGCGGTACGAGCATGCGGAGGCGCTTGCAGTCCCGTATCTGCTGACTGATCCAGTTGGATCCAAAGGAGCGGAATTGTTTCACACCGACCGTGAGAAAGGCGTTCTCTATTTGGGGGTCGCGCACGCCAGACATGTCAAAATTGGTGAGGAGCAAGTAACAATCACAGCGTTTCTGCTTTACTAGCCTTTTCGCTTTTTCGACTTCGTCAGCCACTTCGGCAAGCTTGAGAGCCTTGTTCGGCTTCGAGCTGAACTTGCACTGAATAACAAATCGTCCCTTAAGAGTCTCCCCTTTTTGTGGTGTCCATCTGCCCACGAACGCCCCATCTCTACCACCGTCTTTGGAGTCCAAGAACGATTGGACACTCTGGCCGAGCACTTCTCTGGCGATTGTCAGGCACAACTGCTGAAAGCTGTGCCATCCGAGCTTGTGCAAATCGTAATTAGGCACGACGCAATTATCCTTACACTCGTAAATATCCGCAACGATCCCGCTCAGAAACCTTCTCCGTCATTGGGGCACATGATTCGTCCGCACCGCCGCGAATACGAGAGCCGTGCCACGTGATGCGGAGTCAGCGACCGGAGAAAACGCGCCCCTTTGCGTGACCATGAATCGCAGGGTGGAGGGGACATGAAACACGAAAAATCGAGTGCACGGGCACATCGCAACAGTGCGAGTTTACCAGTGCGGGTCCGTGTTCCGAGTCTCGAGGATGCGCCGGTGGGAGACCAGTTGGACATAACGTCTCGGAGCCTGAAACTGCTATGCTATGGTTTCGTTCTTCCTCGTTTGCAGGTCGTACCTGTTTGGGGCGTATTGTGTTCTGACCGATGATGGATATAGACTATATTCGCTTTTTGTTCGCCATATCAAATAATGGGTAAACCGTACGCATCTGAAATCTCCAAGCTTGCGGACACGTATGAATGGGCGCTCCGCGAGAGCGTAGACTCCCTGTCAGGATTTGTCACTGCAGGCGCGGGATTTCCCCTGTATGCCGTAGGTTCAGGAGGATCCTACTCGGCAGCCGCGTTCGCAGCATTCCTGTCACAGTACTGGAAGCACCAGCACGCGAGTGCGATTACGCCCCTAGAGATGCTCACCATTCCAGCCCTCCGACATGCCTCCGTCCTGATTTTCAGTGCTGGTGGAAATAATCCTGACGTCATTCAGGCCTTTCGAACCGCTATCTCGCAGGAACCGCGGTCGCTTGGAATCGTCTGTTTGCGAAAAACCAGCGAGCTCCCTCGGCTTGCAGAGAATTTTGAATTTGTTCATCGATGGAGCAGGAACTCCCCAGCCGGCAGAGATGGTTTCTTAGCAACCAACAGCTTGCTTACATTTTTTGTTCTCGCACACCGCCTCTTCTGCCCCGAACTGGAACTGCCGAAGGACTATGCCGATTTGGAGTCGCTCTGCGCTTTCTCTAACCAACGCGCCGCTGCTGTGCTCAAGAGGGACAGCTTAGTTGTGCTTTATGGCTCCAGCACAAAGGCCGCGGCACTGGATTTCGAATCGAAGATGTCGGAGGCGGCGCTCTCCTCGGTACAGCTCGCGGATTTCAGGAATTTCGCGCATGGTAGGCATCACTGGATAGCCAAGCGACGTTCTCGTACAGGCGTGGTAGCATTCGTCTCCCCCAATGATGAAGATATTGGGAAGCGTACTATCGACCTTCTCGAAGGACTCTGCCCGACTGTCACAGTGCAGACAACTGCGGCACCCCCGTTGGCGAGTCTTTCCCTTCTGACGACGGTCTTTCGACTGACGAGCATTGGGGGAAAGATTCGCAAAATAGATCCGGGGAAGCCGGGAGTACCCGAATTTGGGCGTCGAATCTACCATTTGCGAACAAAGCAAAAAATGGCTAAGCCTGGCAACCCACCGTCCCTCGAGATCGTCGTGGCGAGGAAGGCAGAGTTCTTACCTCCACAACTCCAAAGAACTGAATTATCGAAATGGTCATCGAGTGCTGATTCATACATCCAGAAATTGAAAACTTTTCGGTTTCGCGCTCTGGCGATCGATTTTGACGACACCCTGTGTGGGTTGAACGAACGATTTGGAAAACTACGGACAGATATCACAGAACAGCTCGAACGGCTAGCCAGCCATAACATTTTAGTTGGTATCGCAACCGGTCGGGGAAAGTCTGTCAGAAAGCAAATGCAGGACTCATTGGATCCTGCTTCTTGGGAAAAATTCTTGATCGCCTACTACAACGGGTCCGAGATTGGCAATCTGGCTGACAATTCGTACCCAAAAGCGGATGTTACACCAATGGAGTGGTCCAATTCAGTGGGAAAGTCTATCCAATCGGACGCAATTATCGCCGCATATTCGTCAATGACCCTTCGTGCACAACAGATTACATTGGAGCCCCGAGATGGTGTGCCTGTTAGTTGGCTTTGGCGAGAGGCTTTGCGTGTGGTCTGTGAAGGTTCACTATGCGCTAAGGTCATCCACTCGAGTCGATCAGTAGATATCGTTCCGCACGGCGCGAGCAAGATCGCATTACTGGAAGCATTTGCCGAACAGGGCATATCACGAGATACGGTCTTATGTATAGGAGATTTGGGTCAATTTCCGGGAAATGATTTTGAATTGCTAGGGAATTCGAGTTCGGTGAGCTGCTACGAAACTTCTGGCGCTCGGGATGCTTGTTGGAATTTTGCGCCGACAGGGTTTCGTGGTGTACAAGCTACGCTCTACTATCTGTCCCACCTGAAAGCAGTGGGACCTGCAGAGGTGCAGTTGCAAATGGGCGTCATAGGGTAACGAGACTTGAAACGGGAACTGGCTTTTCGGCTTCTTCGACGAATTCTGCCCGATCCGCCTTGGGATGAGGATCGACTGCGCAGCACACTGAAAGATCTGCAGGTTCTGGCAGATCAGAAGTACAACCGTTATGAAATGTATCAACCGGCTCGACTCTTCTTTGAAAATCTCTACCTATTTCTGAACAAACTAAAGGAAGAGCATCGAACGGCAGCCCTGGATTTCATACATCGACGCCTAATTTTTATTTCACGAGAAGAATTCCAACAACTTGCGCATGTTCTCTATTACGATCGCATACGCCAAGAGCAGCTAGATTTGGCTTCGAAGAAGTCAGGAATCCCTCGGCATCTTCTTGCTCGTCTATCACAGTCGTCTGAGCTACAACGAATGAAACGAGCATCTCTCTATATCGCGTTAAGCGACGGTGCTCGTATCGACTATTTCCGGCGCCAAAACCTGGAAATCAATAACGAGCAGGTCTTGGCGGCATACTACAGCAGTCCCGACAAAATCAAAGATGCTCAAGCTAAATTGCGAGCGGCAGTGAATGATATAGCTGCACAGTTCGAGTGCATATTCCTGCTGGACGACTTTTGCGGATCAGGGCGAACCCTACTACGAGAGGTCGTAACCGCAATTGTGGCTGGAAACGGAGTACTGCCGGAGGTTCCAGCCTCCCTGAGAGGGAAACTCAGTTGTGACACTGAGAAGCGTGAACTTGAATGGATATATCGGGGTGCTCTAACAGTTGAGGAATCACGAGAGCTGGCGGAATATGGAAAACATCTGAATGAGATTGCAGTATGCATTGAAGAGATTCGGCAACGCTGCATTGTCCGGGAAACCGTGATGAAGGGTGCACTGCAGAAAATCTCCACTTCCAAGATTCGCGAGGTGATTGCTCCGGAGGCATCGATCTGCTTCGCTCCACTTTTGGCAACGGAGTACTCAGTAAAGAGACTTGGACTTTTGACACCGCGCCTCCCGAAGCCTTTTGACGGCTTGCGTTGTATTCCTGCCGCGCAGTTGCCTAATAGCGTGAGGATTCTGCCTGGAGACACTCAGATCGGGGATGTTTGCGAAACCTATTACGACACGTCTCTCGAAGATGAACACACCAGCAATGTAAAATATGGATACGACGGTTGCGGGCTTCCTTTAATTCTTCATCACAACACACCAAACAATTCCTTGTATTTCCTTTGGGCACGGAAATGGGGATTTCCCTTGTTCCCGCGTTACGAGAGACACGGAAGAGAGGTGCGCACCTAGATGCCTTCTCTCCGCAATGCCTTCAAATACCGATTGGCGGATCGTCCGACTCTAGATACGAACCTGTTCCTGAACCTTTATTGTCCAACACTGTTGAATCGGCTCAATCCAGAAGATTTTAGTGTTCCGAAGTTGATCGTAATCAGCGGGAGTCCAGGCTCAGGCAAGAGCAGTGTACTTCGACTTTTCCAGACAGAGAGTTTGATCGCTCTATTCTCGAATCAGCAGCGATCCACTGACGACGTATTGGGAGAGGTCCTTCGCGAGCTTGGTATTTTTGATGAAGACGGAATCCGCCATATTGGTTTGTACATTCAGTGCGATAGCAATCTGCGTGATTTAGCCAATGCTGGTAGTGGCTCGCGGGACATGAAATTGCTGAACGCCTTACTGGACATCAAAATCATACTAAGTTACCTCCGTGGACTGCGACAGCTTGCGGCATCTGGACTCCTCAAGAACAACCTCCGAGATGTCATGTTTGCTCCGTTGCCGCCGGATGAAACACCAGCCGCTTTATTCAATAAGCCTTACTCATTCGGGGAGCTTGAGGAACGATGCGCCGAGATCGAAACGGATTTCGCGACGATGCTTAACAGTTTCCCGGGAGACCCCATACCACCGAGTATTGCACCTCATGCGCGTGTCTTTTCGTTCAGCTATTTGGCGAACCAGAGGCACGGCGAGGAGTTCGGTTGGCCAAGGCCGTTGCTTCTACTGGATGACTTCCAAGAGCTGTACGAGGACCAGCGCAACCACCTGAATACAGAGCTTACTAGACGAGCGGCCGTTCCCCGTTGGGTTGCCGTGCGAAAGTATGTATTCGAACTGGAGCAGCTGCTCCCATTAGAAGGCACCAAGGATGGTAGAGAAGTGAGAGAAATCGATCTGGATGACGCCAAACCACAGGCCTTCAAGAAGTTTGTTGAAAACGTCACTGAGCGACGCCTGCGGTTGACTGAAGCTCTGCAGCAGATGCTCACCATCCAGAGGTTCCGCGAACAGCTGATCCCAGTTGCTGAGGCTCTCCCGTTGGGAAAAGCTCAAGGTCCCGGAGATAATGTCCTGAACAGGCTGCGCGAGTTGGGGGCAAGTCCGAGTGTCGCATTTCCACACCAAGATCCAATGCCGTTGTCATTTCTACACGATCTAGAGCGACATTTGATCCTTGCTGAGCGAAAAGCAAATCGTAAACAGAAATATATTCTGCCGGAACTGGAGCCTCCCGAACCTTCAGATGCTAAGACCGACGAGGCAGCGCGTTTGTTCATGTGCCGCCGCTATCAAATCCCTTATTACGTCGGCTTCGACTCCTTAAGCGTAGCGGCCAATCGAAATGTCGAACAGTTTTTGGAGATCTGCGGCGAATATGCGGAAAAGATGATATTTAGGGCCGAATTGAATCGTTCTCCTGAACTAACAGCCAGAGAGCAGGATGAGCTTTTGCGAAGCAGTGCCAAGGCATACTACGAACGACTCGAGCAGCACTTCCCTCGTGGTTCTAGCATTCGACAGTTCGTGGACAACCTCGCACGGTTTTGCCGTTCTGTTACAAATCGTCCAAATGCACCGATTTCACCGGGCGTCACAGGCTTCGGGATGACCGCGGATCAGCTTCGCGACGCCCGGGCTGTTGATGGCGCGAGCGCGGGTATTCGCCTCTTTCGAGACACACTCGCCAGTGCGGTAGCTGGAAACGTCCTCTCCATCAGAAAAGTAAAACAGGGGCAGGCTGGTTCGCGAAAATTCGTGTTCTACCTCAATAGATTACTTTGTATTAGATTCGCGTTGCCGTTGGGCTACGGCGGTTGGCAGCGTCTCCCGGTTGATATGCTCGTTCGCATGATGCAGGGACCGGTACCTGCTGAAGATTGGGCCTCGAAGTGGTCGCTACAGGAGATCGACGCGGAGGATCTAGAGTGAGCGCACGCTGGACAGATTACTTTCTGTCGCGCACGTTCTCCGAGTTCTGGCAGGATCGAATGGCCGACGGAGATGCAAAGGTCTGCGTCATCACTGGTGTCGGATTCGATCCGCGTTGCCGGACTGCATTGGAGCGAATCATAGCAGTTTCGCCACCGAATTGTGTAAGCGTTCTGGGCTTGCGACTCCGGACTCCTCTCGACCAAATTGGACCTGTTCAGAGCACAGCAGCTGCTGCTGAACAAAACCTTAAGGCAATCGCTGAAAGCACAGCCAATGTCATGGCGATAGCGGATGTTTTTCTACAAGACCAGAATGGATTTCCTTCGGGAGGACGTACTGCACTGAACCTCGTGGCAGCCCACTTGACTGCACTACAACAATTCTCCCACGTGGTCGTGGATATTAGTGGATTGCCTCGGTCCATTTTTTACCCTGTGATCTCTTTCCTCTGCAATCGATCGGACAGCGGCGTCATAAAAAACCTACATGTTGCCGTTTGCGAGAGCACCGATCTCGATGACAAGATACATCTGTCTGAATTTGGCGATGCCGATTATGTCCATACATTTCGGTTAGTAGGAGAGAAGAAGCTTGTATGGTTGCCGATCGTTGCCAGTCGGGAGCGTGATCGGATCTTGAAGATCTTTAACCAATTGAAAGATGACTGTTTAGAGATCTGTCCAGTTCTGCCGTTCCCGGCTGACAATCTCCGGAAACCTGACGATGTGCTTGTCGACAATAACGACGTGCTTTTTCAGGAGCTCTCCGTAACACCTAGCAATTTGTTATTGTGCGACGAGATGAACCCATTCGATGTTTACCGCAAGATAATCGACCTCCACGACTATTATGTCGAGAAGCTCGCGGTACTCGTGGGAGATGTCACCACCGTGATATCCCCGCTCTCAAGCAAACTCCTATCACTCGGCGCACTGTTGGCTGCAATTGAACGTAAATTACCTGTTTCATATGTTGAAGCAGGTTTATACACTTTAGACGCCAGTGCAGTGGAGCTCTATGAAAAGTTGCAACTGGAGCCCTTAGAGGTGTGGTTGACCGGCGAACCCTACGGAGACGGAACAGCGTGACGGCAAAATCAGTCGATTTCGGCAGCAACAGGCCCACGGTTTTGGGACTTGGGCTAATCGCTCTTGACGTAGTCTTGTCAGAGGAAGTTTCTCCACGTTATTTCGCGGGTGGGACGTGTGGAAATGTTCTTGCGATTCTGGCGTTCCTAGGGTGGAACTCTGTGCCCGTGGCCCGCATCGGGGATGACCGAACTTCGCACGTTGTCAGAGCTGATCTGGAACGTTGGGGGACTGATCTATCGCTACTGGGTCTTTCCCCTACGGCGAAGACACCGATCATAATTCAACGGATTCGGAAGGATGCGTCGGGAATCCCTTACCACACGTTTTCCTGGCACTGTCCAGGATGTGGAAATCATTTGCCTGGCTTTCAACCTGTTCCGGCGAAGTCCATTGAGCCAGTCAAGCTGCAACTCAGAAAGACGAATGTGCTCTTCGTTGATAGGGCATCGCCTAGTTCAGTTGCTTTAGCTCGACAGGCGATCGAGCAGGACATAATTGTATTTTTTGAGCCTGCTAGCATTTCGGAGGACCGAAATTGTCGTGCGCTGCTCGAGTGTGCGTCGATTCTCAAGTACTCGCATGATCGCATTGATGAAATTGAAACCAACGGCCCCCGTCTGCTGCTAGAGGTTCAGACGATGGGACGCGGGGGCTTGAGATTTAGATCGCGACTCGGGGATTTTGGAAAGCGTTGGCATCATTTGGACGCTCATAAGGTGTCAACCCTTGTAGACAGTTCAGGCGCAGGCGACTGGTTGAGTGCGGGTTTAATCTATTCTGTTTGTGCCGAAGGACACAAGAGACTATTCAACGTGAGCAGGACAAGGTTGCTGAACGCACTGTCATTGGGTCAGGCCTTGGCAGCTTGGAATTGCGGCTTTTCTGGTGCACGGGCGGGCATGTACACCGACAGAATACGTGAAATTAGAGATCTTGTAGATCGATACAAATCACGGAATGCAGCACAGGCACCGAAGTACGTGACTCGGCCAGATTCCTGGGAGTATTCCTACGTATGCGAGAGCTGCAAGCGTTCACCTCAGGTGCCGGGAAGCGCACGCGATGTTCGATCAGCAAGCACCGGTTAGGGAGCAACCGCGCTCAGAGACGCCAAGATGAGTACTGCATGATCGATGAGCCGCGACGGTCTGACGAGCAGATAATTTACTTCGAAGCTCTGGGCATGCGGCAGTACAACAAAGCGGAGAGAACAAGAGTAGACCTAACGAACTGCTACTGCGCGCCGGCCGCGCGCCCTTGGAGCATGTGGGGGCCGACGGTCACCGAGGACAATACGTATCACGCCATTCGCATCCTGGTGAATCCATCCATTCCGCGAAGCGATCGCGAATAGCTCACGAGTGCTGAATTCGGGAGGGAGCTTCTCAAGGTTATCAGAGCAGAATCGCTGCAGTACCTGACGCAGCTCCTCATAGGTCAGTTCTCTCCCTTGAAGGGCTTCGAACGCTGTGCGAGCTGTAACCATGATCCAGTCTCCAAGATGATTATGGTGGACAAAGAAAACTGAGTCAAGCAACGCCCGAACGCCGACTATTTCCCGCCCCCACGCGCCTTTTTCCTCTTCTTTTTCTTCTTCTTGCGATGGGCCTTCGCCTTCTTGGATTTGCCAGATAGCGCGTTCAGAAGCTCTTCGGCCGTTAGAACATTGCTCATAGGCGCAAAAACGTGCAAATGAATGTCCTCTTGCCACGCTGACTCTAACGAGCGAATCACAGGGGAAAGCTCGGAGGCAGGCCGTAAACCATTGCGAGTCTTCACAAGCAACACGCTGCGACGCAGATCTCCGCCCGCCCTCACGGAATAGGGTGTAAATGTGTGCAGAACAAGCAAAGTCTTTTGTGTGTCCTGGAGTGCCCGACGGGAAGTCTCAAATCTTTCAGGCTCGCTCTTCGCCAGGGCAACCTGCTTGTTCAAGTCAGCAAGCAGCTTATCGCTGAGATCTCCCTTCCTCTTCCAGAGGCTGCGAAACGTCCGCTCCCGACGCAGCACAAGGCCCAAAGAGAGACTGAGCAGTTCGTCAGTCTGTTCGCGGTCGATCGACCGTAAAACGCCCATCCACCACGGGTCATCATAAAGGGCGAATCGCTTCAAAAGCGTTTCGGCGTTTTCGATCGCGAGTTGTTTGGACTCTCCCAACGTAGCCAGATCTTGAAGAAACGTTTGCGCCGACGTGGAATCGAGCGCTTCGACCGACGCATATCTGAGAGCGGCTGCCAACTGTGCTGATTTGTGGTGCCTTACCAGAACTTGATTGCTGCGAGCGCGGGAAAGGCAATAGCTTTCCAACGCTGAAAATCCTCGTTCATCGACGACTGTTACAAATCCGAGATCCTCGTCGTAGCTCATCACCAGATTGACGACAAGACGTTCCAGGTCATAGCTCGCAAATTCAAGACCAAGAGCGCGTCCGTCACGCAATAGATAGTCGGCTCGGTCGACATCCAACTGTCCATCAACGAGCGAATGCAACCACCCCTTGGCTGAGACGCTGGGGCGCGGGACCTCGTCATAGCGCTCTTCGACATTCAGGATGTCTCTCGCAAATGCAAAAGCTGCACGAGTTGCAGGATCAAGGTTTGCATTCTCCACTAAGACCTGAAACACCAATTGCGCGAGCTGATGGCCGACCTTCTCGTGCGGTGGCCCAGGAAATAGTCCCGTCAGACCCGGAAGTATTGGAAAGTTGGCTCTCTTCTTTTTCCCGATGTAATCCTGTAGAGCATATTCGAAATCGTGACTGAACGGCATGTGGCCTAGGTCGTGGAACAGCGCCGCTAGACGAACAGATGCTTCAACCAAGGCAAGAAGCTGTTTGTGCTCAACCGTGCGCAGTTTTGGCTCGCGAAAAGAGCTGTCGGCAGCCAGTAGACCCCCTCCTCCCACTCCGACTCTGGGGTCGGGATGAAGGAGACTCTCAAGATCGGAGGGTTTGATCTGGAAATTCTTGAAGAAGTCGAGAGATTGAACACTCTCAAAGAACTTCAGCGCGTTATCTTCGCGAGCATTTACCAGGCACTGGACCACGAAACGTGAAGCCAGATGCATGGCACCTAGACTGTGAGCAAAGCGCGACGTTCTGGCTTCGGGAAACACAAATTCCGCAAGCCCAGTTTGTGTAATTCGGCGGAGTCTCTGCGTAATGGGATGGTCCACGACGATACGCTCATGGGCCGCAATTCTCAGGTATCCATGAACGGGATCTTTGATGACAAATGACTTTGTCGGTACTTCTCGAATTGCTGCCATCTTGGACCTGGATGGTTTCTGCAGCAATATAAATGAATATCCCTAGGAATAGCCACTCTACCTATTCTGCGGTGTTCGAGTTCTGACTGTGATGGTTAATCGGAACGAACCCGAGTGCTTTCTTGAAGCTGAATTTCCCACTTGCCTTCAGTAGAATGTGGGCTGATGGGCCGTCAGTCGTCAATCCTCGTTGATCCTTTCTCTTCATTGCACCACCAATGAGTTGCTTGAATGTTGTCCGGATGATCATCTCTCCATGCTCCTCCCATACCTTTCGGATCCCCGTGGTCCGCCACAATATCGTTGTAATCTGTGAAGTCTTCGTGGCAGATGGCGCAGATCCCGTTCTGCTGGACAATCTTTCGGTTCAGAAGTTTCCGCATTTCGGCGGGTGATCGGAGTTCCCGATATCCCCGCGGGTGATGCGGATCTTCAATTCTCTGAACTCCAAGCCTGATCAGCCTGGGTCTGGGCATGAGTTCCCGCCCACAGCACGACGTTGACCTGTGAATCGGACAGAATTCGTTGGGACGCAGTCTCATGGCGGTTCTCCCGTGGTGCCTGGGTTGAATTGCGGAGCGGTTCAGCGCGGCGTCGGTCGAAGGAAAAGCGGGAAGGACTCTCACAGTCCACGTTTTCCACAATTCCATTCACAGATATTTCGTTTTCACGCCGAGAATGGCGTTGACATTGATGAAGCGACTGTTTAATTTGACTGGCGTCGACGGCTGAAAGGATTGGCGAAATAAACCTTGCCACTCCGAAGTAGGCTGAGTGATCTGCTCAGCAGGGCGACCTGACGAGCAACCAGACCCGAAAAAACCGACTGGTTCTGCGAGGAGCAGTTGGGGTTTGGATCTGCGAAAGCAGTGATCGCATCAAGGGCTGCGACGGTGCATGCATCCACGCGGTTGGCTCCCTCGCAGGAGCTGATGGCTGGAGCATAACCAATGTCGCAGCCTTTCCTATTTCCGGGATGCAGGTTGGCGACTTTCCTCAGGCTTGTCTACTCTCGGTGGGAAAAATCTCCCTGAGCCGAATCTGAGATGGCCCTCGTACGCTTCCCAGTTTTCAACACAAATTGTGGATAAACTTGCCAGAGATCACCTCGACACCCCTTCCCGCAAGGCTTTGACCGGTTTGCACCAACAATGGGCGGCCAACTCTTCGGCTAAAATTGCTATGCGATGCCGGTGGCGATTGAGCTGCATCATCTCGGTGATGCTCAGTTATGCAGAGAGATTGTTGCGAGTATCGAACACGCACTCGGCGACAAACGCGGAGAGTGGCGGGTGTCGATTGCTGGATCGCGAGCCAGCGAGAATTGGGAAATGCGAGTGGAAGGGCTCAACGGCTTTGAACGGACGTATACTTTGGCGGGTGCTGCCGGGGAGCATCAACCTGAGGTAATTCGGAGATTGATTCTCCAGTTGGTACCGACCGGTTCTGCGTGACCTACTCTTCTATCTCCAATGCAAATATATTGATTCACACCCCTTGGCAGCTTTCTTTAACTTTACCCAGCTCGAATTCTGGATTTAACTCCGTTGAGACCCAGGGTCGAGGGTTCTCCAGCGGTTCGCTCGATTGATCTCGTGGCGAACCGCAGCCGGTAGAGTCCGAGAGCATGTGTCACGGCATTTGCGGAAGCCAGAGCTTGCCATCCTATGCGTGGAACCGAAGTCCCAGCGCCAATCATTGCATTCGTCATTTGCCAACTCTCCCCTTTGTAGTCTCTGGAGGGCTGTCGCCAACATCAGCCCGCTGCCTCCAGACAAGAATGGAAGCGCCGCATCAGTTCTTTCTCCCGCGGCCGCCGGAATGTCTGCCGTGGAACAACCGAAAATCGGCTCGGTGACCTCGCCTGCGCGGCACCAGATACAGTCATCCAAACCGGTTATGTGGCGGTGCAATTGGCATAGCCAGTTCCTGCCCGTGGTCGCATGCAGTGTAACCGTGGCACTTCGACTGGCGATGTGGTGCCTGACGTCGTGGCCGTTCGCAAGGCCCAGCACGACGTCGTACTCCCGTTCGACTAATTCGGATTCGTGGTACCAATCCGCCGCCCACTTCGCCCCAGGAATGAACGAGGCCAGCAGTTCAGCCTTTGACCGGCTCGCTCCTTCCGGCCATCCAGCATCCGAGGGCATAAACATCAACGCTCGATTGGTATTGTGGAGTTCAACTAGATCCTTATCGACGATCGTCCATTCGCCTCTAATTCCAAATACAACGAGCCAATGGACAAGCGCCGCGGCGACAGCCCCCGCGCCGACCATCAAGACGCGCCCGACGTCGAGCAGTTCAATTTCGTCTGGTCCAGGAGCAGCGTATTCGCCTTCTGCGTAATTCCAGCAAGAGACTGTTCGAGGGGTTGAGTCAAGCCCGACCATTCTGCGAAGTACGGCCGCCGCTCCGAGGCAGGAAGCAAGCGCAGCGCCGCGTAGAGTGCCAGGCACTGCGGAGAATTCCGCAGGCGACGAACTCAGCGAGGCCAGAGCCCGATCTGCTCCGATGTACCAGTCGAAGTGATTCGGCAGGTCTGTCCCGAGAGCAATGGATACCCGAGGTCCCCTCGGAATCCCAATGTTGAATTCCCCGCAAGGATCAATACGATTGACCATCGCCAAGACGGTTTCGGCAACCGTGGGACGGGAGAACGGGTACGGGATGCGCAGGGGCGTGGGAGAAGATGGAAGCGAAAAGTTGATCCGCCGATGTATGCGAGCCAATTGATTCGCCAGGGCCAGCAAGGCGAACTGCCCGGACGGCAATGCAACGGTTCTTGAGTCAATGGCAACGTGAACTGGCAACGTATCGAAGCGCTCGTTGCCGATGTATTCCTGGGTGCGCGGATTTCGCTGCCGGTAGAACTCGAAACAGTCAGACACGGAGATTGATCCGGGATGAGATGACGGTGACATGCGCCCGAACGGATTCCGCCGAGCACAAAACCCATCTGCCGCTCTGAAACTGGTGAACGCAAGCGCCAGTTAATCCTTCGAAATGCAACCCGAAATTGGGAACAACAATAGATAGCATTCCCTCGAACGGCAGCAGCACCAGTTCACCATCTCCATCGGAATGCCGCGCATCATCACCAGGGTGGGAGTGGACCTGGCACAGAATCCCAAGCCCGTTCCGCCGCGCCGCACGCGCAGCGTCGCCGACCGCCGCGGCGCTGGCCATGACTCTCTGGTCCGAATGTGCCGCGTTCGGGATAATCACCTGCAGGATCACGGTCGTGTCACCGCCCTCATGACCTGCCCAAAACGCCATGCCCTCATGGCCACCGTCCCGAATTCCAGCCAGAGCAAAGGTCAGCAGCGCATCCCGGGTTGCCGGTACGACGGATTCAGCGAGCAGAAGGTTTCCGTGCAGTTCTCCCATGGGGAGAGGGCGAGTCCGATAGACCGGCATAGTCTTCGAGTTTGCAATGGGACGCTTCATGGCTTCGCCATGCGTGATCGACTGAGAGAAAAATCGCGATAGATTGCCTGCAGCATATCGCCGATGGTATCGGCATGAACCTGCGACGCCCCGGCGTTGAGCCAGTTCGCTGCACCGCCCCAGTCCTGATGCGGGCCGGCCAGTTCAGAATATGCCAGCCGGTTGAAGGGAGCACAGATGACTGCTATCTGGTTGTGCATGATGAACATGGGCGCCCCAAATCGGCCTTGAACTCCTTCGGGAAAGTCGATCGGGCGGCCCGAAGTCTCCCACCGCGCGTCAGTAAAGGTCCACTCCGGCGGAAGCCCCCGGTACTCGTTGAGCTTTCCGCGCAGGAAAAAGGGTTGGCTCGTCTCGGGTTGCGACAATGTGACGTGCAACCACAGATCGTCCGCGCGCCACTCGATCCCAACCCCGTGCCGTTCCGCCCAGCTCAGTGCACCTTCCATTTCATGTTGCACAATGACCCTGGTGTGTTCGGCCGGAATCAAAATTGAACCCCGCCTCCGGTATCGATCAGTTCCAGCTTCTCGTGGTCGTGGAGGTGTTCCTCGGCCAGCGTTTTGTTGTTGTCTAGGACTCGCGGAGGGTGTCCCTCCGTCTGTAATCCCGGGTTGCCGCCCTGATAGCCGAAAGCAGTCGCCGCCTGCCTCGCGGCCTCGCCAACCTTCAATGTTTTCGGCCAAGTAAACTCTTTCGGCTGGGGTGACCGCGGTGCGAACACAATGATCTCAAGCTCGTGATGAGTGTGGTGGCTTTGTTGCGCAACTGCTTCTGGCATATTCCCCCTTCGCAACGATTGGTGAATTGAGACAAACTACGTATATCCGCCGATCTGCTGATTAGCGTATCACGCTCGCCAAAAAAATGCAACTCTAGCTGAACAGGGTCGCGGAGAATACGGAGTCAGTGAGGATCCCTTTTTGAAGTAACCGGACGCGAGCGGCATCACGCGACACCCCGAATCTCTCAGTTAGAGTCGTAATCAGGGACTGCCCCTCGGTCGAGGAGAGATGCAATTGGGCGATAGGATCCTTCAGCCCTCGCACGAATTCGCGCACGATCTCAGCTACTACCGTGCCCGGCATCAGGAACGCGCCGCATGCAAACCCGGCCTGCCACTCCATCCAGTCGCTTTGACGCGCCTCCAGCATATTGTCGCGCTTGCACTTATTCGTTAGGTTTGGCGTAGCAGGTTCAAACAGAAGGCCGGACTTTGGGGCCTCGAACATGAACGCGTGGAACTTTACGTGACCCAGTTCATGCGTGAGTGTCGTGCGAAGCCGGTTGGCCATCCGGTCGTCTTCGGAGAGGCGCTTTGAAATGCGCACCTTCGGTTTCTTTCCCGGGAGGAAATCCGTAACGCCCTCGACTTCGCCCTCCTCTTGGGAGAGGTCGGCATAAAGGTCGAGGTCGGCAACCAGCGTTTCCACCAAGACGGTCAGATCATCGGTCGAAACCGGATATTGGGCCCGACCGTGCCGCTCGCGAAGAAATGTAGAAATCAACTCTTCGCACTCGACGTCGAGTTCCTCGGGGAGATAGTGCGGGCGCTGCGCAAATCTCCCTGTTTTGTCCTTCACCCACTTCATAACGCGATGTCGAATCTATCTGATCCGCCTCCGAAAAACCCGGAATGCTCGATCCACTGCTTGAGGATCCGAATCGTTGACGAGTTGCCTGAACTCCTCAGGCAGAGTGCCAGCAGCTGCCATGAGATAGTTCTTGGACAGCTTTAGCTCCTTGGCAAATTGCGCGATCAGAAATTCGGAGGGAGGATTTCTACGATCTCGTTCTATGTCGTTGAGGTATTGTGGCGAAATCGATTCACCATCTTCCTTCTTGATGCGTTCGGCTAAGTCTTTTTGGCTGATGCCCAACCGCTTTCTCGCTTCAGCGATGATTTGTCCAAATGGCATGAGCTATTTTGTCTATCCGCTGATTAGCGTATCACGCGGCGATACATTGTCCAATGGCTTCAGTTGTCCTGTCGTCCCGATGTGGCTTTGATTCGGAGTAGTTTCCATTTTGCGCTACTGGAAGAGATTCGGTTGCACAGTCTTTTCTTCGCATTCTCCAAAGTTGCTCAACCCTATGCCGACGAGCCGATAGCGTTGTTGTGGGCCCAAGTCGACTCGTTCTCGCAGCTGGAGGGCGATCTCCGTCAGCTCTTCGCAGGATGAGGGAGGAGTGTCTGGCGTATGGCTTCGCGTGAGAATCTTGAACTCGCTCGTCTTCATTTTGAGGACCACCGTGCGGGCTATGCGTGATTCTTTGCGCGAAGCCGACCAGAGCTTCTCTGCGAGGCGCCGGATCATGGGCTCGGTTTCTGCCAACGGCACGTCCTGCTCGAATGTGTCCTCGACCGAGATCGACTGCATAGGCCGGTCCGGGATGACTTTGTTATCGTCGATACCGTGGGCGAGTTCGTGCAGGCGCCGACCATAGCGGCCGAAGTGGTCTTCGAGCACGCGCAAATCGAGGGTTCGCAAATCCCCGACCGTCTTTATTCCAAGTTTCGCCAGCTTCTCTCCTGTAACCTTGCCGACGCCGGGCAGACGCCCAACCGGCAGGGGCAGCAAGAACGCATCTATGTCCTCCGGCTGGATGACGAAGAGCCCATCAGGTTTGCGCCAGTCGGAAGCGAGTTTTGCCAGGAACTTGTTGGGTGCTACGCCCGCGGAGGCAGTCAAGCTTAATTCCTGGCGGATTTGTTCACGAATCGTGCGTGCCACCAGGGTTGCAGTTGGTAAGCCCGTCTTGTTCTCGGTGACATCAAGGTAAGCTTCGTCGAGCGATAGAGGCTCTATCAGGTCTGTATGACGCTTGAAGATTTCCCGCACACTCTGCGAGACGGCCCGATAGCGCGCGAAATCCGGAGCGACGAAGATCGCATGCGGACACAGGCGTTCCGCGCGCATTGCCGGCATGGCCGAATGCACGCCGAAGCTCCTGGCTTCGTACGAAGCAGCACAAACAACAGACCGTTTAGCCTGCCACGCGACAATCACAGGTTTGCCGCGCAGGTCCGGGTTGTCCCGCTGCTCGACGGACGCATAAAACGCGTCCATGTCGATGTGGATGATTTTGCGCACAATTCTCTGGTCACAATCTTAATTCTGGTCCAAGGCAATTGTGAGCACTCTCCAAGCGGATGCCGCATTGCTCTGCCGCATCTCAGCTAACAGCTACGATTCCGTATTTCACGCTCAGAAACCTCTGCAGGGAAGCAGGCAAGCAAAGGCTCAGTTCCTGCCAGGTCAACACCTTGCATCTAGCGCGAAGAGTCGCAGATCGTATGCAGCGCGCAATGCCGTACCAGTCCTCGAGCAAGTCAGGTCGGCGAGCGTCGAGCAACGTGCAGAAATCGAGGTCGAGCACATGAGCCGCGAGGACATTGCGAATCAGCTGGTACGAGACGTATTTCCGCTTCGTCCTGGGAAGTTGGCGAGGTTCGAATACTTCTCGAAGGTCTCTGTATTGCTCGACCAGTTCCGCGCGCTGGGTCTGAAAATCGCCCTCCGTAAGTTTCGCCTCAAAAGTCTTATTCCCGAGCTTCATGTCAATTTCGGTCCTCTCAGTTGCTTCGCTGAGTAACGGAATCCGGGGCATGAATCCAAATTCGGGGACGCTTCCGGGTTCGAGGCCTAGGATTCCGCAAACCTCCCTTCTCCGTGTTACGCCGGGGTAGCAGAAGATGTTCATCAGAAGCGCATCTGAACTCAACGAAGAATCGAGTTCGCGCCACAAGCCATCTCTCGCGGGCAATGATCGTCTGCCCTGGCTGTGCACTTTTTGTAATCGCTTTCTCCACTCGGGTCTTCTGAGAATGGCACGATAACTGGCTGCGATGAAATTCCCGTGGTGTTGGCCGCATTCCGATTGCTGATAGACCACAACCGGCAATTCGCCGTAGCTGGTCACGTGCGGCAAGAGGTTTAGGACAGCATACGAGTTGTTGCTGGCAATCAGTTCCTCCCGGAGGGCTGAAACGTAGCAGCTGCGGCTGCTAGACACGTCTTTTCTCATCCTCGCAGCCTTGCCTGGATCATCTCCGCCAGGCGGATACTGTCTGCGATCTTCGAGTGCACGACTGGCGATGATTTAATCTCCTCCCGGTTGAGTCGCACCGCGGCGATGAGTGATGCCGCAATCAGGAGGACTGCGTTGGGCTTTTCTCTTCCTTATTATTGGGATTATTGGGCCTCCTACGGTCATAGCAATTGCTGCTCGGACCCGGCGCGCCTTTGAATACTTCCGCGGGACTGTAACGGTACGCCGCCCAACAGCATGAACACGTCACGATGACACTGTCATGAGGCGGCGGATCGGCATTGTCTGGCTGAGAATGTTCGACCTGAGGGTCGATAGCGCGGCAATTGATTGTGCAGCCGCACTTTTTGCACTTGACGACCCAGGCCGTCGGTAGCCCTAGATTCGGAGCGGTCATACCCGGTAATGATAGGCGAACAAATGACGAAAGTCACTCTTTCAAGAAAACCGGCGCCCGCGTCGTGTTTTATGAGCAGCCGCTGGTGCTGCCAC
>Ga0335071_10001448_pt1 | contig 25599 bp, 20 predicted proteins | sample Lox_Sample_15_FD_206724 | JGI IMG/M metagenome (GOLD analysis project Ga0335071, IMG submission 206724) | Soil microbial communities from Loxahatchee National Wildlife Refuge, Florida, United States - Lox_Sample_1.5 | ecosystem: Environmental > Terrestrial > Soil > Wetlands | place: USA...
TTATCTCAGAGCCCCACCGGGCGATTGGATTTTTCCGACAACATCCACATGGTCGACTGTAACCCAGCCACGAGTGTCCCCTGCTTCCGGCTGAAGTTCAATGTGGTGGATGCCGGCGGCACGCCTCTGGCCGTGCAGCTACCCGCGCCGGACAAACTGGCCGACAGCATCACCGTGCGGGTAGATCAGAATGAGGTGACTCCCTATTACGCCATCGCGAGCGCAGACGCCAAAGCGGTGCGGGGCCGGGTCGCACTGGTTTTGGTGGACATCAGCGGGAGTATGAATCGGGTGCTACCGACCGGCGAGACGCGCTTTGCAGCGGCGAAATCGGCGCTAACCCAGTTCTTGGATGGCTTCCAGGACGGGACGGACCTGGTCGCGATCGTGCCGTTTGAGAGCCACAACGTCGAGTCGACGATCCGGGCTGCTCACTTTGCCTCCACCAAGGCAACTGCACTGCAACAGGTGAATTCCCTGCCCGAACCGGGGCCTCGGAACAATACGGGACTGTATTCCGCCGTCGATTTTGGCGTGGAGGTTCTCTCCGGCGAGATGAAGCAGGCGACGTCGAAGTACGGCGCTCCGGAAGCCCTCCTCATCACCATGACGGACGGCACCAATGAAGTCTTACGTGGCGATGACCCTGGGTTGCTGGCCGGCCCAGCCGGCCTGGACCAGGCGGTGACGAAGGTCCAGGGTTCGGGAATCCAGGCGATTGGCGTCGGCTTCGGTGACGCCAAGGAAATTGACGAGGCAGCGTTGCGGCAGCTTAGTACCAAGTACTACATGGCTTATGATACGGCGACGTTAAAGCGGATCTTTTCGTTCGCCCGCACCCTGCTGTCCAACCGCATTCAAGCTACTTTCGCATCGCCGTGGCCTGACCGCGCCTCCCTGGCCGGCCGCAGCCTTCCGCTGTCGATCCGACTGAAGCTACCGAACGGGCAAGTCCTGGAGAGCAACCAGAAGAACTGGTCGACGCCGGAAATCGGCGTGCCGATCTTCGAAGGCAAATGCGAGGCCGAGGAGATGAAAGCCCTTTTGCAGCAAAAGAATACGCCCGTGGGGAACGGCTGGATGTCCACCTTGCGGCCGATCCTGGTCTTTGTGGGGATGGGGGCCTTGCTGCTGATCCTTTGGGCATGGGTACCCCGCCTCATTTGGGCTGATCAATACATCGGCATCACCCCATCGACGGCCCGCTGGACCGGCGGAGGTCAAACTTCAGCCAACGTCAAGCCTGGCCGCCAAGCGCCGCCAGGGTTCGGCTCGGGTAAGACCAGCTACAAGCCGCAGCGGGCGCCGAGCGACGCCACCGTAGTACAACCGAGGCCGGACTTCACCAAAACCCGGCTGGATAACCGGGAGGGGGGAGTACGGCCCAATGACTACTAAGGCCCTGCGGGGATGGACTATTCTGATGAAGTTGATATTATGTTCACAATCTGACGATTTTCGGGCCGGAATCGCCGGCAGGAGGAAAGAAGCATGCCGTTAGTTAAGGTCATCCGAAAGGGAATCACGCCCGCGGTTCGAAAGGTGCCAACCTCTACGTGCGCAGCGATGATGCCGATGTCGCTCGACCGAGTCGGCAAGGAAGCCGCGTCGGAGAACGAAGAACTTACGAAAGTGGAAGACGTCAACGACGCGTTCGCCAAGTTCCAGCCGAAGCTCAACTTCAAGGGATACGCCGGCGCGGAAGAGACCGAGTTCAAAGCGGACTTCCGCTTCCGCAATATTAAGGACTTTGATCCGGAGAACCTCCAAAAAAGGCAGGAGATCAAGAACGCCGACGGACAATCGGAGTATCTGCGCAACGATATCGCCGACCTTAAGTCGAACATCGACGTCTTGTACCGCCTGAAAGACCGCTGGAAGCTTCCCACGGTGCGCCGCGCCTGGGGCAATGAGACCCAGCGCAAGGAGATTGTCTCGGCGCTGGGACGCCTGAAGGGTGAATTACAGAAGGTTGCTGCTGCCAAGGGAGGAAATAGCTAATGGCCGACACTGCTTCTGCTTTAAAGCCAAAGACGACGGCGGAAATCCTGGGCGAAAGTCCAGCCCATGATCTGCTCCAGGACATTTTCGCGGATCTGCACCCGGCGCTGCTGGACGAGACCCGCGACCTGTCTTCGATCTTCACTCCGCAGTCTGCAACCGAGTTTCTGTCTCAGCTCACCAACTTTGAAAGCCTGCTGAGCGACACCGACACCTACGAGCAAACGGTTCAGAAGCTCCAAGGCCAGATCGACGGCGCCGAGAAAATGCGCGACGAACTGCTGGCGCAGGTGTTCCAGCAAATCCGCCCGATTGAACGCAGCTACCGCGAGCTGATGCTGTTCTTCGAGAACAGCAAGGTGCCAGACGGCAAGGTTCGCAAACCGGTGGAGCTGTTCATCCTGAACGCCGACGCCAAGTCCATGAAGGATGTCTTCAGTATGAACGTAGCGGCGGTAGAGAACTTCGTCCGAAAGCGGAACGATAATTTCAACTTCCGCGACGACATCTGCAACCTGGTGGTTCCGGGTTACTACCCGCAGGCGGTCCGGGAAAAGTTCGAAGATATTGCGAACACCTGGGGCATGCTGCTGATCGGCGATCTGGATGACGAGAAGTCCTTCAAGAACGTCGAACGCAACTTCCTGCCGGGCGGCAAGTACGAATTCATGAAGCGGCCGGAAGACCGCGCCGCCGCCGACGTGGTCACCATGGGTTATTTGCAGCTTCGCGCGGCGCACTGGTTCGAAAAGAACGTGGAGGGTGGCGACGACCTGTACGGTCCGCCCTCGCTGGTTTTTGCAGGCGCCGTCGCGCGCGCCGACGACGCTGTCGGAATCGCGCAGGGACCCGTCGGGTCGCGTTTCGGCCAGATCGCCGGCTCGGAAAAATGCCGCGTGGAACCGCTCATCGGCGAGATGGAGCATCTCAGCATGGAGCGGCAGCTGATCCCGATCATTCGCGACGCGGACAACCATCTCTGCTTCTTCGGGTGCCGCACCCAGGCCGAAGATCCTTATGGAGTGTTGAAGTTCTTCACCTCCTACCGCATCCTGCGTTACCTGGAGCGCTGCTGCCGCCACTACCTTTTGCAAGTTGCCGGCCAGGTTCTCACGCGCGACTTCATGGATCAGCAGATCGAGGCGCCCTTGAAACGGTTGCTCGATGAACAAGTGGAACAAGGCACGATTCTCGGCTACGACTTGTTCGTCGACAAGGACTCTAACAAGCGCATGCAGGGAATTTGCGATATCACGTTGAACGTGATGCCGACCGGCCCGGCCGAAACGTTCGTGTTGAAGATCGACGTGCCGGAGTTTTCCAAGGGCGGCGAGCAGAAATAGCACCCGGCCTACGACATCGGAGGACGATATGCAGCGCGGATTTCGAATCGAGCCAGGCTCGGCCGCCAGGTCGGCCGAGCAGGAGAAGAAGGCTCAGGGGCCGATGCCCACTTTCCGGATCGGTTCAGCGGCGAAATCCGCTGAGGAGCGCGCCCGCGCCGAGCGCGCCGAAGAGGCCGGCCGGGAGCCCTTCCGGCCGTCCGTGGGCGTTCGTATGAGTGTCGGGACTGGGGCGAAGTTTGAATTGCCCACCCGGCCCACGGGACCTGGAGAAGCACTGCCGGTGAATATCGCCGCTCAGGCGCCCGCACCCCCGGCCCCGCACACCCCCCCCGCTTCAGTACCTGTGCAGCCTCAGAAGGAGCCGCAGGCCCAAGGGCTTTCGCGGCTGTTCGGGAAGTTCCGCGGCCTGTTTGGCCGCAATAAGTAATAGTCGATGTAACGACCCAACGACACAACTCACTTTTCTTTAGGAGGTAATCAAGAATGGCAGCAAATCCCAATCGATGCACGGTCACGATCAACGGCACCAAATTTGATGCCGCGTGCGCCAACATCAAGTTTAAGAGTCAAACTGACTCGTCCGGCCAGCCGCTCATGGGCAGCCTGAACAGCGAGGTCCGGGTTTTCGCGGATTTCCATGACACCAACAATCTTCCGTTTTCGGCGCTACAGGGCTTCTTTAACCTGGCCAACGTCGTCGTGAAACAGAATATCGTTGCCATGCAGATCGATGTCTGGCAGGACGAAAGCAAGAGCGACGCGCTTTGCAGCTTTAAGTTCAACGGCTGGATTTCCCGGTTTGAGACCATCAACCCTTCCAGCCTGACCTCCAACCTCGATTTCGGCAACAGCAATCTCGAGGATGGCACGCAACAGCAAGGCGTCACGCCGCTGTTGAACCACATGCTGATTCTGGACCTGCAGCCGGCGATGAACCAGTCGAACTTCAGTAACGTTTCGATTAGCAACTAAGGGGAGGAAAAAACCATGGCCGCACAACCTTCAAATACGACGTGCACAATCGGTGGAAGCAGCTTTGACGCGCTGGAGATCATGTTCGCGCTCGAGACCACCCCAGACCATGCCGGCATGCCGCAGATGGGCAGCCTGCAAAGCATCATCCGGGTGGTGGTGGATATTTCCGACACCCAGAATATGCCCTTCGGCACTCTGAAGACCCTGTTCCAATCCGCGACTCCCGCTACCGCGCAAAGCATCCAGGACTGCAAACTGGAATACTGGCAGGACGACGCCAAACAGAACGCGCTTTGCAGCGTGAAGTTCAAGGGCTGGGTCAGTGGATTCCAGACGGTGAATCCTTCGGGAACGTTGAGCGACGCATCCAATCAGGGGCAAGTGATCAACCAGATGCTGGTGATCGACCTGCAGCCGTCCCTGAACCAGAACAACTTCCCGAGTTTCCAGTTCAGCAACTAAGCAGGAGGCGCTTATTTCGTTCGCCGCGTTTCCGCTCCGGTTCCAGGGCGCTTTTCTGCGCCGCACGGACGAAGTGCAGGCCGTTCTCTCTCTAATCCGTGTGATGGCTCGCACGCCACACGGATCGTGGGAAGGATGCCCGCACTTCGGGTTTCGTGACTACTTCGAGCAAGCCAGGACTCGGCCGGAGCTGCCCCAACAGGCGATGCAGGAGATGAATCTTGCGTTAAAGGATCTAGGCATCACCGATCTACAGGTGGCCAGCATCGCCAAGGAGACGCCCTCGAACCGTGATGTGGATTCCTATGTCGTCACGCTGGCCTCGACCAAGGAAACCGGTAAGACGTTCACGGTAAATGTGTAATGGATCGGCGCCGGCGTTGAGAACAGTTTTGCATGCCTGAGTATGCCCTACAGCAGCGCGAGTGCCATCGAGATCGACAAGAAGCTCCGGGACGACTTTCGACGCCGTCTCAAAGATTTCGGTGTGTCCGCGGAAACCACCGATCCCGTCCTGGCCGTGCTGTTCCGGACCTTCGCGCAGCAGCTGGAAGTCCTCTACTCTGAAACCGGCCGCATCCGGCTGGCCCTCCTCGACGAACTCATCGCAGGCCTCGGCATCGAGCGCCGCATGGCGCGTCCGGCGCAAACCGTGGTTCGCTTCCTGTGCGGCGCTGGATCTCAGCTCATCGAAGCGGGCACTGAGCTGTTCGGCGAGGCGCAGAATGGAGAGCGGCTCACCTTTTCTACGGATCGAACCATTACCGCCTCTTCCGCTCAGATTGCCATGGCCGCGGTCTATCAGGATGGCGCGGTGCAGCTCTTGCCGGGTATCGAAATGCCGGAAGCCTTTCAGAATCGTCGGCCGTCGCTCGATCCGATGCGCATCAACCTGGGGCCAAACCCCGCGATTTTTATTGCCATCGAGGGCCTGCCTGCCAGTCATCTGAGCCATCACAGCTTCTGGGTTGAATTGGGACCGGATGCGTATCGCATCCAACGGGCATTGGAGTTCGAGACCTGGTGCCTGATGGGCCGCGATGGCGAGCTGGCCTCGCCCGGCATCTTGCGCCCGCAATGGGGCAACGCCGGAACGCTGAACCTGAATTGGTTGATGGCGGAGCCGGGAGACGTATTCGGCGAGGAAAAAGGAGCAGCCACCCAGGAACTGGAAGTTCCGGTCCTCCCCAACGGCTTCTACAGTTCGCGCATCTTCGCGATGCCCGCGGTCCCCGCCAGCCGGCGCTTCCTCTGCTCGATGCCGCGAGCGATGGAGCCCGCACTGAACCGAATCTTCGGCCGCGACGCCGCGCCGTTGTTTTCTCAACCGCGCGCCTGGCTGCGCATTTCTCTTCCCAAGGACATTCCGCCGCTGGTCACCGGCATCTCGACCATTTCCATGCACGCCGTAACGGCATCCAATGTCGAGTGCTTCAACCAGACGGTGTACTTCGACAAGCAGGGCACGTCCATCCCCATCAGCCGTGAAGCCGGTACCGCCAACTATCTGGTGGCGCCGCTGTCGATTTTCGGCGAAGCGGGATCGGTCTACTTGCCGGAGTTTCAGCCTTCGTCCGATGCCAGCATCGGCCGCTATGCCATCCGAAGCGGCCGCGTGGAACTGCGGCCGGCCAAACGGGCCGATGGAACCTCCGAAGCGTATGCCAACGTCCGCATCTGGGTCACGGCAGGCAAGCTGGGAAACGAAGTGGGGCCGGGCCAGGTACAGTCGTTCTTGAAGAAAGGCGATGTCTCGGGAATTCGTCTTACGAATCCAACCGCCGCGGCAGGTGGAACCAACGGCGAAGGCTTCGAGGAAGCACAGGCGCGCTTTTCGGAGGCGCTACTTTCGCGCGACCGGATCGTTACGAAGGCTGACGCCGAAATCGTAGCCCGGTCCTTTGACCGCCGCATCGTCAAAGTCGATGTCGGCTCCGGCCTGGAACGCGGCGAGCGCGGATTGCGGCGTCTGCAGCGGCTCACCTGCGCGCTGGACCGCAACGACTTTGTCGATCCCGAGGCCGAGATCCAGGTTCTGCGCGACGACCTCACCCGTTTTCTCCGCGCCCGCTTGCCCTACGACACGGAACTGGCTCTCGAACTGGAGTGGATGTGACCGATATCCCCTCCACCATGCCGGATCTCTCGCATAGCTTCTACGGCTTTCATCACACCTTAGACTCCGCCCTTTCGATCTTGAATGATCTGGATGTTCCGCCGGCACGCGTCACGGTGCGCATGGATGGCCGCGGCTACCCCACTCGCTGGGTGGTGAGCCAGACGCCTGCACCGGGCGAGCCGATGGATGCAGGCGTCACCATTGAACTGCTGGTCGCCGGAACTGGTTTCTTCCATGCCTTGCCCGTCGGCATGTGGGATTCCGGAGGCGAAGCCGAGCCGGGCACGCGGGAAATCCTGGAGTTGTTGGACGACCCTTTGCAGAAGGCCACGCACTGGATACGGGAGGGCGCGCGCCTGTTCGATGTTCAGCCCGATAACCTGCCCGCTTGTTCGCGCTGGATCTCGCTCTTCGGCCTGACGCCGGATGATTGGCCCACCGAATCGTGGTACAACCTCTGCGTGCTGCTCCCCAGCCTGCAGGCACTTGCCGGTACGGAGCATGGCCTGCGCTTCGGTTTGCAGCTCATTTTGGGTCTTCCGTTGAAGGAAATCCGGCGCTCCACCACATTTCAGTTGATGAAAGAACCGGAGTATACATTGCTGGCCCAGCGCTACAGCCGCCTGGGCGTGGACGCCATCGCCGGCGACCGCAAGGAAGAGCTGGAAGAACTGACGCTGGTGCTCGGCATGGTTTCGCTTGACACCTATTACGAATTTCAGGAGCCCGACAAGCGCCGGCTCCTGTATGCGGTGCTTGGGCTGGTGGCCAACTGTTATCAAAAACACAGCATCGCGTGGGCGGTGGGGGATCCGCGGACTGCACCTCGACTCGAGCAGGCGCGCGAGAACGCCATTCTGGGCATAAACTCATATCTGGGCACCCGGCCCCAAGCATCCGAACCCGAATTGCTTTTGCAGTCTGCTGTCCAATGAGATAGGAGCATCGATGAATCCTGACGACGTCAAACTGAACTCGGTCAATTGGGAACATGGCATGCTCCTCACTCCGCAGCATTTCCTGCGGCAGGAGCGCTATTTCGAGGCCGGGCTGCTCTGGGTGTTGCGCTACGCAACCAACGCTTACGGCCTGGTGGGGGGAGGCCCGCGGCTTCCGGAAACGGAGCGCGGCGCGGTGAGGCACGATCCGATCGTCGTAGTGGATGAAGACGACCAGTCGCTCAATATCGCCGTGACGCAATGCCGCGCGCTCACGCCCTCCGGATGCATCATCGACATCGACCCCGAGCATCCCGTGCAACGCAAGTTTCCCAAGGCCGAGATGGAAGGCTTCGCCGAATCGCCCATATATATTGTTTGCGATCCAGCCGAGAAGCAGGTTCTGGACGGCACTCTGGACGAGTTCAATCCGCAAATGAAAACCGAGCGGCGGCCGGCCTACTGGGTGAGCCTGCAGGTGCACGCCGATAGCGCGTCCTATGCCACAGCCGTATCCAAGATTCGCCGGCAAAAATACGGCGCCGGCTACGAGAAGGACCCCGGCTTCATTCCCGCCTGCACCACACTAACGGCCCACAGCGAACTCACCAACGCCTGGCGCAAGATTGTCGAAGACGTCACGTTCATGGCGGAGCGGTACACCGAGCTTCATCGGGCGATGCGCGAGTTCCTGGTATTGTTCACAGAGCGCGGCATCGAGACCGAAGTGGACACCGAGACGATCAACTTCGTGGACCGCATGGTGGTGGCGCTGCAAAACTGCGCCTACGACATCCTCGATCCGGTGCAGCCACCCCAGTCTTTCTTCGGAGTGCTGCGGCGTTTTGTCCATTCGGCCGCGGCTTATCTGGACCTGGCGCCCGCGGTGCAGCAATACTTCACCACGCTGAAGGAAACCGGCGAGACGGAATTCATCGCCATCATCGAGCAGCAAAAGAAGATTCTGCGCACTACGCGGACCTGGAGTATCCATGACGACCTGTCGGTGGAGGTCCGTGAGGCCCGGTCGTCCATCGGCGCCCTCCAGCGCCTGGAACGAGCGCTGGAAGGCAAGTACATCGACTTCCACATCAGCCCGTCGCTCGAAGCGATGAACTTCGTGTTCGACCGCGGCGGCAAGGTGCTCTACAAATTGTCCGCCAAGCCTGCCCGCGTGCAGGGCATGGCCGACGAACTCACCATTTTCTTCTCGCAACTGCGCCTGGAAGGCCGCGATAAGTACCGGCTCATTCTGGTGGGCGAGCAGAACGCGACGTTCGAGAAGGGCACGAAGATCACCGTGGAGATCCGCATCAATGAGGGCAGCGGTTTCCGGCGCCAGCCCACGATTCTTTCGTGCGAATCGAAGATCGCGGATCAATGCAATTTCGAATTCGACTTTGATGCGCCGGACGTTCCAACCATCACGGACGTCCGAGTCAGCCTGCAGGCCCACTACCCGATCCGGACCGCGCTGCTGTACGTGCGGCATCGTTTCTATGCCCAGCGCGCGCAGGAACCGGCGCGTCCCGTCGAGCCGCTGCAACCCGTGGAGTCGCGGCCCGCTGGGTCGGAGCGCGTACGCGAAGTGGCTGTGTCCGGTTCGGCGCCGCCGCCCGACTTTCCACCGCGGGGAGATTATCCGCCGCGCGCCGAGCCTCGGCTGGACCCGCGCGTGGACACGCGTCCCGATCCGCGCACCGCCCCGCCTCCCCGTGTCGACCCGCGGCCCGATCCCCGTGTGGCTCCGCCACGCGCGCCGGAGCCCCGTCCGGACGAGCGCCCCGCGCCGTGGGACCTGCCGCGCCGCGCCGACCGGCCGCGCGAAGACGAGCCGCAGCCCAATCCGCCGCCGCGTCGCAGGCGTTTGGAGTAGCCTTTGTGAGGGAATTTCATGGCCATCGATCTTGACAAGCTTTCGAATGAACTGGAAGAAGCCCTGGAACGGGCGCGCCTTCTCGCCGAGCAGCGGCAGCAGTCGCAAATTTCTCCCGTTCACATGCTCTATGTGCTGCTGGACAAGGAGAGCGCCCTGGCAGCGATGCTCGAAAAGGCCGGCGTTTCGTGCGGCCCTTTGCTCGACGCCTTCGCGACGCGGCTGAACAAGGAGAAGAACGCTCCGCTCGAAGCCGGCAGGCGCCCGGTAGCCTCGCGCCCGCTGCGCGACCTCATTGAAAAATCGTTTGAGAAGATGTCGCAGCGCGGCTCCGAACGTGCCGAGCCGATCGATTTTGTGATGGCCGCCGTCGAGTTCAGCGAGGAACAGCTGAAGAACGATCTCCGCGGCGCCGGTGTGACCAAGCAAGCCGTGGAGAAGGCCGCGGAAAGCCACGCCTCGGCTAGTGAGGCCCTTGGCGAACCGAGAGCCGCACGCTCGGCGGGCGCGCCCGCCGGCGGAACGAAGGTGCTGGAGCGTTTCGGACGCGACCTGACGGCCGCCGCGCGCGCCGGCGAGTTGATGCCCGTCATCGGGCGCGATGAAGAGATTCGCCGCGTGATCCAGGTCCTGCTGCGGAAGAGTAAGAACAATCCGGTGGTCGTTGGCGATCCAGGCACCGGCAAAACCGCCATCGCTGAAGGCCTGGCCCTGCGCATTGCGGCCGGCGATGTGCCCGAATCCCTCAAGAAGTGCAGGGTTGTTTCGCTCGATCTCACGTCCATGGTGGCCGGCGCCAAGTATCGCGGCGAGTTCGAGGAACGCATCAAGTCCGTCGTGGATGAAGTGCGCTCCAAGAAAGGCGAAATCGTCCTTTTTCTCGACGAAATCCACACGCTGGTCGGAGCGGGCGGTACCGAAGGCGGAATGGACGCTGCGAATATCTTAAAGCCTGCGTTGGCCCGCGGCGAACTGCGTTGCGTGGGAGCAACCACCTTCGACGAGTACCGCGAACGCATCGAAAAAGACGGTGCGCTGGCGCGGCGGTTCGACGTCGTCACCGTGAAGGAGCCGACCGACGAGTCCATGATGGTCATCCTTCGCGGAATCCGCGCGCGCTATGAGGCGTATCACGGTGTCCGGCTTTCCGACGACGCACTGCAGGCGTCCGTCAAATTGTCCCGGCGCTACATGCGCAGCCGCTTCCTGCCCGACAAAGCCATCGACGTCATCGACGAGGCTACGGCGCGGATTCGGATGCAGAAGGAATCCAAGCCCACGCATATCGATCAGGAAGAGCGGCTGTTGGTCCGTAAACAGGCCGAACTGGAATCGCTGCTTTCCAGCCCGGTAACTCCCGGCCAGCAGAAAGCGATCGCGGCGCTCAAAGCGGAGATCGCGGAAATCCAGCCGCGCGTGGAAGCGCTCGTCAACGAATGGAAGAGCCAGAAGGACATCTCTGACAACCTGCAAAAGACCAAGCAGGCCATCGAGGAACAGAATGCGCTGCTGACGGCAGCCGAGGCGCAAGGCAACGTCGCCAAGGCAGCCGAGATCCGTTATGGATCGCTGAAGTATCTGGAGCAGCAGCGCGAGGATCTGGAGAAAAAGGCCGAAGCGATGGTTGGCCGCAGCCTCGTCCCCGATGAAGTGCGGCCCGAGCACATCGCGGAAGCGATCGCCGAGCGCGTAGGCGTGCCCATCCAGCGCATGCTCGAAAGCGAACGCGACCGTCTGCTGAAGATGGAAGAACGCATTGGCTCCCGCGTCTTCGGACAGCCGGACGCAGTGACCGCAGTCTCCGAGGCCGCCCGCCGGATGCGCGCCGATCTGCAGACCGGCCGCAAACCCAATTCATTCCTCTTCGTCGGCCCCACCGGCGTGGGCAAGACGGAGCTCGCCAAGGCGCTGGCCGAGGCGCTGTTCGACGACGAAGCGGCTCTGGTGCGCATCGATATGGGCGAGTACAAGGACAAGTCGTCCATCTCCGGCCTCATCGGCTCGCGCCCCGGTTTGGTGGGCTCGGACGAAGGCGGCTTCCTCACCGAGCAGGTCCGCCGCTCTCCATATTCGATCGTCCTGTTCGACGAAGTCGAGAAAGGCCATCCCGAAATTCTCGACCTGCTGCTCGGCGTGCTCGACGAAGGCCGCTTGACCGACGCCAAGGGCCGCTTCTGCGACTTCTCCAACACCCTCATCCTGTTCACCTCGAACCTGGGGGTCCGCGAAGCCATCGATGCGACCGACGACCTGGAGAAGCGCAAGGAAATCATCCTTGAAGTCGTGAAGGCCAATCTCCGCCCCGAACTGTACAACCGCATTTCCCAAGTCATCACTTTCAACTCGCTCACGGAGCCGGAGTTGGAGCGCATCGTCGACGTCCAACTCGCCGGCTTGCGCAAGAAGCTCGCGGAGGACCGCGAAATCCAGTTGGACGTAACACCGGAAGCACTGGCCTACCTGGCCAAAGAGAGTTACGATCCGGCGTACGGCGCGCGTCCAGTGGGACGCACCATGCAGCAATTGGTGCTTTCGCCTGTCGCTACCGCTCTCCTGGCCGGAGACGTGATCGGCGGCCAGACATTGCAGATTGGATACGTCGAAGAGGAGGGGCTCACGTTCAGCGTGGTGGAGGCTGCGGCTGCCGCGAACTAAAATGCGAGCGTTCGTCTGCGCAATCCTCGCACTCCTGAGCTGGCGGCCGTTGCGGGCCGCCGATAACGCGGTCACACGCGCGGAAGCCCAGGACGGATGGATTTTGTTGTTCGACGGCGATTCCTTCTTCGGCTGGACGCAGGACAAGGGCAAGTGGAAGATCGTCAAGGGCATCGTGTCACTCGACGGCCCCGATGGCGGCCTGCTGCGCACCAACGCAGTCTTTTCCGACTACATTCTGCGCCTGGATTTCCGCGCACCCTCCACCGACGTGGATAGCGCCGCGTTTCTCCGCATCGCCAAGGACGGCGTGCCGCGCGAAACCGGCTACGACATCCGGCTCGGCGATTCCGATTCCAAGTGGCCCGGCGGTAGCGTGGCCACCGTCTTTAAGGGCGACGGCAAGCTGGCCGCCAATCAGTGGCACACGTTGGAAGTCGAGGTCAACGGCGAAGAGATTACGGTGAAGATCGACGGCCGTAAGATCGGCGACGCCAAAGATGGCAAGAGTAAAGCCGGCTTTATCGCGCTCGCCTCCAGCAGAGGCCCCGGCGTCGAATTCCGCAACATCAAGCTGAAGCCCATCGGCACCGCGCTGTTTAACGGCACCGACCTGTCGGGATGGAAGGAAGCCGGCGCCGCAGCCCCGCCGCCTCCCAAGAAGGGCGGGCTGTTGAAGAAGATCGATCCGTTCAAGGGCAAGCCGAAGAAGCAGACGGAATCCAATTGGTCCGTCGCCAATGGCGCGATTCACGGCTCCAGCGGTCCGGGCCAACTGGAGTCCGAGAAAGCGTACGACGATTTCGTTCTGCAGGTAGCGGTGAAAGTGAACAGCAAGGAGAAGGAGAAGAAAGAGCCATTTACCGCTGTCTTGATGAGGGCTGAAGCCGGGAAGCTGGGCACTGGTTACCATCTGCGCACGCAAGGCGACACTAATACCGGCAGCATTGAGAATCTCAAAGCGGCGCGCAAACAGTTGGGCGCCGACGACGAATTCGTGCTGGAAACCGTCGCTGTGCGCGGTCGTCATTTCGAGGTCTGGGTCAACGGCTATCCGGTCACCGAAGTAGACGATACACGGCCCGAGGGAACCGACCTCGCCCGCGACGCAAAAACGGCCGGTGGGGCCATCGGTCTATACGCGCCGGATGTGGAAGCTAATCTGGATTTCAAGAGTATCAGCATTGGACCGCTGCCCAAGACGATCGGGGGGAAACCGGGCGAGAAAGCCGCTGCCGCTCCACCGCCGCCGCCCACTCCCGCTCCTGCCCCCGCGCCGGCCGCGGGTGCAGCTTCCGCACCAGCGCCCATTATTGTGCAGGCTCCGGCGAATCCTAACCAGGCCAAGGATGACGCCGACAAGAAGAAAGTTTCCGACCTGACGTCGCAGGCGCTGACGACTAAGGATCCCGCCCAGAGGCAGCAAATGTACGGGGAGATCTTAAAGATCTCTCCCGACAACGCGGTTGCGGCGCAAGGATACAAAGACGCACAGCAGGAAATCGAAAAGACGAACGCCGAGAAGCAAAAAGCCGCCGAAGATCAGCAGAAGCAGCAGCAGGACGACGCCACGCGCGCGGCCACTCTTGCGTCCTCGAAACAGGCCGCGGAAAACGCGATTGTGCAGGGCGACTTAGCGAAGGCGCAGCAACAGCTCGCCATTGCCCAGAAGGCGAATCCGAGCGATCCCACCGTTTTGAGCCTGAAGCAGCGGGTGGATGCCGAAGTCGCGTCCCGGCTGCGCGTCAAGTACATGGCCATTGGCGGCGTCGTCCTCGCGGCGCTCGGAGCGGGTTTGCTCATCTTCCTGACTTCCGGCAAGAAGGAGCCGTATATGGAAGTCGTGGAAGGCCTCGACAAAGGCAAGCGCTACAAGCTGGATCAGGAAGTGGTCCACGTCGGCGCGGTGGCCGAGGACGGCGGCTCGAAGAACGACATTGTGGTTCACGACGTGGAGCGCATGATCTCGCGCTTCCACTGCGAGATCCACCACAAAGACGGCAAGCTGTACCTGATCGATCTCAACAGCTCCAACGGCACCTTTATCGACAAGAAGAAGGCTCCGCCAGGCCGGCCGGTGCGGCTGAAGAGCGGGTCCCAGGTAGCCCTGGGCGGCTCTTGCACTCTGCGTGTTGGCTTTGAGAAAGTGAAGAAGTCGTAGGCCCGTTGAGGAAACTTCTTCCAACTTTGCTGGTTTTCGCCTGGCTTGCGCCGGGCCAGAACCAGCTTGCGCGCCCGGATGGCATTCCTGTTCACGATCCCTTGGTCACAGCTAAGTGCGGCGGCTGCCACGTGCCGGACGCCCAGGGCAACCTGCAACGCATCTCCTGGGTGCGGGGCACGCCGGAAGCCTGGGAAGAAGCTCTGAAGCGGATGATCCGCCGGAACGGCCTGATGTTGACGCCGCCGGAGGCTCGCCAGATCATCGAATATCTTGGCACTTACCATGGGCTGGCGCCCGAGGAGGCCGTGAAGGTGAAGTACTTCGCCGAGCGCCGCGCGCAGGAAGAATCCAATTTCCCGAGCGAGGCCGTCCGGCGGGCCTGCACCAACTGCCATCCTTTCGCCCGCGCGCTCTCGTGGCGCCGGTCGCCGGAGGAATGGCAACAGCTCTCCAATCTGCACAGCACGCTCTACCCGGATCGCAAGGGACCCATGCTGAGCGACGAGGCCATCGCGTTCTTGACCCGCAACGCACCGCTGCACGCACCCGAATGGGACTCCTGGAGCGCGCACTTGGGCGCCCCGAAGCTCGCGGGCCGTTGGCTGGTAACCGCCCACTTCCCCGGACATGACAATTACTACGGCGAGATGGAGATCGAATCAGGTTCGAACGCGACGGAATTTAACACGCGCGTTCGTCTCCGATCGGCTCAAGACGGCTCTGTGTTGAATCGCTCTGGCCACAGCCTGATCTACACGGGCTATGCGTGGCGAGGGCGCTCGCAAAGCGAGACTGCCGGCGGCACGGCGCCCGATGATCCGTCCGCTGAAATGCGCGAAGTGCTGTGGTTCTCGCCCGATCAGTCGTCCGCCGAGGGCCGCTGGTATTGGGGCTCATATCAGGAATTCGGGATGGAGGTCCGTCTGCGGCGAGACAGAGGAACCCCGGCATTGCTGGGCATCCAGCCGTCCTCGCTAAAGACAGGTTCACAAGGCAAGCGCGTTCGCCTGACTGGAGACCATCTTCCCGCGGAGTTGTCTCCCGGCCTGGATCTCGGTCCGGGCGTCACGGTGCGACGTGTTGTTTCGCATGCTAGCAACGAAGTGATCGCGGAAGTGGACGTCGCGAGCGAGGCAGTGTTGGGTAAGCACGACGTCTCGGCAGGCGGCGCAGCGCTCCCCGGCGTTCTTGCCGTCTATGACCGCGTCGACTACATCAAGATCGTCCCGGAGTCGGCAGTCGTGCAGTTTGGAGACGAGGCGCGGTCCAGGAGTTATCAGCAATTCGAAGCCATCGGCTGGCAGCGTGGCGCGGACGGCATATCACACACCGCCGACGATGTGGAACTCGGGCCCATTGACGTGACTTGGTCCATTGAAGAGTTCTCCTGGGCGCCCGGAGGCAGCAAGCCCGAAGTTGGCGTGCTCAGTCCAACCGGCCTGTTCCTGCCCGCCACGGTCAGTCCGAAGAATAACTACGACCTTTGGATGGTCGCGACCGCGCGCAACGACAAAGACTCACGAGACCGGCCGCTGGTCGGGAAATCCTACCTGGTGGTCAGCGTTCCCGAATACACGCTGAACGGGCGGCACTATGTTCGTGAGCTGGGCCGCTGGGTAGAAGACGGCGCTGCCCCGCGCTAGGCTTTCACGCGCTTCAAAATCTCGACCGGCGCGGCAGCGGGCGAAAGCAGGCTATCCCGCGAAACGATCACCGTCTGTTCTAGAGCGTGCTGGCCCGACAGAACGGCGTGCGGAACGATGTCGGTGAAGACCATCCACGCCGAGCCTGGCGGAAATTCCCAGCGGTATTTCGGGCAGTTCTCCTGGTATTCGCGGTTGTGCTTCAAATAATCGTGGAAGCCGAGCATGAAGCGGTCGTAGGCCGTCCGGCGGCGGAACAGGTTCGCCAAGCCTCCGCCCGCTGCAGCGCCTCGCCAGCCCGCGTTCAAAGCGTATCTGGGGGCGAGCGCCGCAAAAGGATCCGAAGTCAGCCAGACGCGCGACCGTGCGGGATGGATGTTCGCGAAGGAACGCAGGATGAGGTCGCCTCCCGTCGGCCGGGTCGGAAAGGCGTCGATGTGCAGCAGGTCGTTGCGCTTCTTGAAGCTCAAATTCCGGCCTTCTTCTTCCACTCCGCGAAAACTTGCGTAGTCGATCCGGCAGCCTTCCACGTACCGCGGCAGAAGGCGCTTCAGGAAGCCCAGTACCGCGCCGGAAAAATCCCGGAGGACCGACCGCAGCTTTTCAGGATCGGCAACCGACTTCTCGTCGAAGCCAGTGACTTTGTCCGACCCGGGACGGTACGCGATGTTCTTGTGATACGCCTGGCTGGTTTGCGCGATGCCGCGAAGAAACGCCTGACTCTCTTCGGAAAAGCCCCAGGGCATCCGTGGGAAGAACAGGATGTTCCCCGCTTCCAAGGCGCCGTACAGCTCCGCCGCCGGCCGTGCCTCGTCGACCGCGACCAGTTCCATTAAGCCACCGAGCGGGACTGCCCCCAGAGCCGATCGCTGGCCAACCGTGCCCCATCCGCAAGCGCCCTCAGCTTCAGCCAACAGAACGCCGGGTACACCGGGCCAAAGCCTGCAAAGGTGCCAAATCCGCAATCGGTACCGGCGAGGACGCGCTCGCGGCCCACCAGTTTGGCGTAGCGAAGGATCCGCTGGGCCACCAGTTCCGGATGCTCGACGAAATTCGAACTGGAAGCGATAATGCCGGGCACTAGAACTTTGTCGTCGGGCAGCTTCTGCACCGACCAGATCTCCCATTCGTGTTCGTGACGCGGATTCGCACCTTCCAGCAGCAACGCCTGCGGCTTGGCTTTCAGCACGATCGGCAGGATTTTCGCGAGCGGCAAATCGTGCGTATGCGGACCTTGGTAGTTGCCCCAACAGACATGCATGCGGACCCGGTCGGCCGGTACGTTCGCAAGCGCATGATTCAGCGCCTCCACCTGCACTTCGGCAGCACGCAAAAACTCGTCGTCCGTCATGTCGCGGAACCGGCTGTGCCGGCCCATCGCGAGGTCCGGACAATCCAGCTGCAGCAGCAAGCCCGAATTCACGATGGTCTCGTACTCCGAACGCATCGCATCGGCGAGAGCCTCCATATAGGCATTGTGCGTGGGATAGTATTCGTTCGGCTGGAAGACGGCGATGGTTCCCGGCGACACGGCGTTCATGAAACCTTCCACCGCGTTCACCTGCGCCAGCCCGTCCTTCATGCGCGCAATGTCCTGTTTCAGCGGCTCCAGGTTCTTTACCGTGATCGGACCTTTGCAGACCGGCCTTTGGTACTTCGCCGAGGCGCCGGCGGAGACCAATTGATCGCGGTAGCCGGGAAAATCCTCGAGGTCCTGCGGAGTCGGCCGGGGCGAATCGCCTTCGAATCCCGTGAGCCGATGGCGAATGTAGGTCGCGTAACTGATCTTTCCCATCTCGCCGTCGCTGACGATATCGACGCCGGACTCGACTTGGTGGCGTAGGGCGTCCAGGACGCCGGCACGGATCACGCGGTCAAATTGTGCGGGGTCGTAGTTCTCCCCGCGGTCCTGGGCGAACAACACGTCGACCACGTCTTGCGGGCGTGGCAGGCTCCCGACATGCGTTGTCAGGATGCGATCAGTGCTCAGTTTCATTCAATAAATCCCTCTCATGAAGTTGGCGTTATTCCCAGCCGGTCCTTGAATTGTAGGGCATCATGAAGCCCATTGCTTCGATCTCGTGAAGCTTGCCGCCTCGTACCTTGAAAACGTGCGCGGCCGGCAGATCGAACGGTGCGAAGTTCATGTCGATGGATTGCACATCCGGCACGCCCACGATTCTCAGCTTCTTCTCTTCCATGGGATGGCGGAATTGCGAGAGACCGAACACCAGGCCGGTCTCGGGGTCCGCAATTTCCACCCGCCGCGGCTCAATCCTTTTGATATAGCTCATCGCGCGGGTATCCAGCTGCGCCGCACACCCCATCGCTCCCATCGTACCGAAGCCCGGCTTCGGCGGTGGTGGATTGCCTGTGGTCTGCATGCCGTTCTCCCGGCGGACGCAGTCGTCCGCAAACGGCGCCGCTTTGCCGTCACTGTTAACGAGTGCGTCGTAGTAGGAGAGCCCGATCTTCAGCATCTGCTCACGAGGGACGCGCTCGGCACGCGGAACAGTAGCCAGTAAACCGGGCCGCGGCGTTTGCAGGTTGGACAGCATTCCCGCCATCAGGTCGCGCGCGATCAGGTGTTCGGCTTCTGTGATCTGGCCGGCCCCGACTTTCAGGCGCAAGCCTAACATTACCGGCTTGCCGTTTTCCTGCATCATTCCCAGAAAGCCCACCTCGCCGGCGATGGGGTCTGGCACATAAATCTTGAAAGTTGTCGGCACCGCGGAACCGGTCTTCCAAAGGCCCTCGCCCGGTTTCATGGGGACGGTGTTTTCCACGAACTGGATGCTGGGTGAAATCGCGATGCGTGTAGGATCATGAGCGACCACGGCGGCAAGATAGGTGTCAACCAGCCCGCTCAAGCAGGCTCGATCGCAGTTCCCCGGCAGGGCGTGTTTCTCTTGCGCAACAGTCACAAAACCGGTAAATGCGGTCAGAACCGAAGTTATTCCCAAGAGTTTTCTCAAGGTCTGCTGCCTCCGCCGGAACTCGCGAATGCCAGTATACATCGTCCGCGGTGTGCGAACATGATGCATGGAACTACGCACCCTTCCGCGCCTTCTCCTCGGAATTTCGCTGGCTACAGTACTGCCGGCCGCCGAACATACTGTCAAGGTCACGCCGCAAAACATCGCCTGGGGCTACTATTGGTCGGCCGCAAAGCCGGTGCTGACGGTCCGGTCGGGCGACACCGTGGAGATCCAGACGGTCTCCGGAAACCCGGAGTTGCTGGAGAAATCCGGAGCTCCGCCGGATCAGATTCAGCCGGTCCTGAGAACCCTCTACAAAGAGATCCCGGAGGCTCAGCGTGGGCCGGGCCGTCATTTGCTCACGGGGCCGGTGGCTATCGAAGGCGCGGAGCCAGGTGACGTGCTGGAAGTGCGGATCCGTGAAATCCGCATGGACGTGCCCTACGCCTACAACACGTTTCGAATGGGGTCGGGCTTTCTGCCGGACGAATTCGAAGGCACTCGAATGAAGATTATCCCTTTGGACCGCACCCGCAGAGTAGGCACTTTCGCGCCGGGCATCGAGCTCGCGCTGAAGCCGTTCTTCGGCAGCATGGGCGTTGCACCGCCGGAAAAGATGGGCAAGATCGACAGCGGGCCGCCGGGCATCCACGCCGGCAATCTGGATAACAAAGAACTGGTGGCTGGAACCACCTTGCTTATTCCAGTGCATGCACACGGTGCATTGTTCGAAGTCGGCGACGGCCACGCGGGCATGGGAAACGGAGAAGTAGACATTACAGCCCTGGAGACTTCCCTGACCGGTGTGTTCCAATTCATCGTGCACAAAGACATGCATTTCGAGTGGCCGCGCGCCGAGACGCCGACGCACTGGATCACGATGGGGCTGGATCCGGATCTCACCCAGGCCACCAAAATCGCCCTGCACGAGACGCTGGATTTCCTGATGAAGGAGAAGAAGCTCAGCCGCGAAGAAGCGTACATGCTGGCCAGCGTGGCCGTGGATTTCGAAATCACTCAATTGGTGGACGGCACCAAAGGCGTTCACGGCATGATCCCGAAGAGCATTTTCAAGAGCAAGTAGCGCTGGTGGAGCCCCTCAGGCTGGAGGGTTCGCGCCGCCCTGCGTGTCAAACCGGTAGCCGAGCCATGGTTCAGTGAGGAGGTACCGGGGGTGGCGCGGGTCGGGCTCAAGCTTTTTTCGCAGTTGATTGACGAAGACACGCAGGTATTCGACTTCGTCGCCATAGTCCGGCCCCCAGACCGCTTGAAGAATCTGGGCATGGGGCAGGACAGAGTTCGGATGCGTCACGAAGTAACGCAGTAGATCCGTTTCGGTTGGGGTCAGCCGTTCGACGCGCCCGTTCACCTTCACGCGGCGCTCACGAAAGTTGATCTCCACACCGTCCAATTGGAGCGCACGCGCGTGGTCCAGCGCCGCGGCTGGAGACCGCCGCAGGGTAGCGCGAATGCGGGCGAGAAGCTCGTTCACGTCGAAGGGTTTGGTGACGTAGCCGTCCGCGCCCGCGTCCAAGGCCTGGACCTTATCTTCGGCGCGATCGCGAACCGTCAGCATCAGAATGCCGACATCGGACCTGGCCCGGATGGCCCGGCAGGTCTCGATCCCGCTCAGGCCGGGCATGTTAATGTCCAGCAGTACCAGGTCGAATTGTCCGGTGCGCAGCGCTTCCAGGGCGTCTTCACCCGTTTCCGCCTCAGTCACGATAAAGCCGAGTGCGGACAGGGTCGAGCGGAGCGCGCGGCGAAGCTGCGGCTCGTCATCGACCACCAGGACGCGGCTACTGTTCACAATCCGCCCCAACCGGCACCATGGGCAGGGAGAACGAGAACACCGTTCCGTAGCCGGGCTCGCCGTCCGCCCATACCGCTCCTTGGTGGTCCGCGGCAATCGTTTTGACGATCGACAAACCCAGACCCGTTCCCGGTGCACAAAGCTGCGCGCCCGGCGCGCGATAGAAGCGCTCGAAAATCCGCTCGCGCTGTTCGGCGGCGAGCACAGCTCCTTGCGTTCGTATGCTGACGGTAACGCCGGCCTCCTCAACAACCACTGCAACATCGACGGGAGAACCCTCTACCGAGTACTTCAGCGCGTTGTCGACCAGTTGAGCCAGAGCGGTGAGCACGAGTTCCCGGTCGGCGAACACGGGCGGCTCCCAAGCGGGCACGGCGATCTGGAACCGCTCGCGATCCTTTGGTTTCTCCAGCTCCTGGATGGCGGCCCGGACCAGACGCGAGAAGAGCAGCGGCTCCGGCTGCGGCTGAAAATGCTTGGAGTCCAGTTGCGGGGCTCCCACCAGACGCGTCGCCAGATCGTTCAATTTACTGGCTTCCTGATCGATCAGGCTAACGAGTTCCCTCTGCAGGTCCGAAAGATCGCCGGTTGCCGGAAGGCCCGAACTTGCCGTCCGGATAACCGTCAGGGGGGTCTTGAACTTATGGGCGAGAGCGTCCAGCACGGCGGTGCGCAATTGTTCGGCTTGCCGGGCGGCTTCCGCCTGGCATTGCTGGTCCAGCGTGCGGGCCCGTTCCAAGGCAATCGCCACGAGCGACGCCAAGGCCGTCGCGATGAGCCGGCTCACCCCGGCGCCGCACAATGCCAGCGCGCCAACGTGCCGGTCGCCCAGACGCAGGGCACAGATCCACGTGCTCCCATCCGGCAGCAGGCGCTCGGTGTCGGGCAGATAAACGCTGCAAGCCTCTTGGAGAACCGCCTGGCTACATGGCTGGCTGATGGACTCGCCGCTCGAATAAACCCTGGTCGTGAGAGCGTCAAACAGAATCACCTGGGAGAATCCGAAGACTTCTCGAATCAGCTCCACCACGCGTTGCCCGGGATCTCCAGGGCTGTCGAAGAGCAGGATCGTTCGCGCGATTTCGTACAGCCGCGCCGTATCGCGGCGCTCGCCAACAGCTTCCAGTTCACGCAGGTGGGCCCGGTTGGAAAGCTGACTGATCATGAGAGCGGTGAACTCAAATACGGCCAGCTCAACGAAATCGTTGGCGCGAGCGATGGAGAGGCTCAGGATTGGTTCGTCGAAGAAGTAGTCCAAGCATCCGACGGCGACGACGGATACCAGTGTGGCCTGCCAGAAGCCGCCGTACACGGCGGCGGGGACGACGAAAACGAGATAGAGGAACCCGACCGATCCCAGATTCTCGCCCATCCGAAACGCGATCCAGGTGCACGCCCAAATACCCGCGAGTGCAAGAACGCATGGCAAGAAAGGGCGCAGCTTGGACCAGGGAGCCAGCAGCGCACCGACAATGCGATAAACGCGAGGCAGGCTCTCGTGCGTTACTGGCGGTACGATGCTCGTCGCGGCCATTCTTAGAACCTCAATGCTTCGGACGCTGTGTCAGAGGCGTTCACGAGTTCAACAAAGGATAGGTTGCGATTCACGCGCATGCATCTGGAAGCGGTAGCCGAAGGAATGTTCCGTCAGGATGTAGCGCGGACGCGCCGGATCGGGCTCCAGCTTCCGGCGCAACTGCTTGATCACGATGCGAAGGTATTCCACCTCGCCCCGGCCGTCCCGCTGCCAGACCGCTCGCGCCAGGTTCCGGTGAGCCAGGGGCTTATTGGGCTGCGCAACCAGGCACTCCAACACCAGGAATTCTTTGGGCGTCAGGTTTTCTACTCGGCCGATGGGGCCTTTGATCTTGTGAGCCTTCAAGTCGATGGCACGGTCGTGGAGAAAAATCTGGTAGCGCTCATCACGCGTCAAGAATATGCGTCGCAAAAGCGCGCGAACACGCGCCAGCAACTCAGGGATGGCACAAGACTCGGCAACACAATCGTCTGCTCCGGAGTTGAGAGCATCGATGCGGCCCTGTCCGGTCGCATCCTGGTTGAGGATGATGATTCCCACCTCCGATTTCGCCCGGATCACCCGGCACAACTCGTAGGGTTCATTTGCATCCAGTCCGGAATCCAGCAGAAGCAAATGATGTCTTCCCAAGGAGACCTCCGCGATCGCCTGCTCGCTCCTCGCGGCTTCGATGACTTCGTAACCCTCCAGCTCCAGCAAGCTGCGTAATTCGTTTCGCCTCTTGGCGCCGCAGCTCGCCACCAAGACGCGCCCTGTGTTCATCCTTCACCTCGCAAGAAAAGAGGGGGCAGCGTTGAAGCGCCGCCCCAATAGTGGCCGAAACATTGTTGCGAGCTAGAACTTCACCAACACGCCGACGCTTGCCTTGGCCTCGCTTCTCCGAAGGTCCGGGAACCAGACGCCGCCGGCGCCGCTGCAAGCCGCCGTGGCCCCGCCAAGATCCGCGGTTCCCGAGGAAGCGCCCGACATGCATGCGTAGTATTGCGGGAAGCCGTTCGTTCCACCGACCGGGAAGCCGGGAGGCGTGACGCCGCCGCGGCCGGCGAAATACGGGATGTCGGAGTGACGATATCCAATTTCAGCCCACCACGTGATGTATTGCTTGGGCATGTAGTGGAACGTTATCGTGCTATCCCACATGTGAGCCCGCGATCCCGGAACCTCGGGGAAGTACACCGAACCGGTGACAGCGTCGGCTCCGTTGATGGGGGGTAGCAGCGTCAGGTAGCGGCCCCAGTTGCTCATTTCGCCGCCGCCGAACGTGATGGCGTACTTATCCTTGTTCCACCAGTAACGGTTGTAGATCATCCAGCCCACAAACGAGTCCTTTCCTTGGCTGGGTGCACAGGTACCGCAGATTCCACCGCCGTATTGCGCGCCCGCGTCAGCCGTAAGAGACATGGCGATCTTGGAAATGCCGTGAGCCTTCTCCGGATTGTTGTAGAACCTGATCTCGATGCTGTCGTCGGTGTGGATACGTTCCGTCTTGGGTAGCCCGAGGTTGTCCTGACCGTACCCGTACTGGTTGGCAACCAGCTTAAACCATTCGGTTGGCATCCATAGGAGCTGGCCGCCCAGCCCGGGATGCCCATTGAACTTGTTGTACGACTGCCAGCCGTTGATGAACCAGGGCTCGATCTTCAGCTTGTTCGTCGGGAACCATTGCAAGCGAACGCCGTTGAAGAACCACGGAGTGTTCGATGAGACGTAGGACGGCTGATAGGTCCAGTTGTCGAAGTTGTAATAGCTGAACAGGCCGATGTAGGACACGAAAATGCCGGCGTCGATGTTCAGGCCGTGCTGTACGTTGAAGTGATAGCCTCCGTAGGCTTCCGAAGTGTACTTATAGGCGCCGCGAACGTCCCACTGACCGACACCAAAGCTGGCGTCATTGCGAGGCGTCGTCGTGGCAAAAAGGCCGGTCATGAAATTGATTCGGCCGCGAACGTTCTGCCAGTGGAAGTCGCCGCCAACGCTGGCCTGCTCAATCTGAACTTCACCGGACCGGAAGCTCTCCGTGGCCCCAACGATAGTATGGTCTTTCGGCTGATTGAAATCTTCCATGTAGTGCGTGTCGAACCGGACTTCCGGCGTGAAGAACGGCGTATCCAGCACGACGTCTTTGTTCCGCGGCGTCCCGTTCAGCCACGTGAAGTCGCCGAAAGCAAACGGCGTTTGGGTGTCTACGGCCGGAGGAGCGGCAGGCGCCTGGCTTGGTTTGGTGTCTTGAGGCGCCGCAGTACCGGCCGGCGCGGCCGATGCTACTTCTTTGCTGAGGTCGGGCCTCGCAAGAGTGCCCGGCGAGATCGGAATTTGACTGGGATCTTTTGCGGCCGTCGCCAGTAAGTCTCCGTGGGCCGCGGGTATGGGCATCGCGGCTTGCTGCGCCGCAGCCGGCTGTCCCGGCACATTCTTATTCTTCAGCTCGGCTTCGAGCAGCTCGATGCGCTTTTCCATTGCCGTGAATTTGTCGTCATCCGCCGGCGGCAACGCTGTACTGGCAGCCGTTTCGCTCACCGCCGCGACCTTCAGCTTCAGATCCAGGTGAAACGGCCGGCGGGCGTTCAACACTACGCGGGCTCTTGCGTCGGCAAAACCATACTTGGACGCGGTAATTTCGTAGGTTCCAGCGCCGAGGCCCGGAACACTATAGGCTCCTGCGGAATCCGACAGGGCCGTTTGGGCCGCGTCGTTCGACAAATTCCTTACGCTCAGTTGCGCACCCTTCACCACGGCTCCCGAAGGATCGTGAACGGTTCCGCTGAGGGCGCTTGACGACGCGGATTGAGCCGATACCGGAAGCGCTCCGGAAAACCCGCCGAGAACCGTCAAGGCGCCAATTGCAAACACACGTGTACTGTACTTCATAAAGTGCTTCAACCTCTCAACCCTCCCTCAGATATGGATTGACCCGTCGCTAGCTAGAGAATCCATGCGGCGACCAAGTCGCCCCATGAAGACTGGAACTGAAATGCAGGGTGGCGAAACGGGGCCATACTTGTCTGCTCGTTTCGTTCAAGTATGCCGCCCGGTTCCACAAAAAGGCATGAAAAACTCCTTAAGAAGTTATAAAAGTAGACAAGAAACCGGTT
>Ga0335071_10001449_pt1 | contig 25597 bp, 24 predicted proteins | sample Lox_Sample_15_FD_206724 | JGI IMG/M metagenome (GOLD analysis project Ga0335071, IMG submission 206724) | Soil microbial communities from Loxahatchee National Wildlife Refuge, Florida, United States - Lox_Sample_1.5 | ecosystem: Environmental > Terrestrial > Soil > Wetlands | place: USA...
TGGCCGCTGGCGGCGCGATGGCGGCTACACGGAGCAGGAAGAAAAAGGGGGCCCGACCAACCCCCTGCGGTGCGGGAGCTCGCCGGGCCCTGTGGGCGGGGTGGCCGGTTAGAGGGTTTGCAACATCCGGAAGGCCTTGGCCTGTAGGGATTGGGCGCTGCCTGCGGCGGTGATGCTGCGCAGCGCGCGGGTGGCGCTGGCGTCACTGGCGGTGCGTGCGCCGCGGACAGGTACAACGTGGTCGCAAAACTCGGTGACCGCGTTGTAGGCCGCCCACCGGGTCCCGGCGATCGGCGTGATCGTCGGGGATGACGTCCATAGCGTGACGATCCCGGCCGCCCGCTCCTTGCGGTGCTTCGCGGTGGCCTCGGTGCCGGCCGCTTCGACCTCGAGCAAGGTGTTCGCGAAATGGCGGACCTGCTCGGTGTCCATTGGCTGGGCGTAGAGCTTGGCCGCTTCGGCCTCAAAGGCCTCCACGTAGCGCCAGCTGAGCTTGAGAGCATTGCGGGCTTCCTGGATTGCGGCCCGAGCTCCGCCGGTGTGCCGAATGGCGAAACTGGCCTTCGCAGAGGCGATTGCGGCGTTCTGGGTGTTTGCGCAAACGATCCTCACCGGGGTAACTAGTGGTGTGTCCCGCAATAAAGTGGCTATAAGTTCGATATGATTTCGGCATGAGACAACCCGTGCCTGCGTTGGAGATATCGACAGGACAACGTGAGGTGCTTGAGTCGTTGGCTCGGTCGCAGTCGGGTGCGCATCGGGAGGTGGTGCGGGCCAAGGCGCTGCTGATGGCCGCTGATGGTATGGCCAACACTGCGATCGCCGCGTCGTTGTCGGTGTCGCCGGCGTCGGTGAAGAGTTGGCGTGACCGGTTCACTGAGGAGGGCTTGGCGAAGTTGGGTCAGGTTCGCAAGGGTCGTGGCCGTAAAGCGTCGATCCCGCAATCCAAGATCGACGAGATCGTCGATCTGACACAGAACTACCGACCGAAAGGTGAAACCCATTGGAGCTGTCGGACGATGGCTGCTGCGGCGGGGGTGTCGAAGTCGACGGTGCAGCTGGTGTGGCATGCGCGGGGGCTGAAACCGCATCGAGTCCAGACGTTCAAACTGTCCAACGATCCGCGTTTCGCGGAGAAACTGGTCGATGTCGTCGGGCTGTACATGAACCCGCCCGAGAAGGCGATCGTGTTATGCGCGGACGAGAAGTCCTCGGTGCAGGCATTGGACCGCACGCAGGCGTCGCTGCCGATGGTCAAGGGGCGGGGCGAGACGATGACCCACGACTACAAGCGGCACGGCACCACCACCCTGTTCGCCGCGCTCGACGTGTTGACAGGCACGGTGATCGGGCAATGCATGCCACGCCACCGGCATCAGGAGTGGTTGAAGTTCCTCAAGACCATCGACCGCGAGGTGCCCAAAGACCTGGCGATCCACCTGATCCTGGACAACTACGCCACCCACAAACACCAAGACGTCGGCAAGTGGCTGGACAACCATCCCCGATTCCACCTGCATTTCACCCCGACATCCTCATCCTGGTTGAACCTGGTGGAACGCTGGTTCCGCGAGCTGACCGACAAAGCATTGCGGCGCGGGGCATTTCATTCCGTTCCCGACCTGATCGCCTCGATCCAGGAATACATCGACTCACACAACGACGCCCCACGGCCTTACATGTGGACAGCGACCGCAGAATCCATCCTCGCCAAGGTCGCCCGCGGACGCATCGCCCTCGAAAAAGTCAGCTAAATCCAGGACACACCACTAGCGACCGCCAGGCCGCGCTGCCGTCGTGAGAGTTGAGCGCGGCAAGGTAGAAATCGGTGCGGTCTTTCGATCCGTCGATCGCGTCGAACACCATCGAGGTCGGCAGCTTCATGGTGACGAAGGTCTCGCGGCCCCCCTTCAAAGCGCCGGCGGTCTCAAAATGGGCTGCCCCGCTCTCATCGACCAGGGCGTCGAGCAGGTCGCAGGACGCCTCGTTTTGGACCGGCTCGTACTTGCTGCCAACGACGCCGAGGACGTCCAGGCTGCCTTTGATCGGATTGGTGCGCACGGTGGCGTAGAAGTCCGGGACGGCCAGCGGATCCGGTGTGGTGACGCCATCTGGTCCGATGACGGGTTCTTGGGGAACCTGTAACGGCATTTTGCGCACGTTCCAGCCGGAGAGGTGGGCGGCGTCGAGGGCCTCGCGAGCGGTCATGGCGTGACCTACGGACTGGCCGAGTCGGTGCCAGGCGTCGCTGCGGGAGTTGGCGAAGCTCGCAATGCCTTCATTGATGTCAAGCTCGTGTCCCATTGTCTGTTTCCTTTCGTTGGATGGGTTTTCGGGTACGCCGGTTAGCGCTGGGGTGTGTGGGGACCGGCGGGGTGGCGGTGTCAACCCCGAAGAGCCTGGCGGTGAGGCAGGAGGCGGATTTTCGGCCCGGCGAGTCCGGCGCGTAGCGCCCTGGGGCGAGCCGCGAAAAGGCCGAGAAATGCCGCCGGTGCCGCACGGCGCAGCGGCAGCCGGCCGCTAGGCCGGCGGGAGCGGAGACGGGCGAGCCCGCCGGGCGGGGTTGACAGCGTCGGGGCCCTGTCGGTCACAATTGCCACCCCGCTGAACGGCAAAAAGGGTGAGGGGCTATGGATTTCGGCCGCCGCCAGGTGGCCGGTTCGGCGGTCGCGCGGGAGGCGCGCCGCCGCCTGCGCACCGGAAGAAAAAAGGGGAGCCCGACCAACCCCCTGTGATGGGGGAGCTGGCCGGGTCCAGCTGCGCAGTAGCTCTGCAGTGTCAGTCCTGTTTAGGTTTGGGGTCGATGTCAGCGAGGATGCGGCGGATCTGTTGTGGCGCTATGCCGGCGCGCAGCGCAGCCAGCAGCAGCACCGCGAGCCGCGGCGTGGGGCAGTGGGTAGCTTCGGCTTCGTCGAGTGCGGCATTGGTGGCGATGCCGGCCCGGATGGCGTCGCCGAGCAGGCAATAGGAGACCGCGGCGATGGTGAGCGCTTCCGCGCGGGGCTGGCCGCGCAGCCGGCGGCCGATGTGGGTCCATAGTTCGGCGGCGGCCTGGGTGTGCTCGAGCGCCGCGGCGATCATGGCGTCGCGTATCGCGACGTCGGCAGTGATGATGATGCCGGCGCGAGTAGGCAGGGTGCGGCTGATCGGGTGCCCGTTGAGTGCGTCGGAGATCTCTTCGGCGGTAGTGACGACGAGGTCGCCGTGGTCGCCAATGAGGACAGGCGGTGCGGGCGCGATCGGCGCGAACTCGGCCTCGATCTCGCCGCGGCCACTGCTAACCCGGTCACCGGCGAGTATCCGCTGTGCGGTGACCACGGAGTCGGTGTAGGGGTAGGTGGGGCCGCACGCGCCGGAATCGGGGTCGTACCACTGCCCTTCGTCGGTGACATCGTGGGTCATGATCCGCCGCACCACGGGAATGCCGGCGGTGCTCAGGCCACCGCGGAGGGCACCGAGAACGGCCACAGCGTGCCGGTTGTAGCGTTCGTCGCAGACGGCGAGCAGGACCGCGGCATGGTTGTCAACGGGCCGCAGGTTGCAGGTGGCGGGGAAGTCCGCCGCCTGTCCGGTGGTGATTGTGACGTCGAACCGGATCGCGCAGCGCACAAGCAGGCCGTCGTTGGGGTCGCGGTACAGCATGTAGGCGACGATGCTGTTGGTCGGGGCGAAACCGAGCAGCCCGGCAGCGGCGGCGACGATATCGGCTGGGGTGCGCAGGGCAGTCGTGGGCATGATGTGTTGTCCGTTCGTCAAAGGCGATTGAGTGCGCCAGTCAGCGCTGGGGTGCGGATTAGCAATTAGCGGGTGAGGGTGGGCGCGCAATCCCCGTAGAGCCCGTGGCGGGTGGTCGCCGGGTTTTCGGCCCGCGCTCGCCAGGCGCGTAGCGCCTTGGGGTGAGCTGGCATTAGGGCCGAAAACAGTCACTCGGTACGGCGATGCCCGGTGCGGGCGTGGGTTGCGCGCTCGGGGCCCCTTCCGCTTACACTTGGCACCCTGCTGACGGCCTAAATGGGTGAGGGGCTACGGATTTCGGCCGCCGCCAGGTGGTCGGTTCGGCGGTTGCGCGGGGCGCGCCGCCGCCATCGCACCCGGAGGAAAAAAGGGGGCCCGGGCCAACCCCGTGTGGTGGGGGAGCTGGCCGGGCCCGGGTGGGTGGCGCGCGTTGACTCAGAAGTGGCGCACGCCATATTCGATGCGGTGTTCGCCGTTCTTGTCGAAGGTGTGGTGGGCATTGCGGGGGAGGCTGCTTAGCGCCAGCTGGACGAGGCCGGCGAGGTCGGCGGCTTTGGCTGTCTCGTGGCGAACACTGGCCAGCGCTGTGCAGTCGTCGCACCAGTGGTTGTCGGGGTCAGTGGCGTAGATGCTGACGTTGTATCCGAGGGTGATGCCGTTGGCTTCCTTGATGTTGCGATCGTGTAATCGTTGAATTCCGGCGTCCCAGTCGGTGATCCACATCCAGGCGGTACCTTCGAGGCGTGTCTGGGCGATCAGGCAGCCGCCGCCGCTGTTGAAGATTTCAAAGTCGGTGAAGCCGAAACGCTTGCTGATGTTGTCGAGGAGCGGAGCGTACCCGGTGTTGAAGGGGTCGCTGGTAGCCATTGGGTGGTGTTCCTTTCGGTGGGGCTGGATGCGCCGGCTGCTGCAAGAGCCGGTAAACGGGTGAGGTGGACCGGTCAGCACCGACGAGTCCGTGGTTCGGCATGGCGGGTTTTCGGCCCCGGGCTCGCCAGCGCGCAGCGCATGGGGGCGAGCCGCGGTAGGGCCGCAAAGGTCAGCCGGGCCGCCGCCGAACCACGGCGTGGGTTGAGCGGTCCGGAGTCCTCGCCGGTTGCACCTCGCGCGCTGCCGACGGTAAAAGTGATGAGTGGCTACGGATTTCGGCTGCCGCCAGGTGGCCGGTCCGGCGGGGCGGGGCGCGCCGGCGCCTCCTTGCCGGAAGAGAATGAGGGCCCGGCTTATCTGGGGTTCGATTCGAATGTGTACGACTGTTCCCAATTAGGTATGGCCGATCGATTTAGCCTTGTAGGGAACAGTTCGGTTGTCGAGTGTTCCCGGTTAGGGTTAGGGCTTGATCCCGAAGCCTGGCGATCCTCTAGCGAAACGCCGGAGGTCTGTTCTGACCGCCGTGGCACCGAACACGCAAAGAACACTTCGATCGGTAAGGGACCAACGGCCCTAACAGCACTTCCCACCGACACCTACCTTAGCCTCGATTCACCGACAAATAGGCTGATTGCCCGGGTGTCGGAATGAGGAAAGTGCCTTCTGAGCTGGAAAGATTGATGTTCTTCACGCATTAATCTGACCGGTTCAAGAAAGGCACTTCCAGTGCAAGTGTCCCACACGTTCACCCCGCAGTCTGCTGTGTTCGACGAGGACAACCTCGTGTCGAGTGCCGGACTGGTCCCGGTGATGGCCCTGGCCGAGCAGGCAGGCCTGACACGGTTGTTGGGCAACAAGATTCACATCGAGTCGACGCGGGTCAAGTCCGGGGCGGCCAACCCGGCCCCGAAACTGGCCACCCTGATCGCGAGTATGTGCGCGGGCGCGGATTACATCGACGATGTCGACCTGGTCCGCGCCGGCGGCATGAAAATCCTCTTCGGGCGGGTGTACGCGCCCTCCACGGTCGGAACCCTGCTGCGGGAATTTACCTTCGGTCATGCCCGCCAATTGGATTCGGTGCTCGCCGAGCATCTGGCCGGCCTGTGTCAGCGGGTGGATCTACTTCCCGGATCCAACGTCCGCGCGTTCGTCGATATCGATTCACTGGTGCGCCCGGTGTACGGACACGCCAAACAGGGCGCCTCCTACGGTCACACCAAGATCGCTGGGAAACAAGTATTGCGCAAAGGACTGTCCCCGCTGGTCACCACGCTGAGCACCGACACCACCGCACCGGTGATCACCGGAATCCGGCTACGCGCCGGCAAAGCCAACTCCGGTAAAGGGGCCGCCCGCATGGTCGCCCAGGCCATCACCACCGCCCGCGCCGCCGGAGTCACCGGGCTGATCATCGTGCGTGGTGACAGCGCCTACGGGTCGCGGGCGGTGATCCGGGTGTGCCGCCGCTACGGTGCGGTGTTCTCCCTGGTGCTGACCCGCAACGCGGCGGTGCAACGCGCCATCGACGCCATCGACGCGCACGCCTGGACCCCGGTTCAATACCCCGGCGGGGTCCGCGATCCCGAGACTGGGGCCTGGATCTCTGATGCCGAGGTCGCCGAAACCACCTACACCATGGCCGAATCCGGCACCTACCAAGCGGTCACCGCCCGCTTGATCGTGCGCCGCGTCAAAGACGCCACCCAACCCGAAGACGGCCTGTTCCCGATCTGGCGTTACCACCCGTTTTTCACCAACTCCACCGAGTCGGCCACCGACGCCGATATCACCCACCGCCGCCACGCCATCATCGAAACCACCTTCGCCGACCTGATCGACGGCCCACTGGCCCACATCCCTTCAGGACGCTTCGGCGCCAACAGTGCCTGGGCCGTCTGCGCGGCCATCGCCCACAACCTGCTACGCGCCGCCGCGAGCATGGCCGGTGCCCGTCACCGCACCGCCCGAGGAACTACCCTGCGCCGCCACCTGGTCAACGTCCCGGCCCGACTCGCCCGACCCCAACGCAAACCGATCCTGCACCTACCCACCCACTGGCCCTGGGAACCGGCATGGATCACCCTGTGGCACAACATCATCAGCTACCAATCCAGCGCCTGAACCACCATCCACCCGCCCCGACAACCAGGACCCAACAGGAAAAGCTGGACAGACCAGCAGCCCTACCATGCCCACCACCCGCCAACACCACGATCAACAGCTCAACCGCCGACCGCAAGGTCTATCGGTGGAATCAGGCTTAGGCAGCCTGGCTGCAAACAATCAGTGTCGCCCGTGTAGGCGGATGAACGCCACGTTCACAACCCCGAAATGGACACCCACAAAAATGAGAAAATGGTTACTAGAATGGGGGCCCGGCCACTTCGACGCCAGCCACCCAGATTGGTTGACGCACTGGACATTTTACGACCAGGCGCACGCCGACAAGCCCCAGCCCGACGACGTGGCGGTCGTGTGGCAAAGCGGCCCCGACGGCGGCGTTGTCGCCATCGCCCGATTCACCGACCGCCCGGCCTATGAAGCCGAAGTCAAGCCGGATAGCGGCTTTGCGCCCGAATATGTCGGCACCATCAGATGGCAACGCGATCTCGTCGGCGGCCGGAAGTTAGAGCGGCCCGTCCCACGGTCGGTGCTGATGGACGACCCCCGGTTTGCGGGAGCGTTGATCAAGAAGATGCCTGGCGGGGCCAACCCGTTCCCGGTACGCGACGCCGAATGGTCGGCGCTCTGCGAAGCGATTGTCCTCGAATTTTTACAGTAGATAAACAAGATCGCCGCGGTGTAAAGTCACCGATCCGAGCAAACTGGTGGCCTCGCCGCCTAGGACAACCACCTAGGGGCACTCAACCCCAACACCGCGAAGCCTAAACCAGCCGGCCGGGTACGGGACTTTCCGATCGGCGAAGTCCACATCGTCTTGATAACGGCGAGGACCTGCACGCCGAGCAACACACCACCGGCGACGTCGTTATCCAAGGCAAAGAACACGATCGACGCGATGGTGAACACAAGCAGGAACACCACCGCCATCGCACGGTCAGTTTTCGCTTGATCGATCTCTGCATCTACGAGGCGGTCCATCCGTTTTGACGCATCCACGGTCCTGGCCTCTGCCATGCGGAAGATGCGTTCGGGAGCGTCGGGGACCAGCGCCTGATACTTGGCCATGTCCTCTGGGCGTGCAATTGGCGCAGACCACGATGAGTAAGCGGCTAGGCGTGTTGTGAGCTGGTCGATTCGAGCTATTAGCTCGGCAGGCTCTGCAGGTAGCGCCTCGCCATCTTCAGTGTCTCGATGGACGTCGTCGACGTCATCTCGAACTCGTGCTGGCGCGCGTTCTCCTCGCGTTCGAGTTCCTCCCGCGTCGCCCGCATTCGAGCTGTCGGGCTCGTCATCATGCGGTCCAGGCCGCGCTCTATCGACGCTAAGAGTGGACGTGCCTTTTGTCATATAACGATGATTGCGCTGTAATGGAGTCGAGTCTACGATGTAAACCTGTGACCGGGACCCCCCGAAGATTTTCGCCACGTCGGGCAGGCGCTGTGCTCGACGTCCACGTTGATCGGCGGAGAGAGCGGCCGGTGACGATCACCGTCCATGACCACGCCCATAGCTACGAATTGGCTTGGCGCCCGACCGACGATGGCCCGGTCATCACCGACTTGCGCGTCATGTCCGACCACGGTGTGCCGATCACCTCAGATAGCTTGCGCCGCATCAACACTGCGCGGCTGGCGAATGCTGCACAGGTCTACGACACGGATATCGCCGCTGATCTCGGCCGCATCCTGGGCGACGACGCGGAAACTTATCTCGCCGATGTCATGTGTGACCCCGACCCTGCCAAGAGGGTCGCTGGCGTACTTGCGTGGTTGGAGAACTCGGGCGACGAATTCGCAGCCGAGGTGGCGGCGGAGCTGCGGCGAAGCGCTAAGGCACAGGATCTCAGTGACCTCGCGGAAGGCTTTGACGCTTGGTGGGCCCGGCGTGGTCAATCCTTCGTCATTTCTCCCGGCGTGGTCGCCGACGCTTTCGCTGCCGAAGCGACCAAGCGAGGTATCGTGCCGCCGCGAAAGCGTCGCGGCGGACGTCCGCGCGAGTACAGCACCGAGTTCCTGATGAAAGTGGCGAAGTGGGCGAGGGAGGGAGTCATAAAGGGCTCCGTCTACGAGTACGTTGCGCAACGCGCTGTCGACTCCGGTGAGAAAAGCCGCTACGACGCCATGCCGGGAGCGGTTAGGTGGTGGATTAAACGCTGTAAAGAAGCTGGCCTGCTGGGCGCCGAGGAACTACGCAAGCCCCATGCAACCACACGAAAGGACCGGTAGTCCATGGCCAGCATCAAGAAATATGCGACCGCCGAGGGTGAGCGTTGGCGGGTGCAGTACCGCACGCCCGACCACCGCGTGACCCAGGGGCGCGGCTTCAAGACCAAGAAAGAGGCTGAGGACTTCGCCGCCACTGTGCACGTGTCCAAGCTGCGGGGTGAGTACATCGACGCGAGCGACGCACGGGTGACGATCGGCGACCTCGGGCCGGACTGGCTCGCGCCGCACGCACCTCAAACCGTCGACCCGGCGCACCGAACAGAGCGCCTGGCGCAACCACGTCCAACCACGTTGGGGCACAGTCAGACTCGCCGACATCAAACACAGCTCGGTGCAGTCGTGGGTATCGCAGATGGGCCGCGAGGCGGTCAACGCCGAAAGGAAGGTGACCAAACGCGCCAGCGGTTCGACGGTCGTGATCCGCGGTCCAACCCCCGCTGGTGGGAGCTGGGCCGGACCCTGGCCCTGCGGTTAGGGGTTTCGATATAGGCGGCGTCGGTGAACACGACCGCGCCGGCGGTCCAGATCGGTGCGCCAGTGTCGACGATGAAAAATTCGCCGCGCAGGTGGGGCCGGTAGGAGATGCGTTGCGGGCGCCGCAGTTCGACGGGGGCGAGGGTCCCGACTATCCAGGCGTGTACCTCTCGTGGGGCACCCTTGGCGATCCGGGCCCTCGCGGCGGCCCCGACGTGCATGGCGCAGTCGGTGAGTGACACGGCGGTCGCGTGAGCGACGACTTTGCCTTTATGAGGGCCGCCGAGGGCACGGATTGACCAAGCCCCTTTGTGCAGGTTCTTGTAGACGGCGACGCGGCGGGCCGTGTAGGGGTCGCGGCCAGCGGCGGGCTGAATGTGTATGGCGGTCATGGAGAGGTCCTTTCGGTGGCCTGCCAGGCGGTGGCCGACGGTGAGGTCAGGCCGGCGGCGCGGATGCGGCGCCGGATCGCGGCGAGGTCGACGGTGTCGGGGCCGTTTACGGCCCAGGTCTCCCAGCGGTCCAATGCGGTTTCGACGTCCTCGAACCGAACGTTGGGCCGACTGACGGCAATGGTGTGCCCGTTGTCGGGTCGCCGAACGTCGACGACGACGGCGATGAGTTGGCCGGTGTCATCGAAGACTCGAGGGTCCCCGGGGGGCGCCAAGTTGCGGCTGCACCGCAGTTGGCGTGGGACGCCGTCGGCGGGGTCGATGAAGTCGAACGCTAAACCTAAATCGGTGACGTACATGGTGATTCTCCTGTGTGTTGGCCAGTGGTCGATGCAGGGCCGGGCCCGCGGGGTGTAGTGCGGGCCCGGCCGGGGTTGGTTAGGCTGCAGCGTCGGTGCCCTCGAGGAGGGCGTTGACCGCGTCGTCGAGTGCGTCGTAGGCGACGGTGGGCGCGCGGTCGATGGCGGCGGTCCAGATGGGCTCGTCGCCGACACCGGCGGTGAGGGTGTAGGTGTGTCCACCCCGCGAGGCGCGGTAGGACCAGGTACCCCGCACCGAGTGGAAGGTCAGGTCGTCGCCGGCACGGACCTTGAGGATTCGGGTCTGGGGTGTGGTGTTGAGATCGGGCGCGGTGGCTTCAACGGCGGCCATTTGTCCGTGGTCGTCGCTGGCGAGCAGGACGAGCTTGTGTCCTGTGCCGCGGCTGTATTGGTGCACGGTGGTCAGCAGGATGTCACCGTGGTTGTGAAACAGGATCCGGGTGATTCCGTACTGCTGTTGTTGAATGCGGCCGGCGGCTTCGTCGAGAAGGTTGAAGGCCAGTTCGAATTCGTGGTCCATGTTGTGCTCCGTTGTGTGAGGCGATGTGGTGCGCCGGTCAGCGCTGGGAGCTATCTACTGGGTGGGTGGCGGCGGTCCACCTCGAAGAGTCGGGTTGGGTGGCGGCGGATTTGCGGCCCGCGAGCGGCAGCGAGCTTGGTTGGGCCGCAAATGTCCTCCGCCGCCGCCACCCAACCCGACGTGGGTTGACCGGCGACGGGCCCCGGCCAGTAGTCTGAGCGACCGCTGACGGCAAAGAAGATGAGGGGCTACGGATTTGGGCCGCCACTCGCTGTCCTTCAGGTTGGTGTCGGTTTCCTGCGCGTAGCCTGGTCTCATGATGGTTGAGGCGGCGGTGCTGCGGTTGCTGGGTGAGTCTGCCGGCCGGGTTCCGGCGCCTCTGGTTGCTTGGCTGGTTAGCGGTGAGTTGCCGGCGCAGCCGCTGCGCTGGGATGTGTCCTTTCCGCATGCTGGTTCGCGGCTACCGGGCATCTGATCGGGGGGAGCTCAGCTGCCGCTGAGTATCTGCAGGCCTGTGGCCAGCGATGCGAATCGGCCGAATTCGTCACCTGAGGCAGTGGTCTTTTGGCCGAGCCAGATGCCGATGATTTGTGCGTAGCCGTTGGGGTTTCGGGTCCAGACGGGGCCTCCGGAGTCGCCGGGAATGCTGGCCGGCATGCCGGTGGTTAGATATTGGTCTTTGCCCTGGGCTGCGGCGATTTGGCCGCAGTGCTGGCCGCTGGATACTCCGATGTGGCATAACGACTGGCCGACCTGGGGCTGGGGGTGATCGTCGGTGGTGGGGGTGTCTCCTAAAAAGGCAGACGGCAGGGAGTTCCTACCGAAGTCGATCAGTCCGTAGTCACCGCCGCCGCTGCGCGGGGGTTCGACCACGGTGCGTACGAAGTTTCCAGTGAGCGCAGTTGGTGTGTCGCGCGCGTAGCCAGAAGTGCTGCTGCGGCAGTGGCCGGCGGTGACGGCGTAGGTGTGCAAGTCAGTTTCGTAGGGGTCACTGTGGCGGCACTTCACGCACTGACCGAATCTCCGAACTCCGTGCAGTGCACAGCGTCCGACTTATGCACAGGACAGGGCTGAGGATGGCTTCTCCAAACCATTCTGTCGGTCAACGGTTTTAGCATGACGGCAATGTACAGAGCGTTTTGGTTCAGCACCGACGCCGGCGCCTACTGGTCCGTCGTCGATGACGAGAGCTACGAAGCCGTCGAACTCGTGGACCGGTTCCTGCAGTATGTGCGGTTTGGCCGTGGTCGCACCGAGTCCACGACGCGGAAGTACGCCGAGGCGATCGCGCTGTACTACAACTTTTGCTCCGCCCGCTCCGCCAGCTGGGCAGATCCTGATATCACCGCCTTCCAAATGTGGTTGCGAATCGCGCCATCACCGCGACACCCCCACCCCTCGAAACGGGTATGGGCCGGCCCCGGACACGCTCCAGCCCGCAGTAACAACCGAATCAACCTCATCACCTACGCCGTATGCGAAATGTTCAAATTCGCTGCGGCGGAGGGGCTATGGAACGAGTCGAAACTGCACCGGCTCTTCGAGATGACCCCGGTGCAAAACTACGGCCCTAGCGATCGTCGCCACCAGTTGTCAACAACCATGATCCTGCGACACCGCCACCGACTTCGGCCGCAGCGAAGCAGTCGACGTGACGCCCCAGTGGATGTCGTGAAGACCATGCTGACCGAATGCCTCAACGCCCGCGACGTGCTGTTCGTCGCGATGCTGGCCACCACCGGCCTCCGGCGGGGCGAAGCGCTCGGACTGCGGTTGTCGGATCTACACTTTCTCCCGACGTCAACATCGTTGGGATGTCAAATCGACGGTCCGCATCTGCATGTCGTGCCGCGCGTCAACAGCAACCGGGCCCGGGCGAAGAACGACAAGCAGCGCGTCGTGCCGGTCACGGCGGCCCTGATAAATCTTTACGAGCGCTACCGAATCGACCGGGACGAATGCCGGCAGGCGCGGGAATCCGACTTCGTGTTCGTAAACCTCTATCGGGCGCCGCTGGGCGAACCTATGAAGCTGCACGCCGCCAACGATCTGCTGAGCCGGTTGAGCCATCGCACCGGCCAGACGGTCACTCCCCACATGCTGCGCCACACCTTCGGAACCGGCGCGGCACAGGCTGAATCGCTCGACGTCGTTGCCGAGCTGCTCGGGCATGCCAGTTTGCAGTCCACAAAGACCTATCTGCATCCCGACATACCGCGGCAACGGAAAGCGGTTGAGGCAGGGGCGTTGACACGGCAGCTCGAAACAGTAGGGAACTCATGAAGGGAATCCGCGGTGCGCTTGCCTTGGTGCCCACCGAGGGTGATATAGACCCGGCGATCAACCCGTTCGATCAGTGGTTGCTCGCCGCCGGCTGGGATGGTGACCGGCTCGAGCTGAGGCCGTCCCCCACCCATGACACATTGGGGTGGAAGGTATGTGCAGTCGATGCGTGTGATCGACCCGCCTGGGGCCGAAAGAACAGCGGCCTTTGCAACGGCTGCAAAACGCAGTGGCATTCACAAGGGCAGCCTGATCGGCTCCTATTCGATCGTCAGCCCCCGAAGCGAAACTGCATGAAACAACCGACCCCGTGCTCGGTGACGCGGAACGGTGTGCGGTGCAGCAGGTCCGCCAGGAGGAAGGGATTGTGCGGCCCCCATGCTGCGGCGGTCTTGAGAAGCGCAGGTGAGGGAGACGATGTTATCGCGGGTTTGAGCCCGCTACCAAGCCTCGGGCCGTGCCGCGTCGCTGCATGTGACCGGGTCGCTTATGGTCCGAAATTGCGGCTGTGCCGGGCGCACTCTACCCGGTGGTACTCATTCAATATGGCGAAGCCGGGGGCAGATCTTGACGCGTGGTGTCAGCGTGAAAACCAAGTGAGCGACAGCCGCCGCGTCTGCTTTGGAGGGCTTCACCCGTGCGTGGTACGGCAAGTGCTGTTTGGGGTATTCGACCGGTCCCGTCGCGGATCCCGTACCCGGCTCGACTATCTGCAGCGGCTTGTTGACTGGCTGCGTTCGTCACAGGCAACGGATCTGCGGTCGCTACGCGATGCCGAGCTGCCCAGGAATTGGCTCAAAGGCACCCACCAGATACTGAATACAATCATGGCCACTGCCGAATACGGCACCCTTACGCCCGAAGACCTCCGCAACGCCGACGTCTGGCCCGGTGTCGTTTTCGGTAAGACCGGCATAACCGACTTCCGAGAAATTTCCCAATGGTGGCTACGCGACATCACGCAAGCATGGTGTTGGGACAACCTCAACCGCTCCACTAACTTTCGTGCCCTCAGCCGGCTGGTCAACGAGATCGACTACTTTTCTGGTTACCTGCGCGCCAATGTCGCCGGCGGCGGAGACGACATCACAGCCCTCGATCGGTCGACCGCCACGGGCTTTGCGGCATACCTTGTCGCCCTCGTTGAGCAGGGCGCCGAACGACACCGGGCTCGACGTAACCGCAAACGTGCCGTTCCCTGGAACAGATCCCTGCAACAAGACTGTCTGCACGCGGTGCAACGCATTCTGCGTTACGGCCGCGAAACCGGGCGCATGGAACACTTCATGGGATCGTTCATGTTCACCGACGACCTGCTGATCCCGCGCATCAAGGACCCCCAGCAAGACGACGCCGGCGCCGCCCTTCCCACTACGATCATCCGTCAGATGTTCACCGCAGAATCGGTGGCAGCACTCGGCGCACTCAATGAACACATGCCGACCCTCGTACGCCTTGCGGCCGAAACAGGTCGGCGCCCAAGCGAACTCGTATCGCTGAAGTACGGGTGCATCGACACGCAGTCCGAGGGCGGACCCTTCCTGATCTACACCGAAACAAAGGTGACAGCCGGGCAGGAGCGCAAGCTTCCGGTTCTTCGCGTCGTAATCGACACCGTGCGCGAACAACAAGCGCGTACGCGGCAACGCTATCCGCACACCCCTATAGAGCATCTGCGCCTATTTCCCCGCCCGACGATGAACCCAAAGGGTTACCATCCATTGGCTTCCTCGTTTTTCGGACAGACCCTTCGGGCATGGGTCGACGCGCTGCCTCGCTTGGACTCCACCGAGATCGGTGCCGATGGCAATCACCTTCCTTTCGACCGAAAGTTGATTACCGGCTACTCGTTCCGCCACACGTACGCCCAGCGCCACGCCGACGCGGGAGTCGCTCCGGACGTCTTGATGGCGCTCATGGGTCACGAGAAGATCGCCACCACTATGGGCTACTACCGGATTCCCCAGAAGCGACGCCGTGAGGCCGCTGAATTGGTCGGCAACCTAGTTATGTCTGGCGATGCGCTGGTGATCGGGCCCATGGGACGAAGCCAACGCCTCGCTAATGAACGCGCGACCGTAGCGGTGCCGTTCGGTAAGTGCTCCAACCCGCAAAACGTCGCGGCGGAAGGTTACGGATGCCCGATCCGGCATCGATGTTTCGGCTGCGCGTCGTTTAGTAGTGACCCGTCCTACCTCCCCGAAATGCGTCGTCGACTGCTCGACCTCAAAGCGGCCCGTGCGCGCGTCGATGCGTTCGACGATGCTGCCGAATGGGCCAAACGCGACGCACGTCCCAGCGACGAGGAGATAGCAGCGCTCAAAAAACGAATTCACGATGAAGAGGACAAACTCGAGCACGCCACATCCGAACAGCGCGCTCTCATCAACGACGCCTCTACTGTCCTGCGCAAGGCACGCGCCGTGGCGTCCGTCGGTATCGTCCTGCGACGCCATAACGGCGAAGATGCGCTACGGCCGCACGACGAGGACCGTCGCCATGTCGTTGACGCGCTGGGCAAGGTCATCGATGAGTGATCCGCAAAGCTACGACGAACGCGTGTCACGCCTGGCAGACAGCCGGCGCAGCGATTCGGCGGCCAAGCGCGCCGCGGTACTGAAGGCACTCAATCAGCTGCAAAGAGAAGATCGACGGATCAGCCGAAAGGTCGTCATCGCTAGAGCGGGTGTGCATCGCAACTTCCTTCAACGCCACAAAGACCTGGCTGACCTCATCGATGGAGCCGCTGGCGGTGCGCGCGCCGACAGTCACCTGCGACCGCGCGACCGGATCGGCCACGACAGCCTTATCACCGAACTGGCGCACGCCAAACAGCGAAATCTGGAGATCCAACAGAAGGTGCGCATCCTCGAACACCGGCTCGGCGCACAGGGGCCCACCCTAGGACCGGCCATTATCGACCAACACCCGGTCGTCGTGGAGCTTCGGAGGCGGCTTGCCCAGACCGAAGTCGAACTAGTCGACAAGGACGGGACGATCGCCTCACTACAAGACGACGTGGAGGTGCTGCGCGAGACCAACCGATCGCTAGTGCGAGAGTACGGCCTGACCGAGCCACAGGCGGCTGGTTCAACATCCCGCTGTGCGACTCGATCAACTGCTGGTTGAGTTAGGTTCACCGGCGTCTCCGGCGAAGTCAGCACGCTATCACGCCGTCCGGCGGATCGATGTGACCAAGCCGGTGTTCGTTGGGCTAGAGGCCGCCTCGTCGGAGTCGGGCGACGCGTGGGCGGGGTTTTTGTCCGGGCTCACCGAGCGTGGGCTGCGCTGCCCGCTGCTGGTGATCAGCGACGGGGCATCGGGGCTGATCGGCGCGGCTGAGACCACCCTGAGCGCCGCGCTGCGGCAACGCTGTCTTATCCATCGCGCCCGAAACATCCTGGCCAAGGTGCCCAAAAACGGCCAAGCCGAGGTGAAGGCCGACTATTGGGCGATCTTCGACCTGGGCGACGACGTCGAACCGGGTCTCGACGCGGCGCAACTCGCCCAGAAGAACATCGACGCGTTCGCCAAGCGCTGGCGCGACTCTTACCCGGCGGCGGTGCGAGCCCTGCTCGCTGACCGCGAGTCGCTGACCGTCTACCTGCGATTCCCGCGCGAGCACTCCTGCCTGTCGCTGGTGTGGGCAGTGCTCGATCGCGCCTCGACCGGATGGCGCGGGTTCACCATGACCCCGGCCGGACTGCGGTTGCTGGCCGACCTGCGCCGATCGCTGCACGACCCACCGACCCAACTGCCGCAACCAAACTCGGCAAGCCGAGCAGAAACCGCCCTGGCACCAACGGATTCCACCGCCGTCGCATAGAATATGAACGCAAGTGAGCGGAGCCCACGTCAGACCACTTTTACACCGCTCCTGGGACGCCACCCACCGATGCCTGCAGGTCTGGTTACCTAATCGAACGGCTATATCGCCAGCCGGGCGGTCGATCAGCCCTACCGCTCAATGGGATGCTAATCCGGCGCGATCGGGAGGTCCGGGCAGACCTTGATGTAGTCGATGTCGGGTGAGACCCACTCGTTCCACTGCTTGTGGCTCATGTTGGCGACAAGCTTGCGGCACAACAAGTCCGGCCACGCCCGTGCGTCCGGTGTCGGCCACAACCGCACGGTGTTGTCCGCGCTGGCGGAGGCGATGCGCTGCCCGTCCGGGCTGAACGCCACGCCGGTCACAATGTCGGTGTGGCCGGTCAGCGGCGCCCCGATCTGGCGGCCAGTTGCGGCGTCCCACATCCGCACCGTGTCGTCGGAACTTCCTGAGATGATGCGCTGCCCGTCGGGGCTGAACGTCACACTCTTGACCACATCGGTGTGCCCGGCCATGACGACGTCGGTGTGCGGCGGCGTCGGTGTGCTGGCCGGCTTTCCGGTGTCGGCGTCCCACAGCCGCAGAGTCTTGTCTTGGCTGCCCGAGACGATGCGGTGCCCGTCGGGGCTGAACGCGACGCTGTACACAATGCCCGTGTGACCGGTCATCGGCTCCCCGATGGGCTCGCGCCTGTCGGCGTCCCACAGTCGCAGAGTCTTGTCTTGGCTGCCCGAGACGATGCGGTGTCCGTCGGGGCTGAACGCCACGCCATAGACCAGACTCCTATGGCCGGTCATCGGTTCCCCGATGGGCAAGCCGGTGTCGGCGTCCCACAACTGGATTCGGCCTTCGCCGCTCCCGGTGACCAGTCGGTGCCCCTCGGGGCTGAAGGCGACACTGAGTATGAAATCGCCGGGCCCACTGGGCAATCTGACCAGCTGGCCGGTGGGTGCGTCCCACAATCGCAGCCCATTGCCGCTTCCGGCGGCGATGTGACGTCCATCGGGACTGAACGCCACAGTCCACACGGTCTGAGTTCGGCCCGTCAGCGGCTCACCGATCCGTCGGCCTGCTCCCAGATCGGCCAACCGTACGGTGCCATCTCCGTTGCCGGTCACGATGTGCTGCCCGTCCGGGCTGAACGCCACCGCGTTTACCCGTCCCTGGTCGCCGGTGATGGGTGTGCCGATGTCGGCGTCCCACACGCGCAGGGTGGCGTCGTTTGCGCCGGAGACGATGCGGTGCCCGTCGGGGGTGAACGCCACGTTCTGCACGATGCTGGTGTGCCCGTAAAGCGGGGTGCCGATCTGCCGTCCGGTGGCGGAGTCCCACAGTCGCAGCGTGTGATCGCCGCTGCCGGAGACGATGCGCTGCCCGTCGGGGCTGAACGCCACGCTGAAGACCCCGCGGGTGTGTCCGGTGAGCGGCGCACCGATCGGCTGGCCGGTGCCGGCATCCCAGAGCCGCACCGTCGCATCGTCGCTGCCGGAGGCGATGCGCCGCCCGTCGGGGCTGAACACCACACTGTGCACGGTGCCGGCATGGCCGGCGATCGGCGCCCCGATCGGCTGGCCGGTGGCAACGTCCCAGAGCTGGATGGTGTGGTCGTTGCTGCCGGAGGCCACACGGCGACCGTCCGGGCTGAACGTGACCGTTTCCACGGTTCGCGTGATGCTCTGCTCGCCGGCCAGCGGCGCGCCGATCGGCTCTCCGGTGTGGGCGTCCCACAGCCGCACGGTGTTGTCCCAGCTTCCGGTGGCGATGTGGCCACCGTCGGGGCTGAACGCCACACTGGTTACCGGGCCCTCATGCCCGGTCAGTGGGCCGCCGATCGGTTGACCGGTGTCGGCGTCCCATAGCCGCACGGTGGTGTCCATGCCACCAGAGGCGATGCGGTGCCCGTCGGGGCTGTATGCCACGCAGAACACCGAGTCGCTGTGCCCAGTGAGCGGCGCGCCGATCGGTTGACCGGTGTCGGTGTCCCATATCTGCAGTTTGCGGTTACCGCCGGCGATGATGTGCCGCCCATTAGGGCTTAGCGCCATTGCGTTCACGGTGTCGTCAGCGGTCGGGATGATCTTGATCGTGTCACGTCGCTCGGACACCCCGGTGAACAGTGCGCCGGCATCGGCGCCCCGCGCAATGCGGGGCACGGCGAGGATCTGCTGCAACGCTTGTACATCGCCGCCGCCCCGGGTGCCGGCGAGCATGGACTCTCCTTGTGATGAGAGCCGAAGCGCGACCGCCTGGTTGCGTTGCATCAGCGCTTGCTCCTTCTGATGCCGTGCTTCACGCCATTGGAAAAGCGCGATCGTGGCGGCCGTCAGCGCTGATATGGTCAACACGGCCAGGCCGGCGATCGCGGCGCGGCGTAGCCGGCGGAACCGGCGTTGTTCGCGCACGTCGTCGCTGGCCAGTTCGTATTTGGATTTGCCGTGGATGGGGGCGGCCAGGTCGGTGACCTTGTCCCGGAATGTCGGTGCGTGCGGGTCCCACGGCGCGAGGCCGCGGACGTCAACATAAAGCGGTTCAGTCGGAAGAACTCCAGGCTCTTTGTCCTTCGTCAGCACCGGTGGGGCGGCGTCGGAGCGGTCGGGGTCAAACCGTTGGGTCGCCTCGTCCCAGTACAGGTGGCCGTCGGCCAGCACGAACATCAGCTGCTCGGGCTCGCGCCGCGCCAGCCAGTGAGTGACCTCCTTGTTGACCCACGGCGAGGCCGCCGCGTGGGGGGACAGCACCACGATCAAATAGCGGGAGCGGTCCATCGCGTCGGTGACCTTGCCCAGCAGGTTGGGGTTGGCGCCCAGGTCGGTGGTATCGCGAAACACCCGCAGCGCGTTCAACTGGCCCACCCGACGACCGACGTGGTGCAACCCCTTCTGGATCCCGGCAGCCACGGCCTCATCGTCGCGGCTGTAGGACAAGAAGGCGTCGTAGGTCAACGACGCTCCCCGCCTTTGCGACGGCGGCACCTCTGCCCGGTCTTGCCTCGACCCGAAGGTCGCGACCTTTCGTGCCTGCATCGAACCGAGGTCGGGTTTGGCTGCCGCCCCAAGCCTCGAGGTATTGCTGGTCCATTGTCTGCCGTCCCAATAGCGCAGCATCCCAGCAGATTGTGGGTCTGGATACCAACCTTGCGGAGTTGTCATGAACCCGTCCTTAGCTGCCATCCACTGACGTGGCAGAACCGAACCGCCCACTGACTCACTCCGGCATATCCGAAGACCCGACGTCGTGGGGAGCCGTCACGGCGTCGCCGGGAAAGACGTCGCGACGTTGCCGCTGCGAGCTGATATCGGTGCGTCGACCGCGCCACTTGCCGCGCGCACTGCGACGGCCTCCCCGGTGCGGCACCGATCGTCATGCGATCCTCCCTGGCGTTTCTTGACGGCCTGCCGATGAGCTATCCGGCAGATGCCTGGATCAAGTAGATGTCGTTCAACGCCCCGTCGTGCAGGGGCTTTGGTCCCGTTTGCGGGGAAATATGAAACGACGGTGTGGTAGCAGGCCATCGTGCTCAGGATGAGTCGAGCAGATGGGCGAGCACACCGAGGACGTGTGAAAGTGTCCTGCCTTCTTCGGCGAAGGTCTCTGCCAACCCGCGAGGCGTCATGACCAGTTCGCGGCGCGTGTCCGCATGCCTAGGGGCCGCTTAACTCAGACATCGGCGGCGCGGCCGCCAACCGCTCGATCGCGGCCCGTGGTGTATCGCGAGTCGTGATGGCCGGATGCCGCAGAACCGGAGAGCATGGAGGCTGGCCGGCGAATGGACCGACCGGGCTAGGAGGTGACCCGCACCATGAACGGCGATGTGCTGTCGGATGACCAGATTGCGGCGATGTCGGCCGAGGAGCGGCTAGCGCTGGCTCGCCGACTGCGGCCTGCACACAAGGAGTCCCCGCGGGCCCGGGAGAGCACTTCGATACGTCGAATCCGGCTGTGGGTGTCGGCAGCCGCCGCGCTCGGCCTGATTCCCTGGATCGCCTACCTTGCCGTGGCTCTCCCGCAGAACTACACCGCGCACAACTGGCGTGCCGCCTGGGTGGGTTTCGACATTCTGCTGCTGCTTTTCATGATCGGGACCGCAACGCTCGGCTTCCTACACCGCCACCTGCTCACGGTCACCGCCTTCACCACGGGGGTGCTGCTGATCTGCGACGCCTGGTTCGACGTCATGACCGCTGGGCCCGAAGACAGGATGGTGTCGGTGCTGACCGCCGCGCTGGGCGAACTGCCGCTGGCGATCATCCTCATGGGCGGCACCCTGCGCATGGTGCGGTTGACCCTCACCTCCCTATTGGAACTAGACCCCGCAACGCCCTCGTGGCGGCTGCCGCTGTCACCCTAAGAGCCGGTGAAAACCGTAAGCGTCAATCGAAAGTAGCTGTGCTGCAGTATATGCCGATACGGCGTGCGCTATCGCTGACCCGGCATGTCTGCTCGGGGGCGGTATTAGCGCATCGGCCCGTTAGCGCCCCCAGAGACAGCGCCCCATCAACCCTGGCTTAATGTGAACGTGACATCCCGTTGCGGCACAGCGTGACCCAAAGGGAAATCCGAATCGCCACCGCCGTGCTTAGTTCACGGCATCGCCCGGAACCACGCTCTCTCTAATCCCTGCACAGCGCTGTGCTGTCGTCTCCAGCCGGCGGCGTGGCCGATAGCAGCCGCCGCGCGCAGGTCGGCCAGGATGCGATGCGCGGCCGCACCCGCCTGCGGTGCCCAATTTCGTATGACGGGGCTGCTGTTAGCGATCATGCTGTGGGCGACCGTCATCGAAGCACACATCGACAGGAAACCGACATTGGCCTCCGCAGATCCCGTGGATCGTGAGGGTCAGGTCAATGTCGTTGTCGGCGTGGCTTTTTAGGTTGGGCACACGCACTGACTGGCGGGGAAACAGTCGCCGCAAGTTCTGGCGCCGGCGCCGCTAGGCCGTCGGTGAGCAGACCCCGCACCCAGCTCACCCCGCCGCTGATGTCGTACGGCGAGTAGTGCGGGTTCGGGTTGTCGCCCACGAACACCACCCCGGAGATGATCGCCTCGATGATCGCCCAAATTTCCTCCAGGGGCCTGTGGAACAGTTGGGCGATCTGGAAGGCCAGCGAGATCGGGTCCGAGAGCACGTCGCCGCGTGCGACGGCCTGGTAAACCGCCGCCTTGGCCTTGCTGGCGTCGTCATCGCCGTTCTCGGCGAAGATGTCGCCCTCGCGGTAGACGTCCATCCAGTTGTCCGGCTTCACCGGGAACCCCGGCAGCCCGAACCGCCGATAGGGGTCCAAGCCGTGCGTTCCTGTCGTGGTGACCCAGCCGACGGCCCAGGGAGCGATGCTATCGGTCTGGCGGCACGGGTTGCCGTAGGCCAGTACCCCGAGCAGGTCGGCCTCGCGCCACTCGAGCGGCTTGCCGGGTGCGAGTTGGTTGAGCCAGAAGTCGAATCCGACGATGGCGCCCGGACTGAAGATGCCGAGCACCCACTTGGTGCCCGCCGGGAACGGCACCCCGTTGTCCATCACGGTTGCCCCGACCAGGCGGGTGAGTTCGTTTTCCCCGCTTAAGTTGTCGAACGGGATGGCCCCGTTGTTGTAGCCGATCGGCTGGTGGTGGCAATGGCCCTCGCTTTCCAGCTGAGTGGCCGTGTCGGCCACCGGCCCGGAGAACATGTTCGACGAGTGTCCTTCGACGGTGAACATGATCGGCAGGATCGGTGCCGAGTGCAACCGCGACGGGTCATCGGCACCCGGTGGTGGGTAACTGCCCAGCCGCTGCCTGAGGGCGAGATTGGCGACCGCGTACCCACTCGGGTCGCGGATGATCGGCAGACCCGTACGCTGACAGAACTCCTGGACGGCGCGGGCCACCACCTCGTCGTAGTTCGGCTGGGCCACCACCCCCAGGTCGCGCGCCCACTGATACTTGTCGTGCAGCTTGCTGTCAGCAGTGTGATCGCGTTCCAGTTCGGAGCGTTGCGCGGCGTGGCGGGGCTGTCGACGTCGCCGACGCCCAAGCCGATCCAGTTGCCGTTCGCGTCATTCACCATCTGAACTCATCTCCTTTGAATTCTTCACCGGTGGACTTGTCCACCAGCACGCCCACGGCCCCGCCCAGATAGCTGCCCAGCGCACCGACCCCGAGCACTGATCCGGTTTCGGATGGTGTCGAACAGCGGCACAATGTTGGACTGTGACTAAGTGTGCAGGCGACGCGATAACCCGTGCGCTCGGGTCTGTAGTCACGCTGGCAGCCTTAACGGGTTGGACGTCCCCACCGGCGTTCGGCGAGCCGCCGCCGGGCACACGGTGCGGGGTGGACTTGGGGGCACCGGTGATCATCGAGGCTGTTCGCTCCCTGCGGCCGGCCTTCACCGACATGGACGTGCCCTGGGATCCCGTCCCATACGGCGGCAACTACGATCCGTGCGTCACCTTGTCGACCGCACTGGTCACCGTTGAGCGCGCCACGGGCAGCTCACCAGATCACGCCTTGTTCTTCCACTACGGCGACTACCTCGGCACCGCCACCTGGCAGCCTTACCCGTTCACATCGTTGAACGCGCCGTTGACGACTGACGACACCATCGTCCTGAATTACAAGGACGGCCGATACGTCTGTACCGCCTGTCCGGGTCCGATCACGATTGTCCGATACCAATGGCAGCGCGATCACGTGCAGATGCTTGATCCACCCCCGCCGGCTCCCTAGGCGGAAGTTCCCCCTCTAAAGGGGTTTCTAAATCCCGGTCTGTTGTGTGAGCAGGTGTTTCGTCGTCATGCCTGCTGTGAAGCGTAATCATGTAATATGAGAAGTCAATCGGCGTGTCATAGTCTCATTTCTAATAAATCGTACTTCATATGTGCTAGAAGGTAATCATGTATGTGACGCGGGTGCCCAACCGGGGGTCACCGCCGGCGGTGCTGTTGCGCGAAAGCTACCGGGAAAACGGCGAGGTGAAAACCCGCACGCTGGCCAATCTGTCCCGGTGGCCCGAGCACAAAGTGGACAAACTGCAGCGGGCGCTCAAGGGCGTGCCGGCCACCGGTGATCTGTGCGAGGCCTTTGATGTCACCCGCAGTCTCCCGCACGGGCATGTGGCCGCGGTGCTGGGAACCGCCCGGCGGCTGGGCCTTGAGGAACTGATCGATCCGACCCCCTCGCGGCGGCGCGATCTGGTGGTCGCGATGCTGGTGGCGGCCGTGATCGACCCGGGTTCTAAGCTGGCGTTCGCGCGCGGGTTGCGCGCCGAGACCGCCACCAGTTCCCTCGGTGAGGTGCTGGGGCTGGCGGGCTGTGACGAGGATGACCTGTATGCGGCGATGGACTGGGTGCTGGCCCGCAAAGACGGGATCGAAAATGCCCTGGCTGCACGGCATTTGACCAACGGCACGCTGGTGCTCTACGACGTGTCCTCGGCGGCGTTTGAGGGCCGCACTTGCCCGCTGGGCAAAATCGGGCACGCCCGCGATGGGGTCAAAGGCAGGTTGCAGATCGTCTACGGGCTGCTGTGCTCCCCCAAGGGGATACCGATCGCCATCGAGGTGTTCGAGGGCAACACCGCCGACCCGAAAACCCTGGCCGCCCAGATCACCAAACTCAAAACCCGGTTCGGGCTGTCCACCATCGCCATGGTGGGCGATCGAGGCATGATCACCAGTGCCCGCATCGACAACGAGCTACGCCCCGCACAGCTGGATTGGATCAGCGCGTTGCGCGCCGAGCAGATCCGGGTCTTGGTCAACGACGAAGCGCTGCAGCTGTCGCTGTTTGACCAGCAGAACCTGTTCGAGATCACCCACCCCGACTACCCCGGTGAGCGGCTGGTGTGCTGCTATAACCCGGCTTTGGCCGCAGAGCGCGCCCGCAAACGCGACGAGCTGCTGGCGGCCACCCAAGCAGAACTGGCCAAAATCGCTGCGGCCACCCACCGTGCCCGGCGCCCACTGCGCGGCACAGACAAGATCGCCCTGAAGGCGGGCACGGTGCGCAACAAGTTCAAAATGGCCAAGCACTTTGAGCTGCAGATCAGCGACGACTCCTTGGCTTTCACCCGCAAGGACGATCAGATCGCCGCCGAGGCCGCCCTGGATGGCATCTACGTGCTGCGCACCAGCCTGCCCGAACACGCCCTGGGCCGCGATGACGTGGTGGGCCGCTACAAAGACCTCGCCGACGTCGAACGCTTCTTCCGCACCCTAAACAGCGAACTTGATGTGCGCCCCATCCGCCACCGCCTAGCCGACCGGGTCCGCACCCACATGTTCTTACGCATGCTCTCCTACTACATCAGCTGGCACATGAAACAAGCTCTTGCACCAATCCTGTTCCAAGACAACGACAAACCCGCCGCGGCCGCCAAACGCCCCGACCCTGTCGCCCCCGCCCAACGCTCCGACAAAGCCCTCGCCAAGGCCGCGCGTAAACGCACCCACGACGACTACCCGGTGCACAGCTTCACCAGCCTGCTCGCCGACCTGGCCACCATCTGCGCCAACCAAATTCAGCCCACCGTCGACCTGCCGGCATTCATCAAAATCACCACCCCCACCCCGCTGCAACGGCGCGCCTTCGAACTGCTCGACCTCTCCCACCGCCACGGCCTGGCGTAGTCAGTACGCCACCACAAAAGCCCAGGTCACCCCATAACTTGCACCTAATCAGGGGGTGCCTCTCTGTTTGTCAAGAGGCCTTCGTGGATTGATCGTGACATTTGTCTTGGTTGCGTTGTTCGTCGGCGATCATGGTGCGCCAGAGCTGGTTGGATAGGT
>Ga0335071_10001450_pt1 | contig 25582 bp, 24 predicted proteins | sample Lox_Sample_15_FD_206724 | JGI IMG/M metagenome (GOLD analysis project Ga0335071, IMG submission 206724) | Soil microbial communities from Loxahatchee National Wildlife Refuge, Florida, United States - Lox_Sample_1.5 | ecosystem: Environmental > Terrestrial > Soil > Wetlands | place: USA...
AGGTTCTGGAGAACTGCAAGCTGCGGTTCCACTATCTGCAAACCACCGAAGAGCTCGTCGACTCGGCAGTGCGCGTGCTTGACGATCAGAAGATCATTGCGTGGATGCAGGGCCGCATGGAGTTTGGTCCGCGCGCGCTGGGCAACCGCAGCATTCTGGCCTCGCCGCTCAATCCCTACTCCACGGAGAACCTGAACATCTACATCAAGCACCGCGAGCCGTTCCGCAAGTTCGCCGCCTCGGTTCCCGCGGAACTGGCGAGCACGTATTTCGAAGCCGGGCCCAACGCACGTTTTCTCGCTACGGTCAGCCGCGTACGGCCGGAATACCGCGAACGTTTTCAAGGCGCCATCCTCGGCCAGGATCTGGTGCGCGTCCACACCGTGAGCGTCGCGGACAATCCTCTGTATCACCGGCTGCTGCATGCCGCCGGCAAAGCGACGGGACTACCCGTTCTCTACAACACCAGCTTCAATCTGTTCGGCGACCCGCTCGTCTGCACCCCGCGCGACGCGGTCCGCAGCTTCTATTCGTCCGGCATCGACGCGCTGTTCGTTGGCAACTTCGTCGTCGAAAAGTAACGCCCCCAAATTACAATAGATATAGATGCAGGCCCGGGTCATGGTACTTGCGTGCTTGTTCTTGTCATCCGTGGGCCGCAGTCCAGCCCAGGATCGCCTGGTCTCGGAAGGCTTCGATCATTTCTATAACCTCGAATACGATCAGGCCGTCGGCGACTTCACTGCCGAAGTCAAGCAAGACCCGGACGATCCCACTGCCTGGAATCATCTCGCTCATGCCGTTCTCTATCGCGCCATGTACCGCGGCGGGGCCTTGGAAAGCGAACTCGTCACAGGTTCCAATCCATTTCTACGGCGCGACAAAGTGAAGACCACGCCGGCCGAGGATCAGCAGTTCTACAAGGCGATCAACGAGTCGCTGCGCCTGTGCCGCATAAAACTCGCTTCGGCGCCCGACTCAGCCGATGCACAGCTCGCAATCGCCATCGCCTACGGACTGCGCGCCAACTACAGCTTCTTGGTCCGCAAAGCCTGGATGGACGCGTTGCACGATGCCACCAGCGCCAACAACGCTGCCCGAAAAGCCATGCTGCTGGCGCCCGCCGACGCGGACGCGCGCTTGATTCCGGGCGTGTACGATTACGTGGTTGGCAGCCTGCCGTGGGGCTATCGATTCCTCGGCTTCCTGATGGGTTTTCACGGCAATCGCAGCCGCGGCATCCGCACGCTGGAAACTGTCGCGCGCGACGGCAGGTTCAATCAGGTGGACGCGCAGATTCTTCTGATCGCGATCCATCGGCGAGAAAAGCACCCCGCCGCCGCGCTGCCGATACTGAACGACCTCATCGCGAAGTATCCGCGCAATTACCTGCTGCGCTTCGAGGTCGTCCAGATGTACAGCGACCGGGGTGATCGCGACAAAGCGCAAAATGAGATCGAACAGATTTGGATGCTCCACCGCGACGGAGCGCCCGGATATGCTGACTTGCCGCCCGAAAAGATCGACTACCTGGAAGGCAACTTTCTGTTCTGGTACAACGACCTGGAAAACGCTGAAGCGCATATCCTGAAAGTCACCGCCAAGGCGCACGACCTCGACCTGAACACCGCTATCATGGCCTGGATGCGCCTCGGCCAGATCTACGACCTGAAAGGCCAGCGGAAAGCCGCGCAGGCCGCCTACAAAGAAGCCGTCGCAATGGCGCCCAATTCCGAAGTGGGCAAGGAATCGCAAGGGTACATCGGCAACCCCTACAAGCGGCACCACGCTCCTGCAGAAACGAGTAACTGAATTGCCCAATCAACTCATCAATGAAAAGAGTCCGTATCTCCAGCAGCACGCGCACAATCCTGTCGACTGGCATCCCTGGGGCGCCGCAGCGTTCGACAAGGCACGCAGCGAGGACAAGCCCATCTTTCTTTCCATCGGCTACTCGACTTGCCACTGGTGCCACGTCATGGAGCGCGAGTCGTTCGAGAGCGATACCATCGCCGGCCTCTTGAATCGTTTCTTCGTACCGGTGAAAGTGGATCGCGAAGAACGCCCCGACGTCGACCGCATCTACATGACGTTCGTTCAGGCGTCCACCGGCAGCGGCGGCTGGCCCATGTCGGTCTTCCTCACACCGGACCTGAAGCCGTTCTTCGGCGGCACCTACTTCCCGCCCGACAACCGCTACGGCCGTCCCGGCTTCGGCGCGATTCTGCAGCGCATCGCCGAAGCCTGGAGTCGCGAACGCGAACGGATCGTCCAATCGAGCAGCGACGTGGTGACCCAGCTTGCGCAATACACGGCCTCACCGGCAGCCTCCGGCGTCGCCGACCAAAGCGTCCTGGACGCCGCGTTCCAGCACCTGCGCCGCATGTTCGATTCCGCGCACGGGGGCTTCGGCGCCGCGCCGAAATTCCCGCGCCCCGTCGTCTTCAATTTTCTGCTTCGCTATTACGCACGGACCCGGCGCCAGGAAGCGCTGGACATGACGCTCGAAACCCTGCGTGCGATGGCCAACGGCGGCATGCACGACCAGCTCGGCGGTGGCTTCCATCGCTATTCGGTCGACGAGCACTGGTTCGTGCCGCACTTCGAAAAGATGCTGTACGACCAGGCACAGCTCGTCATCTCGTATTTGGAAGCCTTCCAGATTACGCACGATCCTTTCTATGCCGGCATCGCGCGCAGCACGCTCGATTACGTCTTGCGCGATATGACGCATCCCGAAGGCGGCTTCTATTCGGCCGAAGACGCCGACAGCGTGATCGACCCCGCGCAGCCTAAGGTGAAGGGCGAGGGTGCGTTCTATGTGTGGACCGCCGACGAGCTGCGCCAGGCTCTCGGCGACGACTTCGCGGCTTTTGCCGCTTCGTACGGCGTTGAGGAGACCGGCAACGTCCAGGACGACCCACACGGCGAATTCCCGGGGAAGAACATTTTGTACGTTCGCCAGGCCGCCCCGGCTCAACTGGAACAGGCCAAAGCCAAGCTACTCGAACTGCGCTCGCACCGCGTCCGCCCGCATTTGGACGACAAGATCCTCACTGCCTGGAACGGCCTCATGATCTCGGCCTTCGCCAAGGCGGCGCAGGTTCTCGACGACCCGCGTTATCTCACCGCCGCTCAGCGCGCAACCAACTTCATCCTGACTCGCCTCTACTCATCCGGCACGCTGCTCAGGCGATTCCGCGATGGCGACGCCGCCATCCACGGCTTCCTGGACGACTACGCATTCTTCACCAACTCGCTGCTCGATCTCTATGAGGCCGATTTCGACCCGAAGCATCTGGAAGCAGCGCTGGCGTTCGCCGCGAAGATGCGAGAGCTTTTCGAAGATCCCGAGGACGGCGCGTTCTTCAGCACCGCCGTCGGCGATCCCAGTCTGGTCCTCCGCATGAAAGATGACTACGATGGCGCCGAGCCTTCCGGCAACTCGGTCGCGCTTCTGGTCTTGCTTCGACTCGCCCATCTGACGGACCGCGCCGATTACCGCGAAGCCGCCGACCGCACCCTCCGCGCGCTCGCGTCCAAGATCGCCGCCCAGCCCGTTGCCGTCCCCCAGATGCTGGTCGCGCTCGACTACGCGCTCGGCCCCCGCCGCGAAATCGTCATCGCCGGCGACCCGCAAGCTGAACTCACCCGCGCCTTCCTCTCCCACACCCGCGCCCGCTTCCTGCCGCGCACTATCACGCTGCTCGCCTCCGACGGCGCCCGCGCCGCGCTCGCCCGCTTCTTCCCCGCAGCCGCGAACATGGAGCCCATCGCCGGCCAACCCACCGCCTACGTCTGCCAGGACTACGTTTGTCAACTCCCCACCATCGAGCTTTCCAAGTTCGACGAGTTGCTACAATAGGTCCGAAATTCAAACCAACAGATACTCAAGGAGAATTCATGGAACGACCCGGAGCCACGACAATGAGAGGAAACCCGCTGACGCTGCTCGGACCGGAGCTCAAGCCCGGCGATACAGCCCCCGATTTTAACGCGGTCGGCGATGGTCTCCAACCCGTGAATCTGGCGGGCACCGGACAGACCGTTCGCATCTTCAGCGTCGTGCCCTCGCTCGACACGCCCGTCTGCGACGCGCAAACCAAGCGCTTCAACGAAGAGGCCGCCAAGCTGCCCGGCGTGAAAATCTACACCATCAGCATGGACCTGCCCTTCGCGCAGAAGCGCTGGTGCGGCGCCTATGGCGTCGACAACGTGAAGATGCTCTCCGACCACCGCTCCGGCTCGTTCGGCGAAAACTACGGCACGCTCATCAAGGACATGCGCATCGAAAGCCGCGCCATCTTCGTGCTCGACGCGAACAACACCATCAAGCACGTCGAATACGTGAAGGAAGTGGCCGATCACCCGAACTACGACGCCGCTTTGAACGCCGCCCGCGCCCTCGCGAAATAGGCTTGTGGCGCACGCTTCAGCGTGCGATGTCCCACAATGAACGCATCTCATCGAGTAGCGTTGCTCCTGGCTTTCTGCGGAGCCTGCTCTGCTCAACAATCGGCTTCCGAACTCATCCGGTTCCTGACGTTCCAAACCGATCGACCTGACAAGCTGATGGCGGAGATGGGCCTCTTCAGCTGCGGAGTACCCGTCAATGACTTCGACGCAGCTACTTCGCTCGTGCAACTTGGTCCCTCCGCGATCCCCGACATCGAGCGGGAGCTGAGAGCGATGCAACGGCGCGGCGACCCAGGCCTCGGAGCGTCTTGGGTCGAAATCGCCTACGCCCTGATGAAAGGGCCCGCTGCCATAGACCTGTTTCGAAAAATGGAAGAAGACGCAAAGTTTGGCGATGACACCGCCCGCCGCCAATTAGACCGAGCGATCGCCCTGTCGCTGAATCTCACGTCGTTCGTCTCCGCTGCAGCCGCCTCGAAGACGTACTTCGAACCTGGGCCGCAAGAAACTGGGCTGCTGCAAATCATGTGTCGTCCCTCCGAGCCGCGGGATGCTTTGGATTACCTGATCCGGAATTTCGAGACGAGCGATGGATCTCTGTCTGAGGCCGGGTTAGGCCCGGAAGCTAAGACTGCATTGGAATCCCTCCAGAAGGAAAAGACCTGGAGCCAAATGCGGACGGAGCTTCTACAAGCCAGGTCCGCTGGCGACTTGGCAATCGGCTATCGATTCGAGCCTTCCGGACGTTGGTCTGAGCCGGAGGCCTCCCTGATACGAAACAGACCTGGCCATGACACCCCCGAGCGCGCCGTACTGGCAACGGAATTCAAGGCTCGCTCTGGAGCCGATTGTGGAAGCTACAGCGTCGAGTTCCAGCTATCTTCGGCTCCCCGCCGGTTCCCATCCCAGAACGCTTACCTGGTGAACAACTTCGAACTCGGCGGACTCCTTCAGGTGATCGCCGCCTGCCTCGCCAAGAACTAGCCTCTTGAACGATTGAGAATTCTGGTCCTCGCCGCCCACAACTTGACGGGGCGGCGCACCCGCTCCGCGTTAAAATGAAGGAGCTGCGATGAACAACGAGCAGATGCAGGCTGCCATCAAAGAGCTTCAGGACGCCATGGTCGTCATGGCGCATATGGAAGTGCGCCAAACCGAACGGCTCGTGCGCCAGGAACAGGAGATCGAGGACCTCGCCCTGTCGCGCGCCCGCGTCGAGCAGTCGGTTCTCCGCCTGCAGGAAGAGTCCGCGGAATTCCGCCGACGTACCGACCAGAACCTGGCAGAAATCACGGACAAACTCAACGGCCTGATCGGTTATGTCGCCGGTAATCGACCCGGAGCAGGCCCCGCACAGTAGCCTTCGCACCGCAACACCGGCAGCCGTGCGCGTTAATTCGGCCGCGCCGTTTGCTCGATGCGGTACGATAGCTGGTAGGATGATTCCTCGGACCAAGTCTCAACGACCCAGGCCGAAAGCCAAGAAGAGCTACACGCTCTCTGCCGAGTCCGTCACGTTTCTCGAGACACTTCGCAAGAAGCGCCACGCCGCCTCGGCTTCTTCTGTTCTCGACGAAATCCTGCAGGCCCTTCGAAAACAAGCGCGACGTGCATCCATCGACGAAGCGGTCACCCGCTACTTTTCTTCACTCTCGGCTCGCGAAGAGGCGGAGCAGCAACAGTGGGGCGAACTCGCGGCGCGCGGGTTCTCTCACGAGCCTTAAATGGCTGCCGAACAGCGATCCCCCCGGCGCGGCGAAATCTGGTTTGTACAAATGTCCGCCGATCCGCCTGGCAAAGGCCGCCGTCCCGTCCTCATCGTTTCGCTCGATTCTCCCAATCGGCATGAGAGGGCCAATACCGTCCTGGTCGTTCCCCTCAGACCAGCATCCACAAAGACGCGCCCACGCATGTTCTCCTGACCGCGGGAGAGACCGGCCTGCTCCACGATTCGGCTGCGCGCGCAGAGGATGTGACCGCGATTCCCAAGACATATCTCGTGGAACCACGGGGCCGCCTCCGGCAGATCAGCTATCGGCGGATTTGCGAGCTAGCCAGCAAGGTCGTCATTGCTTTGGGCTGCGCTCCGTAGTGTCCTCAAAGCGCTGATACCCGAGACAGTTCACCACCGGCAGCCGCGGATACTTCGGAAACCGGGCATCCGTCTTCGAGAGCTCGCACAGGTAAAACACCGACCCGCGATCCGACGTCACCCGCCGCACATTCACGCACGTCGCGCACAGCCCGACGCCCGCCGCTGCCTCGTCACCCACATCCCCACTCACGCACCGAGTCTACCACCCGCCCAAATCTGCTAACCTAGTCACTTAAAGCGCCTTCGTCCGAATGCCCGCTCGCATGAGCGAAAGCTTCATCCTGCAGACCTATCCGTTTCGAGAAGCCGACCTGGTCGTCAGCTTCTTCACACGCGATCAGGGTAAGCTTCGGGGCGTGGCTAGGCGGGCGCGCCGGCCCAAAAGCAGCTTCGGGTCCGGCCTGGAACGGCTGTCGCACGCGACGGTCGCCTACTTTCAGAAGGAGAATCGCGAGCTGGTTAGCCTCAATTCCTGTGAGCTGTTGCAGTCCCAATTCAACCTCGCCGCCAACTACGAAACGAGCGTCGCACTCGATTACCTGGCGGAAGTTACCGAACAGTTACTGCCGCCCAACGAGACCAACGAGCGGCACTTCCGCCTGCTGATCGCCGTGCTCGACTTTCTGCACGCCGGCGGCAACGTCTGGACCGCCGTCACCTACTTCGCGCTCTGGGCCGTGCGCTTGGCCGGATTCCTGCCCGAACTGCGCGCCGGCGCCGACTCGCGCGCCATCGCGGAGGAAATGCTGGTCACGCCCATCGCGCAACTCACCCCGCGCGATTGGACCAAGGAAACCGCGCGCGACATCCGCCGCCAGCTCAACCGCCTGATCGAAGACCACGTCGAGCGCAAGCTGAGAACAACCGCCATCTTGGAGACGCTGTGACCAACCCCGACTCCCCACTCCCAACTTCCCACTCCCCTACCTTCCAAGAAACTGTTTTCCGCCTCAAGAAATACTGGTCCGACCGCGGTTGCATCATACAGGAGCCCTACGACGTCGAAGTCGGCGCCGGCACCATGGCGCCCGAGACGTTCCTGCGCGTTCTCGGGCCGAAGCCCTACAACGTCGCCTACGTCCAGCCCAGCCGTCGCCCCGCCGACGGCCGCTACGGCGAGAATCCCAACCGTCTCTACAAGCACCAGCAGCTCCAGGTGATTCTCAAGCCCTCGCCCGCCGACGTCATCGACCAATACCTCGGCAGCCTCGCCGCCATCGGCATCGACCTCCGCAAGCACGACATCAAGTTCGAAGAGGACAACTGGGAAGCGCCCACCCTCGGCGCATGGGGCATCGGCTGGCAGGTCATGCTGGACGGCCTGGAAGTCACGCAGTTCACCTACTTCCAGCAGTGCGGCGGCTTCGATCTCGATCTCGTCCCCGCCGAACTCACCTACGGACTGGAGCGCCTCGCCGCCTTCCTGCAGAACGTCGAGAGCGTCTACGACATCGAGTGGACCCCGGGCGTGAAGTACTCCGACGTCCGCTTCCTCGATGAGCGGCAATTCTCCAAGTACAACTTTGAGCTCGCCGACGTCGCCATGCTCTGGCAGCTCTTCGACCTGCACGAGAAGGAGTGCACCCGTTTGCTCAAGGAACCCGAGGCGGTGCTCCCCGCCTACGACCAGGTGCTGAAGTGCTCCCACGTCTTCAACCTGCTGGATGCCCGCGGTGCCATCAGCGTCACTGAGCGGGTCGGCGTCATCGGCCGCGTACGCCGCCTTGCACTCGGCGTCGCCAAGGCCTGGATCGAGCAGACCGTACCAGCCGCGGAGTCCCTCGCGTGAGCATTCCGTTCCTTCTCGAAATCGGCACCGAAGAGATTCCCGATTGGATGATCGTCCCTGCATTGAATCATTTGCAGGACACATTGCAAGCTATACTGGACCAGCAGAGCTTAGGCGGAAAGGTCACTTCCGCCGACGCCACACCACGCCGCTTGGTACTGCGCGCCGAGGGGTTGCTGGAACGCCAACCCGACGTCGAAGAGCTGGTATCCGGTCCGCCGAAGTCCGCCGGTCCCAACGCCGCGGCCGGTTTCGCCAAGAAAAACGCGGCCACCTTAGAGCAACTCATCGTACAGTCGACCCCCAAAGGCGAATACTATTTTTTGCAAAAACGAACCCAAGGACAGGCTTCGGCCGCAGTCCTGGCGGGCGCGTTGCCCGATTTGATTCTTAAGATTCCGTGGCCTAAAACCATGTATTGGAACGGGAAAGGCTCCGAGCGCTTCATACGCCCCATCCGCTGGCTCGTGGCGCTGCTGGGCGATGCTGTTGTGCCGTTCGAGATCGCCGGCGTCCGCTCCGGCAATACAACTGTTGGCCACCGTATACTCGGCAACCCATCCATCCTGGTGACCATCGCCGACTTCGACGAGCAGCTCCGCACCAACGGCGTTATCCTCTCCGCCGAGCAGCGCAAACGCAAAATCGAAACCGAGATCGCCGGGCTCCTGGACGGCAAGGGCCTGCGCATCAAGCCCGACCCCGACCTGCTCCATACGCTGGCTTACATCACGGAGTTCCCGACCCCGATCCTCGGTAGCTTCGACCGGTCCTATCTTGACCTGCCGCAGGAGGTGCTCATCACCGTGATGCGGCACCACCAAAAGTATTTGTCTGTAGAAGATAGCTCGGGAAAGCTCGCGCCGCACTTCATCGCCGTCATGAACACCAACGCCGACCCCGACGGGTTGGTGCGCCACGGCAACGAGCGCGTCCTGCGCGCCCGCTTCAACGACGCCCGCTTCTTCTGGGACCAGGATCAGAAGAAGCCGCTAACCGCGCGGCTGGAAGATCTGAAAGCCGTTACGTTTCAGGCGAAAATCGGATCGTACTTTGAGAAGACCGAGCGCGTGGTTGCACTAGTCAAGGAATTGGGAGGCGACGACGACGCGCAACGCGCCGCGCAGCTCGCCAAATGCGACTTGACCACCGACATGGTGAAGGAGTTCACAGACTTGCAGGGGATCGTCGGCGGTCTGTACGCCCGCGCACAGGGCGAAGTCGAGGAAGTCGCGCAGGCCATCTACGATCACTACAAACCGCTCAGCATGGAGGACGCGATCCCGTCCACCGAAACCGGCCGCCTCGTCAGCCTGGCCGACAAATGGGACACCCTGACCGAGTGCTTCAAGGTTGGCATGGCGCCCACAGGCTCTCGCGACCCCTTCGGACTGCGCCGGGCGGCCCAAGGCGTGGTCCGCATCGTCGTCGAAGGCAAGGCGAAATTCGACTTCCCCGGCGCCGGTGACGAACTTCGCGAATTTATGCGCGACCGCATCGAATACTACTTCCGCGACGTCCGGCAGTTCCCGTACGACGAGGTACGAGCATGTATGGCCGTGGGCTGGACAGACCTGATCGACCTCCTTTCGCGGCTTGCTACGGTTCGAGGAATCAGGCCTACTCCGGACTTCGAGCCGCTTGCCGCGAGTTTCAAGCGGATCAAGAACATCCTGCGACAAGCTAACTTCGAGGGCGGCGTGGCCTTCAGGAAGGATCTCTTGAAAGAGGGACCCGAGGTGGATCTTTACGAAGAAATCCAGCGCACCAAGGGCAATAAGCTGGCAAGTCGCGTTGCATCGTTGCGACCGAAGGTTGATTTCTTCTTTGACAAGGTTTTGGTAAATGCCCCAGAAGAGGACGTACGGCGAAACCGCCTGACCCTCCTTCACAACCTTCTTACTGAATTCTCCGAGATCGCTGACTTCTCCGAAATCGTTACAGAAAGGCAAGCATCATGAAAAAATACGTGTACGCATTCGGCGGCGGCAAGGCCGACGGCGACGGAAAAATGAAAGACGTGCTCGGCGGCAAGGGCTCCGGCCTCGCCGAGATGAGCCGCGCCGGCGTGCCGGTTCCTCCCGGTTTCACCATCTCCACCGAAGTCTGCAACATCTATTTTCAGAACAACAACTCGCTGCCCACCGAAATCGACGAAGAGATTGCCCATGCTCTCGCGCACCTGGAAAGCGAAATCGGCAAGAAGCTCGGCGGCGGGGACGATCCCCTGCTGTTGAGCGTCCGGTCCGGCGCGAAGTTTTCGATGCCCGGCATGATGAACACCATCCTGAACCTCGGATTAAACGACACCACGGTAGAGTCTCTGGCGCGCGCCAGCGGTAACCCGCGCTTCGCCTACGACTGCTACCGCCGCTTCATCCAGATGTTCGGCGAAGTGGCGCTCGACATCGACATGCACAAGTTCGACCACATCTTCGACGAGCGCAAGAAGAAAGCCAAGGTCAAGCTCGACACCGAGCTCACCGCGGAAGATTTGAAAGTCATCATCGACGGCTACAAAAAGCTGGTCCAGAAGGAAAAAGGCAGAGCCTTCCCGCAGGATGCGCGCGAACAGCTCTGGGGCGGCATCGCCGCGGTCTTCCGCTCCTGGTGGGGCAAGAACGCCAGCAACTACCGGCGCATGGAGAAAATCCCGGACGATCTGGGCACCGCCGCCAATGTACAGGCCATGGTGTTCGGCAACATGGGCGAATCCTCGGGCACCGGCGTCGGCTTCACGCGCGACCCCGCCACTGGCGAAAAGGTGTTCTGGGGCGAGTTCCTGCTGAACGCGCAAGGCGAAGACGTAGTCGCCGGCATCCGCACGCCGCACCCCATCGCGGATCTGGAATCCATCATGCCGGACGCCTACCGGCAGCTCCGCGACATCACCAGCAATCTCGAGAAGCATTACCGCGACATGCAGGATTTCGAGTTCACCATCGAAAACGGCAAGCTCTACATGCTGCAAACGCGCAACGGCAAGCGCACCGGCGCCGCGGCGTTGCGCATCGCCGTGGAGATGGTAAAGGAAAAGCTCATCGACAAGCGCGAAGCCGTGCTGCGCGTTGCTCCGCCGCAGCTCGATCAATTGCTGCACCCGCTGTTCGACGCCGCATCGCTCAAGACACTAAAGAAAATCGCCAGCGGCATCGATGCCTCGCCGGGCGCGGCGGTCGGGCGCGCGGTGTTCACGGCCGATCACGCTGTGGTCGCGTCCAAGGACGGCCCCGTCATTCTGGTTCGCAAGGAAACCACGCCGGACGACATCCACGGCATGGAAGTGGCCGAAGGCATTTTGACCGCGGTCGGCGGCAAGTCCAGCCACGCGGCTGTGGTGGCCCGCGGCATGGGTTTGCCCTGCGTCGTCGGGGCCGGTGCTCTGCACATCGAGGAGAACAAGAAGCAGTTCACCGTAAAGGTGGGCGAGAAGGACGTTGTGGTGAAGGAAGGCGACTGGATTTCCTTCGATGGAACCACCGCCGACGTCTATCTCGGCCAGGCCAAAACCAAAGAGCCGGATCCCAATTCCCCGCTCTTCGTCGAGTTCATGAAGTGGGCCGACGAGTTTCGCGGCAAGTTCGGCGTGCGCGCCAACGCCGATATCCCGCGTGACGCCAAAGCGGCCCGCGCGTTCGGCGCCGAAGGCATCGGCTTGTGCCGGACCGAGCACATGTTCTTCGCGTCGGACCGCATCCCCCACATGCAGGCCATGATTCTGGCCGAAGAAGAAAAGACGCGTCAGAAAGCACTGCAGAAGCTGCTGCCCATGCAGCGCAAGGATTTCGCCGGGCTGTTCGAAGCCATGGACGGCTACCCGGTGATCATCCGCACGCTCGACCCGCCGCTGCATGAGTTCCTTCCCAAACGCGAGAACCTGATGGTGGATATCGCGCGCCTTCCGCACGCCAGCGGCAAAGAGAAGAAGGAGATGTCGGAGAACTACGGCATCAAGGTCGGCGAGTTGAAGAAGAGGCTGCCGGCGCTATTGAAGCGCGTCGAGGACCTGCACGAGTTCAACCCAATGCTCGGCTTCCGCGGCTGCCGCCTGGGGATCGTCCACACCGCGATCACGGAAATGCAGGCGCGAGCCATCTTCGAAGCCGCGGTCCAAGTGGCCAAGAAGGGTGTGAAGGTGATTCCCGAAGTCATGATTCCGCTGGTCGGCTTCCGGCGCGAACTGGAGATGCAGCGCGAGATTGTCGAGCGCGTCGCTAAAGAGGTTCTGGCTGAGGCCGGCATGAAGAACCTGAAGTACATGATCGGGACCATGATCGAGATTCCGCGCGGCGCCATCACGGCCAACCAGATCGCCGAGGTCGCCGACTTCTTCAGCTTCGGCACCAACGACCTGACGCAAACCACGCTCGGCATGTCGCGCGACGACTACACGAAGTTCTCAAAGAAATACGAAGAGCTGAAGATCTTCAAAGCCGATCCGTTCCAGACCATCGATCAGGAGGGCGTCGGCAAGGTGATCGAGAGCGCGGTGAAGCTGGGCCGCGGCACCAAGCCGAATCTCGACATCGGCATCTGCGGCGAACACGGCGGCGATCCGAGCTCGGTGGAGTTCTGCTACCGCGTCGGGATGGATTACGTGTCCTGCTCACCGTATCGCGTCCCGATCGCCAGACTGGCGGCGGCGCAGGCGGCGATCGCCGGTGCGGATCGCACCGAAACAATGCGAACGGCATAGCTGGCGTTTATTGTTGTTCCGGGGGCTTCTCGCCCGGCTTGTACAAGGTGGGGGGCTTCCGCTTCGGCTTTTCGTCCGCCGCTTTCTTGTCTTTCTCAGCCTTCTCCTTCGGCGACAGCAGTGCTTCCTTCTCTTCCTTTTCCTTCTTCTCCTCAGCGGCTAACTCGCCCGAGCGCTTGGTCAGGTCTTCTTCGGAAAGGTCCTTGCTGTCGGACGTCGTGTCGATGGCATTCTTCAGGACGAACTCGAAACGAGCCAGGTCTTTCGGCGCGGAGTCCTCAATCTTCTGCAGAGTGGCCAGCATTTCGCCTTCCGCCGAGGCTACCGTCTTCATGCCGAGTGACAAGTCGACTTTGCGCACCAGCGCATCATCGGCCACCGTATCGATGGCTTCAATGATGTGGGTGTAGTCTTCCAGCGTGTCGTGAATGAGCGCGGAGCGTCCGGGCTTCTCCTTGCTCAGGTACTGCTGCAGCAGCGAGAGCCGCTGGCGGGCAAAGTCGACGTACAGCTTCAGCCGCGCGTTCGGCTCCTGAACCTCGCGGATCTGATCCACCTCGTCCGCGGTCAGGAAGTCGCGGTCCTGCGCCAGAGCGCCTGCCGCGAAGATGAAAAGGACTGCTAACGTACGCATTGCTTTGTCCTACTTATGCTTGCTCATGATCTCCTGGAGCAACTGGTCATGAACGTCCGACAACTTCTTGATGGCTGCCTCCACCGCCGGCCGGGTTTCATAGCCAACCTGGTCGCGCAGGGAGTTCAGCCTGCGCAGCAGCGCGCTGATCTTCAGTTCGGCACGCTTGTAGTACCTGCTCTTGCGCGGCGTGGCGTGGGTCTGTTCCAGCGAGTCGTAGCACAGCGACGCGGATTCCTCCACCTCGCCGAGTGCCGCCTGAATGGTCCTCTCGTCACCCGCCTCGGACGCCTTGCGCGCAGTGTCGATCGCGCTATCGGCGTTCTCCAGCGCCAGCTCGGACCGTTTGTTGAGATCGGGCTCGGCCTTTACGGAGCCGATATCCGCGAATGCCAGAATCAGAATGAGCGCGGCCGTCACTATTTGCTCAGCTCTCTCTCCAGAAGCTTGGCCCGCTGGCGAGCCTTGAACTCCTCGTTGGGAAAAGCGCCATTGCTCAACGCCAAAAAGCGTTCGTAGCTTTCCAGAGCCGGTCTCTTCTGTTGCGTCTTATCCAAGACGATAGCACGCAGGTAGACATGGCCGGGCTTTTCGGCGTGCAGCGCGGCGATCCGGTCCAGCGCGGCTAGCGCCGCCGTGTAGTCTTCGGCCATCACCAGCACGCCGGCCAGTTCGCTCCAGGCCTGCGGCGAATCGGGCTTGAGTTTGGTGGCGCGCCCGAACTCCTGCGCGGCTTCGGGAAACTTGCGCTGATCGCGAATGATGCGGCCGTGCAGCATGCGGATCTCGAAGTTGTCGGGATCGCCGGCCAGGATCGCCTCCACGACGGGTAGCGCCTTGTCCGGCTGATTGTTCTTCAAATACGCCTCGGCTAGGGCGGCGCGGTTGGCCTCGGTCGGCGAATTCGCAACCGAGGATTCGAACGGTGCGATGGCGTCGGCAGCCTTGCCGGAGGCGAGCAGCAGTTCACCCAGGCGTTCCTGCGCTCCGGGATTGCCGGGAAACTGCCGGTAGATGGCGATGGCATCGTCGGGCTGCTTGGCCGCTTCGTAGAGCGTGGCCAGTTCCAAAAGGTCGTCGCGATAATTGGGATTCAACTGTGCGGCGTTCTGAAAGTGCTTCGCGGCGTCGGCCAGGCGATTCTGCTTCGCCAGCGCGTGCGCCAGGCCCAGTTCGGCATCGGGAGATTTGGGATCGATTTCCAGCGCGGTCTGGTAGGCCTGCTCGGCTTTCGCGAAGTCGCCCGATCCCAGCAGGGCTGAAGCCAAATAGTAGTTCGGCCGGTACTCCTTGGGCTTCTGCGCGGCGGCCGCAGTGACGTAGGGAAGCGCCTCCGCGGCCTGCTTCTGGCGCAGCAGCGATATGCCCAGGTTCAGTTGCGCTTGATAAAGGTCGGGCTTCAGCTCCAGCGTCTTCTTATACTCGGCGCTGGCTTCGGCGTCCTTGCCGCTCAGGCTGTAGGCCAGCGCCAGGTTGAAGTGGGCGCTGTAGTCCTTCGGATCGGCGGCGACAGCCTGAGTGAAAGCTGTTGCTGCGGCGTCGTAGCGCTTCTCGTCGAGGGCCTTCATGCCCTGTTCGGCGAAGTTTGCTTGGAAGGCGAGGAATAGAACCAGCGCGGCAACAGGCGGCATAATCGCTGTCTCTATTTTCCCGCAGAACCGGCTACTTGGCAGAGACCAGGCGGGCGATGCCGAACGCGGCTGCAGCCGCCAGTCCACCGATGATGGCTGTGCGGAAGGCGCTGGCGCCGCGCGGCATTCCGGTGTAGTGTCCTTTGACTGCGCCGAAGATGGCCAGCGCGAGAATCGTGGCGACGACAGAGGCGATCAGCGCCGAGTAGGCCGAAGACATCAGCATGTAAGGAGCAAGGGGGATCAGCCCGCCGACGATATACGCGCCTGCGATGGTGGTGGCGCTGCGCACGGCGCGCTTGGGGTCGGGCTCCTCCAGGCCGAGCTCGAAGCGCATCATGAAGTCGACCCACTGCTTCGGCCGCTGGCGGAGCGAGTCCACGATGGGCACCGCTTCGGCGTGGGTGAGTCCGTAGTTCTCGAAGACTTCCAGAACCTCGTGTGCCTCGACTTCCGGAAGCTCGACGACCTCGCGCTCTTCGCGGCGGAGTTCACTGGCGTAGTGATCGGCGTCGTTCCTGGCGGCCAGATAGCCTCCCAGGCCCATCGCGATGGAGCCGGCGGCGATTTCGGCCAGTCCCGCGACGACGATGATGCGCGTGGTGGTGTCGGCGCCGGATAGCCCGGCGGCCAGGGCGAAGGGGACGGTGAGCCCGTCAGCCATTCCAATGACGATGTCGCGCACGAATTCTGATGCCGTGAAGTGCGACTCCACGTGCGGGGTTAAGGGCATATCGTTCCAGTATCGCGCAGGGTGAGCGGCTGGTTTGCTCAGGTAGTCCGTTCTAGCGGCGTGCGTTCGACAAGCGAAAGCACCGCGCCTTCCCGTCCCAGTAGATTCGGTCTTGGTTCGTCTTCCAGAACTCGGCCCATCGGGCCTGAAGTGTGGCGAGACTGTGCGTTTTCCGGAATTGCCGCCAGCATTCCTGCCCTGGTAGCCGCTTGTCGCAGTTTTCCTCCTCAGGGAATAGCGGCGGCATTGTGCTCTTCGTCCAGGAATCGTCCACGAAGAGACTCCCAAGAATGAAGTATGCCAATTCGCCCGTTCGGATGCGTGGCCAGAAGTCGTACACCGGCTCATCAATCCAGCGCGCGTCCGTGATCTGCGAGATAAGGACTGGTATTGCTGACTTCCCGTCAGCGACGATTTGATCGATCACCGTGGAGATGCAATACTCGCGATCCTGGAACCTGCCCTTGGCCCGGCACGAGAGATTCTTCCAACTTTGCAATGGGTAACCCTTCGGACGTCTGACCGTCTGCCCAAAGCTTGGACACTCGAAACACAATGTCAGAGCCGCGAGCGCCAGGAGCGTCTTAACTCTCATCCCGCCGATCATCGACGCCACAGTCACTGCTTAGTCTCCTGAGAGCGCCCACAAGGCCGCTAGTCTGACATCCTGTTTATCGGTGCGGATTACTGAAACCTTCACACGAGCACCCCGACCGATTTGACACCAAATATCGAGGTCAGGTTCCCGTTTAACGGCTCTTCTGTATTTCGCCCTTCTGCATCTCTACCACGAGTTCCCGGTAGTTGCCTTGCATCTCCCAGGTGCCGGTGTAGCCAACCGGAAGCACCAGCGAGTCGCCCGGCCGATACTCGTGCTTCGTGCCATTCGTCTCCGTAAGGATCAGCTTGCCGCTCAGCACGTAGACGAATTCGTCGATGTTGGTGGGCCGCGAGCGGTGATTGGTCTTGGCCGGCGTCGATTCGAAAACGGAGACGCGCAGTTCCTTACCGTTGAAAAGGGTCGCCGAACGCATGTTCAACTCACCGCCGACCAGGATGTCCTTGAAGGCGTCCGGCGGAATCGCCGGCACACCGATGCCGGCCAGCTTGTCGCGGTCCAGCGTCACAGGCGCGACGTTGTCCTGGGCGAACGCGCTTGCGCAGCACGCTATGGCCACGGAAAGCGCGGTCCAGAGCGCGCAGTTGGATAGCTTGTTCATGGGGGTCCTCCTTCGATTGAGAATGCTGCCGCATATCTGACCTTGCCGCGAATCCCCTTCAGGGTGCCGGGCTCGATCTCTAAAGCCATGTAAGCGTCCGCCGGGAATGGGCTTTCGAGCGAGCGTGCCATCTCGGTGGAAAAACCGAAGCGCGGGTAGTAATCGGGATGGCCGAGCACGACGACAATGCGCTCGCCTTGCTGCCGCAATACGTCCAGGCCGCTCCGAATCAGCCGCCCGCCAATTCCCTGCCGCTGATTTTCGGGCAGCACGGCAACCGGAGCCAAGGCTGCCGCCGGAATCTGGCCGGCAGCCGATTCAATCCACATCCGGCTAAATAGGATGTGCCCGACGACGTGTCCGCCCAGTTCGGCCACCAGCGATGCCAGCACGGCGCCTTCGGTGCGCAGGGCCTCGACCAAGTTCGCCTCATCCGCGCGGCGGAACGCGGCTTCGTTGACGCGGCGGATCGCGGACAGCTCCGCCGGGTCGCCCGCCTCTAAGCGAACAGTCACGCCCGTGCAACTCGGTTGCGAGCAGTCGTCAACACCTCTCGGACTTTGACCAAAAGCTCACCGCGGCGGAAGGGCTGCGGAAAAGTATGGAAGTCCTGAACGGCGCTGCGCACGTCTACCTGGTCGTCATCCATAAAACCGGCGACGATCAGAACCGGCAATCCCGGCCGCTTGCCGCGCAGGTAGTCGGCAGCCACCGCGCCGGGCATGCTGTTGATGTAGGGCCGAACGACCAACAGATCCGGCTTGATTTCGGTTATGCGGTCGATGGCCTCGGCCAGATCGCCCGCCGCGATGACGAGGTAATTGGCGTCTTGCAGCACATTGCGCAGAGACACCCGCATGGCGGGGTCGGAATCCACCAAAAGGATGGTTGCGTTGGAAGAAGCAATGTCCCCCACGAATCCTCCCGCGCTACTTGATTTTCTTGATCCAAGCGAGGATCGGCCCGGAGACGGTCTTGTCTGGAGTGTCGATCGAGAACACCTCCGACATATGGCTATGGCCTTTGGCGACCAGCAGCGTGGGGCAATGATCGGGGCCTTCCTTGCAAAGCTCGTCATGCAGCATCTTGTTGAAAAGCTGGAGACCATCGTTGACGGCCGGGTCGGCGCCGGGATCGAGTTCGGCGTTGGCCAGCATGACTTTCACGGACGTCTTCTTGAGTTCAGGCAGACTGGAGCGCGCCAGACGGGTGGCGGCGTCAACGGGGGGACCGCCAAAGCCCGCGGGCGGACCACCTCCCGGCCGTCCCGCAGCGCCCGGAGGAGGACCAAATGGCGCGTCGGGTCCGCCGGGTTGACCTTGCGTGCGTCCCGGCAGCGCGCCTTCCGAGGACAGAGCACCGCCCTTGGCGCCACAGGTCTTGCCGGCATCAGCGAGAATCGCGAAGGGATTCGAACCGGGAGGAGGAGGTGGCATCTCGAGCGGAGCGATATCGAAATTGGCCGGCGACATGAAGATGACGCCCTTCACGCCGACGCCTTTGGGCCCGTAGAGTTCGGGGCGGCCGATGTAGGTGCCAAGCGGCATGTTGCCCGCCGAGTGCGCCCAGATGAACATGCGATCGGGGTTGCCGTGATACTTGGCGATGTTGGCCTGCACCCACTGGATCATGGCCGAAATGTCCTTCGCGCCGGCGTCCCAGGTGGGGCTGGCGTGCCGCTGCATGTTGACTCCCACCATGCCGTTCTTCGTTGCCCATCGCATGATGTTGTCGTAAAAGGCGTTGGATTCCTTGTTCTGCAGCTCAAGTTTGTTGCCCGCGCCGCCGGGGACGTAAATAAGGACGGGGCGCGTCGCAGGGCCTTTGTCGGCGCTGAAGATGTCGACGACGTCTTTGGGATCGGAGCCAAAGGAAACATCGCGAGCGACGGTGATGCCGGGATAAAGCGGCGTGGCGCTGCTACGAACGTCATTCGCAGGCATCAGAGGCCGGTAAAGGATGGCCGTACAGGGCGGATCGACAATGCGGCCGATCTTGACCAGTTGCTCTTCGATGTTGGCCGGGACCTGGGCCTGGGACAGCGCGGCCCCGAGGGCAAGGGCCAATGAAGCACTTACAGATTTCACTTCAATTCTCCTGAGCGATTTTGTATCGACTTCATGATACTCAATCGGAGGCTACGCAAGCGCTCTAGAGACCGGCGGAGCTACCAACTGCGCGTGTATCCGATGCTGGTGGTCGTATACCAGGGGATGCTGACGATCTTGTTGTAGGTCTCCTGAATCCAGACGGAGTGATGATCGTTGAAATGAACGATCAGGCCGAGCGACTCGCCATCGTAGAAGCGGTTTTGGACAATCGGGTTGCCGGTCATGCTGGTGATGCCGCCCTGAATCCAGGTGTATCCGGTGAGACGCTTGGTCTTGGGCAGGCCGAAGTTTTTCATGATGCCGAGGGCTTCGGTGTGCGAGCCGAAGTCGGTGTGCAGGAATCCGTGGGAGCCGGCGTTTTCGTAGGTGTAGGCGAAGGTCAGCTCGTCGCCGAGGGGATCCTTCTTGAGGAAGCCGAAGGTGTGGCCGAGTCCCATGTTGTAGTTGGCCTTGGGTTCGAGGCCGGGGCGAACGAAATCGGAGCCGAACATGATGAACAGATCGGTGGATGTGCCGGGTTCGGGTTGCGCGTCCGCAGCCGGTGCTTGAGCGAACGCGAACCCTGGTGTCAGGACGAGCGTTAAGACCGGCAGTAGTTTCGACAAGTACGACTCCTTGAAGCGTCCGACGTGGCGAAGGCTCTTCGAGGAGCGCTACGTGATTCTAAGAAGCAGGGCGTGAAAAAGGCATGAACGCGGGGGCGCAGGCCCATCGGCGGGCCAGTACTATGCGGCGCTCTGCGACGTCGGCCGATGTATCAAGAGGGCTATATGCAACCGATCACATTGGTCAGCTTAGTGCTTTTCTGCGGGGTGCTGTTTCTGCGGATGCGCGCGGCAAAGGGGCGGGGGCCCAGCAGCACGAAGCAGCGATTCAGGACCGCGAAGCTGCTGATCGGCGTACTGCTGGCGTGGCTGGTGATCAGTTTCAACCTGCGGCATTTGAGCGGTTCGATCAGCGGCGAGCAGCACGACGAAACGACGTGGGAGAGAGTGGTTCGGACGATGCACGAGCTGTTTTAGGTCAGTGCCGCCGCGTTGGCGGGGAGTTACGCATCCTCATCAGATGGAATCAGCGCCTCGAACTGTTCCTCAAAGGCCTTAAGCGCCTGCAAGACCTCTGTTGTCCGCTGCATCATTCCAATATGTCTGGCAATGCCAGCAAGCCGGGGCTCAGGCTTGTACATTGCGGAGTGCTCCACGTCCCAAAACAGCCCGGTTAGAATCGACATAATCTGATACTCGCCCTTGACCGTCGGGCTCGCCCGAGTGTATCCGCGGTATTTGTAGGCAAGCAGCCCACCGTCCTCCTGAATTGGATCTGGTTCCCAGTCCTCAAAGACAGAATGCAATGCCAAATCAATTTCGCTAATCCTCCCGCGCGGGAAGACGAGCACGCGGACACCAGCTAGATCGTTCAGTGCGGACAGGCTGTAGCGCTCGGGGGGTTCGGCCTCAAAACTACGTCCTTCTTGACGTCTGCGAAGTTTTCGAATTGCACTCTCGCAATCCTTAACCCGCGATGTCACCACCAATCGTTCATGGCGGCGCAAGTGACGGGATACAACCAGCAGCGTGTACCGAATTTCGGTTTCCAACTGCTCCGTAACGCGTCGAATATCTGGCAGCAAATCGAAATACTCTTCGCGCAACCGATCTTCGACCGTTCGCTCGGCTCTAGCCAAGCACCGCCTCGAGGTCGCGTCTCACCGGGTCGGATGGAACATGGTTGAAATAGAAGTGCCAGCCATTCTCGCGAATCTCTTCCCGGATGCATTCTTCCAGTGTTTTCGCATCATGATCTTCAACGAATTCGACGCTGAAGACTTTCCTCGTTTCGCGATTTACGTAGATCTCGCGGTCGAAGTTATACGAGAACCCTGCGATGTCCAGCAGGTGTTGTTTCATGTCACGCGTCTTCATGAACTGCTCCCCTTGACTGCATTGTATCTAAGGGCGCCCTGCGAGCCCTTTTCACACTAGCGCGCGGCGTTGAGGACGTTTCGGGTTACGCACGAGCTCGGCAGCAGTGAATTCACTTCTTCGGCTCGGAATTGATTCGATACGGTTTCGCCAGTTTGACGAATTCACTTGCCACACTTGCCGCGCCTGCCACACCAGAGAATGGGCCGACGCCTTTACCGGACAACAAAACTATGGTGGTGTTCTGGTGCTTCAGCTCGAAGGGGAAGTCCCAAGCGAATGTGTAACCGACATCCAGCACGGTGTCTGCGACCTTCCGATCATCAACGATACGTATATTCAGCTTGTCGAACTCCTTGTTTCTTCCCAGTGCCGCTTTCAGCTGGTCGCTTCCGAAATACTGTGCACGCCGCGCTTCCACATACATAGTCCTGAAATTGCGAAGGATGAAGTCCTTGTCTCTTGAAGCACTCAACAGATCCGATTTTTCGGGGGCTTCCGGCGTGGCCCCCGAGTTTGCCTGATCTGCCCTGGCCTGAGGAGGTGGTGGGTTAACGCCTGTAACGATCGCCGGCAGATTGGGCAGTCCGAGCTCACCTCCACTCGCGAACGATTTCGTCGCTGCCGTATCCGAAAGCCCCAGTACGCTATCGATGGGAACGGCGAAGTTTAGGTTCTGCCCTCCGGACAGAGAACCAACGATCAATCCTAGTGCGTTTCCGCGGCTGTCGATCAACACTCCCCCACTGGAACCGGGGGATGATGGGGCCGTGAACTGGATCAATCGATAGCCGCTGCCCGCGCCTGGAACTTCATCAGCCAGCCGAAACGCGGAGACAACCCCGGAGGAGGCTGACCAGGGAAGCGCTGCGGGATGCGACACTACGGCGACACTATCGCCAGCCTTAGCCTGGGCTGCAACGGCTACCGGCAGAGCCGGCAACGCGGCGGCAGTAACTTTGATCGCGGCGACATCGCGCCTCGTGTCAACGCCCAACAATTGGACATGATCGAAAATCTCTCCGGTCTTGAATCGCACCTGTATAGAATAGGCGTCCTTCACTAAGTGGTACGCGGTCAGCAGGATCCCGTTCTGACGAACGACCACAGCGGCGCCGACTCCCGCTGTTTGTCCAGGTACCCGTCCGATCAGCACCAAGGCGACGGAGGGATAGGCCCGCTCGATGGCTTGGTCCGTCGTCAATTCGCTCGGTGCCTGACAAAATAGGGGAAGACAGCATAGGGCCGACAACAATCGAGTGCTGACAAACGCTCTGTGCTTCATAATTCTCCGGTTTGAGAAGATCTCAGATCAAAAGAATTGTATAGCATGCCCTGCTAGTTAGCCAGCAATTCACTGCAAATTAGCGAGCGGCGTTGGCGGCGAGTTCTTTCAGATATCGGCCTGTGTAGGAATTGCGCGCTGCGGCGATCTGCTCGGGAGTGCCTTCGGCCACGATCTGGCCGCCGCGCTCGCCGCCTTCGGGACCGAGGTCGATGACCCAGTCCGCGCTGCGGATCACGTCCAGGTTGTGTTCGATGATCAGGATGCTGCCGCCGTTTTCGATCAGGCGCCGGAAGGCCGCGAGCAGCTTGGCGATGTCGTCGAAGTGCAGGCCGGTGGTCGGCTCATCGAAGATGAACAGCGTGCCCTGGCACGTGGCCTGCGAGAGATGCGCGGCCAGCTTAACGCGCTGCGCTTCGCCGCCCGACAGCGTCGTCGCGGATTGGCCCAGTCGAAGATAACCGAGGCCGACGTCGGCCAGAACCTTCAGCCGGTTCACCAGGCGCGGCGACTCGGAAAAGAACGACAGCGCCTCTTTCACCGTGAGCTGCAGCACCTCATGGACATTCAAGCCCTTGTAGCGGATGTCCAGGATGCCGCTCTTGAAGCGCGTGCCTTTGCACTCCTCGCACACCAGCTCGACGTCGGCCAGGAACTGCATCTCGACGGTGACTGTACCGTCCCCCTGGCAGTTATCGCAGCGTCCACCGGGGATATTAAACGAAAAATGGCCGGAATTATAGCCGCGTTTGCGGGCGTCGGGCGTGGAAGCGAGCAGCTCGCGGATCAAATCGAAGGCTTTGATGTACGTAACCGGGTTCGATCGCGGCGTGCGACCGATGGGCGATTGATCCACCAGCACCACCTCGCGCAGCAGCTCGGCGCGTTCGACGCGGCGGCAGGTAATCTTCTCGGCGCGGGGTGCGAGTTCTTCCAGGCCTTCCGGCGCGGGCTGGCGCAAGCGCTGCGTGAGCGATTGATAGATGACGTCGTGCACCAGCGTCGACTTGCCGGAGCCGGAGACGCCGGTCACCGCGACCATCATGTTGAGCGGGATGGCGACGTCAATGCCCTTCAGGTTGTGGGCGCGTGCACCGAAGAATTTCACGACACGCTTCGCGTCCACCGCGCGACGCGCCGTCACGTGCGCGGCTTCCAACTCGCCCCTAAGATACCGGGACGTCAGCGAGCCTGCGCCATCGGCCATGATTTTCCGGTAGGACCCTTCGAAGACCACGTGGCCGCCGAGTTCGCCGGCGCCGGGGCCGAGGTCCACGATGTGATCGGCCGAGCGCATCACGTCGGCGTCGTGTTCCACCACCACAATAGTGTTGCCGAGATCGCGCAGTTCTTCCAAGATGCGGATCAGGCGGCCAGTGTCGCGGCTATGCAGGCCGATGGACGGCTCGTCCAAGACGTAGCAGGCGCCCACCAGCCGCGAACCCAGGCATGTGGCGAGTTGGATGCGCTGCGCTTCGCCGCCGGAAAGCGTGGAGGCCAGGCGGTCGAGCGTCAAGTAGTCGAGTCCGACGTCATTCAAGAATTTAAGCCGCTGGCGAACCTCGACCAGAATCTTGTCGGCGATGGCCGATTCCTCGGTCGTTAGCTTCAGCGATTCGAAGAACTCGTACGCTTGCGCGATGTTCAGACGAGCGAGCTCGGCGATGGTTTTATCCGCGATCTTCACATTCAGCGCGTCGGCGCGGAGCCGCGAGCCGTGGCAATCCGGGCACTCGGCGTAGCCGCGATACCGGCTGAGGAACACGCGCACGTGCACCTTGTACTTCTTCGTCTCCACTTCGGCGAAGAAGTCACGAATACCTTGCTGGACGATGGCCTTCTCTTCGGGCTTCAGGTCGGCATAGGGGACGTTCCAGCGCAGCTTGCCGCGCGTGAGTTTCTTCAGATGCCCGGCGTACCAGGTGTACTGCGGCTTGGTCCAGGGATCGACGGCGCCTTCTTCGAGCGACAGGCCGGCGTTCGGGATTACCAGATCCATGTCGTAGTCGATGGTGTTGCCGAAGCCCTGGCAGCGCGGGCACGCGCCCATCGGATTGTTGAAGCTGAACAGGCTCGGCTCAGGCGTCAACAGCTCAACGCCACAACGCTTGCAGGCGAATTTCTCACTGAATCGGAGGGTGGTGGGAGGCGGCTGACGCGGAGTGGCTTCTTCGAAAATTACTTCGCCGGCTTCGCGGTAACAGATTTCCGTGGTGTCCACCAGGCGCTGGTGCAAGTCGCGTCCGATGACGAAGCGGTCCACCAGGATGAAGACCGGCAGTTTGAAGTCGATGTCGAGCAGCGATTCCGGGGTGGAGAACTCGAACACGCGGCCGTTCTGATACAGGCGATTGAAGCCCTTCTTGCGCAGCTCGAAGAGATGGTCGCGCAGCGCCTCGGTATTGGCGCCGGCCCGCACGGGAAACAGCGCATACCATCTGGAACCTTCCGGCTGAGCGAGCATCCGCTGCGCCACTTGGTCCACTGTGTCGCGCTGCACCTGGTCGCCGCACTTGGGGCAATAGCTGCGGCCGACGCGCGCGTACAGCAGGCGCAGGTAGTCGTAAATCTCGGTGGATGTGGCCACCGTGGAACGCGGATTACGGGTTGTATTCTTCTGCCGGATGGCGATGGGCGGCGCGATCCCGTAAATCTCGTCGACATCCGGCTTTTCCATCCGCTCCAGAAACTGCCGCGCGTATGCGGAGAGCGATTCGACGTAGCGGCGCTGGCCTTCCGCGTACACCGTGTCAAAGACCAGCGACGATTTGCCGGAACCGGACACACCCGTCACGACGGAAAGCTGATTGTGTGGAATCGCGAGCGAGACGTTCTTCAGATTGTGGACTCGCGCTCCACGAATGACAATGGATTCGTCCAAGGGATGCTTCCAGGAGAGCTGGCGCTGCTCCGCCTTCTACACTCGATTATCCCAGAAAAGAAAAAATTCTCCAGGAGCCGCTCTGTGCGGACGGCTCCTGGAGCTCCAGTTTGGAGAAGGAACTCTAGACAGCTCTCCGGTGCAGCCGATGCGACGCCGCGCCCGAAAC
>Ga0335071_10001453_pt1 | contig 25535 bp, 20 predicted proteins | sample Lox_Sample_15_FD_206724 | JGI IMG/M metagenome (GOLD analysis project Ga0335071, IMG submission 206724) | Soil microbial communities from Loxahatchee National Wildlife Refuge, Florida, United States - Lox_Sample_1.5 | ecosystem: Environmental > Terrestrial > Soil > Wetlands | place: USA...
CAGCGTCCAGGGCTGGACGCATTCGGACAGAATTCGCAAAGCGCGCGGCCCTCATGCATCAATCATTACCAGCGGCGGATCACCGGCAGCAGCAGCTTGCATCGCGGCGCGCGCGCCAGGCGAGCCTGGGTCGCGCGCTGTTTCTCATCGCCTCGGTTCTGTTCGCGCTGGTGCTGCTCGTCCAGGTTCTCCACGCCAGCGGCGCAATGACCACGGGCTTTTCGGACTGGCGCGTGGTGCTCTATGCGTATCTCGTCTGGGGCGTCGCGTTCGGCGCAAGGCAGGTCCTGCTCCGCGGCGAACGCGGCCTCCGCGCGCTGTTCCTGCTGCCGGCGGTGCTGTTCACGGTCGCAGTGGTGATTTTTCCGACCCTGTTCGGTTTCTACATCGCCTCGCTCGACTGGAACTTGTCCTCGCTCGAAGGCCCGCGCTTCTACGGTTTTGGCAATCTTACCGGACTGTTTCACGACACCTATTACTGGAACGCGCTTCGTAACATGGTGTTTTATGCGCTGGCCGTAGCAGGCGAATATGCCATCGCATTCGGCCTCGCACTGCTCCTGAACGCCGACATCCGCGCCCGAAAATTCTTTCGCGTCGTCTTCCTGCTGCCGATGATGCTGAGCCCCGTCGCGGTGAGCTGGATGATCGGCAAGTCGCTGCTCGAATACCGGTTCGGTCCCGCGGCTACGCTGGCGCGTGCACTCGGCTGGGACAATCCGGCGTTCTTCGCCTCGCCGTGGATCGCGCGCTTCTCCATCGAGGCGATGGATGCCTGGGTCTCGATCCCCTTCATCATGATCATCCTGCTCGCAGGCCTGCAGGCCATGCCCAAGGAGGTGCTGGAGGCGGCCAAGGTCGACGGCGCCAACGGCTGGCAGTCGTTTCGGCACGTGACGTTCCCGCTGATGCTGCCGGTCAGCATCACCGTCCTCATCATCCGCATCATCTTCAAGCTGAAGCTCGCCGACATCGTCATCAACGTCACCGCGGGCGGCCCGGGCGGCGCCACCGACACGGTGTCGAGCTTCATTTACCGCGTCTACCGCGACCGCTCGAATGTCGGCTACGGCACCGCGCTTGCGATGTTCTACCTCCTGATCATCATCGTGCTGCTGAGCCTGCTGCTTCGGCTGTCGCATCGCTGGACGCAGAAGGTGACGTGAGGCCATCATGACACGTCCAGCACTCACACCGGCCCGAAGATCTCACACGGCATCACGCGCGAAACGGATCGTCGGCCGCGTGCTGATCTACGCGGCGTTGATTGTCTGGGCGTTCGTCTGCCTGTTTCCGATCTACTGGACCGTCACGACCTCGTTCAAGTCAGCGGTCGATGTGACTCAGGGTCACCTCATTCCCTGGCTCGACTTTCAGCCGGACTGGAAGGGCTGGCGCTCGCTCGGCCTGTCGCCGGACACGATTTTCGGCACCTCCAATCCGCGCGAAGAGTTCTTGAGCCGGTTCGGCAACAGCATCTTGACCTCGGTCGGCGCGTCGCTGCTGGCGCTGGTGCTGGGATCGCTGGCGGCCTATGGCCTCAGCCGCTTCCGCTACAAGTTCGCCTGGATGCGCAACGACGACATCCTGTTCTTCTTCATGTCGCAGCTGATCCTGCCGCCGGTCGTGCTCGCGCTGCCGTTTCTGGTGCTCTACAAGGCGCTGGCGCTGCTCGACACGCGCTTTGGCCTGATCCTGCTCTATACGCTGACGGTACTGCCGATCGTGATCTGGATCATGCGCGACCAGTTCAACGCGATTCCTGTCGAACTCGACGAAGCAGCTTTCGTGGACGGCCTGTCGGTCTGGGGCGCCTTCCTCCGCATCATCCTGCCGCTCGCGGTACCGGGCATGGTCGCCGCCTTCATCCTCTCGCTGGTGCTGTGCTGGAACGAATATTTTTTCGCAGCGCTCTTGACCAGCACGGATGCAAAGACCCTGCCGGTGATGGTGGCGAGCCAGACCGGCTCGCAAGGCATCAACTGGTGGTCGATGGCGGCGCTCTCGACCGCGGCGATCGCCCCGCTGGTGGTCGCCGGCATTTTCCTCGAACGCTACATCGTCAGCGGCCTGACCACCGGCGCGGGGAAGTAAGTCTCGTGGCAAGGATTTGACGAATTCAGAGTCGGTCGTTGCCGCGCCGCGTCGGAGGTGCGCCCCCTCTCCCCGTTCTTATGGGGAGAGGGTTGGGGTGAGGGGCAGTCCCGGGCACCGACCTCGCGGAGAGTCCCCCTCACCCGGATTGCGCTGAAGCGCAATCCGACCTCTCCCCGCAAGCGGGGCGAGGTGAACCGCGTGCGCGGAAAGACCGATCGTACCAAATTTCGTGACGAACAAATCACGTCGTCCGTCGTCCGCGTTTCGAAAGATAGATCCGCGCGGCGTTGCCGCCGAAGATCGCAGCCTTCTCGTCAGGCGAGAGATCAGCGAGCAGTGTTTCGCTGGCCTCCAGCCATCGCTCATAATCGCCGGCGAGGTTGAGCACCGGCCAGTCGCTGCCCCACAACAGCCGCCGCGGCCCGAAGCAGTTCAGGACATGGTCGACCGCCGGTCGCAGCTGCGCGAGCTGCCAGTCCGGGCCGGCCTCGGTCACCAGACCCGACAGCTTGCAGACGATGTTTTCGCGTGCCGCGAGCTCGGCGATGTCGCGCCGCCACACAGCAATGTCGCCGGTTTTCAGGTGCGGCTTGGCGCAATGGTCCAGCACGAATTGCAGCTCGCCGTGGCGGTCGACCACGCGCAACAGCCGCGGCAGATGGCGCGGCAGCGCCAGCGCGTCGAACACAAGGCCATGTCCGGCCATCGCGCGGAGCATCGGCACGAGCGCCGGGCGCAACAGCCAGTCGTCGTCGGGAATGTCCTGCACCATCGGTCGCAAGCCGACCAGCAGCGGGCGCGCCGCCATCGCCTCGATGCGCGCTACGCCGTCAGCGGCGTCAAAGTCGATCCAGCCGACCACGCCGCGCACCACATCGGCGCGTTCGGCAATGTCGAGCATGAACAGCGTCTCGGCTTCGGTCGCCGCGGCCTGCACCAAAATCGTGCCGTCGATCCGCCCGGCGCTGAGATGCGGTGCGAAGTCCGACAGTGTGAAGTCGCGATAGATCGGCACAAGCGACGGCGTCAGCCAGCCATAATCGCCGCGCGTAAGCGTCCACAGATGATGATGGGCGTCGATCCGCATGGTCAGGCCTTTGACGGAACCGGAACATCAGCATCCAGCAGATGCTCAGCCTTCAGGTCGGCCCAGAGCGCCGCCGGCACCGCGCTGGACAGCGCGGCCACGTTGCGCTCGACCTCCTGCGGGCCTTGCGCGCCCAGGACCACGCTCGCGACCGCCGGATGACCGAGCGCGAAATGCAGCGCCGCTGTCGGCAGCGCCACACCATGGGCTTTGCAGACGCGTTCGATCTGCGCGACCTTGTCCATGATGTCAGGCGGCGCGTCCTTGTAATTGTACTTTGCGCCCTTGACCGCGCCGGTAGCCAAAATGCCCGAATTGAACACGCCGCCCAGCATCACGCCGATCCCCTGCTGCTCGGCCAGCGGCATGAACTCGGCAAGCGCCGGCTGCTCCAGCAGCGAATAGCGCCCGGCGAGCAGCATGGCGTCGAAGCGGCCCGCATTGGCAAAACGCACGCACATGTCGGCTTCATTCACGCCGACCCCGATGCCGGCTACCACGCCTTCGCTGCGCAGCTTGTCGAGCGCGACATAGGCGCCTTCCATCGCCTCGCGAAACCGCGCCTCGATGGCGTCCGCGCCGTGGGTCCAGACGTCGACGTCATGGATCAGCAGGAGGTCGATGCGGTCGGTCGAGAGCCGCAGCAGCGACTGCTCCACCGAGCGCATGGTGCCGTCATAGGAATAATCGACCACCGCCCGGTGCGGCTGCCCGCCGACGAAATTCGAGCCGTCGCCGCGGCCATGAAACGGGTCCATCCAGCGACCGACCTTGGTGCAGAGCACGATCCCCTGGCGCGGCACGCGCCTGATCGCGGTGCCGCAGCGGTGCTCGGACAGGCCGTGTCCATACAGCGGCGACGTGTCGAGCAGGTTGATGCCGAGCGCGAAGGCGCGGTCCACGGTGGCGATCGCCGCCTCATCGTCGAGCTGCATGTAGAGATCGCCGAGCGGCGCGGTCCCGAACCCGAGAGCAGAAACCTGAAGCCCGGTTCGACCCATGGCGCGGCGTGGCAGTGCGTTCGATGTCATGGCGGACGATTTTCCTCCAAAGGGCTGCCCGGTCGCGCCGGCGGCTCGTTCTTCTGGCTTGCCCGACCGGCAGACATGCAATCAGCCTCTTGTCTATCGGACCGGTGAGGGCGGAATATTGCCATCGATATCAGCCGAATGAAAGCGGATACCCTGGGCGGCCTCGGGTCGGCCAATCCAAGAAGGAAACGCATCATGAAATGCTTTGAACTGCAGGGGCCCGACGGCTTCGACGCGCTCAAGCCGGTCGACCGGCCCGTCCCGCAAGTGGGCGCCGGCGAGGTGCTGGTGCGGCTCAAGGCGGCGACGCTGAACTATCGCGACCTGCTCACCGTGAAGGGCGGCTACGGCTCGCGCCAAAAGTTTCCGCTGGTGCCGGTTTCCGACGGCGCGGGCGTGGTCGAGCAGGTCGGCGGAGGAGTGAAGCAGTTCGTGGCGGGCGACCGCGTGATCGGCAGCTTTTTTGAAAGCTGGCTCGGCGGCGAGCCGAGCGAAGCCAAGATGCACGCCGCCCTGGGCGGCGCAGTCGACGGCGTGCTCGCCGAATATCGCGTCTTTCCGGCTCACGCGCTGGTCAAGACGCCACCGCACCTCAGCGACGTCGAAGCAGCCAGCCTGCCCTGCGCCGGTGTCACGGCCTGGAGCGCGGTCGTCAAGCTCGGCGGCATCAGGCCCGGCCAGAGCGTTTTGACGCAAGGCAGTGGCGGCGTGTCGCTGTTCGCACTTCAGTTCGCGAAGATGAGCGGCGCGCGCGTCATCGCAACCTCATCGAGCGATGCCAAGATCGAGCGGCTGAAGTCGCTGGGCGCCGACGTCACGATCAACTACAAGACGACGCCCGACTGGGGCAAGAAGGCGCGCGAGTTGACCGGGCACGGTGTCGATCTGGTCGTCGAGGTCGGCGGCGTCGGCACGCTGAACGAGTCGATTCGGGCGACCCGGATCGGCGGCACAATCGCCTTCATCGGCGTGCTGGCCGGACCGCCGGCAGGCAATTCGCGGCTGCCGCTGATGGTGATGCAGCAGCAACGGCTGCAGGGCGTAACCGTCGGCTCGGTCGACGACCTGCAGGCCATGTGCAACGCGATCGCCGCGCACGAAATGAAGCCGGTGATCGACAGGATTTTTGCGTTCGATCAGGTGAAGGACGCGTTTGCCCACATGGCGAGCGGCGCCCACTTCGGCAAAGTGGCAATCGCGATCGGGTGACGCGCTGAACAAGGAGCGGCGACGCGATCCGCCGCTTGAGCGAGAGGAAATCCAGTTGAATTGGCGGTTCACCTCTCCCCGCTTGCGACCGCTTGCGGGGAGAGGTCGGATCGCATCTCAAGATGCGATCCGGGTGAGGGGGACTCTCCACCAGCACAGTCCCTATGGAATGCCTCTCACCCCAACCCTCTCCCCGTAAGAACGGGGAGAGGGAGCGCACTTCCGGCGCGGCAACGATCGAATCTCACCTCATCTCGCAGAGCCGATCAGTCGTACAGCACCGCGGCGATCTTGGGATCGTCGATGTTGCTCTTGTCGTACCAGTAGAAGCCGGTGTCGACGATCTTGGGCAGCGTCTCACCCTTGAGCGCCTTGACGGCCTCATCGACGGTGCACTTGCCGATGCCGATCGGGTTCTGGGTGATGGCGCCAAGCATAGCGCCGGAGCGGATCGCGTCCTTCTGCTCCTTGCCGGAATCGTAGCCGATGATGACGACCTTCTTGCCGCTTTCCTTGACGCCGATCGCGACACCCTCGGCCGAGCCTTCATTGGCGCCAAAAATGCCCTTCAGGCTCGGATGCGCCTGCAGCATCGTCTTTGCGATTTCAGCCGACTTCAGATGATCGCCGCCGCCATACTGGACATCGACGACCTTGATGTTCGGATGCTTGGCCTTCATCTCGTTCAAAAAGCCGTCGCGGCGGTCGATGCCGGTGCGGCTGGTCTGGTCATGCACGACCACGCCGACCTCACCGCTATCGCCGATCGCCTGGGCCATCTTGTCGGCGGCAAGTCCCGCCGCGGCGACGTTGTCGGTGGTACAGGTGGTCAGGGGAATGTCGCTGTCGACGCCGGAGTCGAAGGCGATGACCGGGACCTTTGCGGCCTGCGCCTTCTTCAGCAGCGGGATCGCAGCCTTGGAGTCGAGCGCGGCGAAGCCGAGCGCGGTCGGCTTCTTGGCCAGCGCCGCGGAAAGCATGTCGATCTGCTTGTCGACCATGGCCTCCGTCTCCGGACCTTCAAAGGTGATCTTGACATTGGCCGCCTTGGCCGCCTGCTCGGCGCCAAGCTTCACCGCCTGCCAGAACTGATGCTGAAAGCCTTTTGAGATCAGCGGAATGTAGGTTTCATCGGCACGCACGGGCGCCGAGACGCCCGCCGCGAGCAGCGCGCCCAGCGCCGTTCCAAGAAAGAGTTTTCTACGCATGTGTTTCCTCCTCAATCCCAAATTATGGGTCTTCTTTGCGCCGGATGAGCCGCATCCGGCCACGGTCCTTGAAACACGCCGCGCTTTGCCCGCGCGAAACATGTCGATCACGCCCGCTTCTTCCGCAGCATGTCGGCATAGACGGCGAGAATGATGATGATGCCGGTGACGGCGAACTGCCATTCCTGCGCGACCGACATGATGCGCAGGCCATTGGTCAGCACGCTCATGATGAAGGCGCCGATGATGGTGCCGAGAATGGTGCCGGCGCCGCCGGACAGCGAGGTGCCGCCGATCACCACGGCTGCGATCGCATCGAGCTCATAGCCCTGCCCGAGCGCGGGCTGCGCCGAATTGATGCGGGAGGCCAGCAACAGACCGGCGAGCCCGCAGATGCCGCCGCCAAGGCTGTAGATCGCGATCTTCCAGCGGTCGACATTGACGCCGGACAGCCGCACGGCCTCCTCGTTGCTGCCGATCGCAAAAGTGTAGCGGCCGAGCGCAGTGCGGTTCAGAACGATGGAAGCGAGGATCGCGACGATGAACAGGATCATCGCCGCGTTCGGGATCGGCAGGCTGGGCACGAAGTCGCCAAGCAGCGAATCCTGCGAGATCGAGGTGAAGCCGGGCGTATCGTTGAAATAGATCGGCTTGTCGTGAGAGATCACCAGCGACAGCCCTTTCAGCAGCAGCATCATGCCGAGGGTCGCGATGAACGGCGGAATCTTTGCTTTCGCAACCAGCGTCCCCGAGACGGCGCCGCACAGCGCGCCGGCCACGAGCGCGGCGATGAGGCCGACTCCCATCGGCAGGCCCCAGAATGTCAGCACCACGCCGGCGATGACGGCGCAGAACGTCATCAGCGTGCCGACCGACAGGTCGATGCCGGCGGTGATGATGACGAAGGTCGAGGCAATGGCGAGCACGCCGTTGACCGCGGTCGCCTGCAGGATATTGATCATGTTGTCGGTCTGCATGAAGGCCGGCGAGGCGATGCTGAAATAGACCAGCAGCAGCACGAGGCTCGCGAAGGCGAGCAGCTTTTGCAGCGCGGCCGGTGCCAGCAAGGCACGCAGGCGCGGCGCAGCAGGGGACTTCTGGGTGGTCGCAGCTTCGCTCATTGTTCAGGCCGCCTTTGCCGCTTCGCGCCGGGTCGCGAGTTCCATGATCCGTTCCTGCGTCGCCTGCTCGGCCGCGAGTTCGCCGGTGATGCGGCCCTCGCACATGACGATGATGCGATCGCTCATCCGCAAAATCTCCGGCAGTTCAGATGAGATCATCACGATCGCCTTGCCCTGGTCGGCCAGCGTGCGCAGAAGCTTGTAGATCTCGCTCTTGGCGCCGACGTCGATGCCGCGCGTCGGCTCGTCGAAGAACAGGATGTCGCAATCGCGGTCGAGCCACTTTGCGACCACGACCTTCTGCTGGTTGCCGCCCGACAAGAGCCGCACCTCCTGCGCCGCGGAGGGCGTGCGGATATTGAGCAGGCGGATGAATTTTTCCGCCGCCCGCCGCATCGGCTTGCTCTTGAGAAAGCCGGCGAACGACAGATAGCGCGACAGGTTCGACATCACGACGTTGGCCTCGACGTCCATGCCGAGCGCGAGCCCGAAGCGCTTGCGATCCTCGGAGAGATAGCCGATGCCCGCGGCAACGGCGTGCTCGGGGGTGCGGACCGCGCATCTTTTGCCGTGCACAAAAATCTCGCCCGATTGCAGGCGGTCGGCGCCGAACACGGCGCGTGCGACCTCGGTACGGCCGGCGCCCATCAGCCCGGCAAATCCCAGAATCTCGCCGCGGCGCACCGAAAAACTGACGTCGCGGACCAGCGGGCCGCATTCGAGACGACGGACATCGAGCGCAACCTCGCCGGGCCTGCCGCTGCCTGCCAGGCGCTCGTCGCTGATGGTGCGGCCGACCATCATGCCGATGATGGTCGCCATGCCGGTGGTCGCGGCATCGACGGTACCGACATATTCGCCGTCACGCAGCACGGTGACGCGGTCGCCGATCTGCTTCAGCTCGTCCATCTTGTGCGAGATGTAGATGATGCCGACGCCGCGGCTCTTCAGCTCGCGGATCATCTTGAACAGTTCGGCGATCTCGGCATTGTTGAGCGCCGCCGTCGGTTCGTCCATGATCAGGACGCGGGAATTGAACGACAGCGCCTTGGCGATCTCCACCATCTGCTGTTTGGCCACGGTAAGACCGCCGACCACGGTGCGCGGATCGATGCTGAGATTGAGATGGGCGAGCAGTGCCGACGCGTCGCGGTTGAGCCTGTCGTCGTCGAGCAGCAGGCCGAAGGCGCGCTTCGGCTCGCGGCCGATAAAGATGTTCTGCGCCACGGTCAGATGGTTCATCAGCTGCAATTCCTGATGAATGATGCCGATGCCGGCCTGCTGCGCCTCGCGCGGGCCGGTGAAATCGACGAGCGCGCCGTCGTAGCGGATCTCGCCGGAATCCCTGGCGTAGATGCCGGCCAGAATCTTCATCAGGGTGGATTTGCCGGCGCCGTTCTCGCCCATCAGCGCGTGGACTTCGCCGGGCAGCAGCTCGAAGCGCGCGCCGGAAAGCGCGCGCACGCCGGGAAACGATTTGCTGATGTCCTTGGCTTCAACAAGCAGCATGGCGCGCCTCGCCGACGACGATGGTGCGACAGTCAATGCGACACCCGCGCCAGCAGGTCAATGTGCGCCTCCCCTTGTTCGTACGCACGGCTTGGCTACTTGTCTTGGCCTATTGGATTGACCAATGTTTCTATTAGCGAATAATATATTCACTAATGAAAATGGCAAGCTCTTGTTGTGCACGATCGACGCAACCAAAAAGGGAACGCGAGGAGGACGTAAGTGGCGCGGCCGGCCGGACCCGACAAGCGACCGCATCGTGCAGCCGATGCCGCCGATCAGTATCGCGCCCCGGCCCTTGACAAGGGCCTCGACATTCTCGAACTGCTCTCGACCGCGCCGGCCGGCCTGACCCGCGCCGAGATCGTGCGCGAGCTTGGTCGTAGCCAGAGCGAGATCTACCGGATGCTGGAGCGGCTGGTGGCGCGCCATTATGTGCTGCGCTCGCTCGAAGGCGATCGCTATTCCCTGAGCTACAAGCTGTTCGCGCTCGGCGTGCGGCATCCGCCGCTCAAGCGGCTGCTCACGCCGGCGCTGCCGCTGATGAACCGTTTTTCGGAAAAAGCCCGGCAATCCTGCCATCTCGGCATCTACGACCGCGGCAACGTGACGATCGTTGCGCAGGTCGACAGTCCCGACCATTGGGGCCTGACGATCCGGCTTGGTGCACATGTCAATTTGCTGAAGTCAGGCTCGGGACGCGTGATGCTGGCGTTCCAGGACGAGGCGGCGCGCGCGGCGATGCTGCGCGAACATGCCGAGCACAACGGCGGAACGCCAGCACCGCGAAATTTCGTCACCATCTTGAGCGAGATCCGCGCGCGCGGCTATTGGCAGGGCGACAGCCCGCTGACCCGCGGCGTGGTGGATATTTCCGCGCCCGTTCTCGGCGTCGAAGGCGCGCTGGCGGTCGTGACCTGCCCGTTCGTGCAACGGCAGGACACCGAGCCCGCCCCCGGGCTGAACGAGGTCATGCAGGCGCTGCGCGCGGTGGCACGAGACCTCAGCGTGTCATAGAGATTTTGCCGCGTCGGAAGTGTGCCCCCTCTCCCCGTTCTTACGGGGAGAGGGTTGGGGTGAGGAGCTCTTTTCAACAGCACAGCAAGTGGAGAGCCCCCTCACCTGCATCGCATCGAAGATGCGATGCGACCTCTCCCCGACGGCGGGGAGAGGTCAACCGTCGCCTATCCGAGACAGCCATTCCATGGCCGGCTGGGCCGGTCACTCCCGCGCGCAGGAAAATGACGCGGCGTCCTCGGCATCGCCGCTGCCATATTTCGCAAATGACGGCCACGGGCACAGCGGCCGGCTGCGCGACCGGTTCCAGTCGGAGGGGACGTCCTTGTTGGCCGGATTGATGGTGGCAATGATGCGATCCGGCGCCTTGCCCTTCTCGACCCAGTCCGTCAGCGCGCTCAATGCATCGAACTTGTCGAGTCCCGGCCCGCCGCCGCAATGGGTGACGCCGGGCAGTGCGAACAGCCGCGCAAAGCTTGCGGCATCGCCGCCGGTGTCGGCGTCGAGCGCATCGTACCAGCGAATGGTGTCGTTGAGCGAGAACACCGGGTCGGCCTGGCCGTGGAACACGATCATCTTGTGGCCGGCCTTGCGCAGTCCATCCAGCGTCGGATGCGCGACATCGGGCGGCGTCATGAAGTCCATCGCCGATTCCGTGAAGGTCGCATCCTTTGCAAAAATTTTCGGCGCATCCTTGTCGAAATCGAACGCAGCAAGGAACGCGATCAGCTGATCCGTGCTGCCGGCGGTGTGCGTCGGCGGCGTGGTGAAGATGTAGGACAGCGAGGCCGCGCCCATGGTCGCGATCAGCGATTGATTGTTGAACGGCGGGATCTGGCTCTCGACCTTCCACAGCCGCCAATTGCCAAGCCCGATGCCGCCGTCGACCGGCCAGTCGGAATAGAGTGCCTCGCCCTTGCTGTTGACGGGACCTGCAAACATCGCCCTGAGCGCGTCGACCTTGACCTGCGGCAGGCAGCTATCTGCCTCGCCCGGCTTGCAAGCGAGGCTCGCGAAATCAAAGGTCTTCTGACACGCCCTGAGATTGCTCACGAGGCCATCCTTCATGCCATCGAGCGCGTCACAGGCTTCGATCACCCGCTTCGACATCACCCTGGCATCGTCGATCGTGATCGACTTGCGGATATCGGGATCGACTTTCAAGAGATGCTGCACGTCCCAGGCGTGCTGCACGGCCGCCTTGGGCAGATCGAATCCCGGATTGCCGGCGAGGAAGCCGTCATAGGCATCTCCCATGCGGGAGGCCGCGACCATGGTGTGGCGGCCGCCATTGGAGCAGCCGTACATATAGGAATAGTCGGGCTTGCGGCCGTAATATTGCGCGATGATCGCTTTCGCCACCGGCAACAGCGTGATGTCGGCGCTGTAGCCATAGTCGCGCCGCGCCTCTGGATCGAGGCCGAAAGCGGCGCCGCCGGCGAGACCAAGCGCGGCATTGGCGGGGTCCTTGCCCTGATGACCGGAGTCCGAACTGAGCACGGCAAAACCGCGCGCCAGCGGTGGCACCCCGCCGGTCGACGGCGCATCGATCCTGTCGCCATAGGCCGGCACCACGACACCGTCATTGCCGCCATTGACCTGATGCAGGAAGCGTCCGTTCCAGTCGTCCGGCAGCCGCATCTCGAACTGGATCGCATAGGTCCTGCCGTCGGCGCCGGTCCGCTCATTGACCTTGCCGGTGACGAGGCAATGCCGCGGCAGGCCCTTGTCGGGCTCGGACAGCGCCGCGCGGGTGATCGCCACGTTCGGAATGTTGAGGCTTGCGGCCGCGAGCGCCGCACAGTCGGCCGCGAAACCTGGCGCCGTCAGCAACGGCAGCATCGCGCACGATCCGACGACGCTATAGGCCCGCAATGAGAAAATTCCTCGCATCGCTCCCTCCCGCCGCACCGTTTGGCGCGGACAAACAGTTATATTTTGTAATAATTATACTACTGCCCTATTTCGACGCCATAGGCAAGGTGTTGGCCGCGCGGCGAATTGAACGGTCGGTCGGGCCGCCCTGAGTATGGTGGCCGGTGCTCCTGGTCGCGGTGGACCATATGCCAGCGACGTGAAGCTGGCGCTCGAGCCCGCGGTGAAAAGCGCGCACGAAAAAGTCAGAAATAGCTCGCTTCGACCGTTCCGAACGGGCCGAAATCTGCGACATAGGTCTCGCCGGGCTTTGGCCTGAGCATGCCGGTCAATGTCCCCGTGCTGATGAACTGTCCGGCCTTCATTCCGATGCCGGCGCGCGACAATTCGTTGGCGAGCCAGGTGAGCGGTACCATGGGATGATCGAGCGCCTCGGCAGCGGTGCCTTTCCGGCGCAGCACGCCGTTGCACATCAGTTGCACGTCCTGTCCGGCGATGTCGCGCGCCTTCCAGTCGGCGATCGCACTGCCGCAGACGATCATGCCGGCGCCTGCGCCATCCGCCAGGATCGCCGGCAGCGGCGGAAAGGCCGCGTCATGGACGAAGCGGCATTCGGCAAGCTCGATCCCGGTGTGCAGGGACGCGACCGCCTCTGTGACCTCCTCCAGCGTGTAGGGCCGCGCGCGCGGCGGCAGGTCGGCGCCGAGCCGCGCCTGATATTCGACCTCGGGGATCGGGCTGCAGAGTTTTGCGTGCGCGACCCGCACCGGAGATTGCACGATGTTGGGTGCAAACACCCGTCCGTAGATCGGCGAGTCGGTGCGGAGCTGACGCTGCAGTCCCTCTTTCATCGCAGCGATCTTCCAGCCGGCAACATCCCACCCGAGTTCGTCCTCGACCATGCGAGCGACATGGTAGGCGGTCGCCTTGTCGGACGGTACGAGGCGCGAGTCGAGACCGCTCTGCTGGCGCCCTTCACGACGCAGCGTCGCCAGCAGGCGGGCGAGTTCGCGCCGGGTGACGTGATCCATGTCGATCAATTGCGTAGTCCTCCGGATCAAGCCGTCTTGAACAGAATGCAGACCGGGCTGCCGACACCGACGCTCTGGTCGGTCGCAGACAGGCGGCCGCTCGCAGCATCGCGCCTGAAAAGATTCACGGTGTCACTGTCCTCGTTCGCCGCGAACAGGAATTTGTCCGACGACGCCAGCGCAAAGAAACGCGGCGTCTTGCCACCGGTCACCGTCCAGCCGACGGGCGACAGCCTGCCGCTCGCCGGCTCGATCGCAAAGGCGGCAATGCCGTCATCGCCGCGATTGGAGGCGTAGACGAAGCGCCCGTCCGCCGATACGGCGATCTCCGCCGCCCGGCTGTTCCCGGTGAAGACGTCGGGCACTGCGGAGACGATCTGGAACGGCGCCAGCGCGCCGGTTCCGCAATCGAAGTGATAGGCCGTGACGGTGGAGTCCAGCTCGTTTACGACATAAGCCAGCCGTCCGGTCGGATGAAACGTCACATGGCGCGGGCCGGCGCCTTCGCGCGCCTGCACCGGTCTGGTCGCCAGCACGAGCTTCTCCTTCTCCGGATCGATCCGGTAGGTGAAGATGAGGTCAAGCCCCTTGTCCGGTACGACGATGAACGTTCCCGAGGGATCGAACTCGACCTGATGAGGCTTTGCAAATGGCTGTTCGACGCGATGCGGCCCGATCTTGCCTTCCAGCTTGACGAGATCGATCACGGCGCCGAGCGAACCATCCTCATGACGCGGCAAGAGCGCGAGCGTGGACGTGATGTGATTGGCGACCACCACAAAGCGGTTGCCGGGATCGATCGCGAGATGGACCGGGTTCTTGCCCTCCGTGCTCTGCCGGTTGATCACGGCAAGCTTGCCGGTCGCCGGATCGATCGACATCGCCGTGACGTCGCTGAGATCGCCATGAACCGTGTAGAGAAATTGCCGGTTGCGGTCGAAGGCCAGGAAGGAGGGATTGACGAGATCGCCGAGCAGCTGGATGTGTCGCCACGCACCGGTCGCGTTGTCCATGCCATAGACGTTGAGTCCGTCGCCGCGCGCGTTGCGCACGCGCGTGGTGCGCGCCCCGACATAGACGAAAGAGTTTTGACCGTCGGCCATGCTGTCCTCCGGATGAGAAACTGGTTGTGCCTGAGATTGCGATGGTCGCGCGGACAAGGACGTCGCCAGAACCCCGGCGACTGCAAGACGCGCCAGGCTGCGCCGCGAGACGGCACGACCGCTGCTCCCGTCCGAGCCGCACGCGGCGAAAATGTGCGGAGTCACGCTCCCTCCTATATTGATTTTTATTTTCTAAAACACAATTTTGTCCTGAAAGCAACATCCGTCCTTGCGGCCGCTTGTGCGGCGCGTGGCAGTGAGCGAAAGCTGTCGGTCTGAAACAAAGCGCCGAGTCGCCCGCATGCCCCGCCCCAATCTCGCGACCCAGATGACCTCGCGGATTCTCGACTACATCCGCGTCAACGATCTGAAGGCCGAACAGCATCTGCCGAGCCAGACGCTGGCCGACGCGCTAAAAGTCTCGCGCGCGCCGATCAACGCGGCGCTGCAGATTCTCGAGGACATGAAGGTCGTCCGGTCCGAGCCCAATCGCGGCTTCTTCCTGCTCAAGGGCGCCCGCGACCTGCCCGTTCCACCCGGGACGGACGGTGGAGACGGCGAACGCGAGGACAAATGGTATTTTGCGATCGCCGAGGATCGCCTCGCCGGAAAACTCACCGACCGCGTCAGCGAGAACGAATTGATCCGGCGCTACGGCCTGTCGCGCACGCGCCTCGTCAAGATCCTCGCGAAAATAGCCGATGAAGGCTGGATCGAGCGCCTTCCGGGCAATGGCTGGGCGTTTGGTCCGCTGCTCACCTCGCGGGAGAGCTACCAGCAGGGTTATCAGTTGCGCATCGCGCTCGAGCCCCAGGCCCTGCTGCTGCCGAGTTTTCAGATCGATCGCGCCGCGTTCGCAGCGGCGCGCGAACAGCAGCAATGGCTGCTCGACGGGGCGTACAAGCGTGCGTCACGTTCCGAGCTCTTTGCCGCCAACGCCGGATTTCACGAGATGCTGATGGGCTGCGCCCAAAACCCGTTCTTTCTCGATGCACTCAAACGGGTCAACCGGCTGCGCCGGCTGGTGGAGTATCGCATCACCGTGGACCGCAGCCGGCTCCCGATCCAGTGCCGCGAGCACATCAACATCCTGACCTTGCTGGAAAAAGGCCTGCGTCAGGAGGCTTCCGACTTCCTGCGCGTCCACATCGAGGGCGCAGGCCTGATCAAGATCCCCAGGGTCTGACATCCCGGTATTGCATTTTATAATATAAAATGCATAATGCCCTGCAAGGCGCCGGCCTGCAGGGGAGACTGGCGTTGCCTGAAAATCCCCCTTGAGGAAACGCCACCATGTCCGCCGCGACATCGACCCTCGAGCGCACAACCATGCGCAAGGTGCTCTGGCGCATCGTGCCCTACTGCTTCGTGCTCTACGTCATTTCCTATCTCGACCGCGCCAATATCGGCTATGCCGCGCTGCAGATGAACAAGGAGCTCTCGCTGTCGAGCGAGGCTTTTGGTTTTGCCGCCGGCATCTTCTTCGTCGGCTATTTCCTGTTCGAAGTGCCGAGCAATGTCGCGCTCAACAAATATGGCCCGCGGCTCTGGATCTCGCGCATCCTGATCAGCTGGGGCATCGTCGCGACGGCCAATGCTTTCGTGCAGAGCGCGCTGCAGCTCTACGTCCTGCGCTTCCTGCTCGGCGTCGCCGAAGCCGGCTTCTTTCCCGGCATCATCATCTACCTGACTTACTGGTTCCGCGCCAAGGAGCAGGCCACGACGGTGGCGCTGTTCACGGCGGCCATTCCGGTCTCGTATCTGCTCGGCGCGCCGCTCTCCACCTGGATCATGGATCACATGGCCGGCTTCGGCTTGAGCGGCTGGCGCTGGATGCTGCTGCTCGAAGGCGGCCCCGCCATCATCGCCGGCATCCTCAACTACTTCATCATGACCGATCGCCCTGAAGAGGCCAAATGGCTCACGGCCGAGGAGCGCAGCTGGCTCACCGAGGAGCTGCGCAGGGATCATGCGGCCCGAAGCAACGTGCGGCATCTCGGCGTCGTCGCGGCGATCACCAATCCAAAAGTGCTGTTCCTGTCGGTGATCTACTTCATCTACCAGGTCGGCAATCTCGGCATCGGGCTGTGGATGCCTCAGATCATCAAGGGACTGTCATCGACACTGACGAATTTCGAGATCGGCCTCGTTGCCATGCTGCCCTACGCCTTCGCAACCGTGGTCATGGTGTTGTGGTCGCGCAATTCCGACCGCACCGGCGAGCGGCAAAAACATTCCGCGATTCCCCTGCTGTGGGGTGCGGTGGCGCTGGCGCTCACCGGCCTCGTCGTGCAGCCGGCCGTGGCCATGACACTGATCTCGCTTTCGCTCGCCGGCATCTATGCGTTCAAGTCACCGTTCTGGTCGCTGCCGGGCCTGTTCCTGAGCCGCTCGACGGCCGCGGTCTCGATCGCGGCGATCAACTCGATCGGCAATCTCGGCGGCTTTGCCGGTCCCTACGCTATCGGCGTGATCAAGGACTGGACCGGCAGCACCTATGGCGGCCTCCTGTTTCTCAGCGTCTTGCTGTTCGTGTCGTTCCTGATGACCTGGTTTGTCAGGATGGAGAACGCCGAAGCAGCGCAGGCCCGCCCGGCTGAGCAGCATGCCTGAGCGGACCGAGGGTTTTGGGATGAACGATTTCGCAACGCTCAGCAGCGGAACGCAAACCTATCGCATTGCCGACATCGCAAGCGTGGCGGGCGAGGATCTTGCCCGCCTCCCCGTGATCCTGCGCATCCTGCTCGAAAATGTCCTGCGCCATGGTCGCGACGACAGGGATGCGGCGGTGGCCGCCATTCTCGGCTGGCTCCCAAATGGCCGCAGCGACCGCGAGATCGAGGTCCAGCCGTCGCGCGTCCTGATGCACGACACGACCTGCGGCCCGGCGCTGGTCGATATCGCGGGCCTCCGCGCCTCGCTTGCGGAGGCGGGCGGCGATCCGGCGCGCCTCAATCCGGTTCTTCCGGTCGACGTCTCGACCGACCATTCCATCGGCGTCGACGTTTTTGCGCACAGGGACGCGATGAAGCTTAACATGGCGCATGAGCTCAAGCGCAATGGCGAGCGCTACCGGTTCATGAAATGGGCCAGTCATGCGCTCGATGGCGTGCGCGTGCATCCGCCCGGCACCGGCATCATGCATACGCTCAATCTCGAACGGCTCGCCAGCGTCGTCACCACATTCGCTCGCGATGGCGAATTGTGGGCGGCGCCTGACACGTTGATCGGCACCGACAGCCACACGCCGATGATCAACGGCATCGGCGTGCTGGCCTGGGGCGTCGGCGGACTGGAGGCCGAAAGCGTGATGTTCGGCATGCCGGTGGCGATGCGCGTGCCCGACGTGGTCGGCGTTCGCCTCACGGGCCGGCTGCACGAAGGCGTGCTGGCGACCGATCTTGCGCTGACCGTCACCGAGCGCCTGCGCAAGATCGATCTGGCCGACCGCTTTGTCGAGTTTTTTGGCCCGGGCGTCTCAGCACTCTCGGCCGGCGACCGCGCTGTGGTCGCCAACATGACCCCGGAATTCGGCGCCAATACCGGCTTCTTTCCGATCGACGTGCGGACGACGGACTATCTCAGGCAAACCGGCCGGTCGCCCGAACAGGTCGAACTGGTGCAAGCCTACGCCCGACGCCAAAAGCTCTGGTTCGATCCCGAGGCCAATCCGCGCTACACCGAGACGATCGAGATCGAGCTCGACGCGGTCGAGGTCAGTCTCGCCGGTCCTCGTCGCCCGCAGGATCGGATTGCAGCCGGCAAGACTGCCGCGGCGCTGGCGCCGGTGTTGGGCAAGGCTGCGAACCGCGCGCCGGAGATCGCTGCGGCAGAGCAGCCATCCGACGGCGCGGTCGCGATCGCCGCGATCACGAGCTGTACCAACACCTCTGACCCGCGGCTGCTGATCGCCGCCGGGCTGCTCGCCCGCAAGGCGCGGCGGCTCGGACTGACGCCGCCGGCCTGGGTCAAAACCTCGCTGGCGCCGGGCTCGCCCACGGCAGAACGCTATTTGCGACGCGCCGGTCTGCTCGGCGATCTCAAGGCACTGGGCTTTCACATCGTCGGCTATGGCTGCACGACCTGCATCGGCAATTCCGGGCCGCTCGCGCCTGACATGGCGACTGCGATGTCGCAACGGACCATCGCGCCGGTCGCGGTGCTCTCCGGCAATCGCAATTTTCCCGGCCGCGTGCATGGCGAGATCGAGCTTGCTTTCCTGGCCTCGCCGCCGCTGGTCGTCGCCTTCGCGCTCGCCGGCGATGTCTGCCGCGACATTCTGCACGATCCGGTCGCACGCAATGCGGCCGGCACGGAGGTGCGGCTCGCAGAGATCTGGCCGAGCGGAGCTGAGATCGATGCAGCGCTTGGCGCGGCGCGGGACAGCCGCGATCACGACCTCGCCTACGACGCCGCCGAGGCCAGCGCCGACTGGGCGGCTTTTGAGGCTCCCGCCAGCGCCCTGTTCCCCTGGGATGAGACGTCCACCTATATCCGGCGGCCTCCGTTCGCCGGCCCTGGCAGCGGCACGCGGCTGGGACGCTACGCGGCGACGCCGCTTCTGGTCCTCGGTGACGACATCACCACCGATCACATCTCGCCGGCCGGCGCGATCGCCGCAAACGGCGAAGCCGCCGACCATCTGGTCGCGCGCGGCGAGGACCGTCACGACCTCAACGTCTACGCCGCGCGTCGCGGCAATTTTGAAGTGATGCTGCGCGGGCTCTTTACCAACAAGAGCGTCCGCAACCTGCTCGGCCCGGATCTGCCGCCGGGCACGACGATCCATGCCGGCTCAGGCGAACGACTCTCACTCCGCGTTGCGGCCGAACGCTATGCCGGCGAAGGACGTCCGGTCGTCATCGTGGCCGGCGAACGCTATGGCATGGGCTCCTCGCGCGACTGGGCCGCCAAGGGCGTGGCGCTGCTCGGCGTCCGCGCCGTGCTGGCGCTGAGTTTTGAGCGGATCCACCGTTCCAACCTGATCGGCATGGGCATCCTGCCGCTGCGCCTGCCAGCCGACCGCCGGCCGCAGGAGCTTGCGCTGCGGCCGGATGATGGCCTTGAGATCGACGCCAGCGCGAACACGATCGCGCCGCGGGCCGAGATGCGCGTGCGCATCATGCGGGACGGCACGGAGATCGACAATTTTGCTGCGACCGCGGCAATCGAAACCACTCTGGAATGCGACACGCTGCGCGCCGGCGGCCTGCTGCCGCTGATCCTGCACCGGGCGCTCGGTTCGGAGACGCTCGCCGCAGACCAGGCTTTTGGTCGATGAAAATGCAACTATCTGATTGGGGTGCCCAGGCACTGGGCCTCGAATAGCAATTGAAATTCGAAGAAGCCCGCAGACCGCGCGAAGCGCCCGCAAGCCAGATCCGGATCAGCCCCTGCGCTTGTCGATCTGGCCCCGGTGCGGCAAAGCTGGCCCGGTTTCCTGTTCAGGTTTGTCTGGCCGGCGGCGTGCGCACCACATCGGCGGGTTTTGGTGCGCTGCTGGCGATTTTCGGCGGATTTCTGGCCCTCAGTGCCGTCATCAGCTTCGCGGTGTCCCGGATCGATGGCCGCGACCGTTCCTGACTGACGGAAAAGCGCCGCAGCGGGTCTCCTGCTCAAGAAGCCGATCGCCACGATCTATGGCTTCCCCCGGCACGTCCTTCGGATAACATGCGATAACTTTGCTTGCGGCGGCGCGTTGCGGTCAGGTAACACTCGCGCAAAAAGATAATGACCTGCAGTTTCCGCCCTTGCACCTTCGGATGGTGATCCGAAGATCGGCAAAGTCACGTGATCGGCTGTGCAATCTGGCTTGTTGGAAGCTTCGGAGGTTGCGATCATGAACCCGCAGCGATGTGCGACAGCGGCGACGGCCTTGACCATCATACTCGCGGGCTGGGTTGTCGCCTGGCTTGCCGGCTTTGATTCGGCCGTCATCGCGACCAGCGGCGCGGCGGAAATCCTGGACCACGAATCGTCCCCTGCTGCCGATGCCGAACATGCGGGCACGCCGCCGCAGGCAGCCGCAATGAGCAGCGCCGCCAGCGATAAAGTCCAGGGGACGCCGACTGGCGCCGACTTGACCGGCTCGTTGCAGACACCGCGGCTCGAAACATCGCCCGTGCAGGCGACGACAGCGAGCAAGCCTGACCTGAAATCCAACGACGACGGCGAGGATGCGAGTTCCATCGAAATCGTCGACGAGTGCCTGGTCATCGACACCTGCATCGACCGCTATTTGTGGACGCTCTACCAATGCGCGCCCAAGGAGGACTCCATCAAGGTGGAGGAACAGCGGCAAGTGACGGTCAAAAAGCGGGGCAAGACAAGGACTGTCACGAAAACCTTCACCCGGCAGGTCGATGAGGATTTTGGCTGGAAGGATCCCAAAGCCGCGGAGAAAGCCGGCATGCCGATGACGGATTACGTGATCGGGGGCATGGATCCAAGTTTCAAGCTGAGGCTGTTCCAAGCGCTTCATGCCGCGGAGGCAAGCGGCCTGTCGCCCGGCATCACCAGCGCATTCCGCGATGACTACCGTCAATCGCTTGCCAGCGGACTCCGGGCGGCGACAAACAGGTCATATCATGGCGGGAGTTTTCGCGGCGGCTATGGCCACGGGCTTGCCGCCGACATCGTGAGCGTCAAGGGCGGGACGCGCGACCAGCGCTGGGCGTCTTCCGAGATCCTCTGGAAATGGATCGATGAACATGGCAAGGATTTTGGAATCGGGCGGCCTTATCTCGACAGAGATCCGGCGCATGTGGCCCCGATCGATGGCAAGGAATACGCCGATCACCACCACGAGCCCAGAGTTCACCAGGCCGAATCCCATGCGAAGAAGCACAGCCGGCTGGCCGTGCGGGACGATCGCAATGTGGTGAAACACCCGAGAACCGCGAGATCGTCCAAGGTGAGAACCATCTGACCCGGTTGGGTCGCGCCCAACCAACTACGACAGGCGCTCCACCCACCTCTCGATCTCGCCGATATCGGCAGACAACTCGACCGCCAGATCGCCTGCAAAACTGCGCCATGCCGGCAGGTTGCCCTGGGGCACGCCGATCACGACGGCGACCTTTCGCTCCATGGCATTGGCGATGAGGTCGAGCAATCCGCCCCCGTCGCACTCGGCCCTGCCGAACTTGTTGAGCACCAGCACATCGGGCGAACTCCCGAGGCTGTCTTCGATGCGCGCCGCAGCTTCGGCGAGCGCCCCCTCGTCGAGCCGGCAGCCCGCAGCACCGGCGCCGCGATTCTCGAATATCGGCGTACGATGGCCGGTTGCGAGATCCTCCAGCAGCACGTCGCAGCGCCGCTCCGGCGCCGCATCGACCACGTGCTGCAACACGCCCGCGAGCGATACGCCGCGGCTGCGACAGCAAGCAACGAGCGCCTCGAAAGCCGGCGCGGGATATTTGTTCTGCGGGTAGACGAGCGCCGTCAGAAGCGGCGCTCGCGGCGACGCGGCTTCAGCCATCGGGACGGAAAGCGTTGCGGACATCGCGGTTCGCCTCAACAGATCAGGGCCGAAGGGATGGACGTGTTCATGCACAGTTCCCACCACCGCAAGTGCATCCTGCATGCACATGCGCATTTCCTGCTTCATCCCGCTTCAGCGACCAGTGCAGCATATGGACCAGGCAGTCAAATCCGGGATCGCGCGCCCGCTCGATCACGTTCATCAGGGCAAGCCATTCTTCGCTCGAGGCGAGATTGGCGAAGCGCCTCACTGCGCCGGCGGCGTATTCTCCGACCGTCTCGTCGAAGCGGTTCGCCATGCCGCCGATGCGTGCGACAAGCGCGAGGTCGCCGCAGGCGAGCAGCGCCTCGTTCGCCCCGGCCTCCTCGCTGAAATTGCGAATGATCTCTCCGAGTTGCATCGGCCTGCCCCTATTGCACGAGCGGCGAGTTCGCACCCGCCAGCACGACACCGACAATGTCGGCGCGACCGGCCAGGACAGAAACATATTGCGCGAGCGCACGGCGCTGCACGCCGGTCGCAAGGTAGTCCGCGATCCGCTCGCGCGCGAGTTCGAACGGCAATACCTGCCCCGGCGCAAAATGGTCGAGCCGCACGACATGGAAGCCATAGCGGGTCTCGACGATCGCGGTGTCGCCCTCACGCATGCGGGCAAGCCCCGTTTCGAACTCCGCGACGGTCTGGCCGTGCGTCACCTGGCCAAGGCGACCGCCGTCATCGGCCGAGGTCCGGCAGTCGGAGCGGCTGCGCGCCAGTTCCTCGAACAATGCCGGGTCTTCGCTTACCGACGCCAGGATCTGTTCGGCGATCGCACGCGCAGCGGCGCGTGCGGCGACATCGTTCCGCGGCGCGGCGATCAGGATATGTGCGGCCTCATAAAGGTCACCCGTCCTGAAACGACGGCGGTTCTGCTCATAGAAGCGCTGGCATGCGGCCCCGTCCGGCGCGGGCGTCACGACCTCCCGTTCGATCAGCGCACGCATCGCCGCCTCCTCGGGCGTTTCGCTGCGTCCCTCTGCGTCCCGCAACGGCTCGGCGGCAATGTCGAGCCGCTGCGACTCCTGAAGCAGCAACTCCCGCACAACCAATGCACGCGCAGCGGCCTGCCAGGCCAGGATCGGCTTCTCCGCCGGATGGTTCTGGACTTCCCGCGCGATCACTTCGCGTGAAATGACGGTGCCGTTGACGCTCACCGTCTTCGGCTTGGGCAGGGTGTCGGCCAGCGAACAATTCATGACGCTACTCCGCAGCCTGCAGCGGGCGATCGGCACCGTACCGGACGCCATCGCGGCTGCGCACGACCTGATAGCCACGGCGGCCGAGATACCAGACCGGCGCGCTCCAGATGTGGACGAGGCGCGTGAACGGGAACAGCAGGAAGATCGTCATGCCCAGCATCAGATGCGCCTTGAAGATCGGATGTACGTTCAGAATCTCCGCTGATATCCCGGGCTGCAGCGTCAAAATTCCCTGCGCCCATGCCATGAACTTCACCATCTCATGCCCGTCCAGATGCCCGAGCGATACCGGGATGGTGGCAAGGCCGAGCAGCAGTTGCGCAAACAGGATGAGAATGATCGCGGTATCACCGAACGACGAATTGGCGCGGATGCGCGGATCGAACAGCCGCCGATGCGTCAGCAGCGAAATCCCGAGCAGGCACATCAGTCCGGCGCTCCCACCTGCGACGATCGCCAGCATCTGCTTGAAGCCGTGCGAGACGCCGAGCATGTCGAAGACCCAGATCGGCGTCAGCAATCCGACGAAATGGCCGAGGAAGATGAAGAGGATGCCGACGTGGAACAGGTTGGAGCCCCAGACGAGCTGCCGCCGCCGCAGCAACTGGCTCGAGCCGCTTCGCCAGGTATATTGCTCGCGGTCGAAGCGGACGAGGCTCCCGAACAGAAACACGGTGAGGCAGAGATACGGATACCAGCCGAAGGCGATGGCGTTGAGCGTCTGCATGATCTCGCCCCTCATTGCTGTTGTGACGGCGCCGCACCGACGGCGCGCCGGGCGTGGCGAAATTTTGCGATCAGGCCGTCGTGGCTGCAGGCGCCCTGCCCCTGCGCACCCGGGCCAAACCGGACTTCCTCCTCCTCCCAGGCGGCATCGAGCGCCACGAGATCCATCGGATCGGTGTCGGGGGCCTTGAGGAGCGCGTCGACGGCAGCACGCTTCGGCGCGTCTTGCGCGATTGCAACGAGCGCGTCGAACACCGCCTTGTAGGACGATTGCCGCCGGCCGAGCCGCTCGGAGAGCGCGGCCAGGATGTGCGCAGTATCCGCAAGCAGCGCCCTCGCCTCCGCGATCTCGAGGGTCGACAAGAACTCCAGAAACAGCGGAAGATAGTCGGGCAATTCGTTTGCCGCGATCGAGAGCCCCGCCTTGTCGTACATGGCGCGCAGGTCGACCATGGCCTGGCCGCGGTCGCGGTTCTCGCCATGGACGTGCTCGAACAGATAGAGCGCCAGCGTCTTGCTGCGATCGAACAGCAGGCCGTAACGTTCCTGCAGATCGTAAACGTCGGAAGTCACGATGTCATCGATCAGAACATCGAGCGCGCGACGTTGCGCGGCAGGAATGAGCGCGTCGGCCTCCAGAGCTGCGCCGAAGTCGGGCGCCGCGGCCGCGAGATCCTCGCTCGGATAGGTGAGCAGCGCAGAAAGCACCTTGAAGGTCCGCATCACGCCGTCTCCATCGGGTTCTTCGCATGGTTCTTGGCCTTGCGCGGCGAGCCGAACAGATTGACCTCGCTCTCCCCGCCCGAGCAGCCGTTGCCGAAAGTGAAGCCGCAGGAGCCGCGGATATCGAACGCATCGGCGCCCAGCTCGGGATGCGCGGTCGGGATCACGAAGCGGTCCTCGTAATTGGCAATCGCCATGATCCGGTACATCTCGTCGATCTGCGCCGGCCTCAAGCCGACGCGTCCAGCGATCGCCTCGTCGACAACGCCGTCCAGCGTCTTGGTGCGCATGTAGGCGCGCATCGCGAGCATTCTTCCGAGTGCCAGCGTCACCGGCTTCTCGTCACCGGCAGTCAACAGGTTGGCCAGATAGCGCACGGGGATGCGCAGCGACTTCACGTCCGGCATCTCGCCGTCGAGCCCGATCTTGCCGGCGGATGCGGCCGATGTGATCGGCGAGAGCGGCGGCACATACCAGACCATCGGCAGCGTGCGGTATTCCGGATGCAGTGGGAAGGCGACTTTCCATTCCATCGCCATCTTCCAGATCGGCGACGTCCTGGCCGCCTCCAGCCAGGCATGCGGGATGCCCTGCCGCTCGGCTTCTGCGATGACAGCAGGATCGTTCGGATCGAGGAAGACGTCGAGCTGGGCCTGATAGAGGTCGCGCTCATCGGGCCTGCTCGCCGCGTCCGCGATGCGGTCGGCGTCATAGAGCACCACGCCGAGATAGCGGATACGCCCGACGCAGGTTTCCGAGCAGACGGTCGGCTGGCCGGCCTCGATGCGCGGATAGCAGAAAATGCACTTTTCCGATTTGCCGGACTGCCAGTTGTAATAGATCTTCTTGTACGGGCAGCCGGAGACGCACATCCGCCAGCCGCGGCACTTGTCCTGGTCGATCAGGACGATGCCGTCCTCCTCGCGCTTGTAGATGGCGCCCGACGGACAGGCCGCGACACAGGCTGGATTAAGGCAATGCTCGCACAGCCGCGGCAGATACATCATGAAGGTGTTCTCGAACTGGCCGTAGATCTCCTTCTGCACGCCGTCAAAGTTGTAGTCCTGCGAGCGCTTT
>Ga0335071_10001454_pt1 | contig 25524 bp, 26 predicted proteins | sample Lox_Sample_15_FD_206724 | JGI IMG/M metagenome (GOLD analysis project Ga0335071, IMG submission 206724) | Soil microbial communities from Loxahatchee National Wildlife Refuge, Florida, United States - Lox_Sample_1.5 | ecosystem: Environmental > Terrestrial > Soil > Wetlands | place: USA...
GTACGAAAAATCCGGCGTCTGACCGCGCGGCGTCTTCGCGAGTGCGGCACTCACCTCGCGCAGGGTCAACGGGTTCGCCGCGGCCTCGCCGGCCACGGCAAAGGCTGCACCGCACGACAACAGGACGCGGCGGGTGAGCCGCATGGCGAAACTCCCGAAACGGCCGCCTGGGGACGTCCCACGGCCGTACCGCCTTGAGTGGGCAAGTCTCGCATATCCCGGGCCATTGTTCATCAGTACCGCGGCACGTTATGATCGACCCGCAGACGTGATTGGCCCCGCCATAAGGGCCGAGAAATTCGGATCCAACACGTTGGGAGGAACGACCATGATCAGATCGGTGGTTATCGCCGGCTTATTGGGCGCGGCCGTGTCGGGGGCTGCGTTCGCGCAGACGGCGGACGACCTGAAGAACGCCGGCAAGCACACGAACAGCGTGCTCATGTACGGCATGAGCTACAACGCCCAGCGCTTCAGCACCCTCAAGCAGATCAACCGTGACACGGTGAAGCGCCTGGTCCCGGCATGGGCGTACAGCCTTGCCGACAACCGCGGCGACGAGGCGCAGGCGGTGGTGCGCGATGGGGTGATCTACATCACCGACCACACCAAGACGGTCGCGGTGGATGCGATCACCGGGAAGGAGATCTGGAAGAGCGAGTTCGACTATCCCCCGGAGACGACGCGGGTCGTCTGCTGCGGCATCGTCAATCGCGGCGCTGCCCTCTATGACGGAAAGCTCTATCGCACGACGCTCGATGCGAACATCGTCGCCCTCGACCAGAAGACAGGGAAAGAGGTCTGGCGCACCAAGGTGGCCGATCCCAAGGATGGCTATTCTCTGACCGTCGCTCCCATGGTCGCGCACGGCGTGGTCATCTTCGGCGTGTCAGGGGCTGAATTCGGGGTGCGGGGCTTCCTCGACGGCTACGACGCCGAGAGCGGCAAGCACCTGTGGCGCACGTACACGATCCCGAACCCCGGCGAGAAGGGTTCCGAAACGTGGGAGAACAACTCCTCGCATTTCGGCGGCGGCAGCGGGTGGATCACCGGCTCCTACGACCCGCAGCTCGACCTGGTGTTCTGGGGGATCGGCAATCCGTCGCCGTGGAGCCCCTCGGACCGCAAGGGCGACAACCTCTACACCAACTCGATGCTCGCGATCCGGCCGCAGACCGGCGAGATGGTCTGGTACTACCAGATGACGCCCAACGATCCGTTCGACTACGACGGCGTGAACGAGCTGGTCCTGGCGGACCTGAAGATCGACGGCAAGACGCGCAAGGTTGCCATGCAGGCGAACCGCAACGGGTTCCTCTACGTGGTCGACCGCACCAACGGCAAGCTCATCACCGCGCACAAATTCGTCAAGGTGACGTGGGCCAGCGGCATCGACATGAAGACCGGCCGGCCGATCTGGACCGACGACACCAAGGCGGTGCTCGAGCGGGGCGAGAAGCGCACCATCTTCCCGGCGGCGAACGGCGGGAAGAACTGGATGCCGATGTCGTTCAGCCCGCTGACCGGTCTGCTCTACATCAACACGATCAATATCGGCTGGGAGTACGAGCCGAACCCGCCCGGAGCGCTCGCCAACCTCAAGCCGGGCGATCCGTCCGGTCCGGGTTCGCTCAAGTCGCGTACGTTCGTGTATGAGGATCCGAACGTGCGCGGGGCGCTGAAGGCGATCGATCCGATCACCGGCAAGGTCAAGTGGCAGATCCCGGGACGCAGCCCGAACATCTCCGGCACCCTGGTGACTGCCGGTGGCCTTGTATTCACCGGCAAGCTCACCGGTGAGTTCATCGCGGCCGACGCCGAGACCGGCAAGCAGTTGTGGCAGTTCCAGACCCCGTCGGGCATCGTCGGCCAGCCGGTCACCTGGGAGCAGGGCGGCAAGCAATATGTCACCGTGACCAGCGGCAGCGGCGGCGTCTATGTCGCCCGTTTCGGCGACCCGAACATCGCCCACGTGCCGGCCGGCGGCAGCCTGTGGACGTTCAAGCTGTTCGAAGAACCGATGCAGACTTCGCAGCGGTGATCCATCGCTAACACGGGGCCGCTCGCATCAGGGCGGCCCCTTTTCTTTTCCAGGCTCAACCGGTTCGAGGTTTACCAACATGCGGTGGCGTGACGGCACAGCACTGGGTGCCCTGGCGATTGGCTTGCTCATGGGGCGGCCGGCGCTGGCGGCCGATGCGGCGAAGGCGGAGGAGGGTGAGCAGGTCTACGAGAACTACTGCGTGAATTGCCACGGTGAAGGGCTGCACAACACCAGCGGCGGGGTGACCTTCGACCTGCGAAAGCTGCGCCCCGACGAGCACGACCGCTTCATCAATTCGGTCACCAACGGCAAGGGCCAGATGCCGCCGTGGAAGGGCGTTCTGGATCCCGGCAAGATGGAAGCGGTCTGGGCCTATATCCGCGCGACGGTCGACGGCAAATAGGCGCGGGGGGGGGCGGGGCGCGCGCCGGCGATGGATCTCAGCCGCGCGCGCGGGTCGGCGCGCAGACGACTTTGACGCGCTCGTCATCGGCCAGATTACGGCCCATGGCCGTCTCGGCGATATAGGCTTGGCCGTGCATCAGGCACATGACCGGACTACCCGTGGGCTCCTGAACCGAGGTCACGCTGACCGCGTTGTCCTTGGTGCAGGATGAGAGATCGGGCGTGATCGCAAGCGAGCAGATAAGGACCAAGGCTGTCAGCATCAACGACTCCGTGATCGCAAACCATTGATGTGTTTCGGTCTTTGGAGATCCGAACACGTTCAGTAACAGAGCAATCTTTATGCCATACGCATAAAGAAGTACGGCGCGTCGGGAACGCGCTCAGGATGGCGGTTCGGACTTAAACAACGGTTACGATCGCCGGACGGTCCGGGCCGCCGATCTGCTCACCGAATGGTCATGCCAAAATGTGCGCGGTACTCCCGCGCAGGGGGAGCCGGGGATAGGGCGGCTCCGGTCCGAAGGCCGTCGATCAGCCCTGGTCGGGCTTCTTGTCCATGTGATCGGGCCGGCCGCGGCCCAGCGCGCCATCGGAACGCGCCTTCAGATACGCGTAGATGTCGTCGATGTAGAGCATCACGTCCTCGGTCGTGCCGAAGGAGGGCATGACGTTCTCAGCCGCTGTGTTGACGTTCTGCCGCCCGTTGACCACGACCTCCTTGAACTGGTCCTCGCTCATGGACTTGAGCGACAAGGTCAGGTCGGGCGCATACGAGCTTCCGGACCCGTCGGGCCCGTGACAGCGCAGGCAGGATTCCGTGTAGCGCCGGTAGCCGTTGTAGGTGTTGAAGTCCACCTTGCCGTTCTCGAATTTGTACGGCTTTTCGTCCTCGGCCCTGGTGGCGATCGGCGCCGCGGCCATGCTCGCAAGGATAAGCAGGGCAAGAGCAAGTTGTGTTCTCAGGCCACGCGGCATCCGTCGTCCTCCCAACTCGAGTGCGGTCGCTTTAAGCTGAATAGAACATGTGAGGCGGAAGAAAAAGGCCGGCACCTTGTCGCCAAGATGCCGGCCAGAGCCGTAGAGAGCTGCTACAGCATTAGTCCAAGCCGAACACCGTCAGAACGCCGCCCAGCTGCGTGTACTGGGACAGCGCCTTGTAGGCGCCGACGGCACCCAGGCCGTCGGTGTCTTTGGTCAGGCCGGCTGCCATGCCGATGCCCGCCCAGCCGCCGACTCCCGACAGCACTGCGACGTACTGCTTGCCGCCGTGCGTGTAGGTCATCACGTTGCCGATGATGCCCGACGGCGTCTTGAAGCGGTACAGTTCCTTGCCCGTCTTTATGTCGACCGCCTTCAGGTATCCCTCGAGCGTGCCGTAGAAAACGATGTCGCCGGCGGTGGCCAGAGCACCCGACCACACCGAGAACGGCTCCGGATCCGACCATACGATCTTGCCCGTGCCGGCATCCCAGGCGATGAAATTGCCCAGGTGGTTGTCGCCCTTCGGCGGGAACATCGACAGGGTCGCCCCGACATAGGGCTGGCCTGCGGTGTACGACACCTTGAAGGGTTCGTAGTCCATGCAGACGTGGTTGGTCGGCACGTAGAAGAGGTGAGTCTGCGGCGAATACGCCGCCGGCTGCTCATCCTTCGACCCCAGTGCCGCCGGGCAGATGCCCTGCGAGTTGTGGTCTTCGCCGCCCGCCTGCGTGCTGTACTGCTTCACGACTTCGGGTCGGCCGGTCTGCATGTCGACATGGGTCGCCCAGTTGACCTTCGGGTCGTACTTCTGGGCCACCAACAGCGCGCCGTTCTCGCGGTTCAGCGTGTAGCCGAAGCCGTTGCGGTCGAAATGAACCAGCGCCTTCGTCTCTTTCCCGTTGACCGGGATATCGGCGAGGATCATCTCGTTGATGCCGTCATAGTCCCACTCGTCATGCGGCGTCATCTGATAGACCCACTTCGCGACACCCGTGTCCGGGTTGCGCGCGAAGACCGTCATCGACCACTTGTTGTCGCCGGGCCGCTGCACCGGGTTCCAGGTGCTCGGGTTGCCGGAGCCGTAGTAGACGAGGTTCAGCTGCGGATCGTAGGAGATCCATCCCCACGTGGCGCCGCCGCCGATCTTCCACTGGTCTCCTTGCCACGTCTTGAGCGAGGAGTCCTTGCCCACCGGCTTGCCCATGTCCGTGGTCTTGTCATCGAACAGGATCTGGTCATCCGGCCCTTCAGAGTAAGCCTTCCACACCAGCTTCCCGTCCTTCAGGTTGTACGCCGCAAGGAAGCCCTGGACTCCGAACTCGCCGCCGCTGACGCCGATGAGCACCTTGTCCTTGACGATTTGCGGCGCGCTGGTCCCGGTGGCACCGACCTTGGCGTCGGCGACCATCACCTTCCACACTTCCTGACCGGTCTTGGCGTCCAGTGCCACCAGCGCGTTGTCCGCCTGGTGCAGGAAGATCTTTCCGTCGGCGTAAGCGACGCCGCGGTTCACCGTGTCGCAGCACATCACCGGGATCACGTTCGGATCCTGGCGCGGCTCGTACTTCCACGCGATGCGACCGTTGTGATCCAGGTCCAGCGCGTAGACGTTATTCGGGAACGGTGATGAGAGATACATCATGTTGCCGATAACGAGCGGCGCGCCTTCGTGGCCGCGCAGCACGCCGGTCGAGAATGTCCAGACCGGATGCAGGTTCTTGACGTTCTGCGCGTTGATCTGCTTCAGCGTGCTGTACCGATGGTTGGCATAATCCCCCGTCGGCATCACCCACTGATTCGCATCCTTCTCGAGCTTCATCAGCTCATCATTGGCGAATGCGACCGGGCCCGTAAGCGAGGTCGAAAGGCCGATGACAGAAGCTGCAAGTAGGTACGCTCGTACCCTCATGTTGCGCCTCCCGATTGGCTACCCCGACCCGGGTTGCTTGTGAAACGGTGCGCGGGTCGGCCGCACGGCGCTCCACCCGGTGCCCGATCTTTGCAGCGGGTCACCCTGGCGCGATAGTAGGTCGATCGTGCGCGCGCGGCTGTAATACCAAAGTTTTAGGACGCCCATATTCAATTGAGCATCCGCAAGCGGAGGCGTAATCGTGTGCGCTCTTCGCTGGTGATTTCAGTCGTGCGCTGGCGCCGTCCCGCGCACGAGACATCCGCAACGACCGGAGTGGGAGGCATTGATGGCAAAGATCTCGAAAGTGCTGGTGGGTGAGTCGCTGGTCGGCGAGGGCAACGAGGTTGCGCATATCGACCTCATCCTTGGCCCGCGCAACAGCGCGGCCGAAACAGCGTTTTGCACGACGCTGACCAGCCAGCGCGAGGGCGTGAACGGGCTGTTGGCGGTGATCGGCCCGAACCTGATGTGCAAGCCGAACACGGTGATGTTCAACAAAGTGACCATCAAGAACGCGAAGCAGGCGGTACAGATGTTCGGCCCGGCGCAGCGCGGCGTGGCGACCGCGGTCGCGGACTGCGTGAAGGACGGTACGATCCCGGCCGAGGAGGCGGACGACCTGTTCATCAGCGTCGGCGTGTTCATCCACTGGGAAGCGGCCGACGACAGGAAGATCCAGGACTTCAACTACGAAGCCACGAAGCAGGCGATCAAGCGCGCCGTGTCGGGTGAGCCGAGCGCCAAGAACATGCTGGCGCAGCGCGACAAGGTGAGCCACCCGTTCGCCGCGCACAATTGACGGCGTGAGGGGAGCGGCCCGGAGGGCCGCTCCTCCGTCCCGGGGTGCCGGGGCATGGGACACGGTGCGCTGGCCGCTCGACGCGGTGCGGCTGGAAACAGCGCGACCGCCTTGATAGACTTTGCGACAGCCGGTGCCGGATACGAGGCGGGAACAACCGCCCACGAGGCGGCTGTTGTTCGCCCGTCGAGGGCGTGTGGGAGGCCCATGCCGAAAGCGCCACTACTGCGCGGCGGCTCGCAGGCGTCGGATCCGCGGGAAGCCGTCGCGCAGCTCCACAGCGCGATTGGCGGCCCTCGAACCGCATTTGCCGTCATCTTTTTTTCGCCGCAGTACAACGTGAATGCGATCGCGGCGGCGGTGCGCGAGCGTTTCGGCGACACGCCGGTGTTCGGCTGCACGACCGCTGGCGAGATCACGCCGTTCGGGTACATCAGCGGCGGTCTGTGCGGCATCGGATTTCCCGCCGACGAATTCGCGGTCACGTCGGTCCTGTTCGAAGATCTGACGAACTTCGAGGTCGCGACCACGCTCGAGAAGACGCGGCTGGCGGTCGCGGATCAGGCCCGCACGGCTGCGGCGGCGTTCCCGGACATTGCCGGCGCCAAATGCTTCGCTCTTCTCCTGGTCGATGGCCTGTCGGTCCGTGAGGAGCAGCTCGTCAGCGCGATCGCCAACGCGCTCGGCGATATCCCGCTCGTCGGCGGGTCGGCGGGCGACGACATGAACTTTCGCCGCACCTGGATTCTGCATGGGGGCCGTTGCGTGCCCAACGCGGCCTCCCTGCTTCTGGTGACGGCGCGCCGCCGCTTCCTGGCCTTCAAGACGGAACACTTCCTCAACACCGACAAGAAGATGGTCGTGACGGGCGCCAAGCCCGCGGAGCGCACGGTCACGGAGCTCAACGCGGAACCCGCCGCACGCGAGTATGCCCGGGTGATCGGGGTGGCGGGCGAACGTCTGACCCCCATGACGTTCGCGGCACACCCGGTCCTGGTCCGCGTCGGCGGGCAATATCACGTCCGCGCCATACAGAAGGTGAACCCGGACGACAGCCTGACGTTCTTCTGCGCGATCGAGGAGGGCCTCGTGCTCACGGTCGCCAAGAGCGTGGACGTCGTGCACGACCTCGAAGACCTGTTCCAGAGGATCCAGCGCGAGCTGGGCAGCCCGGATCTCATCATCGGCTGCGATTGCGTGCTGCGGAATGTCGAGATCGAGCGGCGGCAGCTCAAGCGGACCGTATCCGAGCTGTTCGTCCGCAACCGGGTGATCGGCTTCTGCACCTATGGTGAGCAGTTCAACTCGATGCACGTGAGTCAGACCTTCACCGGCATTGCGATCGGCGCCACATGAGTGCGGTGCCCAACGCGCGCGCGAAATCGCCGTCGGCGGCGCGGATCGCCGCGCTCGAACTTCAGATCACGAAGCTCGAGAAGATCAACAAGGCGCTCGCCGACCGGGTCGAGCGCAGCATGGACGCGCAGGGGTCGGCATTTTCGCTGTTCCAGACTGCGATCATGCTGGAAACCAAGGTTCGCGAGCGCACGGTGGAGCTCGAGCGGACTTTGGCGGTCCTCGAGCGCTCGTACCGCGAGATCGCCGAGGCCAAGGAGCAGGCAGAGACGGCGCAGACGCGGTTGATGGCCGCGATCGACGCGATCAGCGAAGGCTTCTCTCTGTTCGACGCGCAGGATCGGCTGGTGCTGTTCAACCGCCGCTATCTCAGCTTCTGGCCCGGCATGTCGGACAAGATCCGGACCGGGATGCTGTTCCGCGAGATCGCGGAGCTGGCTGTCGAGCGCAAGGCGGTGATCGACGCCTATCGTGACCCGCAAGGGTGGGTCGAGCGACGCCTGGCGCAGCACGCCGATCCGCAAGGGCCGTCCGTCCACGCCCTGAGCGACGGCCGCTGGATGCAGATCAACGAGAAGCACACCGTCGACGGCGGCGTGGCCTGCATCTACACGGATATCACGGAGCTGAAGCAGCGCGAGGCCCTGCAGCGCGAAACCGAGCTCGCCGAGAAGAGCAATCTGCTGCAGGCCACGCTCGACAACATTTTCGAAAGCGTGGCCGTCTACGACCGCAACCTGATCCTGGTGGCGTGGAACAACGAATTCATCCGGTTGTTTGACTTGCCCGGCCAGGTCGTGCGCCGGAGCGCCGTGTTCCGGGATTTCACCACGTATATCTGCGGGCGTGGCGTGCACGGCATCGACCTGTCTGGCCGGCTGGAGCCGCGCAACAACGCGCCGCTGAAATTCGAAGTGCAATGGCTCGGCCAACGCATCCTCGAGGTACAGCGCAATCCGATGCCGAACGGCGGCTTTGTGCTGACCTTCGACGACATCACGCAGCGCAAGCGGATCGAGGAGGCGCTGCGCGACGGCGAACGCCGTATCCGTTTGATCACGGACGCGATGCCGGCGCTCATCTCCTATGTCGATGCCGACGAGCGATATCAATTCGTCAACGAGCCCTACAGAAGCTGGGTCGGCCTGCCCGAGCAGAAGATCGTGGGCCATCGCATGAGCGAGGTCCTCACGCCCGAGTTCTACGATCGACGACGCTCCTACGTCCAACAGGCGCTCTCGGGTGAGACCGTCACGTTCGAGGTCGAGCTCACCCCGTCCGGAGCGCCGCAACCGAGCTATGGCCTTGCCACCCTGGTGCCGCATGTCGGCGATGACCGGAAGATTTTGGGCTTTTTCACGCTGCTCCAGGACATCACCGAGCGGCGCCAGATCGAGGGCGCCTTGAAGGACGCGAAAGAGACATTGGAGCGGCGCGTCGAGGAGCGCACGGCGGCACTGACGCTCCTGAACGAGACCCTCCAGCGCGAGATTGCCGAGCGCCGCGAGATCGAGGCGGCTTTGCAGACGGCGAAAAGCGAGGCCGAAGGGGCCAACCTTGGGAAAACCAAATTCCTGGCTGCCGCGAGCCATGATCTGTTGCAGCCGCTCAATGCCGCGAGATTGTTCGTCTCGGCGCTGAGCGATCGCCCGCAGGATCAGCAGAACCGTGTCCTGGTCGACAACGTCGATGAGTCCCTGGGCGCGGTGGAAGACCTTCTGGACACCTTGCTCGACATCTCGAAGCTCGACGCCGGCGCCGTCTCTCCCGAGATCTCGGATTTCGACGTGAGCGCGCTGCTCGCACCGCTGACCACGGAGTACACGGTCCTGGCGCGCGAGCGGGGCCTCGAGTTTCGTTCGGTCCCGTCGAGCTGCATCCTGCGCAGCGACGTCAAGCTGCTGCGCCGGATCATCCAGAACTTCCTCAGCAACGCGATCCGCTACACCGCGGCGGGCAGGGTCGTGTTGGGCTCGCGCCGTACCGCCAGCGGCCTGCGGATCGAGGTGTGGGATACCGGACCGGGCATCCCGGCCGGGAAGCTCGACGAGATCTTCGAGGAATTCCGGCAGCTGCACAACGCGCGTTCGGGCCGGGATCGCGGCATCGGGCTTGGCCTGGCGATCGTGAAGCGCATCGCCAAGATGCTCGGCACGTCGGTCGCGGTGCGCTCGCAAGTCGGCCGCGGCTCGGTATTTTCGGTCACCGTGCCCTTTGGGCAGGCGCCCTTGGCACTGGCGCGCGGCGCGGCACGGCCGGCTCCGGACCTCGGCCTGTCGCAATCGGTGGTGCTGGTCATCGACAACGAGCAGAGCATCCTCACGGGCATGAATGCGCTGCTGAGCGGCTGGAACTGCCGCGTCTACTCGGCCACCTCGGGGGACGAGGCCCTACAGGTGCTGCCCGGCCTGCCGGCGCCGCCGGACATCGTCATTGCGGACTATCATCTGGATGATGGCGTGTCCGGGGTTACGGAGCTGCAGCGCATCTCGCGCGCCTGCGGGCGCGTCCTGCCCGGCATCATCATCACCGCCAATCGCACGCAGGAGGCGCAGGAGATCGCCCGGCGCCACGGCTATCGGCTGCTCAACAAGCCGGTCAAGCCGGCTCAGCTGCGGTCGCTCATGATCCAGCTCATCGGCTGAACCGGAACCGGTCGACGCGGTACCTGGGCTAGATCGCGTGGCCCTGGCCCTGCGACAGCGGATCGGGCGCCCGGCTCGCCATTGGATCGCGGGCGAGAAGACGGCTCGCCAGCACCACGGCCTGGGTCCGGCTGTACACGTTGAGCTTTTGCAGGATCGCCGAGACGTGCACCTTCACGGTGGTTTCGGCGATGTCCAGCTCGTAGGCGATCTGCTTGTTGAGCTTGCCCGTGCCCATCAATTGGAGAACCCGCAGTTGCTGCGCCGTCAGCGTCGCCAGCCGCTGGGCGGCCTCGGTATCGGCCGCAACGTATTTGCCGGGGTCCGTATCCAGCCGGTGGGAATCGGAGGGAACATAGACTTCGCCGGCCGCGATCTTGTGCAGGGCGGCCGCGATCTGCGGCCGTGGCGTCGATTTGGGAATGAAACCGGCGGCACCCAGGGCGATCGCTTCATCGACGAACCGCTGGTCTTCCAGGGACGAAATGATCGCAACCGGAGTTTCCGGAAAATTCGCGCGCAGGGTCAGCAGTCCCGAAAAGCTGTTGGCGCCCGGCATGCACAAATCCAGCAAGACGAGATCCGCGACCCCCAGGCGCTCCAATTGCGTCAGCAGTTCCTCGAGAGTGGCGCTCTCCTGGATGTCGACCCGCCCGAACGCGGCTTCGACCGCAAGCACCAGGGCGCCGCGGACCATCGGGTGGTCGTCCGCGATCAGCACTCTCTCGATGCCGGAGCTCTGGGTTGTCATCATTCCTCCTCCTGACGGGGGCAGGCCAGTCTTGCGCTGCGCCGTCATCGTGCGGTCACCGGACGTGCCGCCGCACCGCGGCGGCGGGTCTTAGCGTGTGTGCGGTGGACGTCGGGCGCGCCACGGCGCGTCCCCGGGCCAAACACGCGCTCCACATGCGCCTGCATGAAGCCGCCGTCCTTCGTCGCGCTCAAGCCGTGCACCCAATCGACGAAATCCAGGCCGTCCTGGAGCGCCGCCGATGGGTGGGGCGGCTGGGCGGCAGCGGTTACGGCGGCGCCTCTATCGGTCGAAGCCGGCGCGGCGAGCCGGCGCCGCCACCGCAATGCCGTGGACGGATCGATCCCGCATCGCTCCGCGGCTTTGCGGATGCTGAGTTGTTCGACGATCGCGGCCCGATAATCGATCCACAGCTCGGCGCGTCGCAATCCGGCGCACGACGTCCCGGTCAGGGCGTTGAACGTCCGGCCGCAGTTGCGGCATCTGTAGCGTTGCGAGCCGCCCGGCTTTCCCCAGCGCTGAATGTGAGTGTCGGCGCAATGTGGACAGCGCCGCTCATCACGCCCGGACGCTTCGCCGGCTGACTTGAAATCCATCGTCTCCTCCCGTGCCGGTGCCTCTTGCGGAACCTGGCTGACGAAGCTGATGGCTTATTATTGTTCAGTCCAACGGCCCAACATGTAACGCAAGCAATGTTGGGGCAATATGTCCAAAGTACTACCGGCACGTGCGGCGGTGCAAGATCAGGACACTCCCAAGACGATCCCACTCTCAGCCAGCCCGCAAATTCTCACATTATGCGACCTCGGTATTGTTTGAGTAAGATTTGATCAAACATGCCTTAACGCGCGTGCACTACGTTTGAAGTCGCTGCAGAAGGACCGGGAGGATTCATGCGCGGCTTGTTTTCGGCCCGCCGGCGTCTTGCCAAGCTTGAACAGAAGCATGCTGAGCTCGGGTCGTGGTTTGAGTCGGCCATGATGATGATCGACGCAGCCCCTGTCGCGCTCCTGTGGTGTGATACAGAAAGAGAATTCGAGATCACCTTCGCCAACAGGGCCACCAAGCCCATCCTGGCATCGATCGCGAAATATCTGCCGTGCCCGCCGGACCAGGTGAGCGGCCGCAAGGTATTCGACGTTTTCGAGAAGATCAGGTCCGATCTGAAGGAGCGGCTTGCTCATCCGGACAAGCTGCCGTGGCATAGCCAGCTGACATTCGGCGAGGAGGTTCTCGACGTCGGCTTCGTTGCGATCTTCGACAAAAAGGGCCTGTATTGCGGCTGCATGGCGGCCCTGGTGCCGCTTACGGAACGTATGCGGACGGCAGGGCGCTTCGAAACCGACGTCAAGACGTCGGTCGATCGCCTGCTGGGAGCGCTGGACACGACGCAACGGCGCCTTCAGGAGATGAGCGGTGCCGCCAAGGAGGCTCAATCGAAAAGCCTGCTCGTCGCCGGCGCCGCGGAGAAGGCCGCATCGAACGTGCAGAGTGCCGCATCGTCCACCGAGCAGCTCACGCGCATCACGCAGCAGATCGGCGACCAGATGGCCCGCTGTGGCGAACTGGCCGGCGGCGCGGTTATGCGAACCGGCATGACCTCGGAAAAAGCGGCGACCCTCAGCGAGGCGAGCCGGCGGATCGGCGAAGTGGTCAATGTCATCGCCAGCATAGCCGGGCAGACCAACCTGCTTGCCCTCAACGCGACGATCGAAGCGGCTCGCGCGGGTGCTGCCGGCAAAGGCTTCGCCGTGGTCGCGTCGGAGGTCAAAGCGCTCGCCCAGCAGACAGCGAAAGCGACCGACGACGTGGCGAGCGAAATCAACCAGATCCAGCGGGCTGTCGACGATGTGGTTGGTGCCATTCGAGCGGTGGCCGAAACCATCGGCTCCATGAACGAGATCTTCTCGTCGGTAACGGGAGGGGTTCGCGACCAGGAGGCTTCCGCGGCCGAGATTACCCGCAGCGTTCAGCAGGCCTCGAGCGGGACGCGCGAAGTCTCATCGAACATTACCGGGGTGACGAATACGGGCAACCAGGTGGGGGCGGTGGCCGAGGCGGTCATGGCGGCAATGGCGGAGCTCTCCGCGACCAGCCGCGGGCTTGGCGAGAAGACGGAGGCATTCCTTGAACATGTCCGGGCCGTGTAGGCGCGCGGCCTAGTCCCACTCGAGCTCGTGAAACGCGGCCGTGACGTTGCGCGCGTTGTAGTCGTCGAACAGCTTCCAGCGCGGCCGCTCACCCTGACCGACCGATGCGATGGCCTGTTCCATGGTGCCGCCCTGGCGTTGCAGGTGCCGGATCTCGTCGCGAAGCAGCGTGAGATATCGCTCCTGCGCATCCAGGGCGCCGGGCCAGTCGGCGATACGCGGGCCATGACCGGGAACCACGCGGGCGGCCTTGATCCGCCGCAGTTCGTCCATGACCGCAAGCCAACCCAGAAGACTGCCGTCGAGGGCCGGCACGCGCTCCATGAACAGGAGGTCGCCCGCCCATAACGTCCTGGTCTGAGTATCGAAAAGGCTGAGATCGTTGTCGGTATGGGCGGCGTTGTGCGCCGTGACGCGGACCACGCGCCGGCCGAGATCGATCTCGGTTTCGCCTGATACCACCTGCGTCGGCTGAACGGCGACCGATCCCTCCGCGAGGTCGCCCAGTTCCTGCGCGAGGCGCCGTCGATAGTACTCTTGGCGTACCGAGAGGGCGGCCGGGAGGTTCCGGTGACCCAGAACGACCGGCTGATCCGGCAGGAACGCCGCGGCCCCGAAGATATGGTCCGGGTGCATGTGCGTCTGAACAAGATGGGTAACGGGCAGGCGGGTCAGGCGGTGGATCGCTTCGCGCAGCCTTCGGCCCCACAGGAAACAGCCTCCGGAGTCCACCACGCACACGCCACGGGTGCCGATGATCACGCCGATATTGGCGATGGCGCCGGCATTGGACCGCGCCACCAGCTCGTGCACGCCCTGCGATACGAACAGTCCGGGCGCCACCTGGACCAGCGGCAGCGGCCGGTCGCGCAAGGCTTCCGCATGCGCCCGGACCACGTGAAGGCTGCAACACAGCGCGGCGATACCGCCGCACAGCCCCCGTCGAGTCACATGTTGGTTTGCGTTCACGGCTCAGCTACCGCAATTGACACCTACGGACGACGAGCTTACGTATTTGTCGGCAAGCAGACGACCGATTTTCGCCGTCGACGCGTGGTTGCGGGGAATTGCGGTCGGGAGGACACGATGACGCGCATCTCGGCGATCGTCTCGTTGTTATGGATCGGCGCGGCGGTTGCCGCCGCGACACCTGCGACAGCGCAACAAGTGGATGAAGCGGCGCGTCAGGCGCGCTGGGCGGATCTGCGCCATGCGATCTTCGGCGATCGCGCGGTGAAGGACGGGACCGCCTGGGTCCACATCGAAGCAGCGGACCGGGCCGAAGACGCCGCCATTGTCCCGATCACCATCTCGATCGACCCCTCGATGCGCAAAGAGGTGAGGGCGCTCTACTTCGTGATCGACGACAACCCATCACCGCTGGCGGCAACCTTCCATTTCGCGGCACTTGCCGAGCCGAGCGCGATCGCCACGCGTGTGCGCATCGACGACTACACCTATATGCACGCGGTGGCCGAGCTTGCCGACGGCACGCTCTTCGCGACGCAGCGCTTCATCAAGGCGGCGGGCGGATGCTCGGCGCCCGCCGGGAGCAATCTCGAAGCGGCCTTGCAGCGACTCGGCAAGATGAAGATGTCGTTCCAGGGCACGCCGCATCTCGGCCAGCCTGCGACCGCCCAGCTGCTCATCAGCCATCCCAACAATTCCGGCCTGCAGATGGATCAGCTGACGCGCAACTACGTGCCGGCCGATTTCGTGCAGAAGATCGCGGTCAGCTACGGCAACGAGCCTGTCCTGACCGTCGATTCCGATATCGCGCTGAGCGAAGATCCGAGCATCCGGTTCGCATTCGTGCCCGAGAAGCCGGGCGACCTTCGGGTCGAGGTCGAGGACAGCCATCAGCGGCATTTCAGCGGCCGTTGGCCGCTGCCGTTCGCGACCGAGTAATCGCCCGGCCTATTTGAAGCACTGGATATTGGCTTCCGCCTGCGCCTGATGCAGGTTCTGGATCAAGGCCTGCATCTGCGGCGTGTGCGCGAATATGCTCATGCGCGGACCGCCCTCGACCTGCAGATTGAGCGCGGTCTTGGCCTCTTCGTAATCGTTGTACGGCATCGCCCCGGCGATCGTGTCGATCGCGCAGGAGCATTTCATCAGCGCTTCCTGCGTGTTGCCGTTGGCGGCCATGCAGCCGATCACGTAATCGGCCCGGTCGGCTGTCGGGTAGTCGTTGGTGGCGGCCGCGGGCTTGGCCGGTGCGCGGTTCGTCGTCGGATCGTTGGTGGTGGTGGCCGGTTCCGCCCGCGCCGCCAGCAGGACGACGACGATGGCGCCGATTGCCGCCACGAGCTGTTTAGAGCGCTTGTTCGCCTTCATAGGTCATCGCCTCCTCGTACACGCCGCCGGCGCCGTTGCTGACGGCAGGCACCGTTGTGGCGATGCGATAGATCGTCCCGGGCACGCCGTCGCACAGCGTGAAGCGATAGGATTTCTCCCGGAACGCGGACTGCGCGAAGTGGGGATCGTCGCGGAACGGCGCGATGACGATCTCGCGGCCGGCGCAGGTTTTCCCGTCGACCGTGATGGCGATCGAATGCATCTCGGCATTAAGGAAGGCGTTGCGGATGCGGTTCCGGAAATAGCCGGATGCGCCGCCCGTCGCCTGCTGCATCTCGGTCGCATCGTGTTCTAGGAAATACATCAGCAGCGGGTTGCCGTTGAAGCCGATGGCCGGCGGAAATTTCATCTGGTGCGTGCCGCTGAGAAACTGGACCCAAACATCCTTTCGCCCATCGGGATGCACGTCGCGGATGTCTTCCGTGACCTTGTCCGTGAAGTCGCCGGCACCGCCTTGATGGGTGAAGACGTATTCGAGCCGGACTGGCCGGGTGATGTCTTTCAGGTGGTTGCTCTCGAACAGCACCACCTGCGCTTGGGTGAGGGACGGCGCATCGTCCGCTGCCATCGCGTGCGCAAGCGGCGCCAACATCCACGCTACGCCTAAAGTAGTACCGATCAGTGCGTGTCGCATCATGATCGCGATCCTCCCTTGACCCATCAGCATATGACATCTGGCGCCGGGTTGCATCGCTCGAAGGTGTTAGATCACCGAGCGCGAAACCGGCGCAGCTCTCGTTGCAATCGATTCTGCCATCGGGCATCGTTTCGCCATGAGCACCGCGGAGTGGATGCTGGCCGACGCGCTCGGCATGGAGCGTCGAGTGGCAGAGGCGAAGCCATCGCTGTACCGCATCTGTGTCCGCGATCTGGTGCTGCAGTGCCCCATCGGCGTCCACGACTACGAGAAGCAGGCGCCGCAGCGCGTACGGATCAATGCCGAGCTGCTGGTGGAAGGGCGTGTCGGGCGGGACGAGTTTCGCCAGGTCCTGAATTACGAAACGATCGTCGATGGTATTCGTGCACTGGCGCAGGGCCGGCATACGAACCTGGTGGAGACGCTGGCCGATCGCATTCTCGATCTTTGTTTCGCCGATCCCCGTGTCCGGGAAACCGAAGTGAGGGTGGAAAAGCTCGACGTTTATCCCGAAGCCGAGAGCATCGGCATCGTGATGAAACGGCGCCGGAATTCGGCGGCGGCATCCGGCGAGGAATGACGATCGTCGTCAAGCTGGGCGGCAGCCTGGCGAAAGCCGGAGCGCTGCGCTCCTGGCTCAGGGTGGTTCAGGAATACGGTGCCGGACGGTGCGTGGTCGTACCGGGAGGCGGCGTATTTGCCGATGCGGTGCGGTCCGCACAGCAGCGCGTGGGGTTCTCAGATCGTGCGGCGCACGTCATGGCGCTCCTGGCCATGGAGCAATATGCCGCACTCCTCGCGGATTTCGAGCCGGCGCTGCGATCCTGCGCAACGGTCGAGGAGATCGGCAGGGCGTTGGCCGGCGGGCAGGCCGCCCTTTGGCTGCCGCACGGGATGGTCGCATCGGAGCCGGGCATTGCGGCGAGCTGGACAGTGACCTCGGACAGCCTTGCGGCCTGGCTCGCGGGACGGATCCGCGCACGCCATCTTGTCCTCGTCAAATCGGCCGCGGCGCCGCCGCCTCTGTCGCCCACGGCCCTGGCAAACAGCGGGCTGGTGGATGCGGCGTTTCCCGGTCATGTCGCGGCTGCCGGCTGCACGCTCGGCTATTGCGGTCCGGGCGAGCAGGGGCGGCTCGCTGAGGCCCTTCGCCTGGGGTAGCATCGGCGCATGGCAAAGCGGAGATCATCCGGGCTTGCGCCGCGCCTCGCTTGGGCCCTGACCGGGTCCGGCCATTTCTTCACCGAATGTCTCGAGTTCATGTCGAAGCTCGAGGACTTCGACCTCTTCGTCAGCCGCGCCGCCGCCGAGGTCGTGCGGATGTACAAATCCGAGATGAAGTCGCTGCCCGCGAGCGTGCGCATCTTCAAGGACACGACCGCCTCGTCGGCACCCGTGGGCCTGTTCTACGAGGGCGTCTATCACACCCTCGTCGTGGCGCCGGCCACATCCAACACGGTCGCCAAATGCGTGGCCGGCATCTCCGACACGCTCGCCACCAACGTGTTCGCGCAGGCCGGCAAGTGCCGCGTCCCGAGCATCGTGTTCGCGTGCGACACCGCGCCCGAGCTCGAGACCATGGCGCCGGGCGGCATCGTCAAGGTCTTCCCGCGGCGGATCGACCTGGAGAACGTGGCGCGGCTGAAAACCTTCGATGACACCGAGGTCGTCGAATCGATGGCGGACCTCCGGACGAGTGTGGAGCGGCGGCTCTCATGCCTGGTCACACCCTCTTCCTGACCGGCCATCTCGCCGAGCCGCGGCTGCGCGTGGTGCTCGGCGCGCTCGAGGGGATGGATTTCACCTGGAGCGTGCACGACATTGGCGTGCAGGTCGCCGCGTTGATGACGGCCGATATCATCCGCAGCCGTCTCCCCACGGATGCGATGGGCGCCGACCGCGTCGTCGTCCCCGGCTATTGCCAAGGAGACCTCGACGCGCTCAGACAGACCTTCGGAATCGCGTTCGAGCGCGGTCCGGCCGACCTGCACGATCTGCCGGGCTATTTCGGGCGCGCGGGCAAGTCGATCGATCTCGCGCAGCATGACGTGCGGATCTTCGCCGAGATCGTCGACGCGCCGAAGCTGGGCGTTGAGAGCATTCTGGACCGCGCGCGTCGCTTCGCCGCCGACGGCGCCGATGTCATCGACCTCGGCTGTCTGCCGGCGACGCCATTCCCGCATCTCGAAGACGCGGTCGCGGCACTGAAGGGGAGCGGCCTCGCGGTCAGCGTCGATTCCGCTGATACCGAGGAATTGCGGCGCGGCGGAAGGGCGGGGGCCGATTTCATACTGAGCCTGAACGAATCGAGCACCGGGCTTGCCGAGGAGATAGGGGCGGTCCCGATCCTGGTTCCGACGCCGGCCGGCGATCTCGACTCGCTGATTCGCGCCGCCGAACGGCTGGAGCGCCTCGGCAGGCCCTTCATCGTGGACTCGATCCTCGACCCCATTCCCTTCGGCTTTACCGGATCGATCCTGCGCTACGCCGAGCTGCGGCGCCGGATGCCGGGGGTGCGCATCATGATGGGGATTGGCAATCTGACCGAGCTTACGGATGCGGACACGACCGGGGTGAACGCGGTCCTGTTCGGCATGATCGCAGAGCTGGGGATCACGGACGTGCTCGCCGTGCAGGTCAGTCCGCATTGCCGCACCGCTATCCGCGAAGCCGACCGGGCGCGCCGGATCATGCATGCGGCGAAGACGCTCCAGCGTCTGCCGGTCGGTATCGACGAGAGCCTCATGGCCCTGCGCGCGCGGCGCCCGTTCGCAGCTGGCGCCGGCGAGATCGCCGACACGGCGGCGCGCATCCGTGACGGCAATTTTCGCATCGAGATCGCGGCCGACGGCATTCACGTCTACAATCGCGACCTCCACCGGGTTGCCCGGACGGCGATGGAGATTTACCCGGCGCTGGGAGTCGAAAGCAACGGTGCCCACGCCTTCTACCTGGGTGTCGAGCTGGCGCGCGCCGAGATCGCCTGGCAGCTGGGCAAGCGGTACGTGCAGGATGAGTCCCTGGCCTGGGGATGTGTGGCCGATGCCCCGCCGGAGCCGTCGTCGCATCGCACGCCGGGTCCGACTCTCGAGGCCCGGCGTAAGCGGCGCCGGGTGCGGTCCTGATGCCGATGATCATCGAAAGCATCATCACCACCACGGACCCCGGAGGCGCGCCGCACATCGCGCCCATGGGCGTGATCATGGAGAACGGAAGCCCCGTTCTGGCGCCGTTCCGGCCCTCGCACACGCTCGACAACCTCGCGCGCAGCGGCTGCGCCGTGATCAATCACACCGATGACGTCCGCATCTTCGCGGGCTGTCTCACCGGACGATCCGACTGGCCGGTACGTCCCGCCGAGAAGATCCCCGGCGTCGTGCTCGAAGCAGCACTCAGCCACCAGGAGCTCACGGTCGATCGCGTCACCGACGATGCCGTGCGGCCGCGATTCGACGGCCGGATCGTGCACACGGCGGCGTACCGGCCGTTCCTCGGCTTCAATCGCGCCCAGGCGGCGGTCATCGAGGCGGCCATCCTGGTGAGCCGGCTGCACATGCTGCCGTGGGACAAGATCGAACGCGACATGGCCTATCTCGAGATCGCAGTCGGCAAGACCGCCGGGCCGCGCGAACAGGAGGCCTGGAGCTGGCTCACCGCCCATATCGCCGAATATCAGCGGCGCGCCGCATCGGGGAAGGGGGCCGGATGACGAAGCTCTTGGCGAGCGTCCGGTCGGCGATCGAGGCGCGCCAGGCCATTGCGGGTGGGGCCGATATCATCGACCTCAAGGAGCCGGCGATGGGTGCGCTGGGCCGGCTGCCCGACGCCACGATCGGCGAGATCCTGCAAGCGGTCGGCGGCCGGCGGCCGTGCAGCGCCACGATCGGCGACATGGAGCTGTTGCCGCAACAGGTGTTCGACGCGGTGCGCCACATGGCTGCCGCGGGGGTCGACATCGTGAAGTTCGGCATGTTCGACGGTGACGCGCATGGCACGCTCGCCGCTCTCGGCGCGGCGGCTCGTTCGGGCTTGCGCCTTGTCGCGGTCCTGTTCGCCGATCGGGCGCCCGATTTCGATCTGATCGACCACTGCGCCTATGCCGGTCTTTACGGAATCATGCTCGATACGGCCGACAAGCGAGGTGGGCCGTTGACGACGCACCTGTCGTGGGCGGCGCTCGCGGGGTTTGTGCGACGCGGCCGCGAGCGAGGCTTGCTGACCGGGCTGGCCGGCTCCCTGTCGGTCCGCGACGTGCCGGACCTTCTGACCCTGGTTCCGGACTATCTCGGCTTCCGCTCGGCACTCGCCGCGGGCGGCCGCACCGGAGAGCTCGATCCGGCAGCGGTGGCGCGCCTGCGGGCACTGTTGGACCCTGCGTCGAGCAGCAGAGCCACTGCCGCCGCGGGCGCGCAATCGGCCGCTGCGGTAGCCACCGTGTCGTCCGCGGCCGCGACGACGGTTTCGAATCCTTGATACGTGCGGCACAGCCGCCGTGCGAGCGCCACCGCCAGGAACCGTCCTACGCCCGCGCCGATGACGGGAGCTTCTGGCGGCAACCCCGCCGCCGAGACGACGCGCGTCGCACCTTTGGCAATATCGTCGAGCTGCCGGTTGGAGATCTGCCTTGCGAGCTCGTCCCAGGTTGAATCCGGCGCCGATCCTGCGTCGCGTCCGATCATGCGCGCGAGCCGGGCGCGGCTGTCCGCCGGCGATTTGCCGCGCCCGTCGGCGGACGGATGCTGGTCGGCATGCGGCGGGAGCTCGCCCGTCAGCCGATAGATATCGGCCATGGTCGAAAAATATTCCGCCATCACACCGGTGCGCACGCCGTCGATCAGGACGTGCTGGGCGACCGCCATCACGGGTGTGCGCACGACACCCCGGTAGATGAGCTCTTCGGTGGCCAGGCGCGCTGCGTCGTCCATGCCGCGCACGGCGACGGCCCCGCCGCGGAGCGGCGCCAGGTCCGTGGTCGTGCTGCCGATGTCCACGAACAAGCCGTCGCGGATGTGCGCCGACGCCAGCCGGGCGCTCGCGTGCCAGTTCGCCGAAGCCACGCGCCCCGGATCGGCCTTCGCATCCGGCGCGTCGATAAACACCCCGTCACTGGCGTAGACGGCGATCTTTGCCATGCCGGCGCGCTCCTCGACGGCGTCGATCAGGGCCCGCACGCCGTGGGCGCGATCAGGAAAGAGGTCCGTCAGCTCGCCGGTCATGGTCACCGCATGCGCCGTCGCCGCCGGCCAGTCCGCGAGCCCCGTTTCGATGGACGCATGCAGCCGGTCGAGCCCCAGCCACAGCGGGCACGGGATCTGCCGCACGTCGAGGACACGTCCGCGGTCGACCCTGGCCAGCTTGAGGTGTGCGCCGCCGATGTCCCAACCGATCGTGCTCATGGGGCGGATGGTACCTCGATCTCGACCGGCTGCGGTTTTAGCGGACGGATGAGGTCGGATAGTCTCGCCGCGTGCAACGCCAACACCAAAGAAGCCGGATTGATGTCGAGGCTTTCGGCAAGTCCGGCATAGGAGGTGGTCAGGCGCGGATTGATCTCGAGAACGATCGGCCCCTCAGGGCTGCCGATCAGGTCGACGCCGATATAGCCCCAGAGGCCAGGCAGGGCCGCCGCCACCCCGGCGGCGATCGGTTCGAGAGCCGGACGCAGCGCCTCGGCGCCGCCGACTATGCCACCGGCATAAGTGAAGGCGCTGTTGTCGCGGCGCATCGTTTGGGTGTTGCAGGCGAGGAGCCACGCCTGTCCGTCTTGCGCCAGCATCGACAGGCTCAGGGGCGGGCCGGGAAGAAACGGCTGGACCACGAAATCCCGGCCCGCCAGCCGCTGCCGCCAGCCCATCAACGTCTCCCGATCGGCAGCAAAGTACGTGTCTGTGGAGCCGGCGCCGTCGTCGGGCTTGACGACCCAGCCATGCGCCGACGGGGGGGCGGGTCCGTCGAGCGGCTCGCATGCGACGGCCGGCACGCGGCGCTCGGCCAGACGGTGCGCGGTTGCTCGCTTGCTGCGCGCCGTGGCCAGCGTGGCGATGTCGCTGGCGAGCACCGGCCGGCCGGCGTCCCGCCCGAGGATCGCGGCGCGTTCCAGGAGCCCCTTGGTTTCCGGCGCAATCGGCCACACGACGTCGACATCCCGCGCAATGCGCCGCCAGCTCTGCCACACATCGCCGGCGTCGACGGTCTCCTGCATGGCGGGCAGGTCGCCGAGCGCCACCTCCGGATCGCGCGCAACGATCGTCTCGACGTCAGGGAGCAGGGCCAGGTCGCGCACGAGGGCACGCAGTATCGCGGAGCCCTCGGCGATCAGCGACGCGCCGCATTCTCGCCATCCGCCCGCCGTGACATACTCCCACGCAAATAGCCGCATTGGTCCTTCCGCCATGGCCTCGTTCGATATCGTTCCGGTCCTGGACCTCAAAGCCGGTCAGGTGGTGCATGCACGCGCCGGCGAGCGCGATCGCTATCTTCCCATACGCTCGGCGCTCGCCGCAGGCAGCGAGCCAGCTGCGATCCTCGGGGGCCTTCTGGCATTGGCGCCGTTCCGGTGCGTGTATATCGCTGATCTCGATGCGATTGAAGGGCGCGGCGATCACCGCGACTTGATAGAGGATCTGCTCGACCGAAACCGCGGCCTCGACATTTGGGTCGACGCGGGCTTCGCCGATGCGGACGCCGCCGCGGAGATCGCCGATCTTGGCGCGACACCGGTTCTGGGAAGCGAGAGCTGGCGCGACGGCGATCGGCTTGTTTCGGCCCTGGCGCGGCTTGGCAGCTGGCGCTGCGTGCTATCGCTCGACTATCGCGGCGACAAATTTGTCGGACCGGCCGGTTTCGACGCGCACACAGCTTTATGGCCCGAGCGCGTTATTGTCATGACTCTCGGCCGCGTGGGCACCGGCTCAGGGCCGGATCTGGCGCGTCTCGACGCGGTGAGCCGCACCGCCGAAGCCCGGCGGGTGTTCGCAGCGGGTGGGGTTCGTGGCGTCCAGGACATTCGTGCGTTGGCCGAACGCCGGCTCGCCGGCGTTCTCGTGGCGACGGCCCTTCACGATGGGCGTCTGTCGCGTGAGGCGCTGGCCGAATTTGCGTTCTAGGTGCTGAGCGTAAACGCGAGCGCGCTGGCGACCGTCAGGTCCGCCGATGTGCCGGGGTTAAGGCCGCGCGCCTTGAGCTGCCCGTCGAACGCCAGGAGCGCCTCGATCGCCCGTCGATCGTCCGGGCCGCGGCTGACCTTGGGGTGCAGCGCAACCGCTTCTGCGCGGACCTGCTCGGCGACCGCCTGCCCATGCTTGCGTTGGATGTGGCTGTCCGGGAATGCGGCGAGAAACGCCATGAACGCGCGGGTGGCACCCCATTCGGGGGGCTGCTGCGCGTGCTGTGCCGCGGCCAGTTCCGGAATGCCGGTCAGGTATACATCGTCGTAGCCGGTTGCGTATTGGCGTGCGACCCGGTCGCGGTCCGCGGCGAGACTCATGACGGCGCGCAGATCGGCCGTGGGCGGTGCCGCGACATCCTGCTCGGGCGCGGCGCCCAGGCCAGCGGGCGAGGCGAGGCGGATCGCCGCGTAGGCGGCTGCGGCATCTTCGACGGTGAGGCGCGCCAGGACCTGATGCAGGCCCTCGCGCAGATCGCCGGCCGCGATTTCCGCCGCGACGAGCAAGGGTGCCGCGAGCAACACGATGCCGAGATTGGTGTTGCTTCCCACGGCGGCGTCCGTTGCGGACACGGCGTCGAGGATCCGGCGGCCGACGGGCGCTCCCGGCTGGGTCAGCGGTCCGGCCGATACGCGCGCACTCGTCTCCATCTCGCCGACCGCGATCCGATGCCCCGCGGCGTGGACATGCGCGTTGCCGGGTTTCAAGGCTCGCAATTCGAGCAGGCACGCGTCGACATAGCATCGCGCGAGCCCGGCCGCGATGCCGGCCATCCTGTCCATTACTCCTTTGTCGTAGGGCGGGGTTGGTTGCGCCGCATCGGCTTTACGTTAGACTGAAACACTTGGCGAACAAAGCGTGTCAGGCGGGCGGAGATTCCGCTGGCGCGCCCAGGGAGGTCTGCGATGACGGAGCGCGCAGGCGACCGCGTCTACAGTGAAGCCGAGATCAAGACGCGGCTCGGCAAGGAACTGCCGCACTGGTACTTCGAAGGCGGCTGGATCCGGCGCAAGTATCGCACGCACGGGTGGAAGAGCACCCTCATGGTCATCAACACGGTCGGCCATCTCGCCGAGGCGGCCTGGCATCATCCGGATATCACCGCCTCCTATGCGTGGGTCGAAGTACGGCTGATGAACCACGCGGCCAAAGGCGTCACCGACAAGGATTTCGAACTCGCCAGGAAAATCGAGGACGTCGTGCAGTGGCGGCCGGGCGCCGACAGCGCGCTCGAAGGGACGCCGGCTGATCCGCGGTTTGCCCATGTGAAGTACGACAAGCCCGGGGAGCCTGCAGAGAGGGGCGATTGAGCGAGGTGCCGGCCCGCGGCATCGCGTGTCCGTTCTGTGGACTCGCGTGTGATGATCTTTCGGTCGGGCCGATCGGCGTCGACACGCGTGGCTGCGGCAAAGCGGCCGCGGGATTCGCGGCACAAAGCCTGTCGCACGAGCATCGCGTCGGCGGCGAGCGGGCTACGCTTGAGCAGGCGATCGAGGTCGCCGCCGGCATTCTCCGCGGCGCCCGGCTGCCGCTGATCACGGGGCTGAGCGTCGATTTGGCTGGCGCGCAGGGCTTGGTGGCCCTGGCCGACCGCTGCGGCGCCGTGATCGACCGCTGGCAGGCGGCCGCTCAGGCCGACACGCAGGGCGTCGTCCAGCGGGCCGGCGCCTTGACCGCGACCTTCGGCGAGGTCGCCAATCGCGCCGACGTCGTCCTGATCGTGGGCGCGGATCCGGGGCGCGATTACCCGCGGCTGTACGAGCGGCTTGTGACCAACAAGACGCCGCTGTACCGCGAGCGACCGCCGTCCGTCGTCCATCTCGGCCCGTCCGCAGCGCCGCCATCTGGCCTGCCGCTGGTGGCGCAGGTTCCGGTCGAAGCGCCGCGCCTGCTCGATGCGTTACGCGCGCTGAGCGCGTTGCTCGACGGACGGCGCGCCGGCGGCGGCACGGCGCCGGATCTGCCGCTGGCCCAGATCGGCGATCTGGCCGGGCGGCTCAACGACGCGCGCTACGGTGCGATCATCTGGGACGCAGCGACGTTCCCCGCTGGCGAGGGGGATCTGTGTACGGCCATGGTGCTGCGCATCCTGCGCTCCCTCAACCGCAAGACCCGATGCGTCGGCTTGCCGCTCGGCGGCAACGGCAACAGTCAGGGCGTGGCCCAGGTCATGCTCTGGCAGGCCGGCTGGCCGTCGCGCCTCTGCTTTGCCGGAGGCGCGCCCGAGCACGATCCGTGGCGCTTCCGGTCGGAGCGGCTGCTGGCGTCGGGCGAGGTCGATGCGCTGCTGTGGGTCTCAACCTTTGCGGCTGTGGCA
>Ga0335071_10001456_pt1 | contig 25496 bp, 22 predicted proteins | sample Lox_Sample_15_FD_206724 | JGI IMG/M metagenome (GOLD analysis project Ga0335071, IMG submission 206724) | Soil microbial communities from Loxahatchee National Wildlife Refuge, Florida, United States - Lox_Sample_1.5 | ecosystem: Environmental > Terrestrial > Soil > Wetlands | place: USA...
CGGATTTTTTATAAAGTTAATAGATTTCTTGGTCAACCATTGTAATTGATTGCTCAGTCAACTATTGAAATAATAGGCACCTTTTTGAAATTCCAATTCCCGTCCTTGTAGGTGCAGTTGACGAAGACCTTCCAGTTTGCCTCATCCAGGTTGGGTTTGTCGCTCCGGAAATAATAACCGGGCCAACGGGTCTCTTCACGGAACTGGATAGTTCTCGCATGAACTTCAGCCTGGTACATCCTCTGGATGTTCTCGTGGCAACGCAGCAGATCGTGCAGATCGGCAGCAGCCAACTTTTCGGAATCCTCCTTCAGCCATGCCAAGAGTTCCAGGGCCCTCTCAAGTTTCTTCCCATTGGTCTTGAAGCCCGAGGTCACGCCGCCCACATACTCATCCATGATCTTCTGCAAGCGGAACATAAACATCTTGGGCCGGCAGAATTCAGGATTGATCTCCGGGTCGCTGGATTTGGCCGCATGCTCTGCAAAAATATCAAGAGGCTTCAGGATCTGTGCCTTCAGAGCGTCTATCTTTGCCTTGTCCACATTCGGCTGTGTATTGTTCTCTACTACGAACCGGACAGCGGATTTTCCTGCAGCCCGCCCCTCAGCGTGAGAGCCGGAGGAGAACTTGTGACTGGACGCGCCGGATGCGTCACCCGCACAGAACAGGCCCTTCACCGTGGACATATACTCATAGCCCCAGAAGTACTCTTTCGGGGCCAAGTCCTTAGGTCCGCTCACCCATGCGCCGGATGCGCCGGAGTGAGATCCGATGAAGTACGGCTCGGAGGCCGCTATTTCCGAGGACCTCTCCTCAGGCTGCACGTTGGTGCCGGCCCAAAGAATGGCCTGGGAAATAGTCATGTCGAGGAAGTCTTCCCAGGCTTCAGTCTCGAGGTCTTTCATTTTCTTCTTGAAGGCCTTGGGATCGTCCTTGAACTCAGCCGCTATTTTTTCAATGGCCTCTTCCGTCCTCATGTAGATCGGTCCCAAGCCTTCGAACTCGTCCAGCATTCCCAGCCAGTTGCGCAGATTGGCCGGAATCGGCTTGACACTGCCGTATGAACCCCACTTGGCCAGTTCGTCCTTCCGCTCTGCCATGTACTCGCCGCCATAAGCGTTAGTCGCACGGGACTTGAACAGGAGGAACCACGCGCCGACAGGCCCGTACCCGTCCTTGAAACGGACGGGGATGAAACGAACTTCCTGGCAGGTCTGCTCAGCGCCGGCCAATAGGGTGAAAGCCAAGCTTGAGCCGGTGTTCCAGGGCGGATACCATGCACGTCCAAGACCTTCGCCTACGCTTCTGGGCTTGAACACGTGAACAGCTCCGCCCATAGCCGCCAATACAGCCTTGGCCTTAAACACGTAGAACTTCTCTTCACGTGTGCTGAATCCGACAGCGCCTGCGATCCGATCTCCATCCAGAAGTGGATAAGTGATGAAGATCCGTTCGAAATACTCACCGCCGTTTTGGGCGAGTGCGTTCTTCGCCGCCTCGGCGATCACCACTTTGTAAGACTCGCCGTTGATCATCAGTTGCCAACGGCCCTCATGAACGTATTTGCCCTGTTCGTCCTTCCAGATGGGAAGGCCCCACTTCTCGAACAGATGCACAGTGGAATCCACGTGACGAGCAATGTCGTAAACCAGATCCTCACGGGTGATGCCCATAAGGTCATTGCGAACGTAACGAACATAGTCTTCGCAAGTGTTCTCGCCGCTGTTGATATCTACGTACTGGTTGAGGGCCGATAGGCCCATGGCTACTGCGCCTGAACGGTCCATAGCGGCCTTATCCACGAGGGTGACCTTCAGGCCGTTCTTCTTGGCCCAGTAAGATGCCTCGACAGCGGCTCCGCATGCCGCCATACCACCGCCACAAATGAGAATATCAGTGGTGACTTCTACAGTCTCGAAATTCGCCATATTCATTTACCTCCCAGATTTACTTCTTCAATGTCGGGAGCTCTTTCAGCCTCAAGGCATCGGGCTCGTTGTACAGGCACTGGCTGGCCAGATCCGTGGTGACTTCGCCGAAGCCGCCGTCGGGCTTAGCAGTACCTTCGGGCGTAGTCCTGATCGCGAACTTGAATCGTTTCACCATGCCACTGCGAAATTTCACAGTCCACATGATGTCTTCAGAGCCACGGAGTGGAACGACAGATGCGCCCATAGGAACGAAGTCCGCGTAGCCCCTTACATCAATGGCCTGCTGGGGACAAATTTTAACGCAATTGTAGCATTCCCAGCAGAAGTCGGGCTCCCGGTTCCAGGCTTTCATTTTTTCCTTGTCAAGGACCATCAGATCGTTCGGGCAGATGTACAAGCAAGCGGTCTTATCCTGACCCTTGCATCCATCGCATTTTTCCATAATAACGTAGCTTGGCATGAACCAACCTCCTAGGTTTAATTAAGCTTTTGTTTCTGGTCGTTCATCTTCACTTTCGAGATGCGGTTAGGCTTTGTGTGCCTGCTAACCTCCTTTCTGTATATATAGTCGCTGCGGCTCTTTCGGATGCGAATCGGCGACGATCACAATCGCCGTCAGAATTGTCGTGCCGGAGCACTGCGCCTGACTCACAACCCCATCCCACCGGGATCACTCGCGCCTGGCTCCTTTGATCTTACAGCAAAAGCCGCAATCGCTTGACGGTCTGATATTCTCCGGCGCCCCCTCACCGGAACAGGTGTTCGATGGCTCTTGATTTTTAGAGCGGGTATAGGACCCTTCCTGTGGACCGACCACATTCACAGGAATGCTCAATTAAATCAAATGGCCTAGTGAGTGTCAAGAAAATTTTTCTATGTAATCGGGCTCATTTGTTCATCAAATTAGGGGCCGTCGGACTTGTCACGCCCAAATTTAGATGTTAACATTAAAAATTACTGTTTGGCGCTCTTAAAGGAGCCTCTATACATGATTAATGCAAGAAGAAATGACCCATGTCCTTGCGGCAGCGGGCTAAAATATAAGAAATGCTGTCTGAAAAGCGACCAGCAGCCTAAAAGCCTCGATCCTGAAGCAGCCCGAATTCGAGCCCAAGCTTTTAATGAAATGTCGTTTGAAAACTTCAACGAAGCTGTCGCTCTCTTCAAAAACTGCCTGGAATCATCCACTGAGCCGCATGAAATTCTTGAAGCTATAGCGGCATGCTACGACGGATTGGAAAATTATGAGGCCGCCGCGGAATATTACGCCAAGGCCCTCGAAATCTGCCCGCCTTCGCGACGTCGCGAATTGAATTATCGTCTCGGAGTTGCCGCAGGCTGTGCCGAGCAAATCGAGAAGGCGCTCTTCGCTTTTGGCAATTGCCTGGAATTTCGTCCCGATTCGGCCACAAAAGAGAGTTTGTATGAAATTATAAGGATATTGAGCGAGATCCACGATGGACATATCAACCCGGCTTTTTTTAGGACCCGTGTCCAGCTTCAACGGGCTTTTTCTGATATGGAAACCGATAAGTACGATTCAGCAGCATCACGTTTAGAAAAATTGATCGAGGTAGATCCGGAGAATCCCGCGATCTTTTATAACCTTGGGGTTGTCTATACGTTCCTAAAGAGGGAGGAAGACGCCCTGATCCAGTTCCAAAAGACTGTCGATCTCAATCCCCATTATGCCGAGGCCTGGTACAATATGGGTCAGATATCCCTTATCAAGCACCGGGACGCATCCCGCGCTTTGCACTGTTACGACCGTGCAGTGTCGGTTCGCCCGGACTATATAGGGGCCCACCACCAACGAGGAGTTGTTTTGGAGCTGCTGGGCGACCGAAAGAACGCCCTATCGAGTTGGCGAACTACGTTGGAACTTGATCCGGAAAACAAGACGGCAAAAGAAAATGTTCGCCGACTGGAGGCTGCTGAAACTCAAGGCGCTTAAGAAAAAATTGATTGAAAGGATCCTAAATGAAATTTACTAAACCGGAATGCCAAGGCGGTCGGCGACTCATGACTTGGGACGACGCGTTCAATTTCTCCTGCCGGCCCGGCATAGATTGTTTCAACTCATGCTGTCGGGATATAACCATATTTTTGAGCGCCCTTGACGTAGTCAGGTTGAGAAAAACATTAGGGGTTACCTCAACGGCCTTCCTGCATGAATACACGCACCAGATCTTATCACCGGTTAGTGGGCTGCCTGCCGTTGTTCTGAGGATGTCGGACGACGAGCAGAAAAAATGTCCGTTCGTAACCGAGCAAGGCTGCTCAGTGTATGAGAACCGACCCTATTCTTGCAGGCTATATCCTCTGGACACCGAGCAAGGGGTAGAATACTCCTTTATTGTGGGAACGGAGACGTGTCACGGACTGAGAGAGACTCAAGACTGGACTGTGGAGCGCTGGAGAAAGGATCAAGGGCTCTATGCTTACGACGACATCGACCATTATCTCAAGGACGTCATGTCCGCGGACGAGGTCTGGGAACGAAAGATCGAAGACGCTCGCATGCAGGACATGTTCATGATGGCGATCTATGATGTGGACCGTTTCAGAGAATTTGTTTTCGAGAGTTCTTTTCTGAAGAAATTCCGTGTCGATGACGACATATTGGACAAAATTCGCCAAGACGATGTCGCGCTTCTTTATTTCGCGGGCCAATGGCTGCGTTTTGCGTTTTTTGGGAAAAAGGGCTTTTTGAAAATTGATCGAGACTATCTTGAGCAAAAAAAGCGCGTCGTACTTGGCCGAAAGGGAATGGGTGCATGAAGAGCTTTATCCAAAAGGCTGCGATAATAATTCTGTGTTCGGTCGTAGGGCTGTCCGCAGCGCTCGCGGCTTCAATTGACGAGCAGATCAATAATTTGAAGAATGAGAATGCCGAGGTCAGGGCCAAAGCTGCTTACGAACTGGGATGCGGCTGAAACAAGCCTGCGAGGGCGGTCCCGCCTCTCATAGCAGCGCTCAAAGACCAGGATTCGAAGGTAAGGAAAAACGCCGTTGAATCATTGGGATCTTTTCCAAGAGAATCGGCGCAGTCCATTCCGGGCTTGCTTGAGCGTCTCGGCGACGATGATGTAGAGGTCCGGCGTGCGACGATCCTGGCCCTGGGAAATTTGGGAAAAGGCCAGAACAACGTCGAGGAAGCGCTTAAGAAGTACACTCAAGATTCGGACCCGGTTACGCGCCTCGATGCCCTGGTGGCCATGGCCGAATTGGGAAAAACCGAAGAAACCGGGATTCCCACTCTGCTTAAGGCATTGGGAAGCAGCAAAGAGGCTACCGCACGAGCGGCCGCCAAGGCCCTGAGTATGATCGCCGCGGAAAAACCGCAGGAAGTCTTGCCCGGCATAATGGAGATACTGGACAAGAAAGAACAGCCAGCAGCGATAAATTCACTCAGAATCATTAGAGGAATGAAATCTCAGTCCTCCGAAGCCGCTCCTCGCATAGCATCGTTGTACAAGAGTGTGACTCCTCACGAGCGGAGAGAGATTGTAGACACTCTTACGGCGATTGATACTGAAGGAAACTACACCATACCTGTGCTGATTGAAGCCCTGAAGGAGCCCGCTCCTTATGATAGAAGGGACGCACTGTTGGGACTGATGAAATACCGGTCCAAGGTGGATCTTTTCATTGACTCTTTGACCGATGAGCTGAAGGATAATGATCTGGAAAACAAGTTTCTGGCCATCAACATCGTCAGAGGGCTTGGCCAGCAGGGATCAAAGGCTCTGCCCGCTATGATCATGCTGACCAACGACCAGAACCCGCAAGTCCGAGCAGCAGTAGTCAATGCCATTGGTGTTTTTGGGTCCTCTTACCCGGAAGTCGTGCGTACACTCGGACAGACAGTCACGGACGCGGACCTCCGCGTTAGAATGGCTTCTGTGGTTGCTCTGGAAAATGCGGGAAAAACAAATCCTCAGGAGGTGATCCCAATTTTACAGAGAGCGCTGGATTCGGAAAAACTCGACGCAGCAAAGCGCAGGATAAAGGCCGCATTGGACGGCCTCAATAAAAAGGTCGCTTCTCCTACCGGCCAGCAGTCAGCGGAAAAACAGCAGAACAACAAGTGACCGGAGGCGACCTCAACATTCCGACACCAGGGATGTTAAATGTCCAGGTCCCGGACTTCCTGAGCGTGGTCTTTTATGAACAGGAAGCGTCTCCGCACGTCTTTCCCCATGAGAGTGTCAAAGATTTCGTGAGTTTTATCCTCATCGTCGATGCCGATTTTCAGGATGGTACGAGTGGCGGGATCCATAGTTGTCATCTTGAGAGTTTGAGCGTCCATCTCACCAAGGCCTTTAAACCTTTGCACTTCGACTTCTTTCCCGTTCCGGCCTTTTAGCAGCTTCTCCTTTTCCCGGTCTGAAAAAACATATCGTACTTTAGCACTTTTCCCCGATCCCAATATTATTCTATAGAGCGGCGGCATTGCGAGGTACACATGTCCTTTCCTCAACAGTTCAGGGAGGAAACGATAAAAGAAGGTCAGCACCAGAGCCGCGATATGATGGCCGTCCACATCGGCGTCCGTATTTATGATGATTTTTCCGTAGCGCAGCCGACTGTAATCAAAAGACTTGCCCATGCCTGTGCCGACACTCTGGACCAGGCTCTGGATCTCCTTGTTGGCCTTGAGCTTCTCTCCTGAAGCCTGCTCTACGTTCAGGATCTTACCTCGTATGGGCAATATCGCCTGGAATCTGCGGTCCCTGGCCTGTTTGGACGATCCGCCCGCGCTGTCTCCTTCGACTATAAACAATTCCGTATCGCTGAGTGACTGCGAAGAGCAGTTCGCCAATTTTCCCGGGAGCATGAGGCGTCGTGTCGCAGCTTTTCGGGTTACCTGGTCTCTCGCAGCCCGTGAGGCGGCTCTAGCCTGGGAGGCAAGAATCACCCTACCCGCCAGGATCGCTGCCTGGTTCGGGTTCTGATGAAGCCATGTCTCAAGCGCGTTGCGCACCAGCGGTTCGATCTGCTGTGCTGCATCACTTGTGAGACGTTCCTTGGTCTGACCCTGAAATTCAAGATTACCATGTAGGTACACCGAAACAACTGCCAGGAGGCCCTCTCTGACGTCCTCGGCTGAGACACCTTTCACCCCTTTCGGAAGGCCATTTCGTTTCTCAATGTACGCCCGAACAGCGCGGGTTATGCCGTTTCGGAAAGCAGTCTCGTGAGTCCCTCCGGACGGAGTCGGTATCGAGTTGACAAAGGAAAGTATCCGGTGAGAGGTTTGTTCGGTCCAGGCCATCGCGATCTCCAGCCTCAGATCATTGCCGTACGAATAGTAGAACGGCTGAACGTCGATCAAAGTACGGTCCTCGGCTAGTTTTCTCAGAAAATCGTTGATCCCTCCGGAATAACAAAACGTCTCAGTGGCGCCTTGAATCTCGTCCTCCAATCTGATCGTGAGACCTGCAATCAAAAAGGCTTTGGTCTGGAGCCGCTCGCGAATCAGATCAATGGAGAAGGTCGTGTTGGAAAATATTTTCGGGTCGGGCTGAAACGTTACCTTGGTGCCTGTACAACCGGTTCCGGCAACTTGATGTAAAGGGGAAGCGGGTTTTCCGCGTCGGAACTGTTGTTGATATCGCAAACCTTTCCGCTCGACTTCTACGATCATTTTCTCGCTCAGAGCGTTCACCACTGCCGCACCGACACCGTGCAAGCCGCCGGCAACTTTGTATGCGTCATCATCGAATTTTCCACCTGCATGCAGGTTGCAAAAAATGGTTTCCACCGTGTTCTTGCCTGTGGCGGGATGCTTCTCCACCGGGATACCCCTGCCTCTATCTTCCACGGACAGACTTCCGTCCCCCAGGAGAGTGACATCTATCTGATCGCAGTGTCCGTTGAGTGCTTCATCTACGCTATTGTCCAAGATCTCCCAAACAAGCTGATGCAAACCGTCCGGACCGGTCCCTCCTATGTACATTCCAGGCCGCTTCCGGACAGGGTCTAACCCCTTCAACACCTGAATTTTCTCAACGGTATAAGATTCGCTCATGCCAAATGCCCTTCGCCGCCGGATATGCGCTCTATCCGAGAAATTGATGCGGAAATTGATTTCCCTCGTGTCCCCCGGCTCGCTCTCTGGATATCGGCGACTTCAATTAATTGTTCCACGCCCTCTTTAGAATGAATCAGAAGCTTGTGCCGGTCGCCTACAACTTCAAGGCACACCACTCCGGATTCGGGGGATACTTTTATCATGCGAACGCCTTGACCGGGACCGGCAAGGACCGGGATATGTTCGACCGGAAACACAAGAATTCTGCCCGAGTCAACTCCTATCACCACGAGTTCCCCGTCTTCGGGTCTCACGTCAACCACCTCATCTCCCTCAGCCAGGCTCATCAGTTTTCTGCCGGATCTCTTTGTGGGCTCCCGTAATATGCCGCTGTCAAATCGGAATCCCTTTCCTCGCCGGGTTATCAAGATGCCCTTGTCGGGTGAGGGAGGTGAAAGTTGATCATCAGGAGGAAGCTCGCGAATCTGTTCAGGCTGGGCAAACAATGAATACTGAGGCGAATCTTCCCCGTTAAAGCCGGTTGGACCATCGGCACCTTCCGATGTTCCTCTTTCATCTACGGCTACCGGAGCGAGACGATCCGGCGCCATAAATCCCACTGCAAATTCTCCATCAACGAGCGTGAAAATGCTGCTGATAGGCTCTCCAAAACCTACACTCGCGGGAACTTCAAGGGCTCTGATCACGTAGACCTTACCGAGATTAGAGAACACAGCCACCGAAGATCCGGTGTTCACCCTCACGCAACCGAGGAGGCTGTCGCCTTCTCTGAGCTTGACTGTGGCCGGGTCGTCCACCTCGGTCTTGATGCGACGAATCCACCCTTGTCTCGACAGTATAACCGTCACATCTCCATGTTCTACAAATTCGTCCGGATCGTAGGCCTGGGCTGTGGCCTCTTTTTGCTCAAGGATCCTCGTGCGGCGTTCATCTCCGAACTTGACGGCGATTTCTGCGAGCTCCTCGTCAACGATCTTCCAGAGGCGGTCCTCGCTAGCCACGTCCCGAGAAATCTTTTCCGCCTCTGTGGTCTTCGCCGCAAGCTCATCCAGGACCTTGCCGATTTCCAGAGCAACCAACTTATAAAGTCGCATTTCCAGGATAGCGTCTACCTGCTCGGCGTCCAATGCAAAGGCAGTCTTAAGTTCTTGTTCGGCTTGTTTCCGGTTCCCTGCTGATCGAATGATGCGAAGGGCAGCGTCCAGATCGTCAAATAATCTTCGGAATCCCTCCAGCACATGGATACGCTTGTGAAGAATCTCCAGCCTGTGTTTCAGCTTAAGAACGGTCTTTTCATATCTGAAATCGAGGAAATATCGAATGATCCTATCAAGTCTCAATCGTTCAGGAGTGCCCAGAGGAGTAATCGCAATATGATTCACGGGAAAGTTGATCTGCAAATCGGTGTGCTTGTAGAGAAACGCCATTATCGAGTCCGCGCTTACGTCCGCGCCCCGCAGTTCAAGCACTATTCTCACGTCCTGCGTGCTCTCGTCACGGACGTCATAAACATGTCTAAGCTTCTTGTCTCTAATGAGTTGTGCGATGCGTTCGATGAGCCTGGACTTATTCACCGAATAAGGTATCGATGTGACGATCAGATTTGTCTTGCCTCTCCCCGCTTCCTCCACGTCAAAGGTTGCTCTGATTCTTACGAACCCGTGGCCGGTTGTGTAAACATCCGCCAGATGTTGAGGGTCTTCGATAATCTCTCCGCCCGTCGGAAAATCGGGCCCTTTGATATATTTCAGGAGTCCGTTGGTGTCGATGTTTTCGTCACGAATGGCAGCGCGACACGCGGTTAGCACTTCCCGAAGATTGTGAGGTGGGAATGAGCAGCTCATGCCTACCGCTATACCCGAAGAACCGTTGATGAGAAGATTCGGAACGGCAGAGGGAAGAACATCCGGTTCCTCACCCGTGGCATCGTATGTGGGATGAAAATCGGTTGTGCCCTGGTCGATGTCACGAAGCAGGAGCCCGGCCAATGCGCTGAGACGAGTCTCAGTGTACCGCATAGCAGCGGGAGAATCGCCATCCAAGGACCCGAAGTTTCCTGAACCCTCTATAAGGGGATATCTCAGACTGAAATCCTGGGCCATTCGAACCAGGGCGTCATACGCAGCCTGGTCGCCGTGAGGATGATATTTTCCTATAACCTCTCCCACAACGGCTGCGGATTTTCTCATTTTTGCCGTATCGGTCAGCCGCAGTCCTTGCATTGCGTAAAGTATCCGGCGGTGGACCGGTTTTAGACCGTCTCGTACATCAGGTAACGCGCGCGATACGATGGTAGATAGCGCGTAAGCAAGGTAACGTTTTTCAACTTCGTGACGAAGAACAGCTTCGCTTTCCGCGGATTCCTGTCCTGACCTTGAGTGCTGAACTGACATAATCTTCAATAACCCTTCGTTTCATAACGCCCGGCACGCGGAGCGTTTTCGGGGAACAGAGAATAACCACCCGCGCGTGATAAGCCAATAGAAAAATCATCCGTCATCATAAAACTGCTCCAACATGCGCAAAAGGCATTCACGCGAATCGTTTCTGTTGAAATAACCAATTGAATCTGTTACGATTATCTTGCCATATAAGAAATCTGAAAATCGCATGCATAGCCTCGACGGCCGAAACTGGTTATATCGGTATCGTTATTGTAAATTGCCCGGAGGCGGTCAATTTCGGCGGCTCGGCGTCGCCGGGCTCTAATGCCCTGCAAGATTAAGTCACAACCGCGTAGGTCCTCCCACATGTCTAAGGTAAAAATTGACGCAAGAGAAATCCTTCAAGATATCCGAGACGGGATGAAGGATTCCGCTCTGATGGAAAAATACAGGCTTTCAGCGCGAGGGCTCCAGAGCCTTTTCTCGAAATTGGTGGAAGCCGATCTGATCAAACAATCGGATCTGGACGCCAGAATGACGGCCTATGAAAAAACCGTGAAGTTGATGGTTTTCAAGTGCCCGGCGTGTGGCATGCCGCAATTCTCGGAATTTGATGAGTGCCCCCAGTGTGGAATCATCGTGTCCAAGTATCAAAAGCTTAAGCAAAAGCCGTCGGAAGCCCCGGACACTCTTGTGTATGAGCGCCGGAAACCCGAATCATCCCTGGTGGAGGCAGAGAAAACGGTTGCAGGCGAGGTAACGTATCGCGGCAATCTCCAGCGGACCGGCCATTATATCGGTGACGCTGTTGGACAACACAATGAATTGAAATGGAAATTCAAAACAGGAGGTTGGTTGGCAGCGTCGCCGGCTGTAACAAACGATGGCGTATTTTTTGGCGGAGTGGACTCCTATTTTTATGTCTTGGATCCTGACAAGGGCTTTGAAAAATGGAAGTTCAAGGCGGGAAGTTCCATATACTCGTCCTGTTCGGTAGTCCGCTCGAGAGTGTTTTTCGGTAGCCTGGACAGTAATTTATATGCACTGGAAGTCGAAACGGGAGGACTAGTTTTCAAGAGTGGCACCGGCGGTCCAATTTACTCGTCCCCTGCGGTAGCTCAAGGATGTGTCTATTTCACCAGTCTCGACGGCAAGCTGCGGGCTTTGGACATGGAAACTGGCGCTCCGAAATGGGAATTCAAGGCTGGAGGACCGATTTATTCATCTCCGTCGCTGGTCGACGCATGGATTTATTTCGGGTGTATGGACAACAACCTTTACGCACTGAAAGTTTCTTCCGGCGAGGAGGTCTGGAAATTCCAGACCGGCGGACCCCTTAATACGGCGGTTGCCATAGCTCACGGCAGCATCTACTTCGGCAGCATGGACTCCAATTGTTACGCAGTGGACGCCTCAACCGGGGAACGAAACTGGGCCTTCAGGACTGCGGGCAAGGTCACTTCTTCCCCAGCAGTCACGGATGATGCAGTTTTTTTTGGCAGCGCCGACTGTTGCCTCCACGCTCTGGACCCAAAGTCCGGATCAGAATTGTGGCGATTCGAGACCGGCGGTCCCATTTATTCGTCCCCATCTGTTGCGGGCAATTGCGTCTACTTTGGGAGTGGCGATCATCGCCTGTATGCTCTGGACATTAGAACCGGTCAGCCGTTGTGGAAGTTCAAGACCGGCGGATCAGTGTTTTGTTCCCCGGTGATCGTTAACGGACAAATCTATTTCGGTAGCGATGACGGACACTTGTACGCTATGCTATAGAAGCGTTCTATGGTGCTGAGTTCCTCACACGCTCAGTCTCGGGGTCCTAGGGGACGAGTTGCTTAGCTGCCAGGTAACAATAAGCGGAATTCCGGGGGGAAATTTCCCCTCTGGAGGAGAATCGCATGGAAAAGCGTAAAATAACGGCCCGTGACATCCTCAAAGACATTCGCGCGGGTGTAGACGATTCCGTTCTTATGAAGAGATATTCGCTTTCCGCACAGGGACTACAAAGCGTGTTCAACAAGATGGTTCAGGCACGCATTGTTTCCGAGGAGGAACTGGATGCCAGGGTCCCTCTGTCGGCAAGAACAGTGGACATCGGCCTTTTTATCTGCCCGGCTTGCGGCAACATCCGAGGAAAAGAGTTTACTGAATGTCCTCGTTGCGGTTTCATCCCGCTTGGTCCGGCGAAGAAAGAAAAGACCTCAAGACCCGATGAAGCCAAACCCAGATCTCCATCGAAAGGCAAGTCCCTGTCACCACGCCAAAGCAAAGAGTCAAGTGCGGAATCGGCCGATATGTCGCCGGCGCTTGAGTCGTACAACCCGCCTCAATCCTCGAAGGAAACGGGATCGACAAATCTGCGCTCCATCATTAGATACTGTCGTATTCTCGGGACCTCGGCCTTGATATCGTATATTCTTGTTGCGGCCGGCCTGCTCGGACTCATGCAGTTTTCTGTCCCACAGGGGCTCCTGACATTTGCACAATCCCTCCTGGGAGTGCTCACCCTTGGCATACCTGTGATAGTAATTGGATTGGCAATACTCATATTACTGCGGGCGCTTGCCGAATCAATGGCCGTTCTGGAGAACGTCTCGAACCTTGTACAAGACAAAGCGCCCCACACAGGGTATCAGTCTTGAAAAGCAGTTTGTTTCTAATTGCCAAGCCTTAGATCGAAATAAGACAGCCATTCTTAGGAGAGAATCAGAACGGGAAGACCATTGCGGAGCAGCGGATCCGCATTTTGGGCACGCCTACTGCATTTCGGTTCGAGGTTGCCGTTGATACAGGTTCACCCAACGGTTATGTTCCGCTAGATTACTGGAGAACTGGTGACTACCGTCGTTTTTGGCCACAAAGTAGAGGTAATCCACATCCGCGGGCTTAACGGCTGCTATGAGTGACTCTCTGCCGGGACTTGCAATGGGGCCGGGGGGAAGTCCGTCAATTTGGTATGTGTTATACGGTTGCTTGCGATCCAGGTCTGCACGCGTTATTTTGGAGCCCATCGGTTTCACTCCATAGATAACAGTCGGATCTGATTGCAAGCGCATGTTGTGACGAAGCCGATTGTGAAACACTGCCGACACAAACTCATGTTCCGACGGCCGGGCCTCTTTCTCCACGAGAGAAGCGAGCGTCACAACCTGTTTCATCGTCCATCCGGACTCCTCTGCTGCGGCCCGGACATACTTGTCGTAGACCTGATGAAAGCGCTGAACCAGCTTTTGAATCACGAGCTTGCCGTCATTCTTTTCCGAATATTTGAAAAAGTAGGTGTCCGGGAAGAGATACCCCTCCAGCGACTGGCCCTCCAGCTCCATTGCACGGAGAAACGCCTTGTCTTGGGCCACTGAGAGGAATTCCGAGCGCGTCATTAGGCCCATCTGCTGGAAGAGCTCCGCGATTTGAAAGATATTGTAGCCCTCCGGAATTGTGAGAGCCAACATGAGCGTTTTGCCTGAAATTAATTGGTCCAGCACATCGCTGGCGTCGCTACCGGTCTTCAAGGAATAATCCCCTGCCTTAATGCCTCGCTGTTCTCCCCTTATCCAAGCAACAATCTTGAAAACCATTCGGTTGGAGACAATACCGTTGTCCTGAAGAATAGTTGCCACCTGTGAAAGAGAGGCCCCCTTGGGAATGGTGACTATAACCTCGCGGCCCGGCGCCACGTTTTCATCGGGTTTATGCCCGGTTGACTCTTCCAGAAAGTGATGCGCCTTGTTGTAGGCCATGTACCCGCCTATAACAAGTCCGATCAAGACCAAAGTGAGGACCAAACTTCTCAGTATGGAAAGAAGAGAGACTCTCATGAACTCGATATTTCCTTCAGGTGTTGTCTGTCCAGATAACCCTGGAGAATTATGACCGCGGCAACTTTGTCAATTGCTTTACGTCTCTTGCGGCGGCTCATGTCCGCTTCCAGAAGGACCCGCTCCGCAGCCACCGTGGACAACCGTTCATCCCATTCCCGCACCGGCACTCTCACCCTCTGTTTGATTCGCTGCGCAATCGACCTTACTTTTTCGACCTCAGGGCCTTCGGTGCCGTCCATGTTGAACGGGATTCCCACGACAATCTCTTCAACGCCGTAATTCTCGGCCAAGTCTACGATTGCTCCCACGTCACGCTCCTGATCCTTGCAGATCAGAGTTTCAACGCCCTGAGCCGTAAGACCCAATTCGTCACTGACAGCCACTCCTATCCTCTTTGAACCAATGTCCAGACCCAAGATTCGCACTAGGATCTCCCGCCGGCCATTCTCGGACCCGTGAGCCCCTTGCTTCCGAGAGGGTTACCTTTATTGAATTCTTGTGCCTCTGTCAAGAAAGCAAGAAAAGCGCATTTGCTAACCCTCTACAATTGACCGATAATTCCGTCGGTCCATGTACAAGAAGACAGGATCATTCAGGGATATGTTCCTAGGTGGGACGATACCCACAGCAAATGCCGACTGATCCAGAGTTTATAGACTGAGTGTATCGTTAAGCGCAGACCCAAGTAATCGACGGTCTGTCCGGGCCGATTGAGATCAGAAATCGAGAAGGCTAAATCAGTTTTTTCCGTGAAGATGACTGTGTTCGCTTAGACTGGAAGCTATCTCAAGGATAAAGCGCACATCATCTTTTTCAGTGAACGGAACGCATTTGTCAGTTGCGAAAGGGAGTCGCTCTTCCGTGATGTGCTGAGGGATGCGAGTGATCCTGCTACCTTTTGCCAGATGGCTCGGCAGGCGTTCAAAGGCTTCACGCTCAATCACCACAATGTTCTCCACGTCAGAAAGTAAGGCCAAGCCACTGGATGCAGGTGACCGCTTTCCGAAGCGTTCTTTTAGTCCTTTTTTCACTTCCGAGATGAGGGACCCCACCTTGGCCCTGATCTCACCGATTGTCATGATTTCCTCTAGGGCCTGCCTACGCTGCACCTCGGTCCCCATCAGCAGGGCCTCTTCAAAGCATTCGAGAGCTTCCAGAAGATGTTTCCTTGAGAGATGGGATCGACCCTCGATTAACATGCTCCGAGCTTCAGCTTCGTCAGCGGAATCGGGGTCAAAAGCTTGACCATAGCATTCCACCGCGGATGAAATGTCACCCTGTTCCAGGAACTCTCTCCCTTTTGTCACCAATGAATCATCCGCCGCGTTGGTGTTGGTGTCCATCATAGATTGCTCTTCGTGGTCCTCAGTGGCTGTTGGCAGCTCGTGTTGTGCCCGGCCCGGGATAGCCGGCGTGTCAGGCAAAAAGATCATCCGTAAATGATTATCAATAATAAACCATATTTTTTATGGTATATTACCGTCACTTCCTAGTACCTTGCTTAACATATTTACGCGCCTTTTTCAACCGGTTTCGCGCCTGTGGAAATGGAGTGATGTGTTGCGCCTTTTCAGACGTTCATCGCATTTTCCAGCGCCGTATATCCGAAGGATGCTTGTTTCGTTGTTTGATCACGCTTATAATACGCAACAGTATTGGTAGGTGGCGTCCAGGCGCAAGACAGCAACTAAATGGACAGAAACGGTCCTGAAAAAACATCGAGCATGTTGAACCCGCGCTTGGAAGATGATAGGAGTGCAGTGGGACTGTCCACCGCGGTGCAGAATAGAACTCTGCATTGGAGGCATTTACGAAGCCGGGGTGCCCGCGCTAAATTGATCTTGCTCATTCCGGTGTCCTGATCAGGCATCCTTGTGGCTCCCGATTTTCTATTGTTAAAGAGGTAATAGTCAGTGAACGCCTGCACGGGGATTCATGAGAATTAAAGGACTGCTGAAATACCTCCCTGTTTTGTCCATCGTGCTGGTGGCGGGAATTCTCCTTGTCATCGTGGTGGTTTTTACGCTCAGAAACATCAACGCCCAGAATCAGCGAATGGAGGAATTCACTACTCGACAAGGAGTGGCGGTTATAAGGACTTTAGAAGCCGGGACCAGGACTGGATTCATGGAGGGGGATTGGGGGATAGAGCACCTGCAGATGCTCATCGAGCAGGCTGCAAAGGATCCGGACGTGGAATGGGTCGGCCTGATCAACAGCGATGGCGTGATAGTAGCCCACAGCGAACCCGCCCAGATCGGGTTACGACTTCTCATGGGCACTGAGGACATGAATTTGGTCAAAACGGTCATACGTACCGGAGAACCTCTTTCACGCAAAAGAAGTCTTCCCGAGGACCGCACCATTCTGGAAATTTGGAAGCTTTTTACTCCGTTTCCCGATCAGATAGCTCAAGCTGAGACCACATCACGACAAACTCGCATCGGCCATGAGCTTTTGGATGTCTTTGATCGAGATCAGAAGCAGGTGTTGTTCCTCGGGCTGAAGATGGATCGTTTCAAACAAATCCGCCATCAAGACATAATGCTGGCAATATTTATCGGGGCTGTACTTTTTGTGATAGGCTCAGCCGGAGTTTACTTTATCTTCGTCATCCAAAATGCCTATTTGGTGCGAAGGACCCTGGATGAGATGCGCGCTTACACGCGAAACGTTGTCGAGAGTATGGCTAATGGACTTATCACGGTAGATAGGTCTCTCAGGGTAGCCACCTTTAATTCGACTGCACTTGAAATCCTCCGTAAGCCCAAGGACGAGGTCGAAGGATGTCCCATAGCCCAAGTCTTGCCACTGGAAAGCGAAATTAAGCAGATACTCGTCGACCCCGAGCAGATTGTTGAAAAAGAAGTCAAGATCGTCACTGAAGCCAGCGGCAAAATATTCCTCGGACTTTCCGTGTCCCCTCTCAAGGAGCCGGATTCCCTCATCACTCGGGGAGCGGTGATTATCGTCCGAGATTTGACCATGATTCGAGAGTTGGAGCAAAAAGTTGCAGTCAGCGAAAAGTTCGCGGCTCTCGGAAGGCTGTCCGCGGGCATTGCACATGAGATACGGAATCCGCTGAATTCTATCCGCGGCTTCATCCAGTATTTCCAAAAGAAGATCCACTTGGATGAAGAAGATTACCGTTACACTGATATCATGCTGACCGAAGTAGACCGACTCAACAGAGTCATCTCCAAGCTTCTGGCTTATTCCAAGCCAAGAGAGCCCCGTCTAAGCATTCGATCCGCAGAAGACGTGCTGGATCATTGCACACGGCTCGTTGAACGGGAAGCGATGGAAGCGGGAGTGCAACTGGTCAGAGAACCAGCCACCGGCGACGCGCCGTTGGTGTTAATGGATACTGACCAGATGACTCAGGTGTTTCTAAATATCCTGCTCAACGCCATAGAGGCTACACCGGAAGGAGGCAAAGTCCTGGTCCGCTATCTGGCGGATGGCCAAAATCGCTTGCAGATAATCGTGGAGGATACCGGCGAAGGAATTCCCCGCGAAAATCTCGATAAGATATTCGATCCGTTCTTTTCCACCAAGAAGAAGGGAACAGGATTGGGATTGGCCATTGTCAAAAGTATAATCGAGGGCCACGGTGGTGAGATCGAAGTGGAGACTGAGCCCGCCAAGGGAACGCGCTTTATCGTCACTCTTAACGGGTATCAGGCTGAGGACGCGAGCGATCAACCGACAATAGACTTGCGCAGAACAGCAAGACTGCCCTAATGCAGCAATGTTCACTTGTTTTGGTTGGAAGCTTACAGGACCTATTTGCAAGGTAACAGCATCACGACACACGATTCTTGCCCGGTTGCCCGGTCGTTGAAACGTTGGAAATTTTGATGCGCTATCGATAGCGGTTAATCAAAAATCCTGTCCGATACAAACAGAGCCTTTACACAGAGGAAATAGGACCTTCCATGACCCCTCGCAAAGCCAAAATTCTCGTTGTGGACGACGAGCTGTCCCAACGCAAAATGTTACAGGCCAATCTCTCATTGGACGGTTATCAGGTGTTCGAAGCTGGTGACGGAAAGGAAGCTATCGCACGAGTTTCGGAAGAATTTTTTGATCTAATTCTCATGGATAACCGCATGTCCCAAATAGATGGGATAGAAGCTCTGAGAGAAATAAAGAAGATCTCCCCCGGGATACCGGTCATAATTATCACTGCATATGCTTCCGTGGAGACCGCGGTCCAGGCTCTCCAGGCCGGTGCGCACGATTATCTTACCAAGCCTTTGGATATGGAAGAACTCAGGTTCAAAGTCCTTCAAACTCTGGAATTCTGGCGACTCAAGGAAGACAATATCCTTCAAAGACGACGGATTGAAAACCTGTTCGATGCTTCCGGCATCATTGGTCGCTCACACAAGATGAAGGAAGTCCTCGAAAGAGTTGCCCAAGTAGCGCCGTCTGAGGCTACGGTGCTGATTTTGGGAGAATCCGGGACAGGCAAGGAACTGATCGCCAATGCCCTCCATCAAGGGTCGGGTCGTGCGGACAAGCGTTTCATCAAAGTCAATTGCGCGGCCTTACCGGAAACACTCCTGGAGGCCGAACTCTTCGGGCACGAGAAAGGGGCATTCACCGGTGCTGACAGGCGAAGGCCGGGCCGGTTTGAACTGGCCGACGGTGGGTCTATTTTCCTGGATGAAATTGCAGAAATGACCCTCGCCACACAGACGAAATTACTCAGGGTACTCCAGGAAAGAGAATTTGAGCCACTAGGCTCAACTCGTACCGTGAAAATCGATATCAGAATCATTACTGCCACGAATAGGGTGCTGGTCGACGAAGTGAAAAGCGGCCGGTTTCGTGAAGATCTGTTTTATCGGCTGAACGTGGTGCCTATAGACCTTCCTCCGCTGAGGGAACGCAAAGAAGACATCCCTCTGCTTATCGAGCACTTTCTCGGAATATACAACGAAAAGAACGGCCGCGCCGTTCAAGGATTCCACCCTCGGGCCCTCGATGCGCTGATGCGGTACTCATGGCCGGGTAACATACGAGAGCTTGAAAATGTGGTGGAGCGGTGCGTCATCCTGACGCGAGACGATTATGTTCCCTTTTCCGAACTTCCGGAGCCCATTCTCGAGGTTACCGGCGATTCTTACACCAAGGAATTCAGGGAAGGTCTGCGTCCGGGCGTCACACTAAAAGAGATGGAGCGAGAACTGATCCTCATAACCCTTGAAGACAATGATGGAAACCGAACGCGTACCGCCCGCGTCCTTGGCATTACGCGACGGACGCTACAACACAAACTCAAGGAGTACGGAATAGATCAACAGCCCGTCGACTCAGCGGCCGAAACTTGGGCCCCGGGCATCTAATTAAAAAGAGGCTTGTTTGCAGAATGATGATGGAAGCAGCTTTGGGGAATTGCTGGTGCCGATAATTATTATGGGCTAGTGTTTGGAACCGCCGGCCGGATAGATGCTTATATTACTCATAGAATTTTACTTAGGCCTCAATGGTAATCTTACGATGGCGCATTTGTATATGGTAAAAACTGAGCGACAGGCGACCGCACTCAAGAGACGTGATCGATTCCTGCGCGAACATCCCGAACTCCGGGAATTTCAGAGAAAGATTGACGCAAGACTCAATGGCGCCGGGTCCGATCATAATCGGCTCGTACTTATACATGAGCTGATGATGGATTCCCTGGGGAACCTGAGTAGGGAATTGCGGTCAGTGGTAGCGGTCCAGCGCTGAATTCGGTTTAATGGGGAGCGGAATATCATCAGGGAAATGGTTTGCGGGTCAATCAGTGAGATCCCTATCAGACCGTAGAGGTACCTTCAGACCGATCAGTTTCTCACACCCCTGAGGAATGAAACACTCAGCGTCCTGGAAACGGGGCGCCGCTCCAACATCGCCCGCGCACTGTTGGCGATCCCTTCCGGGAACAATCCAAGTTCCTCAAGAAGTTCTGATCTGGTCCCATGTTCTACGAAGGTATCCGGAATGCCCAAACGAGTGGTAAGGACTTCTTCCAAGCCTTCTTCTGAAAAAAGCTCCAATATACTGCTGCCGAAACCGCCTGCCAGCATACCCTCCTCTACGGTAAGCACCCTTCCGGCGGCAGTGGCCTTTTCAATAATGAGGTCGCGGTCCAAGGGTTTGACAAACCGGGCATCCAACACGCCCACGGCGATTCCTTCTTGCGCAAGGATGTGAGCTGCGTCAAGAGAGGGGCCGACCATGGAACCGACTGCAAGTATCAGCAGATCGTTTCCCTCGGCCAACATTCGCGCCTTTCCTATCGGCAGGATCGCCGGATTCCTCTTCATGAGAACGCCGCGGCCGTGGTCCCTGGGATAACGGATCGCACAAGGACCGTCAAGCGCCAGTGCGGTTGCCAGCATGTCGGCCAGTTCGTCTTCATCGGAGGGGGCCATAACGGTGAGATTAGGGATAGACCTCGAAAAGGCTATATCGAAAGCCCCGTGATGTGTGGGACCATCTTCTCCCACCAGGCCTGCTCGGTCCATCGCGAATACTACGGGAAACTTCTGCATGCACACGTCGTGGATGAGATGATCATATCCTCTCTGAACAAACGTTGAATAGATGGCCACAACCGGTCTGTAGCCTTCTCGGGCCAGGCCTGCGGCAAATACTATTCCGTGCTGCTCGGCTATCCCTACGTCGAAAAAACGGCCTGGAAACAGGCGAGCGAATTCGGCCAGGCCGGTGCCACATTCCATAGCTGCCGTCACTGCCACCACCTTAGAATCCTGCTGTGCCAGCTTCACCATAGTGTTGCCGAAAACACTGGTGTACGTGGGCGCCCCTTCCGGCTCATCGATTTGACCGGTGCCTTTGTTAAATGGACCAACCCCGTGAAAGCGGGCGGGGTCTTGCTCAGCGACGCAATACCCTTTTCCCTTGCAGGTCAACGTGTGAATCAGCACTGGCTGCCTAAATCGCTTCACATTATTTAGTGTTTCTATGAGATGCTTGAGCTGGTGGCCGTCGATCGGGCCAACGTAAGTAAAACCCAAATCCTCAAATAGTCGTCCCGGTGTTATGAAGCCCTTCAGGGCATCTTCGAATTGCTTCGCCATCCCGTACATGGACCTTCCCATGCTTCCAGGCAGGTTCCGCAATAGGCTCTTCACTTCTTCACGGAACCGCGTGACAAGCTGCCCGGTCATGATTCGGTTCAGGTACGCCGCCATGGCCCCCACATTGTGGGAGATAGACATTTCGTTGTCATTGAGGATTATTATCAGGTCTTTTTCTGCTGCGCCTGTTTGATTGAGACCTTCATATGAGACGCCACAAGTCAAAGATCCGTCACCCACGACCGCTATGACTTTGTGGTCAGATCCATCAAAACATCTTGCTTGGGCAAGACCGGCTGCCACACTGATGGCATTTCCGGAATGCCCCATGTCGAAGACGTCGTACGGGCTCTCTTCTCTTTTGGGAAAACCGGATATACCGCCTCTGCTCCGCAAGGTGTGAAATAGCTCTCGTCTGTCGGTCAGTATCTTGTACGCATAAGCCTGATGGCCTACGTCAAAAACTATGCGGTCCTTCGGAGGGGAGAAAACTTTCAGCAGTGCAATCGTAAGCTCGACAACCCCGAGGCTTGAGGCCAAATGGCCTCCTTTCACGGAGACAGTATCAATGATCAGCTCGCGGACCTCTCCAGCCAACTGCCTCAAATCTTCGACAGATAGCTGTTTTATGTCTTCGGGTAATTGAAGGGTCTCAAGAATCGAGTTCAAATTCTGTCCGTTCAATTCATTCATTCGCTTTCTAAGGATCAGCTTGTGCGTTCGCCTATATATTTTCCGATGAGAGCAAGCGGCTCGGCTCTGTCGCCAAGAGGCTCGATTACGCCCAAGGCTGAGTCGAGAAGTCTGTCCATCATCTCTTCGGTCTTTTCTTTCCCCAAAAGAGTAGGATACGTCGGTTTACCACGAAGTTGGTCTTTTTTTACCGCCTTCCCCAATTTTTTCGGATCTCCTTCCAGGTCCAGCAGATCATCCCTGATCTGAAACACCATCCCCAGAAGCTCGCCATAACGACCCAAAATTTCAATCTGTCTGGAATCTCCGCCCGCCAGCACTGCCCCGCTGGTCAGTGAGACTCGAATCAGGGCCGCTGTCTTTGTCCTGACTATGAAATCCACAGTCGGTTCATCTACTTGTTTTCCCTCATTCAAAATATCCATTGCCTGGCCGGCAACCAATTTCCTTGGCCCTGCGGCCATAGACAAGTCTCGAATCACGGTCAGCAGCCTCTCCGGCCTGTACAGTCGGACAGCCCAAGGAGAGCTGAGGATTTCAAAAGCAAACGTTAACAGCGCATCCCCGGCCAGGATCGCAATGGCTTCCCCGAAGACCTTATGGACAGTGGGCTTCCCTCGCCTCAGGTCATCATCATCCATGGCAGGCAGGTCATCATGGATTAGGGAATACGTGTGAATGCATTCAAGCGCCGCGGCGAAAGGCAAGATGTCTTCCGCGTTACCTCCCACGACCTCCGCCGAAGTCATGGCCAGTATCGGCCGTATTCTCTTTCCACCGGCGAAGACACTGTAGCGCATGGCCTTATGCAAAGGAGCGATCTCATTATCTTCTTTGGGGAGTAGCTCGTCAAGGGTCTTGTCGACCGTCCGACGACTCCGGGCCAAGTATCCTTCCAGATCCATAATCAGACCCTATTCCTCTTCCCGGCCGAACGGCGCCCTGTCCATGCCCGCCAGCAGTTCTTCCACGCGGCCTTCCGAACGGTTAAGTATCTCGAGCAGATGTTTTGACAGACCAATACCCTCTTCGAACAATTTCAGACTCTCATCAAGCCCGAGTCCGCCATGTTCCATTTTTTCTACTATGGACCGCAATTTCTCAAGCTGCTCATCGAAATTCGAGGCCCCCCTGTCAATTTCTTTGGCTTTTTTCATGGAAGCTACCCTCAAACGCTTCATTGTGGACGAGAGCCCACCCGCCTTTTGGGGCGCGGACTCGCCTTGCGATTTGGAGCCTGAATTCTCTACGGAACAAGTTCGCTCAGTTCCCTCTTCGCCGCGGCGAATCCGGGATCCACGCTCTTCGCCCTTTCAAAACAGGACCTAGCCTGGTCCGTACGCATGAAGAACCTCTTCTGGATATAGCCCTCAAGATAATAACCTTCAGCTAATCTCTGTGGAATAGTCTCCGGAAGCCGCTCTCTCAGCTTGTTGGCAGACTGAATGTCTTGAAGGGCGGTCTTTACGTAATGCGCTGAAAAATTCTGGTGGAGCCTACCCTTAATCTTGGTTTCTGCCAGTGTGAACAGCACATCGGCATAGACGGCTGTCTGTGGCGGTCGGTTTGTTTCTAATATGTCCCTGGCCTCTTCCAAGAGATCGAGGGCCTCCAGATACTGCCCTTTCTGGACAAGTTCTTGACCCGTCTTGAGCAGCCTCTCGCTCGTTACCGGGATGGTATCGTCGGCGTAGATTACCATCGGCAGCAGGACAATAGCCGCGACAAAGATCTGCCGGTAGATGTTGGATTCTCGGGAGAGCCTTATCATCTTTCGGAAACACTAAAGTTATTCGTGTTCATAATAAAACAGGCCGGAACAATTGTGAAGACTCTCTGTGGCATGCGCGTGAAACGATTACACGGCTCGCTGCGGTCTCTCGGTTTGTTCTCCTCGTACAGAAAGCGACGCAGTCAACCGAGCAGGGTCAATTCTTCCGAAGCGATGCGTCGGTAGCCAACCGTAACTTAATAAGAAATTTCGAATTCTACCCTGCGCGCCCCGGACTGCACAGGTGCAACAGAGCTTTGTGGCGACATCTGTGTTGGTCCATGTGCAAGAATCCCGATTTGCGATGAAGGAATGTGATGGGTACCGATCAAATACTGGGCCACAGCTTCAGCTCGCTTGCGGGAAAGTTTGAGATTAAATTCCGGGTTGCCCTTCGGATCGGAAAACCCGTGAAGCACTACTCGGGCCGATGGGTTTCGCAGCAAGATTTGCGCGACTGCATTAAGATTTTGCAGGTTCGTCGCGTCGACGACCGGGTCTCTTGATCTTACTGAAAAACCTTTCGAATCAAATACCACCGGACCGACTGCCTGCCCAGTCTGACTCGATCCCTGCTGGGTCGGACCAGCGCAGGGCATAACCAGATTCTTCTTCATCCACGCATGCCACATCGCTGATGACTTGACATCCTCCAGTCGATTGTAAGTACCTCGACCTCTCTCCGCAATGGCTCTGAGGAAAAAATTTCCTTCCGGAGCGTTCCCTATCTGAAAAGTGTGAATCTCCAGATCGGGATTGTTCCGGCACATCTGCTCGCTCACTTTTACAGGTTCCGCGTTGCACGATTCAATTCCACCGCCAATCAGGAGAATGGCGCTTTTTCCCTCGACTGAAGCCACCTCGTCACCGGAGGCTCTGAGTCCGGCGGAAAGGGAGCTGACTCCATAAGAGACGGTCTTGGGAAACGCATTCAAAAATCGTTCCGGGTCCCAGGGCTGAATGGCGAGTATGCTCTCCGTGTTTTCGCAGCCTAGTCCAACTTTGAGGCCGTAATGTCGCACCCCCACATTAAAAAATCCGTCGGCCGTCAGCGGCATGGCCTGCACGAAAAGATCCATCTGTTGTAGAAAAAATTCCCATCGAGACTTCTCTTTCATGAAACCCGAGGCATCGAAGAGCACAAGAATGTTGGGAATCCTTTTGCAATCATCCGCGGCGGCCATACCCGAGAAAGATGATATGAGCACCACAGCCAAGCACGCAGTCAATAGTTGGTTAAGCCGACCCCTCGAACAGGGTAGCATAACGGACCTCCATCAATTAGACCACCGCCCAGCACAAAGAGCTGGACGGTTCGCCAGGAATTAGCAGAGCATAGGAATATTGTCAAGAATTATAATATAATATCTCTTTATTGACGGACTGCCTGAGTCGGACTTAGAGACACCTCGTTCGTTGAAAAAGAATCCGAGAATCCCCTGATATCGCGTTTATAAAAGGGGGAATAAGGGGATTTTGGTGCTATAGTGAAAGTATCTGTTCACTTTCGCGGGGATTATTGGCCTCTGGCATAGCGAGGGATGAAATCCCGGGTTGCCGGTGAAACTTGCTTGAGCCGGGCGAGCCACTCAGTCCATATTCCATTTTCTAAAGGCCGCTGAGCCGGCACTGATCACTGATCGAATGGCCCAGGCTGTGATATCTCAAGCGAACACAAATCATGATAATTCACCGGATCACGGTTTTCAGACCGCGCGACAGACCTTTTCAAGGCGAGGTA
>Ga0335071_10001457_pt1 | contig 25488 bp, 24 predicted proteins | sample Lox_Sample_15_FD_206724 | JGI IMG/M metagenome (GOLD analysis project Ga0335071, IMG submission 206724) | Soil microbial communities from Loxahatchee National Wildlife Refuge, Florida, United States - Lox_Sample_1.5 | ecosystem: Environmental > Terrestrial > Soil > Wetlands | place: USA...
CGGAGCAGATCCGAGTACCCGCGGATGACCATCAGCTGGTTGAGGACATCGTGGCGCGTGATCGAGTTCAGCATGTTGAGAGACTGGTTCGCATCCTGGAGCGCCTTCTCGACGCGCTTCCTCTCGGTCACATCGCGACCGATGCCGCAGACGCCGACGACCTCGCCGTCGATCCTCAGCGGCGCCTTGACGAGCGAAAAGACGTAGTCGACTCCGTTGACGGTCCGGAGCACCTCCTCGTCCCGCTCCACACCTTGCAAAACGAGCCGGTCCTGGGCCTCGATGTCCTTCGCCATATGCTCGGGGAAGAAGTCCCGGTCGCACTTGCCCACCATCTGCTCCTTGGTGACCCCGAACAGCTTCGCCATTCCCGCGTTGACGGTCAGGTAGACGCCGTCGCAGTCCTTCACGAAGATGACGTCCTTGGCGCTGTCGATGATCGCCTTCAGCTCTTCCTCTGACTTCTTCAGCGCTTCGGTGGCGCGGATGCGCTCGGTCGCATCCCGGAAGTTCCAGATCCGGCCTTGGACCTCGCCCCCTGCCATATACGGCTGGGAGTAGCGCTCGATGATCCTGCCGTCGGCGAAGCGCAGCACGTCGAATCCGACCTCCTCGGGATGAGCATACAGCCAGCTCACCCTTTCGAGGAATGGTTTGGGATCGTCGAGCTGTTTGATCGCGGTGTTCAGAAGCATCTCGTCGTTGCGCGTCTCGAGGATTGTCGGCGGCAGTTTCCAGATCTTCCCGAAGCGTTCGTTTGAGGCGAGCGTCGAACCATTGAGGTCCACGATCAGAACCCCGTCATCGGTCGACTCGAAGGTGGTCTTCAGCAGCGAGAGGTACTCGCGCGCCTCCTCGAGCTTGCGCTTGCGCTCGATCGCCAAGGCGACCTGATTCGACACGAACTGCAGGATGCCCAGATCCTCCTCCTTGTAACGGAGTTTCGGGTCATAGGACTGGATCGCCATCACGCCGATTGCTTGAGTAGCCGTCCGCAGTGGAACGCCGATGTAGCTCAACGGCAGGGCCCCGATTATGTCCAGTTCGCCGCGCTCGCGGAGCTCCTCGAGGTCCTTGTCGGTGGCGATGAGCGGTACCCCTTTTTCCATCACGTACTCCGTCACCCCTCGACCCATTCTCCTTGGCGCAGGGGTCGGGTCCTTCTCGTCTACGAAGTATGGGAAGCTGATCTCGTTCGTGTGCTCGTCCTTCAATGCGATGAAGAAATTGCCAGCAGGCATGAGCTCGGTGAGGATCGAGTGGATCGAAGCGTAGAGCTCTTCGAGGTTCGCGGAGGCCGCGGCCGAGTCGGAGATGCGGTACACCGCGGTCTTGAGGGCCTCGGTCCGTCGCAGCTGGGTGACGTCGACCGCCACTCCTCTCAATCCCACCGCTTTGTCACCTTTGTATATCGGAGACGCGTGGATACTTAGTTCCAGAACGGCCCCGTCCGCCTTCGGCACGTGGTAGAGGCCGCTGCCTTGTCCGCCCTCTCTGAGAAGTCGGGCCATGCTCGCGACTCCCCTCTCTCTTTCCTGAGGGTCTATGAGATCGATCACGTCGAAATCTGTGCCGTGCTCTCCAAGGGTGAACCCGGTAAGCTTCATTCCAGCGGCATTGACATAAGTGACCCTTCCCCTCGTGTCCGTTTCGAATACGACCGCGGGAAGCATGTCAGCTAGCTGGCGGAAACGGCTCTCGCTCTCTTCGACGGCCTTTTCGCCCGCCACTCTTTCGGTGATGTCGAAGATCACGCCGTCGATGTATAGCGGCTTTCCGAGAGCGTCCCGGCTGGGCCGCCCCTTCTCGAGGAATGTGCCAATCTGACCGTCCTTTCTCCTCAGGCGATATTCGACCTCGAAGGTCTCATCCTTCTCCATTGCCGTCCTGACTTCATCGAGGACTCGATCCTGGTCTTCTGGGACGATGAGGGGCACGATCGAGCAGACGCCGTCTTTCTGCAGCTCCTCCGGCTCGTATCCGGTCAAGGCGCTGAGCATCTTGTTGTAGAAGACCATGTGCTCATCCTGCTGGAGGTGGCAGCGATATACGATCCCCGGCAGGTTCTCCGATAGCGTCCGGTATGAGTTGATGGCCTCGGTCAGCTGCTGCTCGAACGCCTTCCGCTCGGTGATATCGACTTCGAAAGCGAAGTTGTACGCCTTGTCGCCGACCTGGAGGTAGTTGGCGGTGATCTCCACCGGATACTCTTCACCGTTCTTGCGGCGGTGGATGGTTTCGAAGACCATCTGGCCCTTGCGCGAGAGTTCGTCCCAGTGGTCATTCCAACGGTTCTCGGGGAACATCGGGTCAAGGTCCCAGACGTGCATTCTCATGATCTCTTGTTCTGCAAAGCCAGTCTTGCGGCAGGCTTCGCGGTTCGCGCGCAACAGTCTCCCATCGCTCGAGATCCAGTAGGTTGAGACCGCAGCGTTTTCGACGGAGAACTGCGCAAGGAGGAGCTGCTCGTCACGTCGGTTCCGATCGACCGCCACGAGTATCCTCTTGGAGAGCGCGTTCGCGAGCGGCGCGAGGTCGACGTCTTTTCTGAGAACGAAGTCAGCACCCGCACCCCAAGCCTCACTGATCACGTCGTGGCTGATGTCGCCAACAACGAGGACGAACGGAATCTTCCCACGTTGTGCACGCGCCCGTCTCAGAAGCTCAAGCCCATCGAGCTCTGGAGGACGATGGAATGAGATGATTGCGTCGTGTCCGCCGGCAGAAATCAGCGCTCCCGCATCAGCACTCGAGGTCGCGCGCACCAGAGAGAATTCGCCGGACTTTTCGAGACTGGCCCCGAAATTCGCCAAGGAGCCCTGGAGGTCATCAGCGAACAGGACTGAAATCGTCAGAGCTCACACCTGGCCGTTTGGGACGATGTAGGTGGAGGAAGCTTAAACATTGGCCTGCGAAATGTGCTTCCAGATAAGCACTGAGTCGTCCTTTCAGATGCTGCCATGCTTGACAACTGCCTCCCGCATCCTCGTTATGTTCTCCAGCGGCGTCTTGTAGGGCAGCTCGCAACCGGGAGCAAGGATAAGGCCAGGATCGCGTCCCCACAATCCAAGAACGCGCGTGACCTCCGCCTCGACATCGTTCGGCGGTTTCTTGAACAGCAGGTCAGTGTGATCGATTCCAGCGATTACGCAAAGCCGTCTCTTGAGGTCGGAGAAGAACTTCGGAACGTCGACGGCCTTCAAGTGCACATGAAGTGCCGCCGGGCCAAGACCAGCCTGAGCTTCGTAGAAAGGCTGAGCAGAGTCGTTGTGAATGATGGTGGAGATTCCTAAGCGCTTCCAGTGTGACATGACAGTTGACAGGTAGCCGCCATCGAACTTCTGATACATGTCCAGCGAGACCAACTCCATGCCCGCCCCGCTATCGTCGACGAAGACTGTCCCGAGCCCGGTTTCACTGGCCCTCTCCCCGTATGCCCTGCAGGACTCGACTATTGCGCGCAGCGTGCTGTGCACCGCGTCCTCCTGCTGGAAATACGCCATCATCAGCGTCTCCATTCCCACGGTCTCGCATGCGATCAAGGATGGGGAGACGCAGGCTCCCACTACCTCAACCTCTCCGTGGAGGCGTTCGAGCATGATCTTCGCCGCCTTCAGGGGGACCGACCAATGCCGGTCTTTATTGGGATCGACCGGCTGTATCTCAGTCGCCTTGCTCATCGGCACATAAGCAACTGGCCTTGGATAGAAGCGGGGGTCGGTGAACTTCCAGGTCGCTCCGTGCGCATGCGCCTCGGTCATCAAGTCCCCCCAGCCAGCCATGACGTTGTCGAAGCCAAATTGGCGATGGGCTTCAAGAGAGAGTCTTGCGAACACCTCTGGGTCATCGAACCCCGTCATCACCTGCAGTCCGAGGGCCTTCTGCAAGTGGCTCGATGCTCCGAGGTGCTGATAGAGGAGCGGCACCCTATCTGCCCCCTGCAGTCGCAGCGCCGCGAGAAACCTCTCCTTCGAGTTCATTGCCCGGCGAAGCTCCTTCCGGGGCCAAAAAGATGTGCCATCGAACTCTCATCGTGAGAACCGAAGACGCGAGCCGGGCGCTCCCTTCCAGCAATCCGGTTTGTCGTGCATTCCTCGTTGTTCTCCGCGTCTATTTTTAAATACCCATAGTAGATACCAATGGCAAGTGACTGCACATGGTTTATGGGATCGCTCTGGACCTAGGCACTAGCGGATATCGTACCCACCTCGTCGACCTCGAAAAGAACGGGAAGATCATCTCGACAGCGATCACGATGAGGCACCCCCTGCCTGGTGCAAACATCATGGACCACCTCCATTTCTGGCTTGAAAACGGGTCGGCGGTCGGCCATCGCATCATCGCAGAGACGGTCGACAAGCTCATCGAGCTTCACGGCACCGATCCCAAAGAGATCAGGCGGATGGCGATTTGTGGCAATCCGGCGCAATTGTCGATGTTCGAGAACATTGAGATCCGCGACCTCGCTTACGCCGGCCAATCGATACTCAAGAAGTATAACGTCAAGGTCCCGGAGCGAAGGGCGCACACGCGAGTGGCAGCGGACCTCGAGCTCAAGTCCGTCCACCCCGAATGCGAGGTGCGCATTCCTCCATCCATACGCCACGAGATCGGCGCGGACGCGCTGGCGATGATAATCAAATCGCACATGCTCGAACGCAAGGAGACGTGCATGGTGACCGACTACGGCACCAACGCAGAGATGGGTCTGTACGTCGACGGTGAGCTCTACACTGGATCAGCAGCGGCGGGCCCGGCCATGGAGGGGCAAAGCATCGAGTACGGGATGCTCGCGGCCCCGCACGCGATCTCCGATCTGCAGCCCCAGGACAATGGCGGATGGCAGAACTTCGTCCTTGATGAGAGGCTTAGGACCCAGGCCGGCTGTCTCGTCAACCCCTCGACTGGCAAGATCGAGACCACGAGCACGATGAAGGCGAGAGGCATTACCGGCACCGGCGTCGTGGCAGCGGTCGCGGTCGGGCTGGACACCGGCATCATCAAGTTGCCCTATGTGACAACTCCAGACAAGAAGATCCACCTGCAGGATGGCGTGTTCATCACCGAGCACGACGTGCTCGAGGCCGGAAAGGCGATGGGCGCGATCCGGGCGGGGCACCGCACGCTCATCGAGGAAGTGGGCATCGATGACGACCAGGTCAAGTCGATGTATCTCGCTGGGGCTTCAGGAACCTACGTGGACCCGATCAAGGCGCAGACCGTCGGATTGGTGCCGAGGGTTTTGGAGCGGACCTACCAATGCGGCAACACCTCGCTGATGATGGCGTACGACCTGCTCGTGATCGACGACGCCATGGACAAGATGCAGGCGATCGCGGACTCGATGTCGGCAAAGCACATAATGTTCGCTACCAGCAAGGTGTTCGAGGACATCTACGTGAACGAGATCGCCTACTGGCTCGAGGGAATGCCATTCGAGATGTTCAACCGCATGCTCAAGGACAAAGGGTACCGCCCGCTTCCCGATATCAAGCGCCCGAAGGAGACGCTGCGCATAGTGTCCAGCGACATACCTGTCATCGGTGACAACGGACTGAAGACGCTCGAGCACGTAGGCGTCTACCTCATGAAGGAGTTCGAGGGCTGCATCGGCTGCAAGAAGTGCATGCGTGAATGCCCAGAGCGAGCTTTGCGCGTCGAGAAGGTCGGCGAAGGGCAGTTCCGTCTGCGGATCGCCACGGAGTACTGCCTCGGCACTGCCTGCAAGAACTGCGAGTCCGTCTGCCCGGAGGGCGTCCTCCGATTTAGCGACCTCAAGATCGTGCGCAGAGAGGGAACGGCGTGAAGCTGATCACCGTCGTTGACAACATGTCCGGGCTGGTGTGTGCGCCGTCGAGGCTCGTTCGTCACCTGGAGAGGCCCGACAGGCACTTCATCTCGGAACAGGGTTTTTCGATCCTTGTGGAGACGGATGCCGGTCACAAGGTACTGGTCGACACCGGAGCCTCGGAGACCGTGTTCCTGAACAACCTCAAGCTCTGCGGCGTCGAGCCGAAAGACCTCAACGCGGTCTTCATCACCCACGGCCACTATGATCACGTGGGGGGGCTGGGGGCGCTCATCGAGGCGGGCGTGCCTGTCTACGCGCACCCGAAGACATTCGTCGGAAGGCGCTACTCCACCGGCGGGGACACCAAGACCGATATCTCGCCGCCACAGTCTCTCACGGAGTCGCTGCCGAAGGCTAAACTGAGCTTCGTTTCCTCGCTGACCGAGATCCTTCCCGGGGTCAAGATCTCCGGCGAGATCCCTCGCGTCACCGACTTCGAGCACACCAACAACTTCCTACGGGAGGAAGAGGGCAAGACGTTCGAGGACCAGGTCAACGATGAGCAGGCGCTCTACTTGACGAGCAAACGCGGGCTGATCGTCGTTTCAGGCTGCGCCCACCCGGGGATCGTGAACATTGTCACGCATGCGAAGAAATCCACCGGCTCCAAGGTGCAGATGGTGCTTGGGGGCTTCCACCTCTCCGGTGCCACGCAGGACCGGGTCCGCAAGACCATGGACCAGCTGAAGAACCTGAACGTCGAGCGCATCGCCCCGATGCACTGCTCAGGGTTCGAAGCGATGAAGATGATCTCGGACCGGTTCGTCGGGTTCGAGCTCATGCCCGTGGGGAGCGAAGTGGAATTCAGCTAGGATCGAGAATGGATCTCCGAGCAGAAGCTCTCATTTTAATGCCACATCTCAGATGTCGGCGACCGCTTGCGCGAGCAGCTCATCCGCGAAAGCCGCCGCGTGCATCACTCTGCGCGCATACTCGATTGGCCCGAACATCACGAAGTCCGCCCCAGCCATCATCGGCATGACCGCAGATGCGACATCCACGTACCGGTAGATCTTGCGATCGTCGCCCTTGAGCTCGGCCAGCGGCCCGAACGACTCGACCGCATTGTGCAGGGCGCAACCGCACGGGAACCCCCACTTCGCTTTCGAGATCGTGAGGGCGCGCAGCGCTGCCCCGGCGTTCTGCTCTGCGGCCATCACTGCCACGTCCAGTAGCGGCTTGGTGATTCCTGCGCCCCGCGCCATGTCTATCAGCCCTTCGGGGAGAATCCCGCCTCCGTTCTCGAGTAGGTAGATCTTGCCCTTCACGTCGATCCCTTGCGGGTTGAAGGCCAGGAGCACCGCGGCCGAGACTCCAGATGCGGAAATGCCTTCGAGCTCTTCCTGTGTCACTCCCGCATTCAGTGAATTGTAGACTACCCGGTCCAAGAGTCCGAGGCTTCTCGCTTCCATGCACCCGCTCATTCGGACCTTCGCGCTCGGAGAGTCAATGAATATCGGCAGGGAGGTGAGATCGGCCACGTTCGCGACGTGAGAGTGCATCGCCCTCTCTGTTTCCGCGTAGACCATCACCGCTGCCGGCGTCCTCGTTTCTTCGCTCGCCTTTTGCATTCGGTTCAGAAGGTCCTCGGTCTTCCCCGTCGCGCATCGCCCCGTGGCGCGGTCCTCGACGATGCTGTGGCCCGGGTAGAACAGCGAGCCGATCATCACCGCCCTTCTTCTGCCTGGCTGTCCTCCGAATGCCACGTTGCCGATCCTGAATTCCAATTGTTCATTCGTGAAACGCATCATCTCAAGACCCTCCTCTGTAGTAGCGACGCAGTTTTTCGGCGAACTCCACCGACGGGGCTTCCTGAACTACCCCGTCGACGGGGTCCAGGAACAGCCCGAAAGTGTGCGACAATTCAACGAGCGAGGCTTCGGTGGATAGCCTTTCCGAGGGCAACCGCAGCATCTGGCTCGTGAAATCGATCGCCATTCGGTCGATGCTATGGACGGCCGCGCCCGCGTCCATCGTCAATGCTCTGCTGAGCGCGATGATGGGTGGCTCGGGATAGCGGCCCGGATCACGCTTCCTGCAATCTTCTAGTGCGGCGAGAAGCTCCGTGGTACGGGCCTGGTCGAACGTGTATTCCGGATTGGGGAAGATGATCTCCTCAGCCTCCTTCGGATGGACCAGGTCCACGACCTCAACCTGCCCTCGGAAGCGTTCAACCACTTCGCGTGGTATGTTGCACAGGTAGGGGATCGCGGACCTCGGCCCGACTATCCTCTTCCTCTCGTCGACGCCGTTCGCCGCGAGCTTCGTGATCGCATCGCCAGGGAAGTGCCCGAACTCCTCTGGCCCGCAGACCACGAGGAAGCGGATTCGGGGGTTCGAGACCAGATTCACGAGCACCTTCTCGATCCCGAGGTTCTCTGTCTTCATTGTGCCCAGAATGTTGTAGGTCTCCGGTGGCAATGCAACGATGCCCCTTCCGATCACCAGCACTGCGACCGGACTCTGAGGATTGCCAAGGCGGTAGTCTCCCTTCAGAAGCGGCCATTCGTTCTCCAGGATTCCTCTCTCCTCAGTCGGACTAACTTCCTGAAAGGCCTGATCGAGTATTAACGCTTCTGAAACGGTTGTGCGCTATCATCGAGATTATGAGATCTGTCTGTCCTTCGGACGATGAAACGGTTGTTCGGTATGGGTCGTGAAAGTCCTCATCCAGCAAGTTGACAATCGTTACAGAAATAGGACGAAGAACGCTCGTCAAAAAGCAACATCTATATGTAAACGCCGACAAATCCGACTTCAAGGGGTTAACATGGATTACGCAGAGATGTCCAAGAAGATGGTTGAGATCCTCGGACTCCGCAGCGAGCCGGTTGCTATCACCCTCATCAAGAAGGGACAGCCGTACCCCGCAGGCTATGTGGAGCCAGAGACACCGATCAGGCATTGCCAATCGATCATGCGCGCGAGGCATGGCGAGAAGTTGGTCGTGCCGGCCGCGAAGCAGGCCTGCCCAGTCGGAGGGTCCGCGCTGGGCCTCGTTCCCTTGCCGGACAAGGTGAAAGCCGGGGAGTTCCACCACACGATGGGCATGTACGAGACTCCCAACGCCGCCGCCAAGACGATCGCCGACAGGCCCGCGCTCGAGACGGGGAGCATGATCGCGACTGCTGTCGCGCCGCTGAGCAAGGCCACGATAGAGCCGGATGTCGTTGTTGTTACCGGAATGCCAGAGCAAGTGTTCTGGCTGCTACCCGCAGCGACGACATTCAGCGTCGGTGGAAGAGTCACCGTTGAGATGGCCGCCGTCCAGGCGAGCTGCGCTGACTCCACTGTCGTGCCGTACCTCACCGGCAACGTGAACATCTCGCTGGGCTGCTTCGGCTGCCGCAAGACCACTGACATCAAGCCCGAGGAGATGCTCGTTGGTATTCCGGCGAAGAAGTTGCCGGAGCTGGTGAAGAACCTCGAGCAGATGGGCGCGGGGCCGATTCCCAAGTCGCGCGCGAAGTGAATTCCTTGAGGGGCAAGCCCCCTCATTCTTCCCTATTTAGATTCAACCCTATCACCTAGTGCAACGAAGGATTAATGTTCCCGTACATTCTGCCGACTCCCGCAAGAATTCGAGCCGAATTGTGCAACGTTGTTGCACGGAGTCGAGTATGGACGAGACTGATCTTGCAATCCTGAGGATGTTGCGCGAGGATGCGCGCGAATCCATGGGCAAAATCGCCGAGAAGCTAGGGATATCCAAAGCCACGATCAGTCGTCGGATCTCGAAGATGGAGAAGGACGGGCTGATCTCCGGATACACAGTGGTCACGAATACCTCAAGGCTCGGCGTGATGCGCGCCCTGATCGGCCTGGAGGTCGTCGGACCGGCTGTGAATTCTGTGGTCGAAGAGCTGCGCAAGATCGATGAGATAGAGTATATCCACAAGGTCTTCGGGGATCACTCCCTCCTCTGCGAAGTGTACGCGAAGAGCGTCGACTCGTTGTACGATCTGATTCAGAGCAGGATCCTCAAGCTCCCCAACATTCAGAACGTCGAGGTTGACATCCTCATCGAGAAGATCGATATGAATCCTGACGCCGAGCTGGACCTTATCTCGATCCACCCATCTCTCGGCAAGTAGGGGAGTCGTTCCGCAGGTGTTTACTACGCGAACCACTTTACCCGGGGTCGTGAAGCTCGGGCCTGCCCCCAAGCACTATTTCGAGGACGGCCAGCGCACCGTCGACCCGGAGACAACGCTCAAGCGAATCGAGCCGCTGCGCAAGGTCGCAGGGATCACAAGGGTCGCCGACATAACCGGCCTGGATCGCATCGGCATCCCGGTCTTCTCGAGCATAAGGCCAGAGGCGGAGACTGGAGCGATATCGGTCTACAACGGGAAGGGGGCCTCCGCGGTACAAGCTCGAGTGTCTGCAATAATGGAGGGCCTGGAGCGCTACTCGGGCGAACTTAGGGGCGACAAGCTCGCTCGCAAAGGCCTGGAGGAGATGCTCGCCTCACAGAACGCCATTGACCCGAGGGCGCTCATCCTTCCGCCGATGTCCAAGATGCACGTGATGCACCAAGCCATCGCCTGGGTGAAGGGGTATGATCTCGTCGAGGAAGAGGAGATCATGGTCCCTGCCAGCGCGGTCTTTCACCCGTATCGTTCGTCTCAGGACCTGCCACTGTTCCGCAGCAACACCAACGGCCTGGCGTCCGGCAACACCATGGAGGAAGCCGTTCTGCACGGGATCACTGAGGTGGTGGAGAGGGATGCCTGGTCGTTATGCGAGTCCAGGCGCCAGGTCGCGGGGGATGTGACCGTGGGCGACCAGGACGGGCTGCTCGGCAGGCTTCTGGGGCGCTTTTCGGACCAAGGGGTTAGTGTGCACTTGAAGGACCTCACCAGCGATGTCGGCCTATCGACATTCGCAGCTGCGGCGGATGATGTGCGTCTACAGGACCCCGCCCTCCTCTGCCTCGGAATGGGCACACATATGAATCCGCGGATCACCGTGATCCGCGCCCTCACCGAGGTGGCCCAGAGTCGGCTCACTCAGATACATGGCGCTCGAGAGGACACGGTGCATGCGGACGTGAACCGCAAGCTCGGATATGAGCGAATGAAGCGCCTCAACAAGATGTGGTTCGCACCCTCTGGCAAGGAAAGGGAGCTCTCGAGCTACGAGGTTCTCGACACGCCAGATGTCCTGGACGACATTCAGGTCGCGCTGGACAAGTTGTCGAAGGCAGGGTTCAAGAAGGTCGTGGCAATCGACCTTACGCGCAAAGAGCTCAAGATCCCGGTAGCGCGGGTTGTCATCCCCGGAATGGAGGTATTCGCTCTCGATGAGGAGCGCGCCGGACGAAGGCTAAGAGGGGAGTGGCCTTGAGGACGGTCGTGTTCCTCGGGCCGTCGCTGCCGATCGCAGAAGCGAGGACGATGATCGACGCGGAGATCCGCCCTCCGGTGCGCCGTGGAGATCTGCCCGCGCTGGGTGGCGATGTCGCCGTGATAGGGATCATCGACGGCGTGTTCATGTCGGAGGCTGCGGTCGGGCATCGAGAGATCCTCTCTTTGCTCAAACGTGGTGTCAAGATCGTCGGCGGAGGGTCGATGGGCGCGCTTAGGGCCGCGGAGCTGAGTGACCAAGGCATGGTAGGGATCGGCCGCATCTTCGAAATGTACTCGGCGGGAGAGATCGTCGGCGACGACGAGGTGGCGCTCACCTTCAATCCAGAAACCCTCGAGCCGCTCTCCGAACCATTCGTTAATCTGCGCTTGAACGTTCAAGGAGCAGTGAAAAGCGGGAGCCTTTCTCCGACGATAGCGGAAGAAGTGCTTGCTATGCTCAAACGTTCTTACTATCCGAAGCGCAGCATAGCCGCGCTCGTCGCCGCGGTGCGGGAGATCGCCGGCAGGGATGTATCGGATGGGATGAAACGGTACATCGATGCTCACTACGAGGATTACAAGAGAAAGGACGCGATTGCGGTCCTCTCCTTTCTGAGAGGAATACAGGGAGAAGTGCCAAAATGAACTGGTCCTTAACCCCCTTAAGTTCGATTTTTAGGTCGTTAAGGCACATATCGATTAACGGCCTAAATCGCGATAAATATTCATCAGAAAATAAATATCGATTGTTAACCTGGGTACCCCTTGTGTCTAATCAATCGTTTACGTGTGGATGGATTATCCATCCATAGCCAAGCTTATATGTCCATGGGGGACTTAGTGCTCCCGAGCAAGGGGAACCGATTTTCGCCGAAAACGCGCTAGATTGGGGGATGTTGTGATGACTAGCGGTTCTCGGCAGAGAATCGAGTTTTTCTAAAGAAAAAGGAGGTAAAGAATGGCGAAATATAAGGACAAAGTCGACTTGTACGACGACAGGGGCAAGCTCATCGAGAAGAACGTGCCCTTGGAAGCGATCAGTCCTTTGAAGAACCCGGCCATCAAGCGCATCGGGTACCTTGCAAAGAGGACAATCGCCGTCGACCTTGCTGGTATTGAGAAGTCTCTCAAGACCGGGAGGGTCGGTGGCGGCTATATCAAGGGAAAGGAGATCGATGCGCCGGTTGTCAAGGACGCCGAGAAGGTAGCAAAGGGCGTCAAGGACATCCTGAAGGTGTCTAAGAACGACGACACCGAGGTTAGGGTCCTAGGGGACGGCAAGAAGATGATCGTCATGGTTCCGACCGAGCGCCTGGACGCCGGTGTCGAATACACCACTGGCTTCACGGCAGCGGCCGCGGCGGTTACCCAGGTCATCCTCGACATGTACGACGTGGACATGTTCCACGCGAACATGGTGAAGGGTGCAGTCTGGGGCCGATACCCGCAGACGCTCAACTTCGTTGGCTCGAACCTCAAGTCTATCCTTGAGGTCCCGCAGAACAACGAAGGCGCCGGTTATGCCTTGAGGAACATCATGGCGAACCACATCGTGGCCATCTCTGGCAAGAACACAATGAACGCCGCGGCTCTCTCCTCGATCTTCGAGCAGACCGCGATGTTTGAGCTTGGTGACGCGGTCGGCCCGTTCGAGCGCGGACACCTGCTGTGCCTTGCATATCAGGGACTGAACGCGAACAACATGTGCTACGAGATGGTGAAGGAGAACGGCAAGACCGGAACCACCGGCTCAGTCGTGGAGAGCCTCGTGGCTCGTGCGATTGAGGACAAGGTCATCAAGGTGAAGGAGAAGCTGCCATCTGGCTACAAGGTCTACACCACCAGCGACATGCCGCTGTGGAACGCCTACGCCGCCACTGGCCTGCTCGCCGCCATCATGGTGAACATCTGCGCAGCCCGTGCGTCCCAGGGTGTCCCGAGCACTGTCCTGTACTACAACGACCTGCTCGAGCACGAGACCGGACTGCCCGGCACTGACTACGGCCGCGCAATGGGTACCTCGGTCGGTATGAGCTTCTTCAGCCACTCTATCTACGGTGGCGGTGGCCCTGGTCTGTTCCACGGCAACCACGTCGTGACGAAGCACGCGAAGGGAACGGTCATCCCAGTGATCGCAGCTGGCTGCGCACTCGACGCCGGCACCCAGATGTTCTCGCCAGAGGCCACAAGCCCGCTGGTCAGGGACGTCTTCGGTGAGATCCCGGAGTTCAAGGCGCCGCTGAAGGCGGTCGGTAAGGAGGCCAAGAAGATAATGAGCGAGGTGGCGTGATGCAGGGTGCCCCATCTCCAGAAGCGGTCCCGCTACCCGAGATAATGATCATGCCCAACAGGCTGCTGTCCGCCGAGACCACCGAGAAGGTCCTCAACAAGATCTACAAGGTGAAACACGTGCGGCAGGTGACCTGTCAAGGCGAGAACCTGCCTAAGAAGCTGACCATCGGACCAGGAGCTGGCCTCGAGGTCCATCACCCCGAACGCAGGAAGATCACCGTTGACGGAAAGGAGACGGAACTCTGGGTGCAAGTAGGTCGCATCTTCGTCGAGATCGAGAATATGGACTACGTGCAGAAGGCATTGAAGGACATAGAGAAGATCTGCAAGGAGATGTTCCCCTACGGATTTACGCTGGAGATAGGAAGGTATTCCAAATTCAAGCCAACCGTTACCGACTACGCTAAAGGAAGGTGTTAAGTCATGGCAAAATACGAGAGGCAACTATTCCCTGGAAGCACCGTGCCTGCGAAGAACAGGCGCCGGTACATGGACCCGAAGGTGAAGCTGGAGAAGCTCCGGGACATCGCCATGGACGATGTGGTCAAGATCCTTGGTCACCGCGCCCCAGGTGAGGACTACAGGAGCATCCACCCCCCACTGGAGGAGGGAACCGAGCCCGATGACCCGATCAGACAGTTGGTCACGCCGATCGAGGGCGCCAAGAAGGGAGACAGGATCAGGTACGTTCAGTTCACCGATTCCGTCTACTTCGCTCCGATCGTGCCGTACTGCCGCGCCTGGATGTACCACTCGAGGTGGAGAGGCGTCGACACCGGTACCCTGTCTGGAAGGAACATCGTTGAGATGAGAGAGAGGGACCTGGAGAAGCTCGCGAAGGAAATGATCGACAACGAGACCTTCGACCCGGCAAGGGTCGGGATCAGAGGCGCCACTGTGCACGGTCACGCATGCAGGCTCGACGAGAACGGCCTGATGTTCGACGCGTGGCAGAGGTACCGCTGGAACGCCAAGAAGGGCGAGGTCGAGTACGTGAAGGACCAGGTCGCTATCCCGCTGGACAAGCCGATCTCCGTCGGCAAGCCCATGTCGGACGCAGAGCTGAAGAAGAGGACCACCATGTTCCGGGCCGATGACGTCGACATGAGGAACGACAAGGAAGTCATGGCCATGAACCTGAGGATCCACCGCCTGCGCACGCTGGCCGGTTACCAGCCGTGGGCAATCAAGGGGGACTGAGCTAGATGGCAAAGGAGAAAGAGAAGCTGTTCCTGAAGGCAATGAAGAAGAAGTTCAAGGAGGACCCGACGGACGTCCACACCAACTACTACTCCTTCGGCGGCTGGAAACAGTCGAAGAGGAAGCGCGAGTGGGTGGAGCAGGCGAACAAGATCGCTAAGCAGCGCGGCATCGTCATGATGAACCAGGACATCGGTGTCCCGCTCGGCCAGCGTGTTCTCATGCCGTACCAGCTGTCCCACACCGACATCTACGGTGAGGCGGACGACCTGCACTTCGTCAACAACGCGGCGATGCAGCAGGCCTGGGATGACATCAGGAGGACCGTCGTGTCCGGCCTCGACACTGCACACACTGTGATCGAGAAGAGGCTGGCGAAGGAGGTCACCCCTGAGACCATCAACCGCTACCTCGAGGCAGTCAACCACACAATGCCTGGTGGAGCGGTCGTGCAGGAGCACATGGCGGAATGCAGCCCGGCCCTAACGGCGGACTGCTACGTGAAGGTGTTCTCTGGGAACGACGAGCTGATGGACGAGATTGACAAGCAGTTCAGGATCGACATCAACAAGGAGTTCCCGGCGGATCAGGCGAAGCAGCTGAAGGAGGCCGTTGGAAACGCCCTGTGGCAGAAGATCGCGTGCCCGACCATCGTCGGCCGCGTCTGCGACGGTGCAACAATGAGCCGCTGGAGCGCCATGCAGATCTCGATGGCGTTCATCACCTCGTACCGCCTGGCGGCGGGAGAGGCGGCCATCGCCGACTTCGCGTTCGCAGCCAAGCATGCGTCCGTGCTCGAGATGGGTACCATGATGCCCGCTCGCCGCGCGCGCGGCCCGAACGAGCCCGGTGGAATTCCATTCGGGTTCCTCGCGGACATGGTGCAGTCGGGAAGGGTCTACCCGAACGACCCGGCCAGGGCCTCACTGGAGACGGTGGCGCTCGGCGCGGTGATCTTCGACCAGATCTACCTCGGCTCCTACATGTCTGGCGGCGTCGGCTTCACGCAGTATGCGACCGCAGCCTACACCGACAACATCCTTGAGGACTACACCTACTGGGCCGTGGACCTGATCAAGGACAAGTACGGTGGACTCTGCAAGATGAAGCCCTCGATGGACAACATCGAGAAGCTCGGAACGGAAGTCAACTCCTATGCGCTGGAGATGTACGAGAGGTACCCGGCTGCGATGGAAGCCCACTTCGGTGGCTCCCAGCGCGCGACGGTAGCCGCGGCGGCCACTGGTATCGCCTGTGCGATGGCCACTGGTATCGCGGACGTCGGAGTCAACGGCTGGTACCTGTCGATGCTGCAGCACAAGGAGAGGCTCGGCCGCCTTGGCTTCTACGGCTACGACCTGCAGGATCAGTGCGGTGCGTCCAACTCCTTCTCGTACAGAAGCGACGAGGGCCTGCCGTTCGAACTGCGCGGACCGAACTACCCGAACTACGCGATGAACGTCGGTCACCTGTCTGGATACGGTGGCATCGCTGCCGCAGCCCACGCGGCCCGCGGCGACGCGTTCGCCTGCAACCCGCTGATCAAGGTGGCCTTCGCGGACAAGAACCTCCCGTTCGACTTCGCGAACATCACCAAGGAGTTCGGCCGCGGCGCGCTGCGCGAGTTCATGCCCGCCGGCGAGCGCACGGTCATCATCCCGCCAGCGTGATCTAGATGAAGGAAGGGGACTTCGCCAAGTACCGGAACACCGGCACCGTAGGCAAGGTGCTGAAGGTGGACGAAAGGCCCACGGGAACGTGGGTGCTGTTGGACACCTACGGCCTTTACTACGAGTCGTCCACGTTGGACGCGGCCGAAGAGTCCGAGTACAAGGTGAAGGTCCTCCAAGAAGCTTCACTGGAGCGCCAGCTGGATGAGGTGGAGCGGCTGAAGGAGCAGATCGCGGAAGCGGAACGCATCATCAGCCGGATCACGCCGTCCGGAACCTGAAACCCTTTCCCTCTATCTTCTTTTCGTTTTTTCTATGAACAGGCGAAGCTTTCGCTTGACGAGAACTCGAACTATCAGACAACAGTCCAGATCGCCACAAGGCGGATTCACGCGTCATCGTAACCGATGAGGATGCTCGCGAGCAGCGGATCGTCCTTGAGGCCGTGCGTCGCGCGAACGAACATGTCACCGAGGGGCGAGGGCGAGCAGGAGACGACGTTCTTCGTCTTCGGCATGTTCTCGACCTCCGGGAACTGCACCGGGGGCATCATGAAGCACTCGCCACGCCGCGCCTTTCGGTCCGCGAAGACGATGAAATCCTGAGACAGAAAGAGAACGTCGTCGCGCCCCTCGAACTGTGCGCGCTGGTGCGGGAATATCTCCATGCCGAGGATCTGTCCATCGTAGTCGACGAGAAGCACCGTGGGATCGGGCGGAGGTCGGAAGCGCTTGTCCTTGATCACGATCACGATGTGCTCGCGCTTGAGGCACTCCTCCACGCCCTTGTTCGCGCACTTGATGCCAAGCGTGCCGCGAATGCTGTCCTCTATCTCGATGAGCTTATCCTTCGTTCGCACGTCCATTTCGAAGACGTGCAACGTCCCCTCCATATTGCCCAGCATCTCGAGGACTTCTTTCACGGCAACCATGATACCGGCCCCTCAATGCGGCGGAGCGTAATCTAGGTTTCTAGGGCAGCATCTGTTATTAGTCCGCTGTTCTCTCCTCCTGCTCATGAGCCTCGAACTCCTAGCCAAGACGTCACCCTCGGTCATCACGGCAATGTACAAGTACCGTCACGAGGTCTTCAAGGAGGGAGCGATGTCCGTCAAGGAAAAGGAGCTCGTGGCCGTCGCGGTCTCCTGCGTGCTCAAGTGCGATCTTTGCTTGGAGACCCATGCGGACCTGGCGCTCAAGGCCGGAGCGACGAAAGACGAGATACGCGAATCGGTCCTGGTCGCGATGTACCTGAGCGGACCGACCTCGGGGATATGGTCGCCGATCCTGGACAAGTACATCAAATGACTAGCGCTGCTCCTTTTCGAACGTCACGTGAACGTCGCGCTTCAGTCCGAGCCCGCTTGCGACCTCCGCCGCCTTGAGGACCGCCATCGGTACTGGGCAGGCCGAGTGCTTCAGCGTTCTTCCTCCAACCGCGTACACCTTGTTCTCGCAGAACGGCATCTTGATCACGTCCATCATCGTGAAGCCGTCCAGCTGGTTGGCGAAATCCTGCACGTGCGTGCAACGGCTCTCTATCTTGCAATGGAACTCGTCGCCATCAGGATAGACTTCGATCTTCGATGTCAGTCGGCAAACGCCCGGGTCCAACGTCAATGCCACTCGCCCAGTGTCCATCAGTACGCTCACGTGATCTCCTCCGAAGAATCATCAGCGGTCCTTTCGCGCCTTCGCCATCAGTTCGTAGACCGATCCCCTGGTGATGTCGAAGACACCGATCGCCGCCACCGCTTCCTTGCGCTTCATGATCGGGACCACGACCACCGGCACACCGCGGTACTTGCCGCTGACCGCCACACGGCGGATGATCTGACCCTTCTTCAGCGCCTCCTCGAGAACCGGGCCGGTGTAGGAGGTATCGGTGACCTCACCGTCTTCGCATCGTACACCGAATTGGTTGCGGGCGCGCATCGTGACCGGGAGGCGCCCAACGAGCTCGTGGATCGCCAGAGCGAGGTTCTTGAGGTCTTCCGCCTCGGTGTCTGCGGTGAGAAGCGAGGTCCCTTCGGACCAGCGGCGGTCCGAATTGCTCATGGACAGCGCTGCGCTGACCGCGCCTTTCTCTGCGGCCTCGTAGGAGAAGCCCGAGCCAATGACTACGACGTCGCCGTCCTCGACTTCGAGCGCTTCACGCAGCGGCGTGAGCAGGTCCTGCTCCGGTCGGTTCTCATCGCCGGGGAACACGAGCTTTCCGTTCCGCATCACCAGCGTGGTCGCGCCAGTCGCGCCCGCTCGCACCGCCTCATCGCGCTGCTCGCAGCCCAGCTTGACGTCCTCCGCCATTCCTTTCACTAGGACGGCACAGTTGAACTTGCCGAGAGTGAGCCCCTCGAGCTCGATCGGTATCGCCTCGATGCCGCTCGTTCCGAGGCGCTTGCGGCCTCGCTCCGTGAGCATGGCTCCCCTGCGCGTGTTCTCGACTGAACCCTCGCGGATCATCTTGTCGAGGATCGTTCTGGTGCTCCCTTCGCCGATCTGGAGTAGCTCCGCGAGCGCCTTTCGCCCTATTGGGCCGGCGGTCTCGATCACCTGGTACGTCTTCCAAATGTGGTAGAGCGAGAACTTTGGTGTCGGGCCCCCGGAGAAATAGGAATTGAACGGTAGCGGCATTGAGGGATGGATATATCATCCATCCATATTAAGGTGCCTTAACGCTATGAATTTGATATTCGCGCTCATATAGATTTAGGGTGTTAACGATTGAGCCACTTAACGATTATTGAGCTATCTGGAGAAAGCTTTATTACACAACTAATCGTACGCGGCAACATATGCCTGAGGAGCTTGAGCCGCTAGTAATCGTTCACAACGTGAGCAAGCAATTCAACGGCAACACTGTCCTCAGGGACGTATCTGCGACTATCTATCCCGGCGACGTGCTCGGCCTCATCGGTCGGAGCGGAGCGGGGAAGTCTGTGCTCATCAACATGCTGCGCGGAAGCGCGGACTACCGCCCAGATTCTGGCAAGGTGATCTATCGCGTCAATCAGTGCCCCGAGTGCAACAACTTGGACCTTCCGGCGAAGGGGAAGCCATGTAGCCACTGCGGCACAGTCTCCAAGACCATCGACATCGACTTCTGGGGCTTGAACGAGAACAACCCACTCCGCCTGGCCATCAAGCAACGCATCGCGATCATGCTGCAGCGCACGTTCGCGCTCTTTGGCGACATGTCGGTCATCGAGAACTTGTTCGAGGCGATGGGGGATCGCTGCCCAGAGTCGGAGCGCGTCGACAAGGCCTTGGAGCTTCTCAAGATGGTCAATCTGACGCACCGCACCACGCACATCGCTCGTGATCTATCCGGCGGCGAGAAGCAGCGGTGCGTGCTCGCTCGTCAACTCGCTCGCGATCCGTTGCTGTTCCTTGCGGACGAGCCGACTGGCACCCTCGATCCTCAAACGGCCGAGATCGTGCACCGCACCCTCCTCGAAATGGCCAAGCGGAACTCGATGGGAATGGTCGTTTCCTCTCACTGGCCCAAGGCCATCAACCGCCTCTCGAACAAGGCCATCTGGCTCGAGGCGGGGGAGATGATGAAGATTGGCAACCCCGTCGACGTCACGAAGGAGTTCATGGTCGGATTCGCACCCAAGGATCCCGAGCCTGTTCCGGTCGGAGGGGCGATTGTAAAGATCGAGGACGCGAAGAAATACTACTACTCGATCGTGCGCGGCGTCGTGAAGGCCGTGGATGGAGTCTCATTCGAAATCAACGAAAAGGAGATCTTTGGGCTTGTCGGCCTGAGCGGTGCCGGCAAGACGACGCTCTCGCGCATGATCGCCGGAATCACCCAGGGCACAGGAGGCAAGGTCCTCGTCAAGGTGGGCGACGACTGGATCGACATGTACGAGATGGGTGAGATGGGGCGGGGGCGGGCCACTCCGTACATTGGTGTCCTGCACCAGGAATACTCCCTTTATCCTTTCGACACCGTCCTCCAGAACCTCACCGTCTGCATTGGCATCAAGATGCCCGCGGAGTTCGCGAAGATAAAGGCGATCCAGGTGCTGAGCGGAGTGGGCTTCGAGCGCAAGGACATCGATCGCATCCTCTACTCATATCCTGAGGTTCTCAGCGTAGGGGAGAAGCAGCGCATCGCGCTCGCGCAGACGCTCATCCGCGAGCCGCGCATCGTCATCCTGGACGAACCGACCGGCACGATGGACCCGATCACGAAGATCAACGTTGCCAACTCCGTTCTGAACGCGCGCAAGGAGCTTGGTGAGACGTTCATTATCGTGTCGCACGACATGGATTTCGTGATGGCCTGCTGCGATCGCGCTGCGATAATGAAGGGCGGCAAGGTGGTCGCGATCGGCGATCCGAAGGAGGTCGTGGCCAGCATGACCGCCGAAGAGCAGGAAGAGATGCTGAAGAGCGGGGTCGAGGCGTGAAGGAGAGCATCGGTCGCCACACGAAGTTCGTCGAATGCCGCGAATCGAAGGGTCTGGGAATGGGCGGAGGTCTGGCGCAGCGCGCGACGATATCCGAGAGCGGAAGGGACGTGGTCGCGATTGCGATGGGCCCTGGAAAAAGGCACATCACCAAACCTGTCTGCGAGATCACCTACGAGCTGCGTGAGGAGGGCATCGACACCTCGGTCATCGTCGTGAACGCAGGGGCGGGCGTTCCGCACGACGCTCCAGACGTCTCGACCGGCTCGATATTCGGACTAGACGAGATCGAGATCAAGCGCATTCAGCAGTTCCGCCTCGCGATCATCCACCTGGGCAACGTGCGCAATCACATCATCTACAAGGCTCGTCTGATCCTGCGCAACGTGGACATCCCCGCGATCGTCGTCTGTCAAGCACCAGTTGACTTCGAGGACTTCGCGCGCATCGGCGTGCAGACGCGTCTCGTGATGCCAAAGGACGAGGATATCGGTACCAAGGGTGCGATCGTCGATATTGTGACAGGCGTGGTTCGAGGCGTCACCTGCCCGCAAGCGAAGCTCGACGAGATAGTCTCGAAAGTCAAGAAGCACCTGCCAGAGAAGATGCCGGACATTGAGGAAGGCCTTGCCGCGCGCTCGCCGGTCTTCGACAATCGTCCGACTGAAGCCTAGCGAAATTCTTCTGATTCGAGCGCCTGTCGGGAGTCGAATCACTTCTCTTCTATATCGAACCCCACAAGGTGCGTCCAATGCTTCGTCTTCGTGTATCCGAGACGAGCACGTATGTAGTCGTCCGCGAGGGTCGAGATGCTGCCCGAAGCAACGTTCTTCACTCCTTTCACGTCGTCGAGGTGTGGAAACTCGATGTTGGGAAGAACGAAATATGGCTCGCCGACGATCTCCAGTCCCGAGTACATCACGAAGTCGTCGGAGATCCAGCAGATGTCCGGGCGGCCCTTCAACTCCGCCAGCCTATCCGGCTTCAGCCATTCGCCCACTATCTGCCCCTTCTGGTCGCGGATATACACCAGGCCATTGGTATCGCCTATTATGATCGCCGACGAATCCATTACGATGACGAATTGCACTTGGCGCTTGAACGCCTCCCAAACGCCCTCGTTCGTGAAGGGCATCAATCCTCCGCAGGCGCCGTTCGACTCGGCTTCGTGCTCGAGGTCGATGATGTGCTGCCGAAACTCCCCCTCGAGGAACTCGAAGGTGATCACTCCCGGGAGCGACTTCACCTTATCCTTCACCGCCCGCATCACCGTGGCTTTGTCCATCGCAGGTGGTATCGAGGCAGAAGTATAACTAGACGAGCAAACTGCAGCCATCCAGCCTTGAATTCTCGCCGAAATGCCCGAAAAAGGCTTTAAGCGGCTGGAGCATCATCCAGAGCGACCAAATGCACGTCATCGTGAACGGGGTTGAGAAGGAGCTTTCAGAGGGAGCTACGTTGTCAGAGGCCCTGGCGGGCGAGAGGTACGTTCCCGGATGCGCCGTCTCGATCGCCAAGTCCGCAGAGACGGTGCGCCGCGAGACGGACGATTTCGAGCTCGTCACGCCGAGCGGTCCCATAGGCTTGCGCCTCAACGGCTCGCCGTTCGCGGAGATGTTCAAGCGAATGGTGAAGGACGTCGAAGGGAGGGGGATACGCTGGCAGACCTCCAAGGTCCTCGCTGTCGGCTCCTTCGCGACTGATATCCAGATAGACCGATCGCCGTTCGACTACAAGCGCTACGACTGCTTCTTCGCCGCGGGGGGATTCGACGCGAAGACCACCTACATGATGATCGCCAAGTCGGCGCATCAGGGCGTTTACGGTGCCGCTGGAGGCGTGCTCGGCAAGATCACCACCGGCAGGCACATTCTGAACCTTCTGGTGGAAGGCGAGAAGATCATCGCGATCCGGCCAGTGGTCGAGGAGCGCTTGGTGCGGGAGGCAGTGACCACCACCGACCTCGACACGAGACTGAGCGAGGGAATGGCCGTCGAGTCCTTTGTGGAGATCGTGTTGGACAAGCGTTCCCCTGTAAGCGTCGAGCACTTTCTGGTGGCCGCCGAGAAGGGGATGCTACCTATCACTAACAGGACGGCGACGTTCGCGGCCTGCTCGAGCAGCATGGACGTTTCCCTGGTGGCGGAGGCGACCGGGGTGAGAGAGCGCGGCCTGGTCACGGTGCGCAACTCTGGTGTAGGACAGGGAAGGATATACTTTTACCTCGAACGACGGCAGATCTCCGCGCTGCACAACACAGTCGGGACGGTGAGCAGGGGCCTCGAGCTAGTGAAACTGGCGCCTGCCGGGGCTAGGCTCACCGTGCTCACCTTGCCCGAGAGGATGATGACGATCGGCATGACCCAGAAGCAGGCTCAAACGGCGATCGAATCGAGGGGATCGAGGCAGAGCCGGACCGGGGACATCGCGGACGATGCGATCGTGGTGGAGCAGGAGCCAGAGCTTACCATGGATGCCTTGGACGAACCGCAGATCGAGACCCTCGGCGTGCGACCGGAGAAGGTCAACGATTTGCTTCTCATGGGCGGCAAGGCTCCTGCCACGTACCGCTACTTCCGCAAGATGACCGGACTTGACCACAAACCGATCGGCACGATGAAGGTGCACTTCACCTTCCCGGAGATGCCACTGATCACGTTCGAAGGCGACGCCCAGCAAGGCGGTGTGCTCGTGCCAGAGAATCAGTTCGGCGCGGAGTCGAAGCGGGGCGACCTCGCCATCACCAACATGTCGCGACCAAGCCGCGGCCTCATCGGCATCCGTCTCGACCCGTCGGAGGAGTTCGGTCCCACTGGTGAAGAACGGTTCGGCACTAACCTGCTTGGCAGCATGGCAACCAGCCTGGATGAGCTGATGAAGAACATCCAGGAGGGTGACATCGTCTACGTTCGCGAGGCGGCTCAAAAGCCCGCGCCCGTCAGGAAGCCCAGGAAGTCACAGGTTGCGAGGAAGACAGCGACGAAGAAGGTGGCGGCGAAGACGCCGGTGAAGAAGTCCAGGGAGGCAAAGCGTGCCAAAAAGCAATGAGACCCGAATGATCGTAATCGCGCCGACGTCGCAAGTAACCCCAGACCAGATCACGCGTCTCATTCACGGTCTCGGTCTAGAAATCACGGTCAAGGAGACGTGCTACGGCGCGATGGTGGAAGGGAGCCACGAGATCGTGCTCAAAGCGGTCGAGGAAGCGCGCAAGCTCGATCCTGACCGCATTTTCACCAAGGTGCGCGGGTTCCCGATGGGTGACGCGCGGCGCTGCCGCGCGCATCACGGTTCGAGGCCAGGCTTCACCCAGCTGGAGAAGGAGTGGGAATGCTTGAGCCTGGTTGAGAAAGGCGTCGCCGCGGCCCGCAGGGGCGAGGAGCTCCGCGAGCTGCCGCCGAAGCCTATGCTTTCGGTCAAGGAACTGAAGAAGGTCGTGGAGGAATCGAAATGAAGGTCATGATCGTACCGCCAAACAGCCTGATATTGTTCGACCTAGTGGAGAGGTACGGGCACGAACCCCTGAGTCTGATGGGCGCTATCGGGGACCGGGTGACGAACCCGGAGATCGAGTCTCCTCCTCTCAATGTCACTCCAGAGGACGTCAAGGCCGGGCTGAAATACGCGGGAATCGAAGTGCCCTCAGGCATCCGCGGTCGACTCGCCATCTGGGGGCCGCTGGTCGACAAGGCCGAGGCGGCGATAATCATGGAGGAAGCGCCGTTCGAGTTCGGGTGCGTCGGCTGCCACCGCACCGACGAGATGGTCCGCTACTACATTAGGAAGCGGAAGATACCGTTCATCGTGGTGCGCTATCCCACCACCGAGGACGAGGCCAAGGTCATGGTGGCCAAGATCAAGGAGTTCCTGGAGGGGTTGAAGTGATCAAGGTGGCCCAGCTGTCCTGCGGCACCGAGTACTCGGGCGTCCAGTCGGAGATCGAGAAGGCGGCCACGACCGTGGGGGCCAAGATGGTCTACCCTGACGTGGAAGCCAAGGACATCGAGGAAGCCGTCGACAAGTTCGGCTTCAACCCGACCAGCGCGCAGCTGAAGCTCATGATCGCCCGCGCCGTGGCCGTGACCGAGGGCAGGTACGACGCCGACGCCGTGTTCATATCCTCCTGCTTCCGCTGCGCCGAGGCGGCCCTCATCCGCAACGAGCTGCGCCGCTTCGTGCAGGAGCATTCGCGCCTGCCGGTCGTCACCTACTCCTTCACCGAGAGGACCAAGTCGGGCCAGCTGCTCACCAGGATGGAGGCTCTGGTCACCATCGTGGAGAGGAAGGAGCTCCTGGCCCGGGAGCGTCAGGTCGGACTGACCGCGGGCATCGACTCCGGCTCATCCACCACCAAGGCCATGATCATGCGCGACAACGAGATCATCGGCAAGTTCTGGCACAGGACCGGGGAGGTGGTGGCGTGCGCCGAGGAGGCCCTGGACAACGCCCTGGCCGAGGCCGGGGTCAAGCGAAATCAGCTGGAGGCCATCGGCGTCACCGGTTACGGCCGCTTCACCATCGGCAAGGCGCTGAAGTGCAACCTGGTGCAGGAGGAGCTCACCGTCAACTCCAAGGGCGCCGTCTGGCTGGCGGACAGGCAGAAGGGCGAGGCCACCATCATCGACATCGGGGGCATGGACAACAAGGCCATCAGCGTGTACGACGGCATTCCGGGCACCTTCACCATGGGCGGGATCTGCGCCG
>Ga0335071_10001458_pt1 | contig 25488 bp, 24 predicted proteins | sample Lox_Sample_15_FD_206724 | JGI IMG/M metagenome (GOLD analysis project Ga0335071, IMG submission 206724) | Soil microbial communities from Loxahatchee National Wildlife Refuge, Florida, United States - Lox_Sample_1.5 | ecosystem: Environmental > Terrestrial > Soil > Wetlands | place: USA...
TATCGCGCGATATCCGGATAGCCAGATTCTGGCATCGGGATGGCTGCTCGGAGCAAAACTCCTCGCGGGCCGTTCGGCGCTGATTGACGCGCCAATGGGAAAAGGCCACGTGATCCTGTTCGGCATGCGTCCGCAATATCGCGGTCAGAGCTACCGGACGTTCAAATTGTTTTTCAACGCGCTGGTGGAGTAGATTCCGGCTCGGGCTCTGCTTGCGCGGTAACTTCATCGGCGGGAACTCCAGCTACCATTTGTTGCGCCAACACTAACTGCCGAGCTTGCGGTCGTAATTCCGGCCAGCGCAGTCCGAAGACAATGGCGCCGGCGACCGCGACCACGCCTCCAGCTCCGACGGTGAATGGAGCTCCCAAATGCTCGGCCACAAAACCGGCCAACAGCGCACCGAGTGGCGCCATTCCCATGAACATCATCGAGTAGACGGACATCACGCGGCCGCGCAAACGGTCGGGCGTCATGCTCTGGATGAGCGTATTGGATGCGCCCATCTGGGTCATCAACGCGAAGCCCACAGGAATCAGCAGAGCGGCGGCCAGCCAAAACCATCGCGAGAATGCGAACAGGATCAGGCTAACCCCGAAGGCGCCGCAGGAAATGGACACCCATCTGCCGAGACCTTTGACCTCGCGGCGTGCCGCCAGCGCAAGCGCGCCCATGAGCGCGCCAATTCCCGAAAAGCCCATCAGAATCCCCAGGCCGCGCGCTCCGGAGTGGAAAATGCGGTCGGCAAAAATGGGCATCAGCACCGCATAGGGCATGCTCGTGACACTGACGAGGCCCAGTAACAGCAATAGCGCGCGGATCGGCCCGGTATGCATCACGAAACGGAAGCCTTCAATGATGTGGGTCACAGCCGATCCCTGGTGGATACGCACGGCTGCCGGCGGGATGGTCATCAGAAATAAGCCGATGATGACGGCGATGTAGCTCACGCCGTTGGCAAAGAAACACCAGCCTTCTCCGATAGCGGCAACCAGAATTCCCGCGATTGCCGGGCCGATGATGCGCGCGCTGTTGAACATCGAAGAATTGAGCGCGATGGCATTGATGAGATCGTCGCGGCCTACCATCTCGACCAGAAACGACTGGCGCGCGGGGATGTCAAAGGCGTTCACCGCACCCAAAAGCGCCGCCAGCACGAAGATGTGCCAGACCTGAATGCGGTGCGTTAGCGTGAGTGCAGAGAAGATGAAGGCCAGGATCATGGCCGCGGTCTGGGTAGAGATGACTGTGCGGTGGCGGCTATGCCGGTCGGCGATGAGCCCCCCCAAAGGCGAGAATAGAAAAACCGGGATCTGGCCCGCAAAGCCCACCATTCCGAGCAGCGCCGAGGAGCCAGTGAGCCGGTAAACCAGCCAGGATTGCGCCACATTCTGCATCCAGGTGCCGATGAGCGAGATGAGCTGCCCGGCAAAGAACAGCCGGAAGTTCCGATGGCGCAGCGCGCGGAGCGTAGTGGCGAGTTTCGAGGGTTCGGCCATTGTTTATAGCCTGTGATTGACATCCGGCGGGTGATCTGTAAAATTAGAGTACGGCGAACAAAAGGCGAATAAACGGACAGCCGCCATGGCCACTGCTCTCCTTCAAACTATTAATTTTAAGCTGCAACAGCGGCCCACGCCCGATCTTTTGCCGTCGGGCATCACAAATTTCGATGCTATGTTCGGAGGCATCCCCCGAGGGTGCGTCACCGATATTTTCGGGCCGTCATCCTCTGGCCGAACCAGCCTTTTATTCTCTTTACTGTCTGAAGCCACGGCGCGAGAAGAATTTTGCGCCCTGGTGGACGCGAGCGATGCGTTCGATCCCACGTCCGCGGCGGCGGCAGGCATTGCGCTGCCACGCCTTTTATGGATTCGCTGCGGCGGTAATGCCGAGCACGCGCTCAAGGCGACAGATCTGCTATTGCAGGCGGGCGGATTCGGCCTGGTGGCGATGGATCTAGGCGACATCGCTCCGGCAACCGCACGGCGCATCTCGCTCGCGTCATGGTACAGGCTGCGGCGTGCGGTGGAAAACACGCCGACGGCGCTGGTTGTGGTGGAGCGTGCGCCACATGCTCGTGCCTGCGCACAACTTGCGGTGGAATGCGGGCGGAGGCGAGTGAAATGGTCGGGTGCGCCGGGATGCTCGCAGCTTTTGCGTGGGGTCGAGTTCGCGGCAGAGCGTCGCAAGCCATTACAGCCGGCCTGCGCGGCGATGGAAGCATTCGCACTGAGGTGAGTTGTGTTCGCGTGCATGCATGCTCCGGGGGAAAGCGAGCGGCTGATTGCCTGCGGACAAGATTTCTCACCGCTTGTGGAGCAGACAGATGCCGATACCGTGACGCTGGACATCGACGGCCTCGAGCATTTGTTCGGCTCGGTTCATGACATTGCAAATGCCATCGCGCGTCGCACGGGCGTTCCAGTGAATGTTGCCGTGGCGGCCAATCCGGACGCGGCGTTTTATGCGGCGCGCGGATTTTCCGGCACGAGCATCGTCCCGCAAGGCGATGAAGCCAAATTTCTAGAGAGCCTGCCGCTCGCGCTGCTTTCACCATCAGAAGAAACCGCTGAGACGCTGGTGCGATGGGGTGTGCGCACGTTTCGCGATCTGGCTGTGCTGCCGGATCTGGGTGTGGCAGCACGATTGGGTGATGAAGGCGTGCGCTTGCAGCAACTCGCGCGTGGAGAGCACGAACGGCCGCTGGTTCCCGTGGATGCCCAGCAGCGCTTCGAGGAAGAAATGGAGCTCGAATATCCGGTGGAGCTGCTCGAGCCGCTGCTGTTCGTGCTGGCTCGATTGCTGGGCGATGTCTGCCGCCGGCTTGAAGATCACGCGCTGGCTGCCATTGGATTACGCGTTCGCTTGCAACTTGAAAATGCGGGGGAGCATGAGCGAGCTATCCGCCTGCCTGTGCCTATGCGCAGTCCGCGCGTATTTTTGAAACTCATCGAGTTGGATCTGGAGAAGCACTCGCTGCCCGCGCCGGTGGTGAAAGTCACGATCACAGCCGATCCGGCCAAGCCGCGCACCACGCAGAACGGCCTGTTTATTCCGCTTGCGCCAGAGCCGGAGAAGCTCGAGCTGACACTGGCGCGCATTGCAAATGTTGTGGGAGAAGAAAATGTCGGGTCGCCGGAGCTGCTGGATACGCACCGGCCCGGAGCATTTCGCATGCAGCCGTTTGGCGTGAAACAGCAACGGACAGCCAGGAATGCCTGCCCGGCGCAGCTTGCGTTTCGCGTATTTCGTCCGCCCGTTGCAGCCAAAGTGCAGGCGGATTTTCTTTCCGCGACAGGCATTCGCGGAAAAATTGTGCAGCTTGCAGGACCCTGGCGCACCTCCGGCGACTGGTGGACTTCCGGCCCCTGGTCGCGCGATGAATGGGATATCGAGCTGACGGACGGCGCGCTCTATCGCATCTATTGCGACGCGCAAACCGGCCGCTGGTTCATCGAAGGCAGCTATGACTAAGGCCTATGTTGAGCTGCACGCGCGATCGGCCTTCAGCTTTTTGCAAGGCGCTTCACTGCCCGAAGAACTGGCGCAAACGGCGGCCAATCTCAACTATCCTGCGATGGCTCTGGTGGATCGCGATGGTTTCTACGGATCACCACGATTTCACCTGGCGGCGAAAAAGTCCGGCATTCGCGCTCACATCGGCACGGAGATCACTTGCACGGACGGTTTTCAATATCCGCTGCTGGTGGAAAGCCGCACCGGATATCAAAATCTATGCCGCCTGGTCACGCGCATGAAGCTTCGCGCGAAGAAAGGCGAAGGCGCGGCGACACCGGAGGAACTGGCGGAGTTTGCGAAGGGAGTGATTTGTCTCGCACCGGCCGCGCAGCAGTTGCATCGCGTGGTCGAGATTTTCGGCCGTGCCCATGTCTTTGCCGAGGTCCAGCGGCATATGCATCGCGAAGAGGAGGCACGCAACCAGGCACAGATTGCCGCAGCGCGGCGGCTGCGTGTGCCGATCGTGGCCACCAATGGTGTCCGGCATGCCACGCCGGCAGAGCGCGAGGCGCTGGATGCGCTCACTTGCATTCGGAATCATGTGCCGCTCGCCGCGGCGGGCCGGTTGCTCGAAATCAATAACGAACGGCATTTGAAATCCGCGGCGGAAATGGCGCGCCTGTTTGCCGATCTGCCCGATGCCATCGCCAACACGCTGGAGATTTCCGCGCGATTGCAGTTTACGCTCGCCGATTTGGGCTACGAATTCCCTCGCTATCCGGTTCCGCAAGGAGAAACCATGATGTCGTTTCTGCGCCAGCGGACTGATGAAGGCGCGCGGCGGCGTTACATTCCCTATCATGAAAAAGCGCAGCGGCAGATCGAGCGCGAGCTGGCGATGATCGAAAAGCTGAAGCTGCCCGGCTACTTTCTCATCGTTTGGGACATTGTCGAGTTCTGCCGGAAGAACGGAATCCTCGCGCAAGGGCGCGGCTCGGCAGCCAATAGCGCGGTTTGTTATTCGCTCGGCATCACAGCCGTAGACCCCGTGCGCATGGAGTTGTTGTTCGAGCGATTCCTTTCTGAAGAACGGGGTGAATGGCCGGACATCGATATCGACCTGCCTTCCGGCGACGAGCGCGAACGCGTCATCCAGTACGTTTACGAGCGCTACGGCAAGCTGGGCGCAGCCATGACTGCGAATGTCATCACCTATCGCGGCCGTTCGGCGGCTCGGGAGGTGGGCAAGGCCCTGGGATTCGAGGTCACGACGCTCGACCGGTTATCCAGCCTGGTAAGGGGTTGGGAGTGGAAAGATCCGAAAGATACGCCGGAAAAACAGTTTCAAGACGCCGGCCTGGATCTTTCAAATCCCCGCATTCGCAAATTTTTCGAATTGTATCTCGCTGTCCAGGATTTGCCGCGCCATCTCGGCCAGCATTCGGGCGGTATGGTGATCTGCCAGGGGCAACTCGATTCCGTGGTGCCGCTCGAGCCGGCCACCATGCCCGGCCGCGTGGTTGTGCAGTGGGATAAAGACGATTGCGCCGACATGGGAATTATCAAAGTCGATCTGCTGGGCCTCGGCATGATGGCGGTGATCAAGGACACGATCAACCTGATCCACGACCATTACGGCGAAGAGGTCGACCTCGCGCACTTGCCGGACGACGATCCCGATGTTTACCGCGCCTTGCAGCACGCCGATACAGTGGGCATGTTCCAGGTGGAAAGCCGCGCGCAAATGTCGTGCCTGCCGCGCCTCCGCCCGAAGAATTTTTACGACATCGTGGTGGAGGTTGCCATTATCCGGCCCGGACCGATCGTGGGCGAAATGGTGAATCCGTATCTCGAGCGGCGCATGGGGCGCGAAGCAGTGGATTATCTCGACCCGTTGCTCGAGCCCGTGCTCAAGCGCACGCTTGGCGTTCCGCTGTTTCAAGAACAACTGCTGCGCATGGCCATGATTGTTGCCGGATTCACGGGCGGTGAAGCGGAAGAACTACGCCGCGCCATGGGCTTCAAGCGCTCGGAAAAGCGCATGAAGGAAATTGAGCTCAAACTGCGTGCGGGCATGGAGCGAAAGGGCATCCAGGCCGACGCGCAGGAGCGCATCATCCGCTCCATTACGTCGTTTGCGCTTTACGGCTTTCCCGAATCGCATGCGGCGAGTTTCGCTCTGCTCGCTTACGCCAGCGCGTACTTGAAATGTCATTATCTGGCGGCATTTATGGCGGCGATGTTGAACAACCAGCCCATGGGATTTTACGCGCCCGCGATTCTGCTCAATGACGCGCGCCGGCATGGGCTGCGCGTGCTACCGATCGATGTGACGAAATCGATGTGGGAGTGCACGGTGGAGGAAGCAGGTGCCAGGTGTCAGGTGCCAGGTGTTAGGGCGCTGCGTCTGGGACTGATGAACGTCAAGGGGCTGCGTGCTGAGGCGGGCAAGTCGATCGTGCAAGAGCGAATGCGGGCGACGTTTCGTGATATTGGCGATCTCGCGCGGCGGGTGCCGGAGTTGCGTAAGGACGAACTCAATAAACTGGCGGATGTGGGCGCGCTGAATCCGCTGGAGGCGGCGCATCGGCGCGATGCTCTGTGGCAGGCGGGACATGCCGCGAAGCCCGCCGGACCTTTATTGGATGCGCTGCCTGAGCCCGATCGAGCTTCGCCGCTCGCGCGGATGACTCACGAAGAGCGATTGAATGCCGATTTTTCGGGTACAGGATTCACCATCGGCCGGCATCCCATGGCGTACCGGCGCGAGGAGATGAACGCGCTAGGTGTCACGCCCGCGCATCGGCTGCCGCACATGCGTGATGGGAATTTCGTGCGCGTGGCCGGATGCGTGATCGTGCGCCAGCGGCCGGGCACGGCGAAAGGGTTCGTGTTTCTCAGCATGGAAGACGAAACCGGTGTGATGAACGTGATCGTCACGCCGGCGATGTTTGACCGCTATAAATTTGCGCTGCTCGGCTCTTCATTTCTACTGATCGACGGTACCTTGCAAAATTTAGATAATGTCATTTCGGTGAAGGCGGGACGCATTGAGGGTCTGTCGGCGCGTGTGGCGGCAGCGGTGTCGCATGATTTTCATTGAGGATCAAGGCGTTCATCCACGCTTCCTCCGTGGACCGAACACGTGGACAATTTCTGCCGGCTTCACCGTCTCTACCGCGCGAAGTAGATCCTCAAACACTGGCTGATAGGCCACCAAGCGGTTTGATGATACGTGAGCAATGACAACACCAAACCCGATCCTGCTTAGTTGTGCTTCGCGCTCGATAGAACGATCTATAGTAACCAAAACATCACATTTCCCATCCGCTATAGCAATGAGCTGCGCATCTGGAGTTCCACGCCAGCCCATTTCCGAAACCGTACGGACGGAGTGATTAGAGAAAGCGGTCCTAACAGCCGCATGAACGCACTCATCTAAGAGGATGCGCACTCAATCAATTGATCTTTGGCGAGCTCGAGGAACTGAATGACTTGAGACCGGCCGACCGTAGGAAATGCTTCCAGGAAGGCTTCAATGGTCTCGCCACCTTCCAGGTGATCGACCAACGCCTGAATCGGGACACGCGTACCGGTGAAGCACGGAGTGCCATGCATGATCTCGGCGTTGACCGTAACCACTCCGTTCAGGCTCGCACGCTGTTGGTCCGTCACAATTCAAAGGTACGGTATAAACAGGATTGACCGCAACGCCACACCGGATATACTGTACCCGGAGTCCTTACTGTGCCGGTCCCGAGACGTCTCTACGCCTGGTGGTATTTCACCATTGCTCTCGGTTTTCTGCTGCTCGCCATCAACAGGATGCTGTTCGGGGAAAAGGCCTGGTTGATCATTTTGCGAATCATCATCGCCGCCGGGTTCGCCGCGTTGGGCTACATGGAGCTGCGAACGCATTCGCGGACCAAGTGATTCACGTTCTCGCATCCTGCGCCCTGCCTTTCCATTCGCCACCCCGGCCCATCCAGTAGCGTATGGCAGAGTGGACCGTTGCGCCCGTGTAGAACAATGCCACGAGCGGCAGCGCCGGCGCCCACAGGGGAGACAGACCGTAGAATCGCAGCGAAGGTAGATACGCCGCCATCATGAGTACCCACGCCAGCACACCCATCGCCATGATGAGCGGTCTTCCGGTGAACAGCAACAGTGGTGGCAGCATGTAGGTCAGGAACATCGCTGCGATTGTGCCAAGGAGCAAGATTCCCGAATGCCGAAGCTGCCAGAACGCCGTGCGTGAAATCATGCGGCCGATCTCGCCGAATGTGCAGTAACCGCGAATGCTAAGCGTCTCGGAACTGATGCCCAGCCAGATCTTGCCGCCAGTGGTCTTGACGGCCTTGGCGAGCGCGCAATCATCGATCAGTTCGCCCCGAATGGCCGCGATCCCGCCGATGCGCTCGAGCGCCCTCCAGCGAAGCAGAATGCATCCGCCCGCGGCTCCCGCCGTCCGATGCCGCATGTTTTCCGTCCATGCCGGCGGATAGAGCATGAAGAAGAAAAACACAAACGCCGGGATCAGCGCTTTCTCGGCGAGGGTCTCCGCACGCAGCTTCACCATCCGCGAAACCAGATCGTAGCCGCCAGCCTCGGCACGAGCCACAAGCTGCTCCAGGCCTTTGGGCGCGTGTACGATGTCGGCGTCGCTAAACAACACGTAATCGGGATCAAAGGACTCCGCCCGCTTTAGACCCTCAGCCAGCGCCCAGAGTTTGCCGGTCCACCCGGGCGCGAGCGGCGGCGCGGCGATCACCGTGAGCCGGCCCGTGCCGGCAGCTTTCCGTGCGATCTCCGCCGTTCCGTCGTCGCTATGATCATCCACCAGAAAAATGTGAAACGGGCCACCGAAGTTTTGCGCCGCTAGCGAAGCGATGGAGCGGCCGATCGTCTCCGCTTCATTTCGCGCCGGGATCACAATGGCCACGCGGCCCGGCCCAGCCGGATGCGTTGCCGCGCGCTCACGCAGCCGCCAAAACATCCCGCGAAACAGGAGCAGGCAGACCCAGATCAGCAGCGCGCACGCAGCTGCGGCGAGTTCAATCACAGTCTACTTCGTGTACGTCTTCTGGTATTTGTTGCGGCTGTTGTAAACGGTCATGTCGCCGTTCGAGTCGGCGGAGACGCGCAGCCAGTCGCCCGCGTCGTTCTTTTCGTCATCGTTGGCGATCATGGCTTCCGGCACGTTATGGTCTTTATCGCTTTCCACGGCGTAATGTAGCTGCCACAGGTCTTGGAGCCCCGGCGACGAGTGCACGGTCTCCCAAGCTTCCGGCGATCCGCCCTTGCGCGGCCCGTTATTCATGATCGCCACGCGCGGATGCAGCGCCCCTACGATCGCCGGCGAGTTCGATTGATCCAGGCCGTGATGCGTGGTCAGGTAGAGATCCACTGTGCCGATCTTGTTATTCGGGCACACCAGCTCGTTCTCTTTGTTCCACGTCAGATCGCCCATATCGACCATGCGGAAACTGCCGTACTGGATCAGAATCCCGACCGACTGCGCGTTCTCGCTCGGGTCCACTTCCTTGGGCTTTACCGCGGCACAGGCGGGATTCGGTTGGCCGGCGCCAGAGAGCGGGCTGGTAATCGAAGCCCCCGCCGCCGTGAGCACCGTGATATCCAGGCCCTTCACGGGAATCTTATCGCCGGGCTTGACCTCCAGATGCGCGCCTGCGTCACGCGCTTTGAGATAGGCATGATAAATGCGGTCGGCGTCACCACCGTGCTCGACCGATGCCCCATGGTCGACGAACGTCTTCACCTTCATCTTGGCCACGAGTTGCGGCACGCCGCCCACGTGATCGGTGTGATAGTGCGTGATCAGAAGATAGTCGATTTCTTTCACTCCCGCCTTCTTGGCCGCGGCGGCGATGCGCAGGGCGTCGCGCGAGTTCATTCCCGGCCATCCCGTATCCACGAGCAGGGCCTGTTTCGAGGGCGGCACGATCAGGGTAGCCTGGCCGCCTTCCACGTCCACAAAATAAATCTCGAGTTCTTTGGCGGCGAACAGCGCTTCAGTGGCGCACAATAGAAGAAAAGGTAAAATCAGACGACTCCGCATGGCGGCAATCGTATCATAAGAGATTGCCGGAACAAGAGTTGCCGGAACAATCGGCGGTAGCGTAACGTATGGAAGAATAGATGCCTTACTGCAGCAGTTGCGGCAACGCAGTGAACCAGGCCGACCAATACTGCGCCAAGTGCGGCCAACGGCAGCCCGGCGCCGCCGTTCCGCCCGTGGATCCTTTGGCGGGCATCACACCGCGAACCGCTGCTATTCTCTGCTATATTCCGGGCGTCGGCTGGATCGCTTCGGTCATCGTGCTCGCCGCCGATAAGTTCCGCAACGATAAGACCGTCCGCTTCCACGCCTTCCAGGGTTTGTACCTGTTCGTGGCCTGGCTGATCGTGGAATGGGTGCTCAGCCCGATCTTCCGCGAATTCCACGAACCCATGTTCCGCGTCGACAAGCTGCTCCACGTGCTGATCCTGTTCGTCTGGGTGTTCATGATCATTAAGACCAGCCACGAAGAGCGCTACGCCCTGCCCATCATCGGCGAGCTGGCGGAACGGTCGGCGGCAGAGCATCAGACGCGAAGCTGAGGTTCCGCCTGCATTTGAAGCCAATTCAGAGTAGCGGAACCTGTCTTACTCGCGTTATATTTATTCATTGAAGTGAATATTTAATCATGCGGCATTACGTCGGCATTGTCGGGTTTCGGGGGTATGGCGGGGCGGAGCTGGTGACCATCCTGCGCGGGCACCGCCACGTCGAGGCGCTGCTGATGGAGCATCGCAGCGACTTCGCGGGCGACACCGCGTTGCGGAAACCGGCCGCACCGCGGCAGGTGGCAGCGACGGCCGAAGCGGTGCGGGACAACAAGATCGAAATCGTTTTTCTTGCCACCCCCGCGGAGGTTTCGATGGAACTGGCGCCCGTGATGCTCGATGCCGGTGCTCGCGTCGTCGATCTCAGCGGTGCGTTCCGGCTTCGGACAGTCGAGAACTACGCGCGCTGGTATCGCGAGGCGCACACGCAACCGGATCTACTGGCCGAGGCCGTCTATGGGCTGCCCGAGTTTTGCCGCGAGGGCATTCCCGGCGCGCGGCTGGTGGCGAATCCCGGGTGCTACCCGACGGCGGCGAACTTGGCGATCCGGCCACTCGTCGACGCCGGCGTGCTTGATCGCAAGGCCGGCATCGTCTGCGATGCGAAATCCGGTGTGAGCGGCGCGGGGCGTAAACCGTCGCTCAAGACCAGCTTCTGCGAGGTCACGGAAAACTTTTCAGCGTACTCGATCTTCACCCATCGCCATGTGCCGGAAGTGCTCATGGTTTCGGGTCTCGAAGAGCGCGACCTGAGCTTCACAGCCCAACTGCTGCCGCTCGATCGCGGCATACTTGAGACGATCTACTTCCGAACCGCGAAGCCGACGACGGCGGACGATATTCTCGCGATCTATGAGAAGCGCTACGGCGGGGAACCCTTCATCCGCCTCTACAAGGCAGGCCGCGTGCCGGACCTGCGTGCCGTGCAGCGTACCAACTTTTGCGACATCGGCGTGACGGTGGACGAAGCTACCGGACGTGCCTTGGTCGTGAGCGCCATCGACAACCTCACCAAAGGCGCCGCGGGCCAGGCCGTGCAGAACATGAACCTGATGCTGGGATTAAAAGAGACCGAGGGACTGCTGTGAAGGCTCTCATCAAGCTGGGCGGCACCCTGCTCGATTCACCGGCGCTGCGGGCTAGCCTCGCGGCGCAAATCGTCGCCATCGAGCGGCAAGGTGTCGCGATCACGGTGGTGCATGGCGGCGGCAAGCAAATGACGCGATTCCTCGAAGAGCGCGGCGTCTCTAGCCGCTTCGTCAATGGTCTGCGCGTGACCACTCCCGAGACTATGGACGCTGTGCTGAAGGTGCTTGCGGGAAGCGTAAACCAGGAATTGGTCGCGGCGTTGATCGCGGCGGGCACGCGCGCCGTCGGGCTGACCGGTATCGACGGCCGGTTGGTCGAAGCCGATCAGATGGATCCTGAGCTTGGCATGGTAGGCCGCGTGGTGCGCGCCAATCCGAAGCTGCTCGATTTGCTGGTCGGAGGTGGTTATCTGCCCGTGGTCGCATGCGTGGCGGGTGCGCCGGATGGAGCCATGTATAACGTCAATGCGGACCAGATGGCGTCGGCTTGCGCTGCCGGGTGGAAGGCCCAACGTTTGATATTTTTGACGGACATTGAAGGCGTGCTGGATGCGTCGAAAAAGGTGCAGCCGACGCTCACGGCCGACGATTGTGCACAGTTGATCCGGGAAGGCGTGGCCACCGGAGGTATGCAAGCCAAGCTGAACGCGGCGGTAGCGGCGCTGGATCAAGGCGTGGAACAGATCGAGATCGCACCTGGTGCCGCGCCGAACGTGCTCGCGCGGCTATTCGCCGCCGAGACCATGGGAACGCGCATCGTGCACGCGAAAGAGAGGGTAGTGAGCCGTGATTAGCGCCTTAACCGAAGAATTTGTCCGCGAGAACGAGCAGGCGGATGCGCCGGTCGAAGTGCGCAAGGCGCGCATGTCCGACATTCCGGCTTTGCTCGACTTGATTAATGGGTACGCCTCGCGTGGCATTATGCTGCCCCGCACCGAGTTCGAGATCTCCGAGAGCATTCGCGATTTTTCCGTGGCATTGGCGGAAGGTGAACTTGTCGGCTGTGGAGCTTTACACTTCTATTCGCCGATGGTAGGCGAGATTCGCTCGCTCGCAGTTCGCGAGGACGCAAAGACGCATGGCGTCGGCCGCCTTTTAGTCGAAACACTTGTTAACGAATCCGAGGAGTTTTCGTTAGCTTGTGTTTTTGCGTTTACTTATGTCGTGGATTTTTTTCGAAAAGTGGGCTTCGACGAGGTCGAACGCGGCGCCCTGCCATTGAAAGTCTGGAAGGACTGCGTGCGGTGTCCAAAGTTTCAATCATGCGATGAAGTGGCCGTGATGCGGGTACTTAGGCAAGATAAATGGTTAGATAGCACACCCAAATATGGGTATTCAATACCTACCGAAGAGGGTGTCGAACAGATCTTGCTTCCTATCATTCGCGAACAATAACCGCAGCTGTTGTTTTTCACCCTACACCTGACCCCCCGCGCACGCGTCGTCCCCATCCTCAAATAAACGCACGAAATCCCTGAGAATTGTTTTTCTGTTTCGTGACTACCTCCCTATAATTGGCAGCTAAACGGAGTGCGCCGCAATGCGGTGTACGCACTTTTAGGGCAAAGGGGATAGTCGATGAAGGCACAGACGGTTGACGTGAAGGTCTCGACGGGCCGCATACTCTGCTGCACGGTCTTCCGCCCGGGTGGCAAGAAACTGCTGGCTAAGGGACACGTCATTAGCGAGGACGACATCCGCATCCTTGAGTCGGAAGGCATGGACAAGGTGTGGGTCACCGAGCTGGAAGACGGCGAAGTGGCCGAAGACGATGCGGTATCAGCGGTAGCGGGTGAGATGGGGTGCGGCTGCTACGAGATCCATGCGGCAGCCGGCGGCCGTGCCAACCTGATTGCCACCGAAAACTGCTGTGTCCTGGTGGACGACGAGCTGTTACGCCAGATTAACTGCACGGCGAGCGTGGTCATCGCAACCTCGCTCAACTTCAGTTTTGCCGTTGCCGGCCAGCGCATCGCCACGGTAAAAAGCGCGCCTTTCGCGGTGGCGCAGGATCAGCTAGAGGCGATCGGCGGCATGTTGAACGAACGTGGTCCCATCATCCAGGCCCGGCCAGTGCGGAATCCATCGGTCGGTGTCCTGTATAGCGACCCGCTCAACGGCGAACGCGCGCGGCAACTCTTTGAGAACATCACCAAGCAGCGTCTGGACCATTTCGGCTTGAGTCCAAGCTTCGCGCTCTCGTCCGTGGAGGACGAGGGTTCGGTCAGCCGCGCGCTGCAACACTTGCTGCGCTCCAAACCCGCGTTGATTCTGATCGCTTCGACTACAGCCCCGGCCGGCCCGGAGGATATAGTCGGCCGCGCCATGGCCCGCGTGGGCGCGCAGATCGAGCGATTTCTCGCGCCGGTTGAGCCGGGCAATCTCTTGCTGCTCGGTTACAAAGATGAGGTGCCGATCATCTCCGCGCCGGGGTGCTTCCGCTCTGCCAAGCCGAACGTCGTGGATTTGATTCTGCCCCCGCTGCTCGCGCGATACCGTATCACGAGCTGGGAAGTCGGCTGTCTCGGCCACGGCGGGTTGCTCGGTTAGACCCGGCAACGTCCACCTCGTCCCGTTACGCCAGCGCCGCTTTACAGTAGTCCAGACACTTGCGCACTTCCACCACCGTGTCCGCGCCTTCGTATTCGTATTCGATATTGGCCGGAATTTTGTACTTCTTCTTTTCCAACAACTGAAGCACCGGTTTGATCGGAGTCTCGCCTTGGCCGAACGGCATGTTCGGGCCGTGGTTGCTCTTGCGATCCTTAATGTGCAGCGTCACGATTCGCTCGTGGTGCTTGTTGATGAAATCGATCGGATCGTAGCCGGCGGCGAAAAAGTGGCCAATATCCAGGTTCACATTAATGTACTTCGAGCGGCCGGCCATGGCCTTCTCAAACGACTCCGGCGTAGAGAATTCGTTGGGGTCCTTGGTGTTGTCATGCCCATGGAATCCCACCTTGATCTTTGCCTTCTGCGCTTCGCGGTCCACGCGATCAACTACGGAGAGCGTTGACGACGCCGTAATGATTCCCACGCCCAGCGCCTTCGCCATCTCGAAGCCGCGCGCGATCTCTTCGTCGCTGTAATCGTCGCGGAAACTGTAGTTGTAGGCGTAGAGCAGAATGCCGGCATCATCGAACTTCTTGCGCACGGCATGGAACTCGTTCATTGAAACCGTGGTGCGCCATTTGTGTAGATCGGCCTCATCCCTTTTGGGCTCGACATGCCCGGCGAACAGCTCACATTCGCCGATGCCGATCTCGACCATGGCTTTGATGGCGTCATCGAGCGAGCGGTCGCGAAAGCTGTAGGACTGCACGCCCAACTGCACCCCGTGCACTTTGGAGTTGATACGCGCGAGCGCCGACGCTGCCGGCAGCGCGGCCAGCGCCCATTTCGAGAATTCTCTTCGTGAAATCATAAGCCGGAGTGTACCTCATTCCGCGTCCACGACGCAGCGAAAGCCGACCGCGCCAGAGCGGTCCTTGCCCGGCGACATGAGCAGATACTTGCCGTGTTCCTGGAGCTTGTACGCTTGCGGAAAATACCAGTGCGAGCCCTGTGGTTGATAGTAGCTGCCGCCGCGCAGAATGCCGGCTCGCGTATGTTCGTCGACGTACTCGTCGGTCCACTGCCAGACATTCCCAACCAGATCCTCGACTCCAAACGGACTTGCCCCTCGCGGGTGGGCAGCCACATCGTCCGGCCCCCGCATCACATGCCGCGCGTCCGGCTCCGGAACCGCCGAAGCATCCCACTGTTTGCCCCACGGATAGGCGCGGCCGTCCGCGCCGCCGGCCGCATACTGCCATTCCCATTCGTGTGGCAGCCGTTTGCCCGCCCACTTTGCGTACTCACGCGCATCTTCGAGCGACACCCACGTTACCGGCTTGTTCGCCCAACCCTGCGGGTACGAACCCGCGGTCCAATCCTTCAAGAAATTGTGATCGTCGCGCGGGTGATAATGTGCGGAATCCAGGAACCGCTTGAACTCGACGTTGGTGACCGGATAGCGATCGATATAGAACGATTTGATCTCCAGCTTCTTCAAGTGATGGCGGCGCGGCGACTCCTCCCAGGGATATTGCACGTCGACGCCGATGTCGTTGTCGCCTTCGATCTCAATTCCCGAAACCTGGAATGGAAACTGCGCGGCGGGAATCCGCATCATCCCGGCTGGCGCGCCCGACGCCGGTTTCGTCGGCTCGATCTCCACAATCTGCTGCGGCAGGTAGATCCACTCATGCGAGTAAGCGGAAAGCGGAGTCCGCGAGAGTTGGCGCATGCCTGCTAAAAATTTGTCGAGCGCTGCGTCCGGCTCTTTCGTGCCTATCACGCCTCCGAAACCGTGCGGTTCCATTTCGAAGCTCAGCACCGCGCGCCCGTCGCGCAACTCCGGGCGAAGCTCCACGCCATTCCAAACGTCGAAGTAGCGGATGCCAATGGTTTCCGGCACCTCGATCTGCTGGCCCGCGAGACCGTACTCGTTGCGGTTCACCACAGTCCACAATGTGCGGCCGTCGCGTGAGAACTTGCTGGAAAATGCGCCATATTGCAGCGTGGGCGTGTGAGGCTCCCAATCGGCGCTGACCAACAGATCGGCAAACTGCCGCTCGATGCAGGCCACGCGGCGCAGTGCCTCGGCATCACGCGGCGTGATCTGGTTCCAGATGCCCCAGATGTTTTCCCAGCTCTCGAAGCCCACGCCGTTGAAAAACGCGTATTGCAGGTCGTCGGTCTTATCGCGACCCCAGCGCCGGCACACATTCACCATGTGGCGCGGCTCGAGCCATTTGAGCTTGCTGATGCTCGGAATAAACGGATACTCCCAGTAGCCCCAGGATTGCTGATTCCACGCGAGCCGCTCTTCGTCGCCACGATACACTTCGGGCTCGAACACCAGCGCATGCCCCGTAGCGTCGGAGGCATCGCGGAACGCGCGTGGCATACCGTTGAACGTGTCGCCGTTCACACCATCCGCTCCGATTTCGGCCATCAGGCGCGCCGTCGCCACCCAATTAGGTGCGCCTTCTTCACGCGTTCCCTGTTCCCACGGCATCACCGGGAAGAGCACGCGCACGCCGCGCCGGTGGAAGTCCGCGATCATCTGTTTCAATCCCGCCACGCCGCCGGGCATATCGCGCGTCAGGTCGTATTGATTACGATTGTCAATCCCGACATTCGGATACACCGGCCAGATCAACACGCTGTCGATGCCGCCGTAGCGCTTCTCGAGATCGTCGAGATAACGATCTACGGTGTACTTTCCTATGACGGGATCGTAGAAATAGCGCTCTTCCACCATCATCTGCGGCTGGATGAAGTCGCGCTGCGACCAGGCAAGTTCCGGGCGATCGTATTCCTTGCCGCTGTAACCGATGCGAATGCGCTTTTCGTCCCGCCAGTGTCGAACATCATCGAGCCAGGCGGCCCGGTCGGCGGACGTGGGCGGCCCTGGAATCTGATCGTTCTTGGGCTGATAGCGCACGTCTTGCGCGCACAAGGCGAGACTGAAGAGAAGAACGGTCACGGCTCGCATAGGAGAACCATGATAACGGAGGAGGTTTGCAATTGCCGCCGCTGCCACTACGGCGCTAACCTAAAACCATGGCTGCCGGAACGCAGATTTCCGTGAGCGAGTATCTCTCAACAAGCTACCGTCCCGACTGCGACTACGTAGACGGAGAGGTTCTGGAGCGCAACGTGGGGGAATACGATCACGCCAAATTGCAAAAGAACTTGATCCTCTATTTCGGCAATCGCGAAAAGCAATGGCAAGTGCACGTCGTTCCGGAGGAGCGTGTTCAAGTCTCACAGACGCGATTTCGCGTGCCCGATATCTGCGTGGTCGCCGGCGCTGAGCCCGACGAGCAGATCTTCACCAAGCCGCCCATGCTTTGCATTGAGATCCTGTCGCCCGAAGACACAATGTCCCGCACGCTTGATCGCGTCAGCGATTTTCTGACGTTCGGCGTAAGCCACGTCTGGGTACTTGATCCGCATACCAAGCGGGCGTACGACTACACGTCTGCCGGCATGCGGGAAGTGAAGGACGGCATACTGCGCACTGACGATCCGCAAATCACCGTCCCTCTGGCCGAGCTTTTTAGTTAACCGGGGGCACGCCCGCCTTCGGTTCGAGCGCGAGTTCCATCACTTTTTCCACGGTGTGGACAAAATGAAGTTGGATATCGCCGATCTGCTCGCTCTTGAGATCTTCCTTCACATTGACCTCGTTCTCGAAGGGCAGAATCACTTCGCGGACCCCGCTTCGCTTGGCGGCCAGCACCTTTTCTTTGATCCCGCCGATCGGCAGCACCTGGCCGGTGAGCGTGATCTCTCCCGTCATGGCCAGGTTCGGGCGGATGCGTCGCTCCGTCAGCATTGAGACTAAAGCGGCCGCCATGGTGATGCCGGCCGATGGCCCGTCCTTCGGAATGGCGCCGGCGGGAACATGCACGTGAATGTCGCTCGATTTAAAAATATCCGGATCAATCCCGTAGCGTTCCGCATTCGCCCGCACCCAAGTCAGGGCTGCTTGCACGGACTCCTGCATCACCGAACCCAATTGTCCGGTCATGATGAGGCCCTTGCTGCCGCCAGGCATGCGGCCGGCTTCGATGAATAACACATCGCCGCCCACGGGTGTCCACGCCAGGCCCACGGCTACACCCGGACGCCGCGTGCGTTCCGCAACCTCCACGTCCGGCCTAAATCGGGGAGCGCCGAGTAATTCCTCCACACGGTCCGGCGTGATTTCGCCGTTGTCTGGTTTGCCCTCCGCTATGCGCCGCGCACGTTTGCGGCAAATCGTGCCGATTTCGCGCTCCAGGCTACGTACGCCAGCCTCGCGGGTGTAACGCCGGATGATATACCGCACGGCTTCGTCAGTGAAGGTGATGCCGGTTTCCGGATCCAGACCGTTTTCCTTCGTCTGCCGGGGAATCAAATACCGGAAGGCGATGACTACCTTCTCGTGCTCCGTGTAGCCCTGCAACTCGATGATTTCCATGCGGTCCCGCAGGGCCTCCGGAATCGTGTCGAGCATATTGGCCGTGGTGATGAATAGTACTTTCGAAAGGTCGAAAGGCACATCCAGATAGTTGTCGCGGAACGTGGAGTTCTGTTCCGGATCCAGAACCTCCAACAGCGCCGAGGCCGGATCGCCGCGGAAATCGCGCCCTAATTTGTCGACCTCATCCAGCATGAACACCGGGTCCCGCGTACCCACCCGCCGGATTCCCTGAATGATTTGACCCGGTAGGGCTCCAATATATGTGCGCCGATGGCCGCGAATTTCCGCTTCATCGTGCATCCCGCCCATCGAAATGCGAGCGAATTTCCTGCCGACCGCGCGCGCAATCGATTTGCCAAGCGAGGTCTTGCCCACGCCCGGAGGCCCGACGAAACAAAGGATGGGCCCCTTGAGCACGGGTTTGAGCTGCAATACCGCCAGATAGTCCAGAATGCGCTCTTTCACTTTTTCGAGATCGTAGTGATCTTCGTCTAGGATCTCGGCGGCGCGCTGCACATTCACTTTCTCCGCCGAGGTAACCGCCCAAGGCAGGTTGACCATCCATTCCAGGTAGGTGCGAGTGACGCCATACTCCGGCGATGCCGGAGAGATTCGCGTCAGGCGATTCAGCTCTTTCATCGCCTCGGCTTTGACCTCTTCGTTCATCCCGGCGGCTTCAATCTTGCCGCGCAGTTCGTCAACGTCACGGCCGCCCTCATCGCCTTCGCCAAGCTCTTTTTGAATCGCTTTTAACTGCTCACGCAGATAGAATTCACGCTGCGTTTGGGAGAGCTGGCCCTGCACTTGTGATTGAATTTTGGTGCGGAGTTCGATCAGCTCCATTTCCCGTGCCAGGTGCTTATGGACATAAGCCAGCCGTGTGCGCACGTCGAGCAGTTCCAACACTGCCTGGCGTTCAACATGGCTCAGTCCCGGCAGGACGCCGGCCACCAGGTCCGCCAGTCGTCCGAATTCATTGGTATTTCCAACCGCCGTAGCCAGGTCATCGGAAAGATTTGGAGATGCCGACACAATCTGCTGGAAAATACTCACCACGTCGCGTCGCAGCGCTTCCAGCTCCGGAGTCGGCTCAGGCTCCATCTCCGGCAGCCGTTCTACCTGCGCGCGCAGATACGGATCTGTTCCCGTGTACGCCACCGTGCGCATGCGCGAGATACCCTCGCAAAACAGCAGGATACCTTCCTTCATGCGCACGATCTTGTGAATCATCGCCACTGTGCCCACCTCATAGAGGTCCTTCGGGCCAGGCGATTCTTCACGTGGATCGAGCTGGGATACCATACCCAGCAGCCGGTTTTCACCCAATGAGGAAATCAGCGCCATGGAGCTCGGCCGCCCTACGTTAATGGGAAGCAACGCGTGCGGAAACAAAACGGTGTCCCGCACCGTCAGGACAGGTAGTTCTTCCAGTGGTTCAGCGATCTGTGCTTCGAGACTCTGCTCTTCAACTTTTTCTTCCACGGTCATACCTATATAGATGATTGCAGGATTCAACCCGGTGCTTCGGCCCCGCCCCAGGGTCAGTCGCCGCGCGGATAACAGCCGAGGACACGCAGAAGGTCGGCCAACTCCCGTAAATGCCCTAGAGCGTTCCGGCAGACCGGATCATTCACTTGTCCGATAAAGTCCAGATAAAACAGGTACTCCCAAGGCTTACCGCGCAAAGGCCGGGACTCGATTTTGGCAAGATTCAAGTCCCGGAGCGCAAACGCGCTCAGGGAACGGAATAATGATCCCGGGACGTTGCGGGTGGAGAAAACCACCGAAGTCTTCCATTGGGCGCCCTTCCGGGCCCTGACGACGGTTCGCCGGACATCCGCCGGGCGCCGCAGGGCGAAGAAGCGCGTGAAGTTCTGCCGGTCGTCCTCGATGGAGCGGCGCAAGATTCTGGCGCCGTAAATCTCCGCCGCCACCGACGACGCGATCGACGCCGCGTCCGTCAACCCCTCGGCCATCATCATTTTGACGCTGCCGGCGGTGTCGTAGAACGGAACCTTTTCCAGTTGGGGATGGCTGGCAAAGAAATCCAGGCACTGGTTCAGCGCCACGGGGTGCGAAAAAACGCGCCGGATTTGGCCGAACTTCACCCCCGGCGGAGCAATCAGGTTGTGCACGATTCGGACGCTGGTTTCGCCGACGATGGGCAAATCAAAATGCAGAAGGTGATCGTAATTCTCGTGCACGGAACCGTGCAGCGTATTCTCGATGGGGATCACCGCCGCTTGCACTTTTTTCTGATCGAGCGCGCGGAATACATCTTCGAATCGAGGGCACGGCCGCACGTCGATCGTAGGGCCGAGCAGTTTGCGCGCGGCCTCTTCGCTGAATGCGCCACGTTCTCCTTGAAACGCCACTAACAAACGCCGGGCTATTTTTCGCTTCACTCGTGCACCGCCGCTCCGTCCCATCGCCGCGCCGTGTCGCTCGGAAGGCCGAGCAAATCTAATACACGATCCACGCTGTGGTCCACCAGATCGAGAATTGTTTCCGGTTTGTTATAGAAGCCCGGCACGGGAGGCGCGATGATGGCACCCATTTCCGCGAGCGCGACCATCGTCCGAAGGTGGCCCAGATGCAGCGGGCTTTCCCGCACCATGAGAATCAGACGCCTGCGTTCCTTGAGCGCCACGTCTGCCGCGCGGGTCAATATGTTGTCGGTTATGCCGTGAGCGATAGCCGACATCGTGTGGATGGAACATGGGGCAATTACCATGCCGGCTGTACGGAACGAGCCGCTGGCTAATCGGCCCGAGATATCCTCAAGTGGATAACTAAAATGCGCCAGGGATCGTAATTCCTGCGCTTTCTTTCCCAATTCCAGGAATAGCGTCTTTTCGCCGGAACGGCTGAGGATCAAATGCGTCTCTACGGCAGGCTGAAGGCGGAGCTTTTCGAGCAAACGGACCCCGTATATCGCTCCGCTTGCCCCGGAGACGCCCACGATAATTTTCAGATTTGGCTGCTCGGCTGAAATCATGTTCTGAATTCAGAACAGAATTGGTGTCCGGAGGTTGCCCCTGGATCCTACCGTCGATATAATTCCCCCAATGGATCCATGATCGATGAGGAGCATCGAACCCCGGCGTCCAGACACGGAATCATAGCATGGAAGAGGCCGGACAGAAGCTGAAGCGCGCCCGCGAGCGCTTGAATCTCCGTTATCGGGATGTGGAAGACGCGAGCAACCAGATTGCAGCGCGCCACAATAACGACGAGTTTGTCATCGCCCTAAGCCGGCTATCCGATATCGAAAACAAGGGCACCGTTCCTACCATCTACCGGCTGTACTCACTCTGCACCATTTACCGGCTGGATATCAATGAAGTGTTGGACTGGTACGGGGTCAACGTCTCCACATTGGCGGCCGATTCAGCAGCCATCGAACTGCAGCGCACTCATCTGATCGGTTTTGGCGCCAACGGCTTTGGGGAAACCCAGATGCCCCTTTCGCTCGACCCCGGTATCGATCTGCGGCGTACGACCTTCCTCAGCCGCATGATCCAGCGCTGGGGCAAGCTGCCGTTAGCCCTGCTGAATACCGTCGACGTGAAGAATTTCCGTTACGCCTTCATCGGTTCCGAGGATTGGACCATGTACCCGCTGATCCAGCCTGGCTCGCTCGTGTTAATCGACGACACACACCGCAAAGTCGTGAACAGCGGCTGGGCCAATGAATACGAACGGCCCATCTATTTCTTTGAGCATCGCAAGGGCTTTGCATGCGCTTGGTGTACGCTCCAGGAGAATCAGCTGGTGCTGCAGCCACATCCCGCCTCCATGTGTTATCCGGAAATCTTCAATTATCCGACTGATATCGATGTGCTGGGCCAGGTGGTCGGAGTGGCTATGCGTCTGGATCAGGGGAAGCGACGGCGTAATCGTACCTAAGGAGCTCCAGCACCGTCTCCAGATCGGTCATAAACAGGTTCCGCTCCACTTCGCGGGCATTGGCGGGGACGAAATTCCGGTACGGCGAAAGGCGAATCCATGTAGCCAGGATCGTCTTTTTATCCTCGTTCAACTCGTCTAAATATCCCTCTAAATCGGTCTTTTGCTGTTCCAAATTAAAGCAAAGCCATTCGGAAAATGTCTGGCCGTGGCTTTGGCGCAGCGTATGGTCGGTTTCTTCCGACCCGAATAGCTGTTCCAGACCGTGATGATGATAAGCCCCTGTGTTTTGATCGCGGAGAGATGCCAGGTAGATCAGGCGTCCAAACGTAGTGGGGATCTGAGAGAGAGTATTGCGCCACAGATCCGCAGCGGCGCTGCGATCGAATTTCATTTGGCCTTGGTCTCGCTCCGAAGTTCCAAGTTTTCTTGATTGTACAACAAACCGTAAGAACCTCCGTGTATTCCACACTGGCCGCCAGCAGGAACAAGAACCGCGAGTCTGTTCCGCTGACGTAAAAAATGCGCACAACGGCACTATTCCAGACGCATATCTCCTAGGATAACGTTACCAGGCAGTACGACTACCGTTCACCAAGGAGAGATAACAGCTCATGATAAAGAGGATTCTGTATATCACGGTTCTTGCAATTTCATTTTTTGCCGCTTCGACCCAAACCCGCGCACACGACCCCTGGCCGGAGTGTTAAGCTATTTACATACAGTCATTTAACGGCGGCTCAGGATTTCAGGTCAACACGCTCGGCGCTAATAGCCACCTCTACTCAGTAGTGGGTGGCTATATTAGTGCCTTTACAGTACAAAATTCGATTGCATTTCGCCCTAAACTCAGGTATTCTCAACTCGACGTGGTGGAGCACGTTCAGCCTATGGACGTCATACTGATGTCTGCTGCCGGTATTGGGGTTCTTCTCGGTTTGGCATTCTTGTGCTTGTTCCGGACCTTGCTGTCCGGAAGACGAGACGGGACAATACCCGGAGATCCGGCTAGCGTTTTTACGCCGTCGCGCTATCGGCCGATGGAGCGTCTGCTCGATCCGCTCGATAAAGAGTTTCTCGCTGCACAGCCATCATATAACCGGCGCATGGGACGTCGCTTCCGCGCCAATCGAATTGCCGCTTTCCGTGGTTACACGCGTTGTTTGGGAAAGGACTTCACTCGCGTGTCCAGTGCGCTGAAAGCCTTGATGATTCATGCTCCCATAGATCGCTCGGCACTCGCGGGCCTGCTGCTCAAGCAGCGGCTTATGTTCAGTTACGCGATGGTGGGACTCGAAGTGAAGCTGGCATTGCACAGCATCGGCTGGAGCGCTCCCACCGTCGAGGTGCGCGAACTGATCGATGCCCTCGACGCGATGAGTGCGCAACTCCGCGCTTTGTCCGCTGTGGCAGTACCAAGCGCAGCCTAACATCTTTCCCTTCTCTTTTCGGGGCAGGCACTTCGCCTGCCCTTTTTGTTTTTTGCGTCCCTTAGAGCCGCTTTAGAATTTCTTTGGCTTCCCGAAATTGTGGAAATCGCTTTTCCGCCTCGCGAAATTCACGCGTGTGCACTCTTCTTCGGACGCCATGATGATCCACTGGATGGCGCAAGTGCAGCATCTCGTGAAACAAAACATATTCCAAAGCCAGCCTGGGAACGCGATTCGTATCGAATATCCGGCTGATGATGATCGCGTTGTGAGACGGATCGAAGTGTCCCAGCATGGAGCGCGAGAGCCGGCGGCTCCACCCAAGCTGAGGTCTGCCCATGAGGCCGTCAAAGAAGCGCGCGTTCAGATCCTCAAAGATCTCGTCCAGATTATGATGCGCGCCCGCGGGTCCGGAGACGAACTTGCGGCCACGAATCTGGCGGACGACATGCATGCGCTGGCGCACGTCGCGCCGGTTGAGGTACAGACGGTACCGATGCGTGTAAGCGCGGGCGATGGGGCGACGGAAAAGCTTGCCCAGCAGGATGTGCGCCAGGGCTTCGGTGACCGGAGCGGGCGCACCCTCAAAAACATCCGCAACGCGCACATGCAATCCGGCATCGGTCATGCGGATGAAGCTATCGGCGTTAGCGAACGGACGAAACTCCACGCGAATCGAGGGTGGCTTGGTGCGCGGCTTGAGCTCGTGGAACACACGGGCATAGATCTCCTCCGCCGATTCGAAGAAAAGGGTGGTTTGCAGACCGGAAACAACGGGAGCGTCCGCAAGGCTCTCCTGGCGCGCTTGCATTTCTCTCGAATTTAACATATCAAGGTCTTTGCACCTTCATTCTTTCGCGAGGATCTGTGCGTAAAGTAAAAATCAGCGCGCTCGGCTGTTACGTGCCCGAGCGAGTGCTCACCAACCAGGATCTGGAGAAGATGGTCGAGACAACGGACGAGTGGATACTCACTCGCACCGGTATCGCCGAACGCCACATTGCGGCGCCGGACGTTGCGACATCTGATCTCGCGGTGGAGGCGGCGCGGCGGGCGCTCGATCAGCGCGGTATTGATGCGACGGACCTCAACGCCATCCTCGTCTGCACGGTTACGCCGGATATGTTCTTCCCCTCAACGGCCTGCCTGGTGCAGGACCGGCTGGGGGCCAAAGGCGCCTGGGGATTCGACCTGATCGCAGCCTGCTCGGGCTTCATCTACGGTTTGACCACCGCCGCGAATCTGGTTGGCGCTGGCACCCAGGAAAAAGTGTTGGTGATCGGATCAGACACCATGAGCCGCATCATCGACTACACCGATCGCGGCACGTGCATCCTCTTCGGCGACGGCGCGGGAGCGATGCTGGTGGAACCACTCCAATCGCACGAAGATCAGCGGCTGGGCTTCATCGATTTCCTAGGTGAAATCGACGGCTCAGGAGGCGATTACCTGAAGATGCCGGCCGGCGGCAGCCGCATACCGGCGTCGGTGGAGAGCGTGGAGAAACGCCTTCACTACGTGCATCAGGATGGCCAGCAGGTATTCAAGTACGCAGTGCGCAAGATGTACGATGTCTGCAGCCAGCTTCTCGAACGCAATGGGTTTTCCGCGAAGGACGTGGCTGTACTCATCCCCCACCAGGCCAATCGCCGCATCATCACGGCGACGGCGGAGCGATTGGGCCTCGCTTGCGATAAGGTAATCATCAACATCGACCGCTATGGGAACACAACAGCCGGCACGATTCCCCTAGCCACGCGGGACGCCATCGAAACCGGAAGGTTAAAGAAGGGCGATCTGGTCCTGTTCTCCGTTGTCGGCGCGGGCTACACCGTAGGTGCGAGCCTTTGGCGCTGGGCGTACTAAAGTCTCCGTGTCCTAGTGGGCCTGTACGGAAACCGGCGGCGATTTCTCGCTCTCATTGGGAATCTGGTCGAACGCTGAAACAGCATAC
>Ga0335071_10001459_pt1 | contig 25486 bp, 17 predicted proteins | sample Lox_Sample_15_FD_206724 | JGI IMG/M metagenome (GOLD analysis project Ga0335071, IMG submission 206724) | Soil microbial communities from Loxahatchee National Wildlife Refuge, Florida, United States - Lox_Sample_1.5 | ecosystem: Environmental > Terrestrial > Soil > Wetlands | place: USA...
GCGAGGGGTTCTGCACTGCCTCCGTTCTCGGTGAACCTTTCGAGCGACGCCCTGGGGATCCTGAAGGGAGTCGACTGGCTTCGCACGATCGGTGTGGTGGGGGTGCTCGTCGGGCTCGGGCACTCCATTCTCGCGGTGAGCGGGGAGGAGACGCTGGCGCAGGTCTATAGGGAAATCGAGGCGCCGAAGCTGAAGAATCTGCTGAAGACGGGAATGATCATATTCCTGTTTGCCCTGTTATTCACGGGAATCAACTCCCTCTTCGCGTCGATGATCGTGCCGCAGGACGAGCTGCTTGGAGTGTACAACGACAACGTCCTGAGCGGCCTGGCGATGCACCTGCTCGGGAGCCGGCCGGTGCTCCTGGGGCTGCAGGCCTTCGTCGTCATTGTCGGGTTCCTGATCCTCGCCGGGGCTGTGAACACGGCGTTGATCGGCGCCAACAGCGTGCTGAACCGTGTGGCCGAGGACGGCGTCCTGCACAGCTGGTTCCGCAGGCCGCACGAAAAGTACGGGACGTCATACCGGATCATACATACGCTCGCGCTGCTCCAGCTGTTTATTATCATCGTTACGCGGGGCGACGTGTTCGCCCTGGGTGAGGCGTATGCCTTCGGTGTGGTCTGGAGCTTCGTGATGAAGGCGTACTCCATGATCGTTCTCCGTTACAAGCAGAAGTCGGGGCGCGAGTGGCGCGTGCCTCTCAACCTGAAGATCAGGGGCGTGGAAATCCCGATCGGGCTCGGATCGGTGTTCACCGTCCTGTTCCTCCTGGGCGTGGTCAACCTGTTCACGAAGCCGTACGCCACTGTGTGGGGAATCGGCTTCACGATCGTGCTCTACGTCGCGTTCGGCGTATCGGAGCGCGCGAACAAGAGGATTGCGCAGGCGCGCTCGGCAGACCTCGAGAAATTCAACGTCCACGGTGAGGATCAGCTCACGATCGACGCCATCGGATGCAAGCACGAGCGACGCAAACTCGTGGCCGCGAGCGCACCCAACAGGCTCTACCAGCTCCAGAAGTGCCTGCAGGAAAACGACCCGGACACGACGGATATCATCGTGATGCACGCGAAGGTCCTTGCCGACAAGGAGAACGCGACGGTCGACGACTCGATCAGCGCGGACCAGGACCAGCTCCTGACAGAGGTCATCAAGCTTGCGGAGAAGGAGGGAAAGACGGTGCTGCCGATCGTGGTGCCGACCAATAACGCGCTCTATGCGGTGGCGCAGACCGCGGCACAGCTCGGCGTGGACGAGATATTCCTCGGAGTGTCACAGCGGTACCCCGCCGACTACCTGATCGAGCAGTTTGCCATCTACTGGGGGATGGTGCAGTCGGATGGGGACCAGCATGTCGTGCTGAGGACCGTCGACGCGCGCCGTGAAGTGAGGGAGGAACTGTGAAAGGGCTGCAGGCGGTTCATCCGCCGCCTGCAGGAGATGATTGACGTTCGGCAGGGAGTTTTCAGCAGCACCGGCGGACTGTGTGTATACTTAATAGGATCAGTGTTCGTCGGTCCATTGCCTGCCATCACACCAGCCTTCCTGTTTTCTTGCTATACTCTCCCTGATGCTCAGTCATCGGCGTCGCTCTCACGGGCGATTGCACCGGAATCTGCATTGACGCAACAGGATCATGAGGTATCGATGGGGTGGTACAGAATCAGATTCACACGGTCTGAAGCCAGCAGGAAGATTGCCGAGCTGGCCCAGGATTTTCTCGACACGGTACAAACTTCGGAAAACCGGGACGGTATTGCTCTTTATCGCCAGAAGCCGCTTAACAGCGAGCAGGAAGTTGTGTACTATCTCTGCCTGAATACGACGCGGCCTTCACAGAGGCTGATGGACGTGTACCTTGCGCAGCCGTGCCAGGCTCCCGAAGTGGACAGGGTGGATCATTTTGGCGGAGACAGCAGCGTACTGGAACCGGGGGCGTAGGCGGGGGGGGGGGACGGGGCTACTTCTTCATGGTTTCCTGGATCGCACGGACAGCGCGCTCCTCGGAATACCCGTTTTTGTAATAATGCTTGATGACGGTCTCCCACCAGGCAGACGGGAGAACGCTCTTGTCAGCCTCGGTCAGCTTCTCGTATACCTTTGACTTATATGCCTCGAAGTATCTATCCTCGGCCGAGGATTGCATGACAGTGGCCTCTCTCTCTGCTTGAAATGTACGGCCGAACTGCTTCGAAATCAAGTCAATATTGTGCGGCAAATCACGAATTTCGAGCTCGCAATTTCTTATTGTTGAATCGAGGACAGATGTCCGACCGATTCTTTCACAGGGTTCCATCATGAAGAATTTCTGGAAAGTCGCAGCACTTGTAGCACTTGCAGCCATCCCGCTCATCATCCTCGGCAAGAAGAAGGCGGATGAGAAGGGAGTTGTACCCGAGTCAGGGGACGATTCCGATATATTCGAGCGCGAACTGTCCGTCGACTGAGTCGACGCCGCGTTCACGGGGGGTTTTGCTGGTTCTCAGCATACGCTGAAACTCGACAAAAAAGCGGGCTGCCGGCCCGAGGGATATCCTTGCCCTCTGACCGGCAGCCCGTTCCGCTTCAAGGTGCTCTAAAAGCTGACAGTTCCGGTTCCCTGCTCTCCCTCCCTCCATTTCGATGTCGCATGCTTGTCACATGAGCCGGGCCTCGTCTTCTCGGTGAAATACTCCACCAGCTTCTCGGGGCAGTAGGGGGTTGCGAGCTTTTTCGTCTCCGCACAGATCGTGTCGGCGAACACCCCGGTGGGCCTTTCAAAGTACTCCAGCGGCATGGCGATCGACGGATCGTCGTAGACGTACTTCATGAACCGACCCCAGATCGGGGCCGCCGCCCTCCCTCCCTGTCCGTTCCAGGTCTTGAAGTGGACACTCCTGTTGTCGAAACCGACCCAAACCGCGGCGGAGATCTGCGGCGTGTACCCCACGAACCAGGCGTCGGCAAACTCCGTGGTCGTCCCGGTCTTCCCCGCGGCGGGGAGCTGGAAAAAGTCGCGGACGCGGCTCCCGGTGCCCCCGTTCACCACTCCTTCGAGCATCGACGTCATGATGAACGCCGTCTGCTCGCTGAACACTTCGCGCCGCATTGGCGCGTTCTCCTCGATGACGTTCCCGTCCTTGTCCTCGATTCTGACGATTGCGTACGGGTGAACGTACACACCGTGATTGGCGAAGACGTTAAACGCTCCTGCCATCTCGATCGGGTAGATGTCGCCCGCACCGAGCGCGAGCGATTCGTACGGGGGAAGCGGCGAAGTGATTCCCATCCGCCTCGCGTATTCGATCACCCGGTTGACGGGGGCGATCTGCATGATCGCACGCACCGCCACCAGGTTGATCGAGTGCATGATCGCATTCCGGATGGTGCTCTTCCCGCCGAACTGGCCGTCCGAATTGGACGGAGTCCATCGCTTGCCGTCGGCCATGATGACCGTAACGGGCTGGTTGAGAAGCTCGTAGCAGGGTGAGTAGCCGTTGTCCATCGCCACAGTGTAGACGAACGGTTTGAATGCCGAACCGACCTGCCTCCGGATCTGCGTCACGTGATTGAGCCCGTACTTGAAATTCCTGAAGTTCGCCCCGCCCACAAGCGCAAGGATCCCCCCGGTTTTCACGTCCAGCGCGATGAACCCGGTCTCCATCGACTGGGCCACATGCTTCATGGAGTCCGCCCAGGCATGGTTGGCGGCCAGTGCGGCGTAGACGCTGTCGCGGCCTGCGGCGCTGGTCGCCCGCCGGTACTGGGGCGACGTCTTAATCGAGAGGTCGATCACGCGGACCAGCACGTCCTGTGCGGTGGTCCAGTCCCATTCCTTGTCGAATTCCTTCTGGTAGATCGCCAGGTGCTCCTCGACCGCGCGGTTGGCATGCTTCTGCATGCGGCTGTCGAGCGTGGTGTAGACCTGTATGCCGTCGCGGTAGATGTCGAAGCCGTACTTCTCCGCCTTTGCCATGAGCGTCTGGCGGATGTACTCCACGAAGTGGGGGGCGAGGCCCGCGGCGGCCACGTCATCCGCCGGCTTGAGCTGTATCTGCTCCGAGCGCGCCTGGTCGGCCTGCGCCTCGGTGACGTAATTGTACTTGAGCATCTGGGAGATCACCGTGTTCCGGCGGTTCATCACCCGCTCGGGGTGCCTGCCGGAAGGATCGTAGTAGCCGGGGCCCTTGAGAAGGGCGATCAGCGTGGCAACCTCGCCGAGCGTAAGGTCGGCGGGCGCCTTCCCGAAATAGACCTGCGAAGCGGAGGCAATCCCGTACGAACCGCGTCCGAAGTACACGACGTTGAGGTAGAACTCCAGGATCTCGTCCTTCGTGAACGTCCGCTCGAGCTGGACGGACGTCATGAACTCCCGGATCTTCCGCGTGATGCCGTCGAAGATGTTCCTGTCGTGGTGGCCTAGGTAGAGGTTGCGCGCGAGCTGCTGCGTGATCGTGCTCGCCCCTTCCTTGAGCCGCAGGGCGAAGAGATTCTTCACCATTGCCTTCCCGAACCGGACAAGGTCCACCCCCCAGTGACCGTAGAAGTCCTTGTCTTCCGTGGCCAGCAGCGCATCCACCACGGGCTTCGGGATATCGGCCAGCGCAAGGTGGGAGCGGTTCTTGATGAAGTACTGGTCCAGCACCTCGCCGTCGGCGGAGTAGACCTTCGAGGCCAGCTCGGGTTTCGGGTTCTCGATCTTCTCCAGCGAGGGGAGACCGCCCACGAGGTAGTTCCAGTAGATCATGCCGCAGATGATGACCACGATGCCCGCGCCCGCGAGGATTTTCGTCCTGTGTGACATCCTCTGCCAGAGATTGCGCCGGCTCTTTTTCCTGCGGTATTCCGGGTCGTTGAAATACCTCTCCATATCCGAAGGGACGCGTCCGGCACCGGGTTGTCCCGCCGCGGGACGCTGCCCGCCAGTGTGCTCTCCCCCGGGAGTTCCAGGCTTGGGGACGGGGGGGGTATCTTCCCCTTCCACCGGTTCGTCCGTCATGGCTGAATTCCTCCGTTCCAGGTTTTCAACGAAATCGATCCCTCCGACATCTCGCCATACGTGTTATACGTGATCCAGTCGCCCAGGTTGACGTACGTGCCGGTGCCGATGGGAACGGCCGAGGGTCTGTGATGGTGTCCCATGACCACGATATCGACCCCGCCGGCAATCATCGTCTCGGCAAAGCGGAGCATCCCCTTTTCCTCCCCGTAGTGCTTTGCCGTCGTGTACGAGCGGCTGGAGAGGGATGTCCGGTGCGCGATCCTGACGCCGACATCCGGGTGAAGCCACCTGTAGAACCACACTGCGAGAGGGCTGCGGAGAACGGGCTTGATGAGACGGTAGCCGAGATCGTTTTCTGCGAGCCCGTCGCCGTGGTGCAGGTAGACCCGCTTGCCCTGTACGCGCGTCTCAAACGGCTCACGGTGGAGCGTGGCCCCGATTTCTGTCTGGAAAAAGTCACCCATCCAGCAGTCGTGGTTCCCCACCAGGTAGTGGATGGTCTTCCCTGCGTCCGTGAATTCCTGGAGCGCTGCCAGCGTCCTGTGGAAACCCCGCGGGATGACCGTGTCGTAATCGAACCAGAAATCGAACAGGTCTCCGGCAATGAAGAGCTGATCGGTCTCCGGCAGGATGGCGCGGAGAAAGCTCAGGAGCCTGTTTTCCTTCACCTTCTCGTTCGCCCTGGGGCCCAGCCCCAGGTGCACATCGGAAAAGAAAAATGCCTTCATCCGGGGGATATGCTGGCCGTGAGTGGAGCGGGACGAGGGGTGGCTCGGCTGGTCATATATGCTAATGTACGAACACGCGGGGGAAAAGTAAACCTGCCTTACGGCTGCGCCGCGGCCCGCGGCGGCTCTTTCACCCCCTGCAGGATCACGAGCCCGGCGATAAAGAAGAGTGAAATCGCCAGCGCCGCGGTGCGCTGGTCGGTCAGGTCCGCCACGATCCCGTACACCGACGTCCCGACGACGGCGGACGCCTTCCCCGTGAGCCCGTCGTAGAATCCGAAAAACTCCGCCTCCCGCTCCCGCGGCGTCAGAAGCGCCATGAGGCTTCTCGAGGCAGACTGACTCGATCCGATGGCGACGCCGGCGGCAAACCCGACGGCGTAGAACGCGGCGACGCTCCCCACGAAGTACGCGCCGAAGGCAATCCCGATCCAGAGAACGAGCGTGATGCTGATCGTCTTCTTCGGCCCGATGCGGTCTGTGATGACGCCGAACAGGAGCGAGCCGGTCACGGCGCTCGTCTGCACAATCGCAAAGAACACGATGATCGCCTCGTCCGTCATGCCGAGTGTCTTGTCCGCGAATATTGCGGCGAAGGCGATGACCGTGAGTATGCCGTCGTTGTAGATGAAGAACGCGATCAGGAAGCGGGCGATGGTGGGAAACTCCCTGCTGATGAAGATCGCCCGGAACGTCTTCCCGGCCCGGGCAAGACCCGCGCGCACGAACGACGGGGGGGGAGGCGTCGACACGACGGGCTCCCGGACGAAGAAGAACAGCGGCAGCGAAAAAAGGAGGAAAAACCCGGCCGCGACCACAAACGAGAGGCGGACGTAGAACAGGTATCCGGGATCGGACGCGGGGGGGAGGAGGAAGTGAACGATGAGGAGCACCGCCAGCGCTCCGATATACCCCATGGCGAACCCGTAGCCGGAGACCCGGCCGTAGGAGGTCCGCGTGGTGATGCCCGGGAGAAACGAGTCGTAGAAAACGAGCCCCCCTTCGAAGCCGACGTTTGCGACGACGAACAGCGCGAATCCCGCGACCACCATCCCCTCCTGCACGAAGAAGAGGCACGACGTCGCGGTGATGCATGTGAGTGCGAAGAGAAGGAGAAAGCCTTTCCGGTTCCGGGAGTAGTCGGCGACCGCGCCCAGGGGCGGGGCGAGTGCCGCGGCGCAGACCATCGAGAGGCTTACTGCGGCCCCCCAGAGCCACTGCCGTCCGCCGGCGATCCTGTTTGTGAAATAGCGGGAGTAGACGACGGTGATGATGATGACGGAGAAGGCGGTCTGCGCGAAATCGAACAGCGTCCAGGAGAATATCCGCCAGCGGGAAGCAGCGGGGGAGGAAGGGCTTCCGGGGGAGAGCGGTGGAGAAGCGCCGGGGGGGAGGTGGATGTCGCTCATCGGAGGGTCAGGGTGCCCGTTTCCCCTTCGTCTTGCTGGCCCGGGCAGTCCCGTCGCCGTCGTAGAGCCCGCGCCCGGCCTTGGCGAGCCCGCCCGCCGCCTTCATGTCATTCAGGACGGCGTCCAGGACGCCGTTGACGAACTGGCCGCTGCGCTGCGTGCTGAAGAGCTTGGCAAGCTCGATGGCCTCGTTCATCGACACCTTCGGCGGGATCTCCTTGAAATACAGCAGCTCGCAGATCCCCATGCGCAGGATGAGGCGGTCCAGCACCGCGATCCGCTTGAAGTCCCAGTTGGTGACCTTTTCCCGGATAACGGTGTCGATATCGTCCGTGTGCGTGATCGTCTGGATGACGAGCTTGCGCGCGAACTCGTACGCCGCAAGGTTGGTCTTGAGCCCCGTCAGGATGGTCTCCACCACATGTTCCACGGGATCGCCGCCGATCTCGTAGGCGTAGAGCGCCTGCACGACCTTCTCCCTGATAATGCGTCTTCTCACTGGCGGTAGTTCCTTTCGTCGACGGCAGATGCCTCGGTCATCCCAGGAGCGATACCCGCGGCGCGCCGTGCACCGGGTGGGTATCGACGATTACCGGGGTATGGAACACCTCACGGATCCGCTCGCCGGTCAGTACCTCGGACGGTGTGCCGAGGGCTGCGAGTGTGCCGCCCACCATCATCGCGATCCGGTCGCTGTAGGCGGCAGCCAGGTTCAGGTCGTGTGAGACGGAAATGACAGTCAGTCCGGTTTCCGTGTTCAGGCGCTTGATGATCCTGAAGATGTCCACCTGGTGCGCGATGTCCAGGTGAGCGTTCGGTTCGTCCAGGAGGATGATCTCGGGCTCCTGCGCGAGCGCGCGTGCGATGAAGACGCGCTGGCGCTCGCCGCCCGACAGGTTCATCACGGGCTGATCGGCCAGCCGCGCGATGTCGGTCAGCGCCATCATGGTGCCTGCCACCTCCCGGTCGCGCGCGTTCTCGAACGCCATCCCCCCGCTGTGGGGAGACCGCCCCATCAGCACCACCTCGGCCACGGTGAACGGGAACTGCATCGTGTTGTCCTGGGGGACAAACGCAATGCGCCGGGCGATGGCAGCGCGGGAGAACTTCGCCAGGGGCTGCCCGGCGAGCGTGATCGTGCCGCGGTGGGGGATGAATATCCTGTCGAGGAGACGCAGGAGGGTGGTCTTGCCCGAGCCGTTCGGGCCGACGAGGCTGAGAAACTCGCCGCGGCGCACCGTCAGGGAAACATCCCGCACGACCGGCATGGCCGGGTCGTAACCGAACGAGATGTTGTCAACGGTGATCGCGTGCATACCTGGTGTCACTGCACCAACAGTGGAACGTCACCACGTGTCCCCGCGCCGGAGCGGGCGCGGAAGCCGGAGCCAGTGTCCGGTAATGCAATCTAACGAAATCGACCGAGGAAGGCAACTACCCTGTCATTGCGAGGAGCGCTCCTCAGCGACGAAGCGCGCTCTTTGCGTCCCGCCGCAGGCGGGAGCCGCTCTTTGGACCACGCCGCTCTTCGGCGTGGCAATCCCGACCAAGATTGCTTCGCAAAAAGCGCTCGCAATGACATTGTGCGGTCCGCGATGGCAAGCTCAGGACGGCAGGTCCAGTATCTCGCGGAGCCTGCGCAGGACCTCGTTCGTCTGGAACGGTTTGGGGATGAACGCCTTCGCCCCGGCGACGAAGAGCTTCGACTTCAGCTCGGGGGAGAGATACCCGCTGGCGAGTATCACCTTCGCGCGCGGGTTGAGCTGCCTGATCTTCTCGAACATCTCAAAGCCCGACTGCCGCGGCAGGCCCATGTCGGCGATGACCGCGGCGATCTCGTCGGCGTGGGCGGCGTACGTCTCGTACCCCTCGACGCCGTCGGCGGCCGCAAAGACCGTGTAGCCCCGCGCCCGCAGGACCTCCTGGAGGAGAAGCCGGAGGCCCTCTTCGTCCTCGACGACGAGCACCGTCTCGGTCCCCCCGGTAATCCCCTCGCCCCCGGCCTCCTCCGACGGTTCCGCCTCGACGTGGATCGCCGGGAGGTAGATCGTAAACGTGGTGCCGTGTCCCTCATCGCCCGAGACGTCGATGAACCCGTGATGACCTCTCACGACGGAATAAACCGTGGCCAGGGCGAGGCCCCGCACGCCTTCGGGGGTATCGGATTTCAGGAACGGCTCGAAGATCCTCTGCCGCTTCTCCTCCGGCATGTCCGGACCATTGTCGCTCACGGTGATGCGCACGTATGTCCGCGCCGATGCGCCGGGGTGCAGCTCGTGCACCGTGCGGCCGTCAACCGTGACCGCTGCAAACGCGATCACTGCGTCGGGCGTGTGCGCCCCGACGACGGCGTCGCGCGCTTGCAGGCCGAGCGTCAGCAGGCTCTGGTAGAGCTGGGGCTGGCTGGCCTGCACGAGCGGGAGCTCCGGCCCGACGAGCGTCTCTATGCGAATCGTCTTCTCGATGCTGTCGCTGAGCGACGCCGCCGCGTCCCTGACGACGCCGCCGAGTGCGATCGGGATGTGCTGCGAGACGTCGGCCTGCGCAAACATTGCCAGCCGTTTCCCGGCGTCGCCCCCGCGCTTGACGGCGCTTTCCCCCATCTTGAGATATTTTTCGGCGGCGGGATCGCCCTTCACCTTCGCCCGCATCAGCGTGAATGTCCCCAGGATGACGTTCAGGATGTTGTTGAAGTCGTGCGCGATGCCCCCCGCGAGCTGACGGAGGCTCTCCATCTTCTGCGCCTGGCGGAGCTGTTCCTCCATCTGGCTTTCGAGCGTCGTGTCGCGCTTGACGGCGGCGTAATTAACCACCGTGCCGTTGGCGTCCCGCACGGGGGAAATGACCATCTCCTCCTGGTACTTCGACCCGTCCTTCCGCATGTTGACGAGGCGGCCCGTCCACACCTCCCCCCGCATGAGCGTGGCCCACATTTCGCGGTAGAAGTCGGGTTCCTGCGCGCCGCTCTTGAGGATGCGGGGATTCTTCCCCAGGGCCTCCTCGCGCGTGTAGCCGGTGAGCCTCTCAAACGCGGGGTTGACGAACAGGATCGTCCCGGAGGCGTCGGTGATCAAAATCGCCTCATGCGCCTGCTCGACGGCGGAGATGAGGCGCGTCCGTTCCTCCTCGGCCCGCACGCGGTCCGTGATGTCCCTGCCGACGACGATGACCTTCTCCGGCTTCCCTTCAGCGTCCCTGATGACGTTTCCCTGCGACTCGATGGAGCGGATTCTTCCGTCTTTCCCGACCAGCCGGTACACGATCCGGTGGCCGACGCCGGTGCTCACGGTGTCGCGAAACACGTCGCGGACCATGACGCGGTCGTCGGGGTGGACCTCCTCGAACGAGTCCGTTCCGCGAAGTTTGTTCCGGGGACCGAAGATTGCCTCGTAGGAGGGACTGTTGTACAACCGGCGGCCTTCCAGATCGAGCACAGCGATGAGGTCGTCGATGTTGGCGAGGATGAGGTGGAGCAGCCGCTCGGTTTCCGACGTCCGGTCTTCCTGTTTCATGGGGATGCCTCGTTGACTGTCTGGGCCCCGACGTCGATCACCACGCGGATGACGCGGAGAACTTCCGCCGGCTGGTACGGCTTCTGCAGGAAGGCCCTGGCCCCGAGCGAGAAGAGACGGGATTTCAGCTCGGGGTCCAGGTACCCGCTGGCCAGGACGATGCAGGAGGAGGGATCGATCTCGCGGATCCTCATGAAGAGGTCGTGTCCCGACATCCGCGGGAGGCCCATATCCGTGATGACCGCGCTGATTTCCTCCCTGTGCCGCGTGAACTTGTCGAGCCCGGCGGCGCCGTCCTCGGCCTGGATGACCGTGTACCCGTATGATTGCAGCAGCTCTGTCAGGAGAGTGCGGAGCGCCTCCTCGTCTTCCACGACGAGGATGGTCTCGGTCCCGCCGACGATCTTCTCGTTCGCTTTCGGCGGTGCGATGTGCTTCTCCTCGGGGTAGGCGACCAGGTAGATATGGAACGTGGTGCCGGAGCCGGGGCGCGTCTCCAGGTCGATGAACCCGTAGTGGCTCTTCACGATGCCGTACACCACGGCGAGGCCGAGCCCCGTTCCCTTGCCTGTCGGCTTCGTGGTGTAGAAGGGCTCGAAAATCCTCCCCCGGACCTCTTCGCTGATGCCCGACCCGGTATCGGCCACCGACACCCTGATGTACATCGGCGCAATCGCTTCCTTGAACGTCGTGCGCACCGTCTCCCCGCGCAGCGTCGCCGCGGATATCGTGATGCGGCCCGTCTTCCGCTCCCCCGCGGGGTCGAGTATGGCGTCCCGCGCGTTGATGCACAGGTTGAGGAGCATCTGGTAGAGCTGCCCGGCGTCCCCCTGGATGATCGGCAGATCGGCGGGGATCTCGGTGACGATCTCCACTGTCTTCTCGATCGTATGCTGGAGCACCCTGGTCAGCTCGTCCACCACGTCCGCCAGCGCAATGGGGCGGAGCTGGAGCTGCCCGTCGCGCGAGAACGTCAGCAGCCGCTGGGCCACGTCCGCCCCCCGGTTCACGGCGGACTCGCTGATTTCAATGTAGCGCGACAGCGAGGGATCGTCCAGGCGCGATTTCAGGAGGGCGAGGCCCCCCTGGATGACACCCAGGACGTTGTTGAAATCGTGGGCGATCCCCCCGGCAAGCTGTCCGAGGCTCTCCATCTTCTGGGATTGCCGCAGGCGCCGCTCTATCTCGATCTCGTGCGTCATGTCGCGCATGACGGCGACGAAGTTCACGATCGTCCCGGCCGCGTCGCGCACGGGGGAGATCACCATCTCCTCCTCGAGGAGCGACCCGTCCTTCTTCCTGTTGGTGATCCGTCCCGACCAGACCTCCCCCCGGGTGATGGCCGACCACATGGCCGCAAAAAAGGCCGTGTCGTGTTTCCCGCTGCGGAGGAAGGCGGGCTGCTTCCCGAGGATTTCGTCCCTGCTGTAGCCGGTCACCTTTTCAAAGGCCGGGTTGGCGTAGACGATTGTGCCGTCGGGCCGCGTGATCAGGATCGATTCGGCCGCCTGCCCGACCGCCTCCTTGAGCATCGCGCGCTCTTCTTCTCCGCGCTTCCGTGTGGTCACGTCCCGGTCGATCCCGCGGTAGCCGCGGAACTGCCCCCTGTCGTCGAACAGCGGCACGCCGCTCGTCTCCAGCACCACCATCCGCCCGTCTTTCCTGACATGACGGTTCTGAAGCCCGAAGAACGGCTCTCCCCGTGCCGCGAAGCTCATGAGCTGCATCCCGAACTCCTGGTCGTCGGGCGCCTGCATGAAGTCGCGCTGGCGCTTCCCCAGCACCTCCGCGGGCTCGAACCCCAGGAGGTCTTTCACCCTGGGACTGGCATACGTGTAGCGGCCGGCGGTGTCGGTCTCCCAGATCCAGTCCGGGATCGCCTCCACGAGCGAGCGGAACCGCTGCTCGCTCCTGTAGAGTCCGTCTTCCGCTTCTTTGCGCCGCGTGATGTCGGCGAAACTTGTCACCGCGGCGTAGGGGGACTTGTCCCCCGTACGCATGAGGGGCTGCGTGTTGATCGAAATCCAGCGCCGGTCGCCCCCACGCGTGCGGAACCCGATCACCGTGTCGGCGCAGGGGGTGCCGGTCCTGAGGGACACGAACGGGGGATACTCCGCTGCGGCGAACGGCTTTCCGCTTTCATGAATGGGGTCGATGTCCGCCCGGTGGAAGGGCCAGCCCCGGAGCTCCCCTTCCGTCACCTCGAGTATCCGGAGCGCACCCGGGTTCCAGCTCAGGAGCGCCCCCCGGGAATCGTGGAGGAGTATGCCGCCCCCCGTGCCCGAAATGATCGCCCGGTGACGCTCTTCGCTCTCGAGCAGCGCGGCTTCCGTCCGTTTCCGCTCCACCGCCACGGCGACGTGGCGGGAGATGTACGTCAGGATTTCTTCCTCTTTTCTCCCGAACCTGACGGAGTTCGAATAGCTTTGTATGGCGATGACGCCGAAGGGTTCCTCCCCGTCCATGAGGGGAACGCCAAGCCAGTCGACGGAGGCGCCCCCCAGCAACACCACTTCGCCGCGGTCGACAAGGTCCTGAAATACTTCGGGCGTCGCGAGCAGCGGCCTGCCGGTGCGCAGCACGTACTCCGTCAGCCCCCGCCCCGGTTTGTGGGGGGGAGGCGGCGGATCGTATTCGTCGACGAAATACGGGAACGTCAGATCGCCGGATCGCCTGTCGTACAGCGCGATGTAGAAGTTCCTTCCGTAGACCAGCTCGCTGAGAATCGCGTGAATCGCCTCGTAGAAATCCGTGAGCGATGTGAGCGAGCTTGCCCGTTCCGTGATCCGGTACAGGGCGTGCTGCAGCGATTCCGCCTGCTTCTTCTCCGTAATGTCCACCACGGTCCCGATGATCGCCGGGCGTCCTTCGTGGAGCGTGCTCGTGCCGGCAATTTCCAGGTCGATCGGCGACCCGTCTTTCCGCACGCCGCGGACTGTGTACCAGTGGTTGGACCTGTCCTCCGACAGGTAGCGGCGCAGGTTGTCCTCCACACGCCCGCGCTCCGAGTGTGCGGCGATGTCCGTGATGCTCATGCACCCCGTCAGCTCGGCGGCGCTGTAGCCGGTGATCTCGCAGATGCGGGGGTTGACGTAGGCGAACCGGCCGTCCTGGACCATGTAGACGCCCGCGAACGAGTTCTCGACGAGACCCCGGAACGTGGCCTCGGTCTCGGCGAGCTGCATGCGGGTTTCTTTGTGCGACGTGATATCGCGGGATATCACCGCGACGTACCGGATCTCTCCTCCGGCGTCCCGTACGATGTGTCCCTGGGATTCGATGTGCCTCACCCGGCCGCCCCTCAGCAGGAACCGGAAGTGCGCCTTCTTTCCCTTCCCGGTGGCGAGAGTCTGCCGGAAGAGCTTCTGGACCTTATCCCTGTCCTCGGGGTGTATCTCGGCGAACGAATCCGTTCCCCGGAGCGCATCCGGGTCCCCCAGAATCTGGCGGTAGGAGGGGCTGTTGTAGATTCGCTTTCCGTCCCTGTCGAGTATGACGACAAGATCGCCGGTGTTGCTCAGGACGAGGTCGAGCAGGCGGTCGCTGCCGATCAGCGAGCTGATCAGCCCGATCGCGGAACCGGGCTTCCTGCGAACCCCCGGTCTACGTGACGTGCGGTGCCCCCCCCCCTTCACCTTCCTCATCTCGGCCCCTTCCCAGGGATTCGCAAAAGCGTATTTGGATTTCGGGGAAGCTTTGCGAATGACACGCAAATACCGCATAAAATATAACAAAGTTGCGGGCTGATGCAAGGTATATGAACAGAGATCCTTCCTAACAAGGTGTGACTTAAGTCACCCGACCTCCCGGGGGAGGCGTTTACTGCTCACACCTTTCTGAGGAGGTAGACGAAGAGGGGGGCGCCTATCGCGGCGGTGACGGCTCCTACGGGGATTTCTGCGGGGGAAAGGGCAACCCGGGCGACTGTGTCGGCTGAAACCATGAACGCTGCGCCGACCAGAAATGATGCGGGGAAGAGGAGCCGATGGTCCGGACCGAGTACCATGCGGCAGATATGCGGGATAATGAGTCCCACGAACCCGACGACGCCGCTCACGGAGACCACCATCCCGGTAATGAACGAGGCAAGAAGATATGCCGTTTTCTTCAGCGTTCCGACGTTCACCCCGAGCTGCATCGCGGTCTCCTCCCCCGTAGCGATCAGGTTCAACCCCTTCGCCTGCGAGTAAAGCGCGGCCGATGCAGCCAGGACGGCGGGCCCCACAACGAGGACCGATGAGACGGAGGCGCCGCTCAGGTTTCCCATGAGCCAGAGGAGGGCATTCCTCAGCTCCTGGTTGACGATCGCGATCAGGAGGAGCACGAGCGCATTGAAGAACGCCCCCACCATCACTCCCGCAAGGAGGAGCGTGTACATGTCGAGCTTTCCCCTCCTGTGCGCCGCGGCGTACACGATGCCCATGACCGCGGCGGACCCAGCAAAGGAAGCCAGGGGCGTCGAAAAGAGGCCCGACCCGCCTGCAAACGTCATCGCGAGGACTGCGCCGACCGTTCCCCCGCTCGAAATGCCGAGGATGTACGGCTCGGCAAGGGGATTTCTGAGGAGTGCCTGAAAGACGAGACCCGCGACGGAGAGGCCCGCGCCGACGATGATTGCCAGGAGGAGGCGGGGGAGGCGGATGTCGAGTATGATTGTCCGTTCCTGCTGCGAAACGGACGTGCTCCCGGTGAGCGAGCCTGTGACGCTGCCGAGCGGGACGGCGACGCTTCCGAGGGAGAGGGCGATGAAACTCACCGCTGCCAGTATCACCAGGAGCGCCGCGACGACGATGACCGTCCGCCGCAATGTGAGGGGAGGATGTTTCACTTCCGCCGACTCCGCGGCTCTCCCGCGCGGCGGACTTTCTCCCACATGGCGGTCACCAGCGCCTGTACTCCGGAACCCTCCACGGCCGAGATGCGGTGGACGGGTGTGGTGCCGAACCGGATCTTCGCCAGTGCTCGCTTCGCGCCGGCGTCAAGGAGATCTGTCTTCGTCAGGACGACGATTTTTCTCTTCCGGGCGAGCTCGCTCCTGTACTGTTTCAGCTCGTTCAGGAGTACGGCGAAGTCCTTCCCGGGATCCTCGCTCGTGCAGTCGACGAGGAATACGAGCACTTTCGTGCGCTCGATATGGCGGAGGAACTGGATGCCCAGCCCTTTCCCCGTGTGGGCACCCTCGAGAAGGCCGGGAATGTCCGCGACGACAAAGCTTGCCCCCTCGCCGACGCGGACAATGCCGAGATTGGGAACCAGCGTTGTGAAGGGATAGTCTGCGATCTTCGGACGGGCTGCGGAGATCACGGAGATCAGCGTCGATTTCCCCGCGTTCGGGAACCCGACCAGTCCCACGTCGGCCAGGAGCTTCAGCTCCAGCTCGAGCTCCCTCTCTTCCCCTTCCTCCCCCTGCTCGAATGTGCGGGGCGCCTGGTCTGTGGATGTGGCAAATTCCGCGTTTCCTCTTCCCCCGCGGCCGCCCCTGGCAGCGACAACGGTCGACCCGTGTTCCAGGAGATCGGCGATGAGATCACCCGAGTCGGCGTCGCGGATGATGGTGCCGGCAGGCACTTCGAGCGTCACGTCCGTGCCGCTCTTCCCCGTCTTTCGCGATCCGAGTCCGTGTTCCCCCCGGGGGGCGTGGTAGCTCCTCCGGTACTGGAAGTCCAGGAGCGTCGCCAGGTGTCGGTTCGCCGTGATGATGACCGAGCCTCCCCGGCCGCCGTTCCCGCCGTCGGGCCCCCCTTTGGGGACGAACTTCTCCCTCCTGAAGCTGACGCACCCGACGCCGCCGCTCCCGCCGGCGACGTGTATGCGCGCAACGTCGATAAACTTCATTCGCCGTCCCTCTCCGCATCCTGGTACCGGCGCTGTATGGCGTCGGTGAACTGCACGACGTCCGCGTCGAACGGATCCAGCCCGGAGGAGATGTAGAGCGCGTTCAGGTGAGTTGCCGCTTCTTTCCAGGTTGACGCGTTGTTGAGCGACGTGATCGTGTCCTCGTACTTTGCCTCGTCCCTGTCGAAGAGCTTCCTGACAAACCGTGACCGCTGGTGCGCGTCGATGATCTGACGGATGTCAGGGAGACGACGGGGCTCTTCGGCGGGAGAGAATTCCTCGCGGCCGTCCGGTTCCTCTGTCATGAAATCGAAGTTCGCCGGCGTCCGGATCTCGATCGTGGGCTCGAAGACGCGGCGATCGGTCATCGGCTCCTCCGGCGTCGTGCGGAGTGCCGCTTCCGGCGGTGCCTCCTCCTCCCCGGGCGGCTGACTCTCCGCGCCGGGTTCAGCCAGTTCCTCGGCGCTGGCGAGGACAGTCACAGTGAGAGGGCCTGTATCCGTCTCCGGCGGCATCGCCGTTCCCGTCTCCGGCGGCATCGCCGTTCCCGTCTCCGGCGGCGCCTCCGCCCCTGTCTCCGGCGGCATCGTCGCGCCCGTCTCCGGCGGCGCCTCCGCTGCCGTCTCCGGCGCGGGTACCGGCTCAGGCGGCTCAGCCGCCGGCGGTGCCGCCACCGGCGGTGCCGCCACCGGTGCGGCCGGCGGCTTCTCCGGTTCACCCGCTCCCAGGTAGAGGTCTTCAACGAGCGTCGTCAGCTCGTCGAGCGTGATTTCCTCCTTCTGCCGGATCCGGGAGATGCTCTCGATGTAGTCCCGGAGTATTTTCATCTTCTTGTCGTCGAAGAAGACGAGTATCGGCTTGAGGGGGATGCTGACGTCCGGCGGCGTGTCGCGCAGGAGGAGGAAATCGAATATCGGCTTCGCAAGGAGGGCAAGCTCCCGGGCGTTGTGCTGCCTGACGATCTGGTCGTCAATCTTCCCGATGATGTCGCGGAGCTCTTCCGCCCCGATTTCGCGCAGGCCCCGCCGCTCCATCACCCTGGGGATCAGCGTCCTGAAGTACGCGTACTCCACGGTGCAGTCGAGCTTTGCGATCACGTCAGCGACGGGCACACGATCCGCCGATTCGAAGACGAAGTGTTCGATCGTCCACTGCGGCCGGCAGAGGTAGTTCTCCAGGAAATGGACGGCGTTCTCGATGAGGGGGAGGAACTCCGGGCGGGAGATGGAGTACGTGGCCGCCATCGAGGAGACGAACGCGCGCGACTGGCGGCGCACGCCCGGCGCAGTCCTCACCACGCGGGCGAACCGGGGGGAAGCGAACAGCTCCGCCTCCAGCGATCGGACGATGTCGGCCTGCAGGTATGTCTTGATCCCGCGGGGGATGTCGGCGGAAAGGATTTCCCTGAACAGGAGCGAGTCCCGCGCGCCGATTGTCCGCGCGAGGAGCGCCTGCAGGATCACGTCGGTTTCATGTTCGAGCATTGTCATCCGGGCTTCTTGTTCAGGACCGACCTGACGCGGTCGATCTCCTTGCGCGCCGCCGACTTGAACGCCGCGTCGATCCCCGGCCGGTCCACAATCTGCTGGTACATGATGAGCGCCTGGTCGTATCTCCCCATCTTCTCGTAGGACTGCCCCGACATGTAGAGCGCGTTCGCCGTCCAGTCGATCTTTCCCTTCTTGGTGACGAGGTACGGCACCTTGAGAAAATCGAGAATCGCCTGCTGGAAGTCTCCCTTGTGGTAGTTCGCCTCGGCGATGTAGTACCGGATCTCCCCCTCCAGGTCGCTGCCGGCCTCGTCGAGCAGCGCCTGCAGCTGGAGCACCGCCTGGTCGTAGTAGCCCAGCCGGTCGTACAGTATGCCGATCTTGATCTTCTTGTCGAGCGCGTCCCCGGCGTTGGGATACTGCTCCAGGTACTTCCGGGTCAGCGTCAGCGCACCGTCGTACGCACCGGCCGTCTCGTAGGTTTCGATCAGGTTGCTCATCGCCGCGGGAAGCAGCTCCCCGTCCGGGTGGGGGTCCTCCACGATCGTCCGGTAGTGCTTGATCGCCTCGTCCCACTTCTCCGCCGCGTAGTAGAGGTTGCCCAGCGCGAGGTGGACGTGGCTGATAATCGGTGCGCCGGGGTGGGCGGCGAGGAGCTTCTCGAGCACGTCGACGGCGTCCTTCTGCCTGTCGGTCGCTTCCAGCGTCTTGCCGATCCAGTACATCGCCGCGGGCCCCGAGGGGGTATCCTCGTACTTGTCCGACACGAGCTGGAACGCCTTCATGGCGCCCGCGTACTCCTCCTTGCGGAACTGGAGCAGCCCTTTCTCCAGGGCGAACGCCGCCAGATCGTCGCGCGCCCCGCCGTGCGCCTTTTCGAACTCTGCGATCCGCTGTGCCGCACCGGCGGCGTCGCCGCTGCGCAGCGCCGCCAGGATGATCCGGGCGTCGAAATACTCGCGGTCGCTGTCGGCGGCCGCCCCGCGCGAGAGCTGCGTGTAGTCCCGTATCGCGTCCTGGTAGTCGCCGTTCTCGAAGAGAAGGTCCGCGATGTCGCGCGTGACCGTCGTGCCCGGCGCCGCCTCCTCCGCCTGCCTGAAATACGATGTCGCCGCGTCGCGGTCACCCGCGGAGCGGCAGATCATGCCGAGCGTCGTGTACGCCTCTCCCGCGGCGCTGCCGGTCTGCTCGTGCGTGAGCACCTCCGCCAGGTAGCGTTTCGCATCGGCCGCCTTCCCGGCCTGCCAGGAGAGCTTTCCGAGCGCCAGGAGCACGGCTGTCGACGGCTGCCCGTCACCGAGCGGATCGTTCGTTGCGCGCCCGGCGAGCTCCGTGGTGACGGAAAGCGCCGCCTCCGTCTCGCCCGCGGCACCGAGCGCGAGGCCGAGTTTCTCCTCCGCCCCTTCGGCCGCGGCGGCGTAGCCAAACTCGCCCGTGAGCCTCTGGTAAAACGCCGCGGCCTCGCGCGGGTGTCCGAGCTGCATGGCGATGTCGCCGAGGCGCGCCAGGAGCACTGCCGCGTGCGGGCTTGCAGGGAACGATGCGAGGAATCTCGTCCCCGCCGCGACTGCCGAGTCGGGGAGGTTCAGCCTGAAGAGGATCCGCATGCTCCCCCAGGCTGCCGCCTCGGCGATCGAGGAATCCCGTGCCTGTCGCCGGGCGAGCGCAAACGCCGCTCCCGCCCGTGCGAGGCTGTCGGCATGCTCTTCCAGCGCCCCCAGGATAAGCTCGACGGTGTCGGCCATGGGGAACGCCGGGTGAGCGGCCAACAGCGCCGCGGCTGCCTCGCGCGCGCGGGGGAGCGTTGTGGCGCTGAGGCGGAACACGGCGAGCAGCGCCTGGCTGGAATCCGGTGCCCCCGATGCGATGGCGGCGCGGTAGGCCTCCACCGCGCGCGGAACGACCTGCGCGTCGTTCCAGCTCAGGTATTCGAGCGCCTGAGCCTTCTTCAGGAGCGCCTCCTGCGCACGCGGGGGCGCAAGCCCCGCCGCCAGGGCGTTGTCGAACTGGGCGGCGGCGGCCGCATAGCTCTTGAGATCGCTGAAATAGATCTCACCGAGCCGGAACGCGAGCCCGGCCCTGTCCTTCTCCGACACCACGTCCCCCACCAGGAGCGCAAGTTTCTCAAGGCCCGCGTCCTTCTCTTTTGCCTCGAATGTCTCGATGAACCTGACGCGCTCTTCCGCCCCGGGCCGCAGGTCCGAGGCGGGGTACCGCGCGATCAGTTCCCGGTACGACTGGAGGGCGCGCGCGTACTCCTTGAGCTGCTCGTAGCAGCGGGCGGCTCCGTCCAGTGCGTCGTCCGCGACGGGGGAGGAGGGATACCGGCTCCCGATCTGTTCGAACAGCGCGATTGCCTTTCTCGGGTCCGCGAGCCCTCCGGCGCAGAGGCGGCCTTCCCGCAGGAGTATCCCCGGCGTGGCGGGATCTTCCGGCGCGGCGTCCGTGAACGAGCCGAACTGCTGCAGCGCGGCCGCGTAGTTCTTCTGCTCTTCCGCGTTGAGCGCGAGCCGTATTCTCGCTCGCCGCTTCAGCCCTTCGGCGGGAGACGAGGCGATGAGCCGGTTGCAGGCGTCGTTCGAGCGCCTGTAATCCTTCGCCCGCGAAGACGCAGAGGCGAGCTTCCAGAGGACCTCCCCGGTCCGTTCGCCTGCGGCGGGAACCGCCGACAGGTAGCGTTCGTACGAAGCGGCGGCGCCGGCGTAGTCACCCAGCCCCGTCTGCGCGTCGCCGCTGGCGATGAACGCCTCGCGCACGAGCAGGGAGTCTCCGCCGTTCTTCTCGGCGATCGCTTTCCTGAACCAGCCGAGCGCTTCCTCGTGCTTCCCTGCCGACTCGGCCAGCCTGCCCGCGTTCAGGTATGCCCCCTGGGCTGCCGATGTCCTGGGGTAGCGCGTGATGATCTCCCTGTAGTCGGCCTGGGCGTTGTCCATGCGCCCCGTTGCCTGGGAGATGTTCCCCAGGATGAGGAGCGCCCCGGCGCGGGCATCGGGGGAAGGATCGGCATCGATGACCCGTTTCAGCTCGCTCTGGGCCTGTTCGTAGTTCCCCTCTTCAAAATACATCCTGCCGAGCTGCGTCCGCGCCGCCAGGACGGCGCTGCTCGTCGGGTATTCCTGAAGTATGACGCGCAGCGTCCTGCGCGCGTCGTCCCGGGAGCCTGCCAGGAGGAAATACTTCGTCGCCTGCAGGAGCGCGTCCGGGGCCGACTTGGACTTCGGGTGGAACACCTTCACGCGCTCGAACGCGAGCGCCGCCTCCCGGGAGACGCCCAGCGCGGCGTACGATTCGCCGACGTTCCACCAGGCTTCCGGCGCGCGCGGGTTGTCCTGGTACGTGAGCGCGAAGGACTGGAACGTGAGGCGCGCGTCGTCGTACTTCCTGAGCTTGAGGTACGTCAGGCCGAGGTAAAACCGCGCGTCGATTCCCTGCGTCGTCGTGGGGTAGGCGCTGATGAACTGCTTGAGCTGTTCCTGCGCGAGATCGTAGAGCCCGTCATTGTAGAGATTGATGGCGAGCTTGAAATCGGCGTTTTCCTTGGAGTTCTGGGGGACGGCGGCAGGGGGGCCGGCGAGGAGAAGCCCCCCTGCTGCGAGAGAACAGATGATGCGGCGTAATCGCATACGGTCCGGTCTGGCTGCGAGAAGCAGGGGCCCTAGACGAGCCTGGCCCTGAGGTACTCCGTGTTCAGCCGTGCGATGTGCGAGACGGAGATCTGCTTGGGACATTCCGCCTCGCAGGCGTACGTGTTCGAGCAGGCGCCGAATCCTTCGGCGTCCATCTGCGCGATCATTGCCTCCACGCGCTGCTTCCTCTCGGCGTGACCCTGGGGCAGAAGCGCGAGCTGCGAGACCTTGGCGGCGACGAAGAGCATTGCCGAGCCGTTCTTGCAGGCCGCCACGCACGCGCCGCAGCCGATGCACGCGGCGGCGTCCATCGCCTCCTCGGCGACGGGTTTCGGGATCGGGATCGCATTGGCATCCGGTGCGCCGCCGGTCCTGACGGAGACGAATCCGCCCGCGGCCATGATCCGGTCGAAGGCGGAGCGGTCGACGACGAGGTCCTTGATGACGGGGAACGCCTTTGCACGCCAGGGTTCAACAGTGATCGTGTCGCCGTCGCTGAACGATCTCATGTGGAGCTGGCAGGCCGTGACCCCCTTCAGGGGGCCGTGGGCCCTGCCGTTGATGTAGAGGGAGCACGTGCCGCAGATTCCCTCGCGGCAGTCGTGGTCGAAGGCGATCGCCTCGTCTCCCTTCCTGATGAGGTCGAGATTCAGGAGGTCGAGCATCTCGAGAAATGACATGTCGGGGGAGACATCGGGGAGCGTGTACGCGACGAACCGCCCCGCGGCATTCCTGTCGCTCTGGCGCCAGACGTTGAGCGTGATGGTCATGGGTCCTGACTTTGCCTCCTCATTTATAGCTGCGTTGGCTCGGTTTCACGTATTCGAACTTCAGGGGCTCTTTGTGCAGCTTCGGCGTCTTCCCGGCGCCGGTGAACTCCCAGGCGGCCACGAATGAAAACTTCGCGTCGTTGCGCTGGGCTTCCCCTTCCGCCGTCTGGTGTTCCTCCCGGAAGTGGCCCCCGCACGACTCGTCGCGCATGAGCGCGTCGCGCACCATCAGCTCGGCCAGCTCAAGGAAATCCGCCAGCCGGTGGGCCTTCTCCAGTTCCTGGTTGAATGCGTCCGCCGGCCCGTTGACGGCGACTTCCTTCCAGAAACGCTGCCGGAGCGCGGGGATGAGCGCGAGGGCCTTCTTCAGGCCCGCCGCGTTCCGCCCCATGCCGCAGTACTCCCACATGATGCGTCCCAGCTCCTTGTGGAGGACGTCCACCGGCGTCCTCCCCTTCACGCCGGCGAGCTTCTGCGTCAGCGCATCCACGGCCGCCTCCGCCTCCGTGAACGGGGCGCTCCCCGTCTCGGCCTTCGGGAGCTTCGTCGAAGCCAGGTAGTCGCCGATCGTGTAGGGGATGATGAAGTATCCGTCCGCCAGTCCCTGCATGAGCGCGCTGGCGCCCAGGCGGTTGGCGCCGTGGTCGGAGAAGTTCGCCTCGCCGAGGACGAAGAGTCCGGGGATCGTCGACATCAGGTTGTAGTCGACCCAGAGGCCGCCCATCGTGTAGTGGACCGCGGGGTAGATCCGCATCGGTGCGGCGTAGGCGTCCTCTCCCGTGATCTGCTTGTACATGTCGAAGAGGTTGCCGTATTTCTCCACCACCCACGCTTTCCCGTTCCGCGCGATGGTGTCTGCGAAGTCGAGGTACACCGCCAGTCCCGTGCTCCCCACGCCGTGCCCTTTGTCGCACATCTCCTTGGCGCGCCGTGACGCCACGTCGCGCGGCACGAGGTTCCCGAACGACGGGTAGAGCCGCTCCAGGTAGTAGTCGCGCTCCTCTTCCGGGATCTGGTTGGGATGCCGCCTGTCACCCTTTGCCTTCGGCACCCAGATGCGGCCGTCGTTGCGCAGGCTCTCGCTCATCAGCGTGAGCTTGGACTGGTGGTCGCTTGCCACCGGGATGCACGTGGGGTGGATCTGCGTGAAGCAGGGATTGCCGAACAGCGCACCGCGCTTGTGCGCGCGCCACGTCGCCGTGGCGTTGCACATTTTCGCGTTGGTCGACAGGAAGAAGACGTTCCCGTATCCGCCGGTGGCCAGGATCACGGCGTCGGCGGCGTACGACTCCAGGCGCCCGTTCACCATGTTGCGCGCGACGACCCCGCGCGCGTGCCCGTCGACGACGACGAGATCGAGCATCTCCCGCCTGTCGAAGAATTTCACGGCACCGAGTCCCACCTGGCGCATCAGCGCGGAGTAGGCTCCCAGGAGCAGCTGCTGCCCCGTCTGCCCGCGGGCGTAAAACGTGCGCGAGACCTGGGCGCCGCCGAACGAACGGTTGTCGAGCAGCCCGCCGTACTCACGCGCGAAGGGGACACCCTGCGCCACGCACTGGTCGATGATCGCATTGCTCACCTGTGCCAGCCGGTAGACGTTCGCCTCGCGCGCCCGGTAGTCCCCCCCCTTGACGGTGTCGTAAAAGAGCCGGTAGACGCTGTCGCCGTCGTTCGGATAGTTCTTGGGGGCGTTGATGCCTCCCTGCGCCGAGATGCTGTGCGCGCGGCGCGGGGATTCATGGTAGGAGAGCGCCGTCACCCGGTAGCCCAGCTCGGCCAGTGAGGCTGCCGCGGAGGCCCCGGCAAGGCCGGTGCCGACCACGATGATGTGATATTTCCGCTTGTTCGCGGGGTTCACCAGCTTCATGCTGAAGCGGTGGTTGTCCCACTTCTGTTCGATGGGACCTGCCGGGATTCTGGAGTCTAATGTCATTGTCTGTATCCCCGTTAATGAGCCAGGAGAAAATAGAGCGGCAGGACCGCGAAGCCGAGCGGGAAGAGGAGCCAGAAGACCACGCCGATCGCGGCGATGATCCGCTCGTATTTCGCGTGTTTCAGTCCGAGCGTCTGGAAGGCCGACTGGACCCCGTGCTTCAGGTGGTATCCCAGGAACGCCAGGGCCACGAGGTAAAAGCAGACGTACAGGGGACTGCGGAAAGCGTCCTCCACCCGCTCGTACATCGTGGTCCCGTCCGGGAAGAAGCGCGACCGGACGAAGAACGTGTTGACGTGTATGACCAGGAAGAGGAGCACGAACGCCCCGGTCCAGAACGCCGTCCGCGAGGAGAGCGTGCTGTTCTCCGAGGCCCGGTTCACCGCGTAGCGCACGGGCCGCGCCATCCTGTTCGTGAGCCAGAGCCAGCCGCCGACGAAGGCGTGCAGCAGGAATCCCGCGAACAGGACGATCTCCAGCGGGCGTATGAGGGGATAGGTCGCCATGAATTCCGCGTACGTGTCAAACGTCGAGCCCCTGTCCTGTTTCAGCAGGAACAGGTTGATATAGAGGTGCACGACGAGAAAGCTGAGCAGGAAGAACCCCGACAGTCCCATGAGCAGCTTTCGCCCGACCGACGAGGTGTAGAACGAGGCAATCTTGTTCATAGGTAATATCCCGGAACGACGGTGAGGGTGGAGAACTGGAATGCGACAGGGTGGACGTGATGCGGCCAATGTACGAATTTGGCCGAACGAGTGCAACCGCCCCGCGGGCTCACTGGGCCGCTGCGGGACGGACGAAACGGAGGACGGAGATCGTGCTCCCTGCGAGTCCCAGAACGATCCCCGTGACGACGACGGTGACGTAGAAGACGGGTGGCATGCGGAGGTAGGGTGCGAACTCCTCCGAGGCGAATTTCGAGGCGTACTCGAACAGGAGCAGCATGATGCCCGCGGCGGCGGCGCCGCCGAGGAGTCCCTGCAGCACGCCCTCGATGAGAAACGGGAGTCGGATGAACGCGCGCGTTGCCCCCACAAGCTCCATCGTCCGTATGAGGCGGCGCTTGGCGTCGATCGCCAGGCGGATCGTGTTGGCCGTGAGGAAGATCGCCGTCAGGCTCACGGCGATGCCGAGCCAGAGCATGACCCGGTTGATGCTGGTGGCCCGCTTGTCGATCAGCTCCAGCAGCGTGCGGC
>Ga0335071_10001460_pt1 | contig 25478 bp, 21 predicted proteins | sample Lox_Sample_15_FD_206724 | JGI IMG/M metagenome (GOLD analysis project Ga0335071, IMG submission 206724) | Soil microbial communities from Loxahatchee National Wildlife Refuge, Florida, United States - Lox_Sample_1.5 | ecosystem: Environmental > Terrestrial > Soil > Wetlands | place: USA...
GACTTGACGGCCAACTGGCGTGGGCCGTGATGAGCCTTCAGGCGGTGAAAGCGGTCGAGATTGGGCGCGGCGTTGCGGCAGCGATTTCGTTTGGCTCCGCAGTCCACGATCCGATCCAGTATGCGCAGCAGCACCCGCCCGGACGCCCGACACGATTCACGCGGCCGCACAATAACGCCGGGGGCGTTGAAGGCGGGGTTTCGAATGGCGAAGATATTGTGGTGCGCGGGTACCTGAAGCCCATCTCGACATTGCGGCAGCCCCTGGAATCGGTGCGCTTCGATACGCGCGAGCCGACGAGCGCGAGTTATGAGCGCAGTGATGTCTGCGTGGTGCCGGCCGCCGGCGTGGCTGGCGAAGCAATGGTTGCCCTGGTGATCGCCAACCTCGCCCAGCAGAAGTTCGGAGGCGACTCGCTCGGCGAGCTGAAACGAAATTTCGCGGGCTACATCGAACAGATCGGGAAGTTTTAATCGCGTAGACGTGGCGGAGAGCGGGGGATTCAGAGTTCGCAGATGATGTTGAAGATTGTGAAATATCCCGAACGTGTGCTGGAGCAGCCGGGCGAACCGGTGACTGAGTTTGACGATGACTTTCGCAAATTCGTCGCCGATATGTTTGAGACGACCTACGCCTCCCAGGGAATCGGGCTTGCCGCGCCGCAGGTGGGCGTCTCGAAGCGCGTCACGGTGATCGATCTGAGCATGGGCAAGGATCCAGCGCAAAGGCTGGTACTGGTCAATCCCGAGGTGATTTTGACCGAGGGCAAGCAATACGAAGAAGAAGGCTGTTTGAGCTTCCCCGACATCCGCGAGAAGGTAGTGCGTGCCGCAAAGGTCCGCATCCGGGCGCAGGACGAATACGGCAAATGGTTCGAGATGGACGGCGAGGAACTGCTCGCGCGGGCCTTCCAGCATGAAATTGATCACCTCGACGGCATCCTGTTCATCTTCAGAATGAGCCCCTTGAAGCGGAGCCTGAGCCTGCGCAAGATTCGCAAGATGCAGAAAGAGGGCCAGTGGTGATGCGGTCATGGCAAAGACTGAGAGCGCGCTGAGGTTGGTGTTTTGCGGCACGCCGCAATTTGCCGTGCCGACGCTCGAGGCGCTGATCGCTGCCGGACACGAAATTTGCCTGGTGGTGCCGCAGCCCGACCGGCCTGCGGGCCGCGCGCACGAAGTGATCGCTACCCCGGTAAAACAAGCGGCGCTCGCCGCCGGCATTCCTGTCATGCAGCCGGAAAAGATCAGGAACAACGTGGAGTTTCGCACCCAGCTTGAGACGATCAGGCCGGACGCAATTGTCGTCGTCGCCTACGGACGCATACTTCCGCCATGGATGCTGGCCCTGCCGCGGCTGGGGTGCATTAATCTCCACGGCTCGCTGCTACCCAAGTATCGGGGAGCGGCGCCGATTCAATGGGCAGTGGCGATGGGAGACGCCTATACCGGCAATACCACGATGCTGCTCGAAGAGGGCCTCGACACCGGGCCGATTCTGCTTCAGCAAACGGTGGAGATCGGACCTGACGAGACGGCTGCAGAGCTGTTTCCGATTCTGGCGGCCCAGGGCGCCCCGCTGGTGGTCGAGACCCTGGCCGGTCTTGCTCATGGGACGCTGCGCTCGCAACCGCAGAATCACGAAGGTGCAACCTTCGCTCCGTTGCTCGACCGGGAAGACGGCCATATGGATTTTGCGGCCCGTTCGGCGACTGAACTTTACAATCGCTGGCGCGGATTTCAGCCCTGGCCGGGCGCATTTGCCTTTCTCAATGGGAAGAAGTTGAGCGTTCATCGCATCGCGCCGGCGCGGGCCGGTGAGGCAGGTGCGTCGGGAATTGCCGGGGCAGGTCGAGTTTTCGGGCGCGACGGCCGCATGCTAGCCGCCTGCGCAGGCGAAACCTGGCTCGAATTCCAGGAAGTTCAACTCGAAGGTAAGAAGCGGATGACCGCAGCCGAGTTTCTGCGCGGCAATCCGCTCGCCGCCGACGCGCAACTGGGTTAAGCGCGGTGCGCACCTCGGAAGCGGCTTCTGAGCCCTGAGGAAATCGAACAGGCTGCGACAGCCCCGGCCGGTGTTAAAGCCCGATAAAGTGGAAGCATGGCGGCAGTGTCGATTGCGCGCAAGGCAGCATTCGAGATTTTGCAGTCGATTGACCGCGGACGCGCGCACGCGGACGAGTTGCTGCGCCGCGCGGCAGTCGATGCTTTGCCGGCACCGGACCGCAATCTGGTTCACGCGCTGGTCTTCGGCGTGCTGCGCTGGCAACTTTGGCTCGATCGGCAGATTCGACCGTTGCTCAAGCGGCCTGAGGCGAAGGTGGATTCGCCGGTGCTGATCGCCCTGCGACTTGGTGCATTCCAGCTGATCTTTCTCGATCGCGTGCCAGCGCATGCCACGATCGATGAAAGCGTGGAGCTGGTTAAGCAATCCCGACATCGTTTTGCCTCGGGAATGGTGAACGCCGTTCTGCGTCGCCTGGCGAGCACTCCGCCTCTCACCCCTTTGGACGAGACAGGTGCCGGAGCAGCGCCGGAGCAGGCGCATCCCACGTGGATGGTTGAGCGCTGGGTGAACTTCTACGGACGGGAGGCGACAATGGCGATCTGCCGGCACGGCCAGGCACAACCGACCGTGTCGCTGCGGCTCGCAGCTCCAGATGTTGAGGACGAGCTGACGCGGGCCGGCATTCGACTTGGCGAGGCATCGCTGCTGAATGGCGCAAGGACTGTTGTTTCAGGGAATGTGACCACCACCGACGCCTATCGGGCCGGCCGAGCCCGAATTCAGGATGAGGGATCGCAGCTAATCGCCGAGATCGCGTCCAGTTGCAGCGCGGATCTCGCCGAAATCCAGGGAAAATTTCTTGATACATGCGCGGCGCCGGGAGGGAAAACACTCATTCTCGCTGAACGCCACCCTGAAGCGCGAATTGTGGCGTGCGAGTGGAATGTGAAGCGGCTGGCAGAGTTGCGGGACAGGCTTCACGCATACGTCGATCGCATAGAGTGCAGGCATGCCGATGCGGCCTCCTTGAGCGAAGAATCGGTGTTCGATCTTGTTCTTGCCGATGTTCCTTGCAGCGGGACAGGCACATTGGGCCGCAATCCTGAGATTCGCCATCGGCTGCTGCCGGAAGACCTGCCGCGACAAGCGGAGCGGCAGCGCGCGATTTTGCACGCCGCTTTGCGGGCGGTCAGGCCGGGCGGACGGGTTGTGTACTCCACTTGCTCGCTGGAATCGGAAGAGAACGAAGAGGTGGTTCGGGCTGTCCTCGCAGAAGATGGGAAGGTCAGACAGATTTCCGTTGCACCGCAGATTGAGCGGCTGGCGAGCGGCGGCATCGTGAGCGCGCCTGGTGCGGAGTACCTGCGCGGGTGCCTGACTTCGGAGGGCGCGCTCCGTCTTTTGCCTGGGACCGCCCCGACCGATGGATTCTACGTCGCGTTGATGGAACGGGTGGCGTGATCGCGGGCGCGACTGGCCGTTTCAGGCAGGTTCGGGATCGAGCCGCAATTTGTCATGGTCGCGGCCCAGCATCGCGCACAGCACCTCGATGATGAGGCTGTGATCTTCGCGCTGGGGCAAGCCGGAAACGGTTACACTGCCCACGACGCCGGCCCCGGCGACAGCGAGTGGAAACGATCCTCCGTGTTCAGCGTAGTCGGCAATGGGAAGCCCGTAGGCTTCGAGCAGCGTAGTTCCCTTCTGCTTCTGCGTAAGTCCGACCGCATAGGAACTGCGATGGAAGCGAGCGACCACATTGCTCTTGCGCCTGACCCACTCGACGTTGTCGGGCGTGGTGCCCTCGAGCGCAGCATAGAAGAGAGGCTGTCCGAAGCGGCGCACATCGATGACCACCTTGAGTCCGCGTTCGAGGGCCAGCGTGCGCAGGCGCGTTCCCAGTTCCCATGCCGACTTCATATCGAAGTGCGGGAATCGTAGTTCCTGCTCTTCAAGCGCAATCCTGTCCAGATCCTCATTGATCCCCATCAGGCTGTGCCTCCCATATTTCCGGTCTCCATCATTTCACCACGGTCAGCTTTACGATCGTACTCTGGTCGACACGCGACCCCGGCAGAGGAGATTGAGACAAGACGGCACCCGGTTTGAGCGGAAGCCGGGGCGCGGCGTCGCCGGTGCCGACGGACGCCACCGGCACATCGATGGAATGCGGCGTCGCCGTCTTGATGCCCACCTTGGCCAACGCCGCCTGCGCACTGATTACCGGCCATCCGCTGAAATCGGGCATGACGTAGCCGTCGGGCTTCTCCTCGTCGGGAACCGCGACCAGCAGATTCACGCTGGGCTGTTCGATATCCTGCGCGTGCGCGGGCGGATCCTGAGCCAGCACTGTCCCCTCGGCGACTGTTTTTGAGGGCAGATGCGCAACCTCGCCTACCTGCAACCCGGCGCGCCGCAACTCAAGCGCCGCGACCCGCTCGCTTGCACCCACTGTATCGGGGACGTCGACGCTCTGCGGCCCAAGGCTCTCGGCGACGCGAACGCGCCACTCGCGGCGAACCACGGTGCCCGGCGGGGGCGACTGCGTAAGAATGTGCCCCGCGGCCACTTCGCCTGAGTAGTAGCGGTTGTCTACGTCGAGATTCAAGCCCATGCCTGAAGTCACGCTGCGCGCATCGGTCACGGTCATTCCCTTGAGCGCCGGCACCTGAACCTCGGCGCCGTGAATCGCGAAGTGCATGGTTGTGATGGCGGCAAGCAGCGCAACCACAACCAGGATGAGCACGAGCAAGGAGACGCGGAAGAAACCGGAGATGGTGCGGATGTCCATGGGATCGGCGGCGCCTCAACTGTGCTATCGCGTATTATCGGTCACCGGCTCGGGATGGATGGTGACACGGTGCACTTCAGGGCACTGCAGCTTGAAGCGATCTTCCAACGCCGTGATCAACTCGTGTACGCGGGACATAGGCAGTTCGTCGGCCAGGGTGCAGTGACAACTAACCGAGAGATGATCGCCGGCTCGCCCCACTGCGATGGCATGGACATCGACAATGCCTGGAATCGCAGCGGCGGCCGAGCGCAGCGCGTCCTGCAGCATGCGATCTTCGACGCTGGTTTCCTCAGGCTGTTCGATCGTGGCTGGCTCGCTTTCGATATGCGTGAGGACCGAGTCGATCTCGGGGACTTTGCGCCGAATCTCAGCTTCCAGAGACGTGACGAAATTGTGCGCTTCCCTGAGCCGCATGTTCTCTTCGATTTCAATATGCAGCTCAACCTGCAAACGCCCGTGATGGGATCGAATGCTCAGCTCATGCACCGAGATATTGTGACGCGCGGCAACGGCGCGCACACGGTCAAAGATGCTTTCTGCGCGACTCTCGCGGGGAACTGTGTGGATGACTACGTCGGCGCGGGGCAGGGCTCGTTGCACGGCCTCGGTTGCGGCCTTCACCAGTTCCCCGGTGTGCTCGAAGGTAAAGCGGCGTGGCAACGCCAGCGTGAGATCGGCAAAGTATCCTGCGCCTGACCGGCGCACGCGGACACGATCGACGGAAAGAACTCCCTCGACGCGCTCGACCTCCCGGAGCAATTGACGAAGCGTTTCGGCAGGAATCTCGTCCATCAGCGCTCCGACGGCTTCATGGCCCAGGCGGATGGTCATGCGCAGAATCATCAACGACACTATGATGGCGGCGAGGGGATCTGCATAGCGCAGCACGTCGATTCTGAAGTGCGTGCCGACCCAGGTTGCACCCAGGCCGGCAAGCACCGCGAGGGTGGCCCAAATGTCGGAAGCGAAATGGAAGGCATCCGTGGCGATCGCCGGAGAGCCGGTACGAAGAGCGACGGCACGAAGCTGCCGCGACCGCCAGAGATCCACGGCGATGGAAGCGGAAAGGACCACAACCGGCCATACGGCATGCTGAACCGATATCGGCCGGTAAAGAATGCGCTGTATGGCTTCTGCGATGATCCATGCGCAGCTCAGAGCCATCAAGCCGGCCTCGCCGAAGGCGGAGAGGTTCTCGAATTTCCCGTGGCCGTAAGTGTGATCCTCGTCGGGCGGCCTGTCGCTTACCCGTACCGAGAGGTAGGTCAGGGCGGCGCCGGCAAGATCCAGGCCGGAATGCGCGGCGTCGGAAAGCACTCCCAACGAACCGGACAAAAGCCCAGCGCCTAGCTTGAGCAGGGTCATCGCCGCTGCCGCCGCCATGGAGAGGCGTGTCACGCGGCGTTTTTCCTCGGAAAGCGCCGGGATCGTTGGCGCGGAAGGCTCGACCCTGGAGACGGCGGAGGTCATCGGCACTCTAAGACTACAGCGAGGGCCGCCGTGCAGTGTACAGGCCGGCAATGCCTAAAGTGAAGGGCTGCCATCGACAGTCGGCAAAGCCGCACGATTGCATCAACGCGAGGAGAGACGGGGGCGTCGGAAAGGCGCCGACGGATTGAGGCAAATAGCTGTAGGGCCCGTTCTTGCCGCAGATAGCCCTGCCAACGGTGGGAAGCACGCGGCGAAAATAGAACCCGTATGCGGCGCCGATCAGTCCCTCGGGCTCGCCGAATTCGAGAATCCCCAGCTGTCCGCCAGGCTTGAGCGCGCGATGGAATTCTCTGAGGCCGGCCTCATAGTTAGCCAGATTCCTGAACCCGAACGAGGTGACGATGAGATCGAGCGAACAGTCGCGGAAAGGAAGATGAAGCGCGTCGGCCTCGATCGGGATGGCGCGAGGCGCTGCCGCCTGCCGATCGTCACCGCTCACCGAGCGATGGGCAAACTTCTGGGCGCCGCGCTGCAGCATGGCGTGAGCAAAATCCACCGCCACGACGGGTCGCGCGGCCCCGGGGCGCAGCTTGAGGAGGGCCATAGTCAAATCGCCGGTGCCGCAGCAGACATCGAGGATCGCGGCCTCAGGACGCGAAAGGATGTCCTTGAAGCAAAGCGCCGTACGCCGCCACCACAACCGGTCGATATTGGCGGAAAGAAGATGATTCAGCAGGTCGTAACTCGGTGCGATGGAATCGAACATCCGTTGCACAGCTTGCGCTGCGGACGCCTCGTCGATGGCTCCAGCGGGCCGCGCTCCCTGTGCAGCTACCTTCACGACCACCTCACGGGTGCAGCCGGCGACACAGACCGCCCTTTTCCATGCTAAAGCCCGCGAAGAGCGGACCGAGTCTGACGGCCGGACGGACGCAAGTTTCAAGCCAAGCCGGAAAAGGTATAGGCTGGGAATTGTCGATGTCTGCCGCTTCCCTCTCTTCCGTTCCCGAAATCGCGCGCCACCCGCGGCTCACTGATAGCCACGGACGCGTCATCCACGACCTGCGCGTGTCGATCACCGACCGCTGCAATTACAAGTGCGTGTATTGCCGAACGGGCGAAGCCGGGGCGCAGTATCCGGAGCTGGGAATCGACGAGTATGCAAAGCTGATTGGCATCTTCGTTGGCCTGGGAATCACCAAGGTACGGCTCACGGGCGGTGAGCCGCTGTTGCGGCGCGGCGTGCCCGACCTGGTGCGGGAGCTGGCGCGGATGCGGACGCCGTCGGGTGAATCTCTTGACCTGGCCCTTACCACCAATGGCCATTTGCTTGAATCGCTGGCCGCGCCGCTGAAAACCGCCGGTTTAGATCGCGTTACCGTGAGTATGGATGCGGTAGATGCGGCGACGTTCGAGCGCATCACCCGAGTGCCCGGCAGTTTTTCTGCGGTGATTGCCGGAGTTCGCGCCGCGCGGGACGCCGGCCTGAATCCCCTGAAGATCAACTGCGTGCTTCTGAGGGGGTTTAACGACGACCAGATCGAGGGATTTGCCCGATTTGCGCGCGAAGAGAATGTCGTCGTCCGGTTTATTGAGTTCATGCCGCTTGAAGAGGGCCGGCTGTGGTCGCCGGAGATCGTGGTCACTCTCCAGGAGATCGTGGAGCGCATCGGCCGCGCCATGCCGCTGGTGAAGCTTGCCGCGCGCGATGCCGGCGAGACAGCTCGCCGCTACGGGTTCGCAGACGGCATCGGTGAAATCGGCATCATCGCGCCCGTGAGCCAGGCGTTCTGCGGCGCCTGCAGCCGGGTTCGGCTGACCTCCGACGGAAAGATTCGCACCTGCCTGTTTTCCCAGGTGGAGCACGATCTTTATGGACGCTTGCGCGCCGGCGCCAGCGACCAGGAACTTCGTGAGTACATCGTCCGCACGGTGCAAGGCAAGGAAGCGCGTCATCACATTGGCGAACCGGGCTTCCTGAAGCCGTCGCGGTCGATGGTGCACATCGGGGGGTAATGGAATCCCGATTCGACTGACCCGGAGTTCGGCGTTCATTCCACGCGATGCAAGGCTATGCAAGAATATCTGTGGCACTCCCCCAACTAGGGCCCTGTCATGCTTAACGAGACGGAAGGACGCATCCCGCTCGACGATCTTCGTGTGTTTCACAGCCTCGCGCGCTCCCTCGCTTCCAGCTTCGATCTGAGCACAATTCTGCGCACCATCCTCGAGCACATGGAACGGCTGGTCGATGCGGAGCTGTGGACGCTTCTGATGCTTGACGAAGAGCGCCAGGAGCTGCACTACGCGATCGCAGCGGGCCAGATGCAGGAAGCTCTGCGCGGCTTGCGAGTCAAGGTAGGCGAGGGCGCTGCCGGATGGGTGGCAGCGCACGGAGAAACTCTCATCGTGCCCGAATCGTTTGACGACCCCCGAGTCCAGTCACATAAGGTCGATGGCTTGCCAAGGGTGCGGTCACTCATTGCTCTGCCGCTGCGCGGGCGTAAAGGCACGCACGGCGTCATCGAGATTCTGAATCCGCGAGCCCAAATGTCGGACTACACCATCGCATTTCTGCATATTCTCGCCGACCACGCGGCTATTGCGATTGAAAATGCGCACGATGTAGCGCGCATCCAGCAATTAACCATCGCCGACGACACCACCGGTCTCTATAACGTTCGGCATTTGTACGATGTGCTGGGACACGAGCTGCTCCGGTCGAAAAAGCAGAATTTGCCGGTGAGCCTGGCGTTCCTCGATCTCGACCGGTTCAAGCTGGTCAACGATACGCACGGTCATCTTATTGGCAGCGAGTTGCTCGCCAGTACCGGTCGCCGTCTTCAGGAACTGAGCCGCCAGCAAGACCTGTGCTTTCGTTATGGCGGTGACGAGTTCGTCATTCTCATGCCGGAGACGGATGCCCAAACAGCGCTGGAAGCGATCAGCAGCTTGCATCGGGAGCTGATGAATACGCAGTTTCAGATGAAGAACGGACTCAAACTAAAGGTGAGCACGAGCGTAGGTCTCGCCTCCGCGCCTGAAGACGGAACCATTGTGCACGCCATCATCGGCACCGCAGACGCGCGCATGTATACCGTCAAGATCCATGGACGCGGCCAGGTGCGCGGAGCATAGAACGGCAAACCTATAACCAGTCCGTGGATGAATAGGAAAAACGCACGCGAGCTAAATATCCAGGTTCTTCACGTCGAGGGCGTTGTCCTCAATAAATTTCCGGCGCGATTCCACGTCTTCGCCCATCAGAGTCGTAAAGATGGCCTCGGTTTCGGCTATATCCTCAAGCTTGACGCTGAGAAGAGTGCGGCGCTCGGGGTCCATTGTCGTTTCCCAGAGCTGTGCGGCCGTCATCTCTCCAAGGCCCTTGTATCGCTGAACCTGATAATCCTTCTTGCCCTGTTCGACAATGTAGGCAAAAAGCTCGCGCGCAGTCTGTTTCTCTACGGGTTCGCGCGGAATGCGTGAGTTGCGACCACCGGTCTTGGGCTCGGATTTTGGCTCATCGCCTTCTGCCTCTTCCTGCTCATCCGACGCCGATGCCGGCGACTTGGCGGCATACTCGACCAGAAAGGGTGGTTCGAGATACTGCTTGATCAGAGAGTACTTCGCCATCATCTGGCGGAACTCGGGGCTCGAAGCGAGAGTCCAGTCGACCAGGCGCTCCTGCCCCTGGGCATCTCGAAAAGCGAGCGACCAGGTGTGGTGTTCCTCGTCCTCGACAGGCTTGCCGACCTTGATCTGAAACTCGTCGGACAACTCGATCAGCTGCGCATGCAGCGCAGAAAGCTTCTCGGGAATCTGTTTTCCGTTCTGCGAGGCAAAATCGCTGCGGTGCGTGAGCTCGGCACGTGCCAGCAGCTCGGTGAGTCTCTCGTTGCGGATGCGCTTGTCGACCTTTTCAACGAAGCCTAGATACTCATTCAACGTCGACATGAAGCGGGTGAGATCGGCGCCCTCGATGCGGCCTGCGGACTCTCCATGGCGCACGATCATGCCCTGTGCGGCGCGGTTGACCATCACCTTCACAAACTCCCGATCGTCCTTGATGTATTGCTCAAACCGGCCTTTCCAGATCTTGTAAAGGGGGGGCTGGGCAATGTACACGTTGTCGCGCTTGATGAGGTCGGTCATGTGGCGGAAGAAGAAGGTAAGCAAGAGTGTGCGGATGTGAGATCCGTCCACATCGGCGTCTGTCATGAGGATGATCTTCCCGTACCGAAGCTTAGCGGCATCGAAGTCGTCTTTACCGATGCCCGTGCCAAGCGCCGTGATCATGGCGCGGATCTCTTCGTGGCCGAGCATCTTGTCGTAGCGCGCTTTCTCGACATTCAGGATCTTGCCCTTCAGCGGAAGAATGGCCTGGAAGCGGCGGTCCCGGCCTTGTTTGGCAGTGCCTCCCGCGCTCTCTCCCTCGACGAGGTAGAGCTCGCAGCGCTCGGGATTGCGCTCACTGCAGTCGGCAAGCTTGCCCGGCAATCCGCCGCCGTCGATGGCGCCTTTACGGCGAGTCAGGTCGCGTGCCTTGCGAGCCGCTTCACGGGCCCGGGCGGCTTCAATGGCCTTGTTGATGATGCGGCGCGACACCGGAGGGTTCTGCTCGAGGTACATGCCGAGGCGTTCGTTGACGAATGCCTGCACGATGCCGGCGATATCGGAGTTGAGCTTGCCCTTGGTCTGGCCTTCGAACTGCGGCTGGGGCAACTTGACGCTAACCACTGCGACCAGGCCCTCGCGAACATCGTCGCCGCTCAGATTCTCCTTCATGTCTTTGAACAGACCCATCTGCTGGCCGATGAAGTTGATCGTGCGAGTGAGAGCGGTTCGGAACCCGGAAAGATGCGTGCCGCCGTCGACAGTGTTGATGTTGTTGGCGAAGCTGAAGACAGATTCGGAGTAGCTGTCGTTGTACTGCAGGGCGATGTCGATCTCGACGCCGTCGCGCGAAGCTTCCATCACGATCGGTTTGTCGTGCAGCGTACTCTTGCCGCGGTTGAGATGCTTGACGAACTCGGCGATGCCACCGGCATATTTGAACTCGGCGCGCTTGAATTCGCCGGTCTTGGAGTCGGTGGTGCGCTCGTCGGTCAGCGTGATTTCCAGTCCCTTGTTCAGGAAGGCCATTTCACGCAGCCGCTGCGCCAGTGTGTCGTAATTGAATTCGGTGGTGGTGAAGATGGTCTTGTCGGGCGAGAAGTGTATTTTGGTCCCGCGGCGTTTGCTGGTGCCCGTCTTTTGCAGCTTCGATGTGGGAATGCCTTTTGAGTAGCTCTGCTCGTAGGTGTGGCTCGCCTCGCCGGGTCTTTCCGGACGCCAGATCTCGACTTCAAATTCCTCGCTGAGCGCGTTCACGCAGCTTACGCCCACGCCGTGCAACCCACCGGAAACCTTGTAGGTTGAAGAGTCGAACTTTCCACCGGCGTGCAGCTTGGTCAGAACGACCTGAACAGCAGGCATGCGCTCGCCTCCAGGCAGATCCATCATGTCAACGGGAATTCCGCGCCCATCGTCGATGACAGTAATGGAATTGTCGACATGAATGACGACGTCGATCTTCCTGGCGTAGCCTGCCAGCGCCTCGTCAACGGAATTGTCGACGACTTCATAGACAAGGTGGTGCAATCCCATCTCGCCGGTTGAGCCGATGTACATAGCAGGACGCAGCCGAACCGCTTCAAGGCCTTCCAGCACCTTGATGTTTTCGCCGGTATAGCTGTCGTTGTCACCGTGCATGGAAGTGCTGCTGAGAACTTCGGTCGCCATAGAATTCCGTTCGCAAAAGATTCCGAGATCGCGGGTTGCGGGGGATCAATCCCGCCTTGAGGAGCGCCACTAACCACTTGAAAAGAAGAGGGCTATCGAGCACGTCGACCTGACATCAATTTTATCATGTAGGCCTGCTGGAGGACTGCTGCCTCTAATGGTTATGAATAAGTAACTATATAAAAGATCCATGCCACAAAGAATGACCTTAGTAATCCATAACTCTCTAGTTTGGTTATTATCAACAAAAATATCGACTTACAATATCATTCTCGCTAGACTGCACAACTATAGGAGATATTTTTCTCCATTGAATCACCTTTGAGAGGTTACTAATGATGAAAGCCGCCCTTCGTATGTTCGCTCTGCTCGTCGCGTTTGCCGGACTCGCTTCCGCGTCCCTCAGCCCGAATGCCAATCAGACCCTTCCAACCCATATTTCTTCCGCCGTCAGCGGCCCGGTTCCGATGGGGAGCGCACCCCCGATGCCAGGGCCTCTTCCGTGCCAGGCCACCAACAGTTGCTTCGCACCTTCGCGCTAGCCTGCAGCTTGTTACCGCAACAAAACACGCGCTGCATGGCACGAAAGTGTCATCGGCGCGTTACCCTTTTGTGTTTGGGCCCTCAGGCATGAGGGCGATATCCTGAGGGCGTTCTCTTTGCTCCTATGCCCTTGAACAGCACGATGACCGTAATGCTCGTGGCCGAAGTGTTCCTTTGGACTGCGCTCGCTGTTCTCTTTTGGAAAAGAGGATTCCAGCGCCGATTCGGCGCGACCGGCGTTTACCTGGCCTTGCGCGCGATTTCAGCGCTTTTCTTTCTGCTGGTGCTGGGTCTTGAGTCGACAACCTGGGGTGTGGACCACCGCTTGAACCAGGTGTATTTCTTTGCCTACTTCGCGGTCTACATTGCCAGCGCCGTCCTGATGTTCTTCGTCTGCATCGAAGTCTTTCGTTCCGCGCTCGTGGCTTTTCCGGGAATTGCCAACCTGGCCATCGTGATCTTCCGCTGGGCAGCCGTGGTTTCTGTGATCGTCAGCCTGACCTCAATTACTTATTCCCACAAAGGACTCAACCTGATCGCCGACATTTCCTACGGACTCATGCGATCGGTTAGCGTGCTTGAGCTCTGCCTGCTGGCGTTTCTGTGCCTAAGCATGAATGCTCTGCGCCTGACGGTGCGGGATATGTCGTTTGGAATTGCCCTGGGCTTTGGGCTTATGAGTTCGGGCGACTTCATTCTCAGTTCGTGGATCTCGCACATGAAGTCTTTGACCGATCCAGTCCAGTTCCTGGTCGAGTCTCTGATTCTGGCCACGCTGGCGATGTGGATTGCTTATTGCGTTCTGCCCGAACCGCCTCAGAGGCCTGTGCTGATGCCGGCGAATTCCACGATCTATCGGTGGAACGAGATCGCCTCTGCGCTCGGGCACACCGGGACCAAGGTTGCTGTGCAGCAGCCGGCAAACAGCTTCTTCCTGTCCGATGTGGAGCGCGTCGTGGAGAAGGTGCTGGCACGAAATATGAACGGACGCGAATCGGAGACGTAAGAGCAGGGTCTAGCACCAGGACCATGAAAAGGCCACGGCAAACGCCGTGGCCTTTGATTTTGTCCGATCCTGTCGAGATCGCGGTTACTCCGCGGCGGGCTCGACGGATGCGAAGCGCCCGCGGTTGCCGCGGTCAGTGAACTTCACCCGTCCCGATACCTTGGCAAAGAGCGTGTCGTCTGAGCCGATGCCTACGTTCGCGCCCGGCTTGATGCGCGTGCCGCGCTGCCGCATAATAATCGACCCGCCCGTCACCATCTGGCCGGCGAAGGCCTTCACTCCGAGCCGCTGAGCATTGGAGTCGCGCCCGTTTGTTGAGCTGCCGCCACCTTTTTTATGTGCCATTTCAATCTCCCAAGCTGCCCGCTCTCAGCTGTCAGCTTTCAGTTTTGTCTCGTTCGCCTTTGCCGCTGCTGGCTCAACTCTCACCGGATTGGCTGAGAACTGATGGCTGTGCCTACTTCGCGTTGTAAATTACGCCGTCAGCCTCGATGGCCTTGATGCGCACCTGGGTAAAATTCTGCCGGTGCCCCTGGAGTTTCTTGTATTGCTTCTTCCGCTTGAAGTGGAAGACCAGAATCTTGTCTCCACGGCCTTCGCCGAGAACTTCGGCAGTAACCTTGGCGGTGGCCGGCTTGGCCAGGGCGCCTGACTCGCCGGAGACAGCGAGCACATCGCTGAACTCGATGGTTGGCTCGCCGGAACCGACGGTCTCGATCTTCAAGACGTCGCCTGGCGCAACGCGGTACTGCTTGCCCCCGGTGCGAATGACTGCGTACATAACAAATCCTCCAGCGCACCTGCGTTGAAGCGGGGCGCAAAACACTGACCTTGTGCTCCATTGGGGCGGATACAGAACAGTAACTGCATCGGGAAGCGGCCGCACGAGCCAGGCTGGAGAGCCCTTGAAGCGTCCCGCGCACCCGGTAAGGGTGCATCGCCAAACCATTCAATTCTATCGTCAAGCGGCTGCCGGGTCAACGCGTGGAGAGGGGTTGCGGGGAGGGATTTTGCGGGCATTTCTGCGGCAATCCCCAATGTGCGGGACGCAGAAGGAGGTGCCAGACAAGCAAATATCCATAGGTTCGGGCTTTGAGACGCAGTCTGCGGTTGAGGAAGAGCGTAAAGACGCAGGACGCTGCGGCGGCGAGAGCGTTGAAGAAGGTGCGGATGACGAGGAAGGCCGAGACCATGAGGTAAACAATCGAAGACCGCGTTTTGCGAAAGAACAGGAGGTTGGACCGCTGATATTCGACGCGCGCAGGGCCGCGAAAGCGGTCGGCTGTGGCTCCGCCGCCGTGAATGGCTTTGGCAGCGGGCAGATACCAGATCTCGAAGCCCAGTTGGCGGGCGCGGCTGCACCAATCGATCTCTTCGAAGAAGAAGAAGTAGTCTTCGTCGAGCAGGCCGATGCGCGGCAGGAATTGCGCGCGCACAGCGAGGCAGGCGCCGAGAACGCAGGCGACGGCGAGGGGCTGCGCCTGGCTGGTCTTGCGGCGGTAGCGCTCGGGAGCGAGCAGGCGAAGAAGGGCCAGCGGCAGCAGCTCTTCGGCGAGTGAAGGCAGCGGGGCGAATGCGCTCTGCAGACGGCCGCCGGGTGAGCGAAGCTGGGCGCCGGCGATGGCGAGATCGGGCCGTTCGTCGAAACCCTCGGCGAAGGCGGCGAGCGCGCCTTTTTCCAGGCAGGCATCGTTGTTGAGCAGAAGGATGAACTCGGAGCTCGATAGCCTGATTCCCTGATTGACGGCGCGCGCAAAGCCCGCATTGCAGGGGTTGCGCAGGACGTGAACGGCGGGGATTTCGCGAGCGAGAGCCGCGATGGAATCGTCACGGCTGCCGTTGTCGACGACAAAGATTTGCGCGGGTGGAATGGATTCGGACAGGCAGGAACGGACGCATGCGGTGAGCATGTCGCCGCCGTTGTAATTCACGATGACGGCGGCGAAACGTGGACCGGCGATCATCTGCACCGGCCGTTGCGTTCAGCGATGCGCGCGCGGCAGTTCACGGAATCGAATCATACAACGTGAGAGCCGGGCGCCTCCCGCCCTGAGCCCGGCGCGCTGCGCCGAGCCTCAGCATAGGTCAACCCAGGCTCGTCAGCGTTTGCTGTTGGCGGCGAGGACGGCTTTGGCGAGCAGAGCGACGTCGTCATCGCTGTCGTCGTCATCATCATCGTCATCGTCATCGGGGTCGTAGTCGGGGCAGGTTTTGGCGAACTTGCAGCCGTTGCAATCATCGAGGCTGCTGCAAACGCGGAGCTTGGGGGCGAGGTCGTCGCCGTCGGGGGCCTGGGTTGCGGAATTGACCACATCCTCTTCCCAGAATTTCTTATTGCGGTCGAGGACGTGGGCGGCGATCTGCAGGGAGTAGAGAAGCTGGCCGGCCTTCTTGGCGTCGATGCGGCCACCGATGAGCGCATCGGTGATCCTTGCGAGGGAGAGCTGGATGGCGGCAGGATCTTCAGGGACAGGCAGGCGCATGGGACTGAACTTTTCGTATTGCTCCTTGCCGATGCTGTGGAGCTTGGAGTGGTAGTAGCAGAAGTTGGCTCCCTTGAGGGCCGGAGACTTGCAGCGGAGCCCATTGGTTTTGATATGCCGACATGCCATGTACATTGCTACCCCCCACCCCCCTTTTTGGCTTAAGTGGTTCTTTTTGATCGGTTTGAGCTTGTTACTTAACAGCTGGTCTTTGAAAACAAAGGGTTTATTTCGGCAGGCCCCGAAAATGGGAAGTTGCGATGACTCTTTGCGAATTTCCGAAGTAGACGCCCAAAAAACGGACGGCCCGAGAGCATAGCTCCCGGGCCGTCCAGCCGCCCTGATGTTGGTTTTTCTTGCTGCTGACATAAGTCTAGCGATTTGCGGGAAATAATCTGCAAGGTCGCCGGAAATAATATGTGGTGCTGAATCAGCGGGATAGGGCAGAGGCGCGGCGCGGCCGGGGTTGACAGAGGCGCATGGGCTTCATCCCGGCGCGGGGGGCAGCGGCGTTAGCCGCGCTGCGCGCGCGCTCTCCTTGACAGGTTAGGAGAGCGGGATTAGTCTCCTAATTATCTTAGGAGTACCCCTGTGGGCGATCAGGCGCAAATTCTACCCGGCACTCTCGACGTTCTCATCCTGAAGGCGGTTTCACTCGGCGCTTTGCACGGCTACGGAATCCTGCTGCGCATCGCGCAGATCTCCGGCTCGTCGCTGTTGATCGAGCAAGGGGCGCTTTATCCGGCGCTCTTCCGCCTGGTTCGGCAGGGGCTGCTGAAGGCGAGCTGGGGGACGAGCGAGAACAATCGGCGCGCCAAGTTTTACGAGCTCACCGCCGCGGGGCGCAAGCGGCTGCACAGCGAGATCGAGGGCTGGAATCGTCTTGCCAAGGCGATGGCTGCCGCGCTCTCTGCCCGCCAGGAGGAGATATGAGCCTGTACAGTTATCTGCGCTCCGGCGCGGAACGTGTTTTTCGCCCGGCGGCGATTGGCGACGAGATGGACGAGGAGCTGGCTGTGCACCTGGCGCTGCGCGCCGATGACCTGGAGCGGAGCGGCCTGCCGCGAGCGGAGGCGGAACGCCGTGCCCGCATCGAGTTCGGCGCCCGCGAACGCTACAGGGAAGAGTGCAAGGACGCAAAGGGCGGCACAAGCCTGGTTACGGTGTTTCACGACCTGCGATTCGGCCTGCGCATGATCCGGTCGCATGGGTGGTTCTCCCCCGCGGTGATCGTGACGCTGGCGCTGGGCATCGGCCTGAACACGATGGTGTTCACGCTGATCAACGCGGCGCTCTTCAAGCCGGTGCCGCTTCCCGGAGGCGCTCGCCTGGTGGCCGTGGCCTCGCGCACACCCGGCAATGGCGACGATCTGCTGTCGTATCCCGATCTCGTCGACTACCGGGCTCAGGCCCACTCGTTTGCAGCCCTGGAGGCCGCCTCGATCGAGCAAGGCGTGCTCGGCGAGCCGGGCAATCCTCCCCAGGTGTACCACCTGGCGCGCACCACCACCGGTGTCTTCTCGATGGTTCAGATGCACCCAGTGATGGGCCGCGACTTCCTCTCTTCGGATTCATCTTCGGGCGCGGCTTCCGTGGTGATGATTGGTTACGACCTCTGGCAGAATCGTTACGCCGCTTCATCGGCGGTGATCGGCCGGCACGTGCGCGTCAACGGGCATCCCGCCACGATCATCGGCGTGATGCCGAAAGGCTTCAAGTTTCCGACGGCGATCGACCTGTGGATGCCGCTGGTTCCGACGCCGGATGACTTGAGGCGCGACAACCGCGAACTCCAGGTCTTCGGCCTGCTCAAGCCCGGGGTTCAGCCGAGCGCCGCTCAGGCGGAACTGGCGGGCATTGCGCAGCGGCTTGCAACAGAGTACCCCGACAGCGACAAGAACTTTGCGGCGCTGGCGATGTCATTCAATGAGCGCTACAACGGCGGCGGCATCAAGACGGTATTCCTTCTGATGCTTGGATCGGTGGGATTTGTATTGCTGATCGCCTGCGCCAACGTGGCCAACATGATGCTGAGCCGCGGCATCATGCGGCAGCGCGAGATGTCGATCCGCGCCGCGCTGGGAGCCTCGCGCTGGCGGGTGATGCGGCAACTGCTGATGGAGAGCGTTCTTCTGAGCGTGATGGGCGGCGCGCTGGGCCTGGCGCTGGCTGCCGCCGGGGTGCGCTGGTTCGATCTGGCGACGGCCGACGTCGGCCGCCCCTACTGGGTGCAGTTCACCATGGATTACACGGTCTTTGGCTACTTCGCGGCGCTCTGCATTCTGACGGGTCTTCTGTTCGGCACGCTGCCGGCGTGGCGCGCGTCGCGGCCCAATCTCAATCAGGTGCTTCAGGAAGGCGGACGCGGCGTCGGCTATCATCGCGACGGAAAACTGGCCGGTGTGCTGGTGGTGTTTCAGTTCGCGCTGACTCTGGTGCTGCTTACCGGCGCCGGCGTCTTCGTGCACAGCCTTTTGAAGACGCTGGACTCGAATCGGGAGGTGCCTTCGCGGCAGCTGATGGTGGCGGGGCTGAAGCTTCCCGAGGATCGCTACAAGGACATCGCCGCTCGCGTGCGCTTCTACGATCAGCTTCTTCCGCGGCTGCGCGCTCTGCCCGGCGTAACAAGCGCCGCCCTGGCTTCGAATCCGCCGGGGCTCGGCTCGGCGGAAAATCCGGCTGAGATCGAGAATCAGCCAGCCAGCGATCCGGCACACCGTCCGGTGGTCAGCTATGTGACGGCCTCGCCTGGCTATTTCGAGACCATTCATCTGCCACTGCTGCTGGGCCGCGATTTCAGCGCGAGCGATGGGGATCGGAATCACAGGGCCGCGATCGTGACCCGGGAAACGGCGCAACGATTCTGGCCTGGGCAGCAGGCACTGGGGAAGCGCTTCTGCCTGTTTGACGACAAGGGCAACCGCGGCGACTGGATCACGGTGGTCGGGGTGGTGGCAAACCTGGAGCAGGACTTGACCGAGCAGAATCCCAAACCGCTCCTCTTCGTGCCCATCCAGCAGGAAGACTGGGACGGGACTTCGCTGGTGGTCGCGTCCGATGCCAATCCGACGGCTGAGGTGCGGGGCGCGGTGCAGAGCCTCGATGAGGATCTGCCGCTGCATGACGTCTACATCCTGAACCAGGCGGTGGAGCACCAGACCTGGTATCTGCGGCTGTTCAGCAGGCTGTTTATGGGATTCGCCCTGATCGCGCTGGTGATGGCCGCGGTCGGCATCTACGCGGTGCTGGCGCAGGCCGCGGGCCGGCGCACGCAGGAGATCGGGATTCGCATTGCCCTCGGCGCAAGCCTGCGCAGCATCATGTTACTGGTGATGCGGCGGGGAATCAGGCAGATCGCAATCGGCCTGGCCCTGGGGATGGCGGCTGCGTTCCCGGTCGCGCGGCTCATGGCGAGCCTTCCCATCGGCGTCTCGCCAACCGATCCCGAAGTCTTCATCGCGGTCGCTACGTTGCTTGTGCTGGTGGGCCTTGTCGCCTGCTGGTTGCCGGCTCGGCGTGCCGCCGGGCTGGACCCGGTCCGCGCCATTCGATATGAGTGAAGGGCGAACCCGTCAACGGTATCCCACATTTGGGGGTTGGTGCTGAGTCGGGCTTGCGAAAAGGAAATGGGGGTCCTGCGACTGCGTTCGCCTGCGGCGAACTCCGCTCAGGATGACCGGCACGTTGAGGCGCGGCGCGGTCGGATAGAATCGCACACGAAGAACATCACCCAGAACCCCACACTGCCCGCTCCCCTGCCCTTCAATGGCGGTGCGCTGTTCGCCGAGGACTGCTGAAGAATGCACATAACGAAACTGATGATGACTTGTCTTGCCGTGATGGGCGCGATCTGCGGCGCCGCGGCTGCGCAAAGCCCGCGACAGCTGACCGACCGGGATTACGCGGCAGCGGAGGAGTTTATGCCCTATAACGTGAACCCGCTCGCCTACAACGGACAGGTGGATGCGCACTGGGCGGGCGACGGGCATTTCTGGTATCGCGCAGTGGATGACGCGGGGATCACTTACGTGCTTGGAGATGCGGCGAGTGGCGCGCGCGGGACGGCGTTCGACCAGGAGAAGCTCGCGGCGCTGCTCAAGAGCGCGTCGAAGGGGGAGATCAAGAACGACGGACGCCATCTCGGGATCGATGAGATCGCGATGGAGGGCGAGCACGAGTTCGTGCTGACGGTGGAGGGCGCGATCTACCAGTGCAAGCTGGGCACCGGCAACGATTCGTGCATGAGGATGGGCCGCGACGGGTCGCGGCATGGCGCGCCGCACGGCGCTCCGGAGCCAGGAGAAGAGCCGCTGGCGATTTCGCCCGACAGGAAGCTGGGCGCGTTTATTCGCGACTGGAATTTGTGGGTGCGGGACCTGGCGACGGGAGCCGATACGCAGCTGACCACCGACGGCGTGAAGGACTACGGGTATGCGACCGACAATGCGGGATGGCAGCACTCGAACTCGGCAGTGCTGCTGTGGTCGCCCGACTCGACGAAGATCGCGACGTTTCAGCAGGACCAGCGGAAGACCGGCGAGATGTACCTGGTTCCCGTGACCAACGTGCATCCCGACCTGCGGGCATGGAAGTACCCGCTGGTGGGCGATGCCAACGTGACAATGATCGAGCGGGTGGTGATCGATGTGAGCGCGCGGCGCGAGATCCGGCTGAAGATGCCGCCCGATCAGCACCGGTCGACATTATGCGACGACATCGCCTGCGATGGGACGACGCTCTCGGATGCGGAATGGAGCCCGGATGGAAGCCATCTGGCATTCGTATCGACTTCGCGCGATCACAAGCAGGAGTGGTTGCGCGTGGCTGACGCCGCGACAGGCGAGGTGCGCGAGGTGATGACCGAGACGGCTCCGAAGTTCTTCGAGAGCGGCATCGACAAGATCAACTGGCACTATCTGCCGGCATCGAACGAGGTGCTGTGGTGGAGCGAGCGCGAGAACTGGGGCAACCTGTATCTCTACGATCTGGCGACGGGACAGCTGAAGAACCAGATCACGCACGGGCCAGGAAACGTGGCGCAGGTGCTCTACGTGGACCAGAAGGAGCGGAAGATTTATTTCGTCGCAGTGGGCAAGCAGAACGGCCAGGACCCCTATTTCCGATCCTTCTACAGCGTGGGCTTCGACGGAAGCGATCTGCGCCTGCTGACGCCGGAAAACGCGGACCACAAGATTACGATATCGCCGGACGGGCGATTCTTTGTGGATTCGTACTCGACGGCGACGCAGCCGCAGACGACGGTGGTGCGCGACCATGACGGCAAGGTCGTGATGGGTGTGGCGCACCAGGATATCTCGCGGCTGCTGACGGCGGGATGGGTGGCGCCGGTTCCGATCAAGGTGAAGGGGCGCGACGGAACGACAGACCTGTACGGGTTCATGTTCAAGCCGACGCACATGGATGAGAACCGGAAATATCCGATTGTGAATCGCGTGTATCCAGGACCGCAGACGGGATCATGTGGCGATCGGCAATTCCACGCGGCGCACGGCGACATGCAGGCGCTGGCAGAGCTGGGATTCGTGGTGGTGTGCATCGACGGTATGGGGACGCCGTGGCGCACCAAGTCGTTCCATGAGGCGTACTACGCGGACCTGGGCGACAACACGATTCCCGACCAGGTGGCGGGGATGAAGGACCTGGCGCGGCAGTACCCATTTATCGATCTCGACCGCGCGGGGATCTACGGCCACTCGGGCGGAGGCAATGCGACGACGGCGGCCATGTTTCACTATCCGGATTTCTTCAAGGTGGGGATCGCGGAGAGCAGCAACGACGACGTGCGCGACTATGAAGACGATTGGGCGGAGAAGTGGGCCGGGCTGGAGATTAAGAATGCCGATGGGACGAGCAACTACGACTCGCAGGCCAACCAGAATTTCGCCGCGAACCTGAAGGGGCGCCTGCTGTTGGCCCACGGCACGATGGACGACAATGTTCCGCCGAGCAACACTCTGCTGGTGGTGGACGCGCTGATCAAGGCGAACAAGGATTTCGATCTGCTGATGATTCCCAACGTGGCGCACGGCTACGGACCGGCGACTCCTTATATGACCCGGCGGCGATGGGACTACTTCGTACGCTACCTGGCAGGCGATGTGCCGCCGGCAGAGTACAAGATGACGCCGTCACGAGATGTGGCGAGGATCATGGGGAGCGGACCGCACTCCGGATCCGATTCTGAGTGAGACCCACAGCCGGGAAGGCCGGGGTCAGGCGGATTCATCGATCGCGAAGCGAAACTGCTTCCTATATGGCATCACGAGCCGGGATGGGCGCTGCAATCTGCGTGGCCGGCTCTTCAACAATTTCAAGGCGAGTGAGGATCAGCACGGTGATGTCGTCGTCCTGCCCGAAGGCTACTGCGGATTGAGCGGCCTGCTGGGCGGTGGGGCCGGCGGTGAAGAGCGTGCGGATGCGGTCGAAGCCATAAAGCTCGCCGGTCTCGCTTCGGGCTTCAAGCAGACCATCGGTGAAGAGCGCGACGCGGTCGGCAAGGTGGAGTTGGAGGCTGACAGTTTCGTAGCTGACTCCGGCGGTGAGGCCAAGGGGCAGCGCTCCGGGAAGCTCGAGCTCGCGGTCGTTGATAAAGGGCGGCAAGTGGCCGGCGCAGGCGAGAGCGCATTGGCCCGATGCGTCGAGGCGGAGCGCGAGGGCGGTGGCAAAGCCGCCTTGCAGGCGCCCCTCGAGCCGGTGGTTGATCTCGGCGAGCAGCTTGCCGGGGTCGGGGATCATGGACGCCAGTGCGCGCACCATACCCACAATCAGCGAGACCGCCATGGCGGCCTTGAGGCCCTTGCCGCTGACATCGCCGAGGACGATCACCGTGGAGCCATCGGCTTGAGAAATGATCTGGAAGAAGTCGCCGCCCACTTCGAGGGCGGGCTTGTAAGCGCTAGTCAGGGAGAATCCCGGGATCTCAGGCAGCGACTCTGGAATCAGAACCTGTTGCAACTCGCGCGCGTTTTGGAACTCCCGCTGCAGCGCGTTCTGCCGCTGGCCCAGTTCCACCATGTAGCGATAGACGGCGTAGACGATGGCGCACACCAGGATCAGGGATAAGATGTCGGGCATCGATACGTTGACACCGTCGACCGAGAACAGGCGTTGGGTCATGGCGTTGGAGAGCGTCCACCGCGTGTAACGCTCGCCCTGTTCGGCGGTATGAGCGACAACGAAATACATGTCGGAAAGAAATGCGGCAATGGCGACGAGCCGGCGAGAGGGGTCCATGCGGTTGCGGAAGGCAAACGCAATGAGGACGAGCGGAAAGATCTCCGGCACCGAGAATCCGGCTGTGAATACGGCATCGAGAATCTGGAACAGCAGCGCATGCGCGTCGATCGAGGGCATGTAGAACACAACGGTGTCGAGGATGGCGGAAAGCAAGGTGATCCATGCCAGAATGCGCGTCCACCGCACGAGCTGGGGATAGCGATCGAGATCGAGAAGGTACAGCAGCACGTACCAGAGGGCGATGTCCTCGAACGAATGAGGAGTACCCCCGGTCATAAATGAGGCAAGACCGTTGGTCTGCGTCCATGGGAACAGTATGGGATCCTGGGAACTCCAGAAGGCTGCGGAGAGGAGAAACGCAGACATCCAAAACAGAAGCTTCTGGTTGCGATTGCGCAACCAGACTACGGCTGCGAGCAGGAACAGTTGCGCATAGGTCAGAATCTGCAAGACGGTAAGGAGCCTGCTCCTGACCACAGCCGAGCGCTCCCTGGCCGCGAGGTCTCTGATCGCCTCAGGGTTCCCGACGCGCGGCACGGCGATCAGCCCCTGCCCGTCTCCGGTTGAAATGGAATCCAGCGGCGGAGAATACGCACGAAAGGCAAGCACGCCGCGCTCAGGCTTTCCCAATTTGAATACCGCCGCGGCCGGGAAGGATTCCGATGATTGGCCGGGCATGTCGTCGGTGCTGCCGATGAGCCGGCCATTCCAGTAAACCTGATATGTGCATGAAGTGATCGGGACGTAGAGTGCAACCTCCGCCGGGCCGTCCGGCTCGTCCTTTATCTCGATATGAAGGCGGTACCAGGCGCGGCCGGCGTAGGCCCAGTGTCCCTGACTCCCCCATGGCTTGCTGACTTCGATCTGCCCCCAGTGCGAGTCGTCGAAGTCGGGACCGGCCCAGGCCGCATCGTCGCCGGTGTGGAACTGCCAGGGACCGTCGAGAGCGACGGTGCCCCGTCCCAGGCCTGCGACGACAAAAGGCGGCACGGGCGATGAGGCTCCCGTCTGGGCGTGGAAGACGGGAGCAGCGGGAACCAAAAGCGCAATTGAGCACAGAGCACGAAATACTCGACTGCGTGAAAACATGCCGCAAGGATACTGTGGCCCACCCGGTGTTCGCGACTGCGCTCGGGATGACAGTGCCGGGTGTGGGGTCGAGGGATCCCACGTCCCAGAAACGAGACGTGGGGCACCCGGCCGTCATGTGTCGCTGTTTTTCGCGCTACTGACACAAGTCTAGCGATTCGGCAGAAATAACCTGCAAAGTGCGCGCGGAAAATATTTGTATTGGAATGAGGGGGATGGGGCCGGGTTAGGAGAATGAAGGGGCTGACAGTACAGGCACCCCTCAGCACCGCTAGCGGAGGAAGGCGATCTTGCCACTGTAGAGGACTCTTACTATCGCTCTCTTTCCGGACCTTATTCGCTCGTCGAGATCCTCCAACGATGCCGGGGCAGTCGTGCACGACCCGAACCAGCAGGTGATGTCCTGCTCTATCTTTTCGAAGGCTTTGGAGGCCTTGGCGGTGGTTCGGTGGTCAAACACCTCCATCCGCTCGACGAGGAAACCTTTGAGCGCGAAAAGGTCCTGCGAGAATCTCGTCAGCGCCGCGGTGACTTTGCGCGGTTGGGCCTTGCGGATCGACGAGGATTGTTGCTCTCGCGCACATTCGAGAAGCTCCTCGCTGCAGGCCGAGAAGAATTTAAGGATCTCAGCCATGCACGGCGTAACGACGACGTCGTTAAAGAACGAAAATCTCCGCTCCTTCTCGCGCTGGCGGTAGCCGAGCCAGAACGTAAAAACCGCTAGCAGGGGCGCGCAAATGGTGATGATTGGCACCAGCTGCGTCATCCATGTTGACGGCCCGGCTGCACAGGTGCATGAGTAGACGGGCTGTGCGGCGGACGCGACGATCGACACCAAGGCTGCCCTCGCTTGCGCTGTTAGTCAGGGAGCGCGTTCGACGTCTTCAACGCCTGGTCGACCCCTAAGTCGATCAGCGGTCTGAGATCTTCATCGCACCTAAACTGGTAATGCCTGAGGAATTCTTCCCTTCCCAAGGACCTCACGCTTTTGCCGAACATTCCGAGAAAGAAGGAAATGTTCACGGCGATGATGTCCTGTGGGATAAGGACCTCCGTGGGCTCCGACGCGCGATCAACGTCGTCTAGGTGA